>Ga0335080_10000451_pt1 | contig 37366 bp, 42 predicted proteins | sample Lox_Sample_34_FD_206720 | JGI IMG/M metagenome (GOLD analysis project Ga0335080, IMG submission 206720) | Soil microbial communities from Loxahatchee National Wildlife Refuge, Florida, United States - Lox_Sample_3.4 | ecosystem: Environmental > Terrestrial > Soil > Wetlands | place: USA... | reverse complement strand
CGTCGCTCATCAGCAACTTAGGCAGTTTGACTCCGCCTTGGAATCGCTCCAGCGTTCCTTGACTGTCCGAGATGCCCTGGAACACCGCCGCGGCCTTGCCGAAACTCATCGCAAGCTGGCAGAAGTACACCTGGCCCTGGGCGATGGGGCGAACGCGAGAGAGAACTACCAGAAATCGCTGGATGGTTTCAGGTCCCTGGGTAACGAGACACAAGCCCGCCAGGTCGAATCTGACATGCAACAATCCCATCTCTGATTTTCCGGCAACTGCGGTGCAATTGAGAGCGGCTGAACATTCCTTCATATATTCCTTGACACGTATATACGTAATAGGGTATATAAAGACGGTGGAATCCGCCTTCGAAATCATCGCCGAGCCCAACCGCCGAGCCATCCTGAGCCTTCTGGCCCTCTCCGAGCAGTCGGTCGGAGAGATCGAGCGCCGGCTTCGCATGTCGCAGCCGGCCGTATCCAAACACCTGCGCGTCTTGCGCGACGCCGGTTTCGTCGAGTCCACCGTCGACGCGCAGCGCCGTTTCTACCACCTGAAGCCCGGACCGTTCCAGGATCTGGACGCCTGGCTCGCGCAGTTCCGCCGCTTCTGGTCCACCCACATCGATGCTCTTGAACGCTACCTCGATCGCATGGATCCATCCCCGTCGAAAGAGAAGACCGCGAAAAAACGTGGCCCAAGCCGAGAACGTAATAAAGGAGAAGCGAAATGAAAATCAAACTGACCAGTGTCTACGTGGACGATCAAGCCAAGGCCCTGCGCTTCTATACCGAAGTTCTGGGCTTTGCCAAGAAGGCCGATTTCAGCCAGGGCCCCTATCGCTGGCTGACCGTGGCCTCGGCCGAGGAGCCAGACGGCACGCAGCTGCAGTTGGCGCTGAATTCGAACCCCGCGGCCCAGGCGTATCAGCAGGCGATGTTTCAACAGAGCCAGCCGGCGGCGAACTTTCTTACCGATGACGTCAAGGCCGACTACGAACGCATCAAAGCCGGCGGCGCCGAATTCACCATGCCGCCCACTGCGGTGACCGGAGCGACCATCGCGATGCTGAACGACACCTGCGGCAACTTGATCCAACTCACCCAATTAGCGCGTTGGTAAGGGAACTGATAAGGAGAAGATCGATGAACGATCGCGAGTACGCTTTGTCCCCGGCCGGTACCGCGCAGGATCGTCAGTTCTGGTCTGCGCACGTGGATGCTCTGGATCGCCACCTCTCAACCAACAGGTGGGCGCTGGCGGCGGTCACTGTGGCGGCGATGGCATATCCGATTGCAAGGATCCTGATCCCCGCCGTACTCCATAGCTTTGTGCCCGATGCCGTTCGGACCGTGCTCAACTTGATCTGAGCTCCTCTTGGGCGCTGCCGCCGAAAGCGTACTCGTGGCGCCGGCTACTCGTGATGATTGTCGTGGTTCAGTTCAGCCCCTGGAACGCTCGTAAAGATAAGGAGACGAAGATGGCCGATCGCGCGCAGTACACTCCCAGTCCTGCCGGCGGAGCACAGATGCGAAAGCAGGAAGGAAAGAACTGGACGCTTATCGTCGTCAGGGAATTGCGCCATGCGCCGGAGAAAGTCTGGCAAGCCCTCACCGACCCGGCGCATCTGCGCGAGTGGGCGCCTTTTGACGCCGATCGAAGCCTGGGCACCTCGGGAAACACGGTCAAACTGACCACCGTGGGAGCGCCCACGCTCCTCGTGACGGAAACCACCGTGACGCGAGCCGAACCTCCGAGGGCGCTTGAGTACAAGTGGGGCGAGAACGAGATGCGGTGGGAACTCGAACCGCACGGCCGCGGCACTCGTCTCACGCTCTGGACCAGCATCAATCGTCATTTCATCGCCATGGGCGCCGCCGGGTGGCATATGTGCTTCGATGTGCTCGATCACCTTCTCTCCGACCAGCCCATCGGACGGATGGTGGGCCCAGAAGCAATGAAGTTCCCCGGCTTCCAGAAATTGCATGCCGAATACGCCCGACTCTTCGGCGTCGAAATGCCCAACTGGCCGTCGAAGGCGGCGCAGGAATCATGACTCGAGATGCAGAAGGTCAGGCGCGAGGTCCGAATCAAGTCTAAGGAGCAAAGTCATGCCACTGTCCGCGAATCCAGCCAACATCCCGAACCGAGGCTTCTCCCGCACGATTCTGCGAGGGATTCATCTCGTGTTCAGCATCCCGATCCTCGGGTATATTTATAGTCCGTTCGACCGGCTGCCGGCCTATGCCTTCAAGACGAGATTTATCTTTGTTCCTCTCATGGTCCTTTCAGGATTGTGGATGTGGAAGGGCCATGTCGTTCGGCGACTGTTTTCGAAAAAGTCGCTGAGTGGCGCCGGTGCGCAATCGAGGGCGTGATCTTCAGTCTTCCGATGATGCTGGCCTTACCGAGTGAAAACTATGCCAAAGCAGACTCTGTCCAAAAAACAACACGAAGAAATCCTCGGAGCACTGCAATCCCGCTTTGAGAAAAACATGAACCGCCACAAAGGTCTGGAATGGGGCAAAGTCTTGGCGAAGCTGGAAGCGAACAGCGAGAAGGTCTGGTCGCTCAGTGAAATGGAAAAAACCGGCGGCGAGCCCGACGTTGTGGCTCACGACAAAAAGACGGGCGAATACGTGTTTTTCGATTGTTCCGAGGAAAGCCCGAAAGGCCGCAGGAGCCTCTGCTACGACGGCCAGGCGTTGCGGTCGAGGAAAGAACACAAGCCGAAAGATAGCGCCGTGGATGCTGCCGCCGCCATGGGGATTGAGCTTTTAACGGAAGAGCAATATCGCGAGCTGCAGAAGATGGGGGAGTTCGACACGAAGACGTCGAGCTGGGTGAAAACGCCTTCGAATGTCAGACAACTCGGTGGAGCCCTCTTCTGCGATCGCCGCTTCGACACCGTCTTCGTGTATCACAACGGTGCGGAGTCGTACTATGCCGCCAGGGGTTTCCGCGGCTGGCTGCGGGTGTAAGTGTGAAGTCGTGTGATGGATGTTCCAGCCGACAGTGCTTTCTTGCCTCCTGCCGATCTTCTTTCCTATCGGCGCGCCAGTGGCTCGAATTCGCCAGCTCGCAGCGGGTATAATCTCGCGCAGACCCGAAGTGACGGAAGAACTCCATGGCGCTGGCCACTCGCAAGTTCGGAACGACGTGCCCAGTCTGCAAGCGCTTCTGTTTTCTTAGCTACATTGAGATCGACGAGCACGCTTCTTCCGGCGAGCTGCGAAACAAGCTCCTGCAACAAGGATGGCTAGGCGAGATCGCGCGCTGTGACGATCCGAAGTGTGAAGGTCAGATTTTCTGCGCCTGGAATCAGGCGGTGTTCGCCAGGTAAGCTAACGCATCGCAAACTGGCACGTGGGGTGTACGACATTTCTCTGGGGGGGAGATGACAGATCCGACAACGAGCGACATCTCTGTTCGTTCGATCAACCGCGAAATCATCGGGATGGACAGCACCAACCACCTGGTCAGCCAGATCATTCCATCGATCGCGGTGATCAATCCAAGTTCGTTTCACCTGCACGCCATGAACAACCGGCTGACGTTCTCGAGCGTCAGCTCCACGACAGGACGATTAGGGATTTTCGTCGCGCAGAAGGGAGCGCAGCAGCGGGCCATGATTCTGCTGTTGCCTTCGTCCGGCACGCCGAGCCGTTTGCTGATCTGCATCACGCAGGGATTCGCGCAGGCGGCACGCAACCTCGAGCCGCTTGGCTGGAGCAATCCGCTCTCGCCGCCGTTTGTGAATTTCTGCCTGTTGAAGCACGTCATCAACCGCTGGGGCGCCCAGACTCTCGCCGCCAGAGACGACACCGCGTTTCTGTATATCGTGCGGGCTCGCGGCAACGAGCTCGGCCCCTTCGCCAACGACGGACCCTTCGTGGTCGAAGTGCTGACCCAACTGGCCGCACTCACCGGCGACACGTTTTCCTTCGACAGCGTGGAAGCATTCACCTTCAGCAGCGGTGTCTCGGATTTCAACGTGTTCATCAATTCGGTCGCTTCGTCGCTGAACATCGAGGCTGTCTACGGGATCGATCCCGCGCGCGCCATGCCTCTGGCGCGGCCTGGCAATTGCGTGCGCAAGCAGTATCTCAGCGGACAAACCGGAGGGCCCGCCGCCGGATTCGAATACCTTGGGCTCGACAGTTGGCTCAAGGAATTTCGCTATTCGGAACGCGCGACATTTCCCGATCCGTGGGTCTTCAACTACATGCACAACTGGGTCATGCCCATGTACATTCTGAATCTCGCACTGGCTACGTAAAGACGCACAGAGTCACGTCTCTACCAGAGAAAAACGCTGCCGTGATCTAATCAGCCAATGTCGTGGCTCACAGTCCTCAATCGCGAGGTCATCTCGTGCACGCGATGTCCGCGGCTCGTCGCCTACCGCGAGCAGGTGGCACGCGAGAAGCGACGCGCCTATCGCGACTGGGATTACTGGGGAAAGCCCGTTCCCGGCTTCGGTGATGCTGACGCGCGCGTGCTGATCATGGGACTGGCGCCGGGTGCGCACGGATCGAACCGCACCGGACGCCCCTTCACCGGCGACGCTTCCGGCAACTTCATGTATCCCGTGCTGCATGAAACGGGATTCGCCAACCAGCCCAACGCTACCGAACGAAACGACGGCCTGAAGCTGATCGACCTCTACATTACCGCCGCCGTCCGCTGCGCGCCTCCTGACAACAAGCCCCTGCCGGAAGAGCTCGCAGAGTGCTCGGCGTTTCTGGATCGCGAAATCGATGGCCTGAAAAACGTGAAGGTCGTTGTAGCGCTGGGCAAGATTGGCTTCGACGCGTATCTCAATTATCTGAAGCGCCGCGGCCTGCTCGCCAGCCGCAGCCCCTACGTCTTCAAACACGGCGCGCACTACCGAATGCCGGACGGCAAAGTGTTAGTGGCGTCCTATCATCCGTCAAACCAAAACACGGCGACGGGCAAACTCACCCGGGAAATGTTTGTGAAGATATTCAAGCAGGCGGCAAAACTTGCCGATGGATGAGCCATAGCGCCGCAAGGCCGGATCGTGGAACCTTCCCCTCGATGGGGTCACAGCCGACAAAGCGGGTTGCGATCCGGTGCGGCGCTTGCTCTGACTACTTCAGTTTCGTCACAGTAACTTCCAGCTGGAACTGTCGTTTGGAGTTGGGATCGTCGACGCTGCCGATCAGAATCGGCTTCCCGGTAATCAGCAACGTCGTGCCGGAGATCTTGATCTGACGAACCACAGGATTTCCCCCCGCGCGTGCCGCCGCATCGCTGCTCGTATCGAGATTGCTGACCTCGCTGCGGACAATCAACAGCAACTCATCCCCGCGTTCCCGCAGTTGAGCCCAGATACTGGTTCCGACGTCCAAGTATTGAAACTGCGTAGTCGGTGTCTGATTCAGGCTTGCTCCGGTCGCTACCGGAACTCTGGTGCCGATCTTGATCTCATCGCTCTCGCCAGCCGTCAGGTTCATGGAGTAACGTCGCGTATTCACGTTCTTCCCGTCCGCTATCTCGTTGAAGGAAAAGTCCAAACGATAGGGCGCCACGGGTTGAACGTTCGCAGCTTGCTTCGAAGTGTCTTTTTTTGATTCTTCCTGCGCCCAAGCCGAGCCCAGGCCACAAGCTAGTCCGATGGAGATTACGGCAATGAACAGCACAATCGTTCTTCGCATGGTTACTCACCTTTCTTGTTGGATCGAACTCGAAGCCAGGGACCCTGACCCGGCGTCGTTCATTTCTTTTTGCGTCTGGATATCAAATTCCTCTTGCGCATGAGCGATAAGCCGAGCTTCTTCCGGGAAATTTCTTACGTAACGTACCAGGGCGACCTCTTCTTCACTCAGCGGCTGCGGCGAGGGAAATTGCTCCAGCTTGGGATGGGGCTTCACATTCGCGAGATGTCCGCGTCCGCCCGCCTTTGTCATCGGACGTTGAGCCGGAGAACCGACGCTGTTTTCCTTAGTCACCGAAACCACACTCGGCACTTGCTTCGGGATGGTCACGGGCTCCCTCCCGGCGACAGGAAGGTAACGCCTGCCCGGACGCCATGCCACGGTGAAGGCCAGCACGATAGCGGCGACCGCGACGGCAGCCACTCCCCAACGCCACCATCCGAAATGTGGCGATCGCACTTCCCTCGTATTCAGGTGGGCCAGCACCCGGCCCTCGAGCCCTGGACGCGGTTCGACGGCCGCGTATCTCGCCAATGCTGCGTCGAGTGCCCGATCCAGATCGTCGTGCTTCGGGTCGCCGGATTGTGTGTTCAATTCCGTCATAGTCGCTGCTTTCTTCCCAAGCCGATCACTTCTTCTTAAAAGTTGACGCTAATCTCTCTTTCAAGATTTTCCGGGCGCGAAATATCCTCGACCGCACCGCCGCTTCGTCGATTCCAAGTGTCGCCGCGACTTCCTGCCTCGACATCTCCTCGATGGTCGAGAGGATCAGCGGCTCCCGCAGTTTCGCCGGCAGGGCCGCGATCAGCCGCTCCAGTGCGTCATTGAGGCGCGCGTCATGCAGACTCTGGTCGGCCGGCAGTTCTGGCGAAGCAACATCCACCGGGCGATCCGGATCGTCGATCGGCATTTCTTGGCGGCGTCCCCGCTGCCGTGTGCGATCCACCGCCGCCCGCCACGCAATCCGCGCCAGCCACGTCTTCGGATCTTCCACCTCCGCGAGCTTTCCGCGGTGGCGAACCACGCGCAGGAATGTTTCCTGTGTGGCGTCCTCAGCGTCGTGATGGCTGCGAAGTACGGCATACGCGATGCGGTAGACGAGGCGGGAATGCTCGCGGACCATCGATTCGAGCACCTCCTCTTGGCTGCGCTCGACTGTTGCCGGTCCGCTCAGGATCGCCTCTCCCGCTAACAATCGTCTGCCCTCAATCATGAAGACGGCCTGTTTGCTGTCTGCGTTCAGGAATATTTCGAAGAGAGAACGGCCGTAGAGACGTTGCTTGCAACGTCTCCGCCCGTGCGTGGCAACACTTCGAGGAATCTCTGCGACGAGGATCGCGCCGGGACGATTTGTACCCGGCACACGTGGCCAGACGAGACGTAACAAGTTACGTCTCTACGAGAATCCGACCATCACCGGTTCCGGTTCAAGCCGCACGCCCCAGAGTTCTTCCACCCGCTGCTGAATCTGCTCTTTCAGCGCCAGAACCTCCGCGGCGGTGGCGCCGCCCCGGTTGACGATCGCGAGGGCGTGCTTGCTGGAAATGCCGGCATGGCCCGATGCATAGCCGCGGGTGAAGCCTGAGCGCTCAATCAGCCACGCTGCCGATATTTTGTGGCGATTCTCCAGCGCCAGATAACTCGGAATCGTGAGCCTCTTGGCCTCTGCCCGCTTTTTGAGTTCTGCATACTGCTCTTCGGACAGCACCGGATTCTTGAAGAACGATCCCGCGCTGTGACTGTCCGGATCGCCATCCACGATCAGCATGCCTTTCATCGTGCGAATGTGGCGCACGGCTTCTCGGGCCTCGGCGAGCGTGGGCTTCGAATCCCAACCAGCGAAGTGTCGTTTCAGATCTGCATACTCGATGTGCGCTTCGCCTTCGGGTGTCAGCCCATAGGTGACGCGAAGCACGATGAACCGTCCGCGCTCGCTGGTGTTGAAGATGCTCGAGCGGTAGGAGAATCCGCAGGCTTCGCGGCAAAGCTCGCGTACCTGATTGTCCTTCAAGTCGAAGACCTGTACCGATTCGATAGTCTCCGAAACTTCCTGACCATAGGCTCCGACATTCTGCACTGGTGTTCCGCCCACCGTGCCGGGGATGCCGGTCAAGCACTCGATCCCCGCGCAGTGCGCCAGGACCGCGTGTGCGACGAAGCGATCCCACGATTCTCCGGCGCCGACGTTGAAGACAGCTTTGCCTTCGGAATCGGGAAGCCGCTCGATTCCCGGGATTCCGACCTTGAGTACCAACCCCGGCCAGCCGGAGTCCGCGACCAGAACATTGCTGCCGCCCCCGAGAACGAAAAGCGGAAGGTTGCGATTCTGCGCGAACGCCACAGCCTCCTGCACGTCCGCGGCGGACTTTCCTTCCACGAGATACCGCGCCGGTCCACCGATGTGAAAGGTGGTCAGAGTGGCCAGCGGCACATTTTCCTGCAGCAGCATGCGCGCGTGAACCTTATTTCTTGGGGGTCATCATAAACGTCTTGACCACGATTGCGTTGGGCTGCACGCCCACCGGAATCAACGTCAGCAGCGTGTATTCGCTGGGTTCAAGCTTGCGCGGCCTGCGCTTTTGAATGACCGTCACGTCGCCGGACTCCGTTCCGAGCACCAGTAGATAATTCTGGTCCGGCGTAAGTGCGAGGCTGTCCGGGTGGCTGCCGACATTGAGGGTCGCGATGCGCCGGCCCATATCGATGTCGAAGACGGTCACGCTGTTGGACCCGAAATTCGAGACATAAAGCCGTGAGTTGTCGAGCGTGGCAACGGCGTGCGCCGGATGCTGCCCGATCTCCGGGCTGCTCCCGACCTCGTCGGTGTAAGTCTCGACGATCGAGATACTGTCTGCGTCGAAATTGCATACGAACATTTCGCCGCCGTCGGGTTTGAGCGTGAGGCTGACGGGCCCGCGGCCAACATCGAGCAGCGCCAGCACGCGATCATCTTTCCTGGGCTGCGCTTTAGGATCCTGGGTGGCCAGCTGAATGGACGCTACCTGCGACGATCCCGAGCAGGAGACGAAGGCCTTGCTCGAATCCGGCAGGATGGCGATGTCCTCGGGCTGCTGGCAGATTGGCAAAGTCGCGCGCACCCGCATTTGGGCGGCATCGATCAGCGAGACGGTGTTGTCGCCGCGATTCGAAACCACGACCGTTGTCCCATCCGGCGAGACTCGCGCCATTCCTGGCGCCGCGCCCACGCGCACGTTGCCGACAACGACGCGCTTCTCAAGATCAATGACACTGACGTTCGCCGATCCTGAGTTGGCCACGTAGGCGCGCTTCCCGTCGCTGGAGACGTCGATGAAGTACGGCCGCCCGTGCACGCCGATGACCGCCGCAACCGTATTCGTCTCGGCGTCGATCACCGTGACGTTATTCGACCCCGTGTTGACGACGTAGATCTCGTTCTTCTTGCTGTTGGCGGCGATGCCGGTCGGCTCGACCCCGACTCGCAGCGTCTTCGCCAGCCGAAAATAGCGCAGATCGATCACGCTCACGGTGCTGCTCTTGCCATTGGTGACGTACGCAAATTCGCGGAAGGCCGGCCCGTAATTGGGGAGTTGCTGCTCGCGAAAGTACCACCATCCCAGGCCAGCCAGAACGGGCAACAGAACAGCGATGAACAGGAGCTTGCGCAAGGCAGTTGTTGTTCCGAGAGAAAAAGAAGCTTAGCAGAAGTAATGCCGGCGCGGACGAGATTCCCTCAGGTTATCGCGCGTGAGGTCGCGGTCCGCTATTCATTTGGGGTGATACACATGAAAGCTGGTTTCGATGGCGATCTGGACCGAAACGGGGACGCCATCCTTGGTGGCGGGTTTGAACTTCCATTGCCGAACCGCCTCCATGGCCTTCTCATCCAGACCATGCCCCAGGCTCTTGATAACCCGTACCGTTGCCACATCTCCCGCTGATGTGACAATCACGGCGAGCGTAACCACTCCCTCCACTCGCTCCCGCCTCGCCTCGTCGCTGTATTCGGGCCCGGGATTTGTGACGATCGTCGGTGCCTTGATCCCGGTGTGAACCCGATACACAGGCTCTTGGACACCGTTCACCAGCACAGTTTCCTTCGGAGTTTCGTTCGCGCCGTCGCCAGCCTGCGCTTCCGGTTTGTCTTGAGCAGTGGCGAAGAGCGCCATGCAGAAGAACGCGAAGCAGCCAGCAACTGCTAGATTGAACGATCTGAGTTTCATCATATGTGCTCCTACTTTGCTGCTACCGTTTCCCTGACGCCAATCTCTGGCACGCTGCGCCCCAGCACCGCCGCGATCTGGCGTACCTGCTTCATCAGTTCATCAAACTGATCGGGGAAGAGCGACTGCGGACCGTCGGATAGCGCCTGATCGGGCTGCGGATGCACTTCGACCATCAGTCCATCGGCACCGACAGCGACTGCTGCGCGCGACAGGGGGGTGACTTTGTTGCGCTTGCCAGTGCCATGGCTGGGATCGACCAGGATCGGCAGATGGCTCAGTCGCTGCACCGCCGGGACAACGCTGAGGTCGAGCGTATTTCGCGTGTGGTCGGCAAAGGTGCGCACGCCACGCTCGCACAGCGCGACGTTGTAGTTGCCCTCGCTCATGATGTACTCGGCGGCCATCAGAAACTCTTCGAGCGTCGCCGACATGCCGCGTTTCAGCAGGACGGGTTTGCGGGCGCGTCCGGCCCGCTTCAGCAATGAAAAGTTCTGCATGTTGCGGGCGCCGATCTGGATCACGTCGGCATACTTCTCTACCAGGTCAAGTGATTCGTGGTCGATGGCTTCCGTGATGATCCGCATCCCAAACTGCTGGCGGATGTCCGCCATGATCTGCAGCGCTTCCTCACCGAGCCCCTGGAACGAGTAGGGCGAGGTACGCGGCTTGTAGGCGCCTCCGCGGAAGAACTGCGCGCCTGCGCGATGCACGCGCTCGGCCACGGCGAATGCCTGCTCGCGGTTCTCGATGGCGCACGGTCCGGCGACGATGGCCAGCCCGTCGCCGCCAATTGTCGCCCCGGTTCCGGGGAAGCGGATGACCGTGTTCTCTTCCTTCGTGTCGCGGCTGACCAGCTTATAGGGCTTCGAAACCTGGATGACTTCCTGCACGCCCGGCATCTCCTCGAGCGTGCCGTGTTCGACTTCGCCCTTGTTGCCGGTGATGCCGACGGCGGTGCGGGTCGCTCCCGGCATCGGATGGGCGCGGTACCCCAGTTCTTCGATTTTTTGGCAAACGGCGCGGACCTGCTCTTCCGTAGCCTGCGCCTTCATGACGACCAGCATAGATTCACCCTGAGATAGGATAATGTGGGACAGCCATCCCCGGGCTGTCCGTCGAGCGAAGCTCGATAAGCGGCCGCAGGAGAAGCCGCGTATCCAGTCTACCCGTGGCGCTGACGCACCGCAAATGGAGCAGTAAGGTGATCGAAGCGGTGAGAGAGTACATCCGCGATAATCCATCAAACTGGTCCAAGGATAAGGAAAACCATCCGTAGAGACGTAGCTTGCTGCGTCTCCTGCCGGGCATCGGCACCCATCTCCGTGGCGAGAGAGACGTTGCAAGCAACGTCTCTACGACGGATACTCTTTTTGCATGAAACTTTACCGCTTGCGACATGGAATTGTTGCCCAGGAATCAGCTTCGTTCTATGAGATTCCCGCGGCTTCGTGGGATGAGTTGATCGCTCGCGAGGACCTCCCGGGTCATCTTAGACAGTTGATGCAGGGCGCCAGGGCAGTCAGCGAATTGTCCTCGGCCGATCTGCTCCCGCCTATCGGGAGCCAGGAAGTGTGGGCCGCAGGCGTGACTTACTTTCGCAGCCGCGACGCGCGCATGGAAGAATCGAAGAGTGCGGGTGGGGGAGATTTCTACGATCGCGTGTATTCTGCCGCGCGCCCCGAACTATTTTTTAAGGCGACGCCGCATCGCGTCGTTGGAACAGGCGCGAAGGTTGCGATCCGCAGCGACGCGTCTTGGTCGGTGCCCGAGCCGGAGCTCGTTCTCTTCATTACTCCCGGCGGAAAGATTGCCGGATACACCGTCGGCAACGACATGAGCTCGCGCGATATTGAGGGCGAGAATCCGCTGTATCTCCCGCAGGCCAAGGTCTACGACCGCAGCTGCGCTCTTGGGCCGTGCTTGCTGGTGTCGGATGATCCTCTGCCGCCTTCGACCGAGATCAGCATCGAAATTCGCCGCGAAGGGAGCGTCGCGTTCTCGGGCCGAACCACACTGAAAGAAATGAAGCGGACGCCTGTGGAACTGGCGCGATATCTCTATCACAGCAGCAGTTTTCCGGTCGGATGTTTTCTATTTACCGGCACCGGAATCGTTCCGCCGGATTCATTCACGCTGAAAGCGGGAGACGAGATCAGCATTACGATTCCGCCGATTGGAATGCTGACGAACGTCGTCGGGTAGACAAACGGCAACGAGCCCAATGAAAGCACGTCCAGTACTACGGATTTTTATTAAGTCTCTCGTCGGCTATCTGCTCTTCAGCGTGATCCTCGGCGTAATCGTTGTTTACTTCACTCTTCATCCCGGCCGGCAGCGTCTGGCAGCGGAGGAAATAGCCAAGGTTCCATCGTGGATACAGGATGACGACGCTGCGATAGCGGACGTGAGCATCGTCGCCGCAGATGGAGCGGTCCTCAAGGCTTGGGAGCTCAGTCCCGAAGATTTCAATGGCGACATGGTCCTGCTCTTACACGGACTCAGAGGAAACCGCTCGGAAATGACTGACTACGCCGACATTTTTCTAGCGCATGGCTACGGCGTTTTGATGCCGGACGCGCGGGCACACGGGGAGAGCGGAGGAGATTTGGCAACCTATGGCCTGCTGGAGCGGGATGACATTCACCGCTGGGTCCAGTGGTTAGAAGACAACCGACATCCGCGCTGTGTCTACGGTCTTGGTGAGTCAATGGGTGCGGCGGAATTGCTGCAGAGCCTTGCGACCGAACCGCGATTCTGCGCGGTTGCTGCGGAAAGTCCATTTTCCACTTTTCGGGAGATCACCTACGACCGGATGGGACAGCCATTCCACTTGGGGCCGTGGCTTGGCAAAAGCCTGCTTCGGCCCGTGGTGGAAAGCGCCTACGCTTTCACCCGCGTCCTCTATGGACTCAACATGGATCGTGTGTCACCCGAAGATGCGGTGGCCGCATCCACGGTTCCGGTTCTATTGATTCATGGCGACAACGACACCAACATTCCGATCAGGCATTCCCGGCGCATCGTTGCCAGGAATCCGAACGTTGTCCTCTGGGTGGTGCCGGGAACCGGGCATTCGAACGCCATCGATACATCAGGCTCAGAGTTAGAAAGCAGGCTAATTGGTTGGTTCGGGTCACACACGCAATCCACCCCAGCACCGGCACCGCGCAGGTAGTCCTCGTTGTAAAATCAGGGATTATTCATTCGCCGACAAGACCTTACTATGGCGCGTGAGGAAAACTCAAAACCCACGATGACTTCTGCAGAACGCCCCAACGACGAGCGCTACGACGCGCAGACGGTCGAGAAGAAATGGTTCGAGCGCTGGCAGCAGGACGCCTCGCTCTACGCCGCCGAGCCCAACTCGACCAAAAAGAAATACTACGTGCTCGAGATGCTGCCCTATCCGTCGGGCGCGCTGCACATGGGGCACGTGCGCAACTACTCGATCGGCGACGCGCTCGCCCGCTACATGTGGATGAACGGCTACAACGTGCTCCATCCTATGGGATGGGATTCGTTCGGCTTGCCGGCAGAGAACGCGGCTATCTCCAACAACACACCGCCGCGCGAGTGGACGCTGCGCAACATCGCCAACATGAAGGCGCAAATGAAGCGCCTCGGTTTCGCCTACGACTGGCAGCGCGAGGTCACCACCTGCCTGCCCGACTACTATCGCTGGAACCAGTGGTTCTTCCTCAAGCTTTACGAGCGGGGATTGGTTTATCGCAAGAAGAGCAAGGTGAACTGGTGTCCGAAGTGCGCCACGGTGTTGGCGAATGAGCAGGTCGTCGACGGATGTTGCTGGCGCCACGAAGACACGCTTGTAGAGCAGCGCGAACTAGAGCAGTGGTTCGTCCGCACCACCCAGTACTCCGAAGAGTTGCTGCGCGATCTCGACCGGCTCGAGGGTTGGCCCGACAAGGTCCGCACCATGCAGCGCAACTGGATCGGCCGCAGCGAAGGTACGCTGGTCGATTTCCAACTAGAAGGCAATGCCGGCCCGGCAGGATCGAAGATCAGCGTGTTCACCACACGCGTGGACACGATCTACGGCGCCACGTCGGTGCAGTTGGCGCCCGAGCATCCGCTCGTCGCGGATTTAACCCGCCACAACCAGCCGCTGGGTGACGCAGTACAAAAGTTGATTGCCGAGCAGCGTAAGGCCAAAGAAGCCGGCGACATCGGCGAGATCGAAAAGCACGGAGTGAACACCTACCGCTTCGCCATCAATCCGTACAACGGCGAGCGCGTGCCCATCTGGGTGGCCAACTACATCCTGATGGATTACGGCACCGGCGCCATCATGAGCGTGCCTGCCCACGACGAGCGCGACTACGATTTCGCGAAGAAATATAACCTCGAGATTCGCCTGGTCATTCTTCCGGTCAGCAACGATCCGGAAGAAACCATTGCCGAGCCGAAGTTGCCCTTCACCGTGCACGACGGCATGACCGTCAATTCCGGCCCGTTCAGCAATTTGCGCTGTGACGACGCAATCCAGAAGATGTCTGCCTATGCGGAAGAGAAGGGCTTCGGCAAAGCCACGGTCACGTATCGGCTGAAGGACTGGGGCATTTCGCGGCAGCGCTACTGGGGCACGCCCATCCCGATGCTGTATTGCGAAAAGGACGGAATTGTCCCAGTACCCGAAAATCAGTTGCCAGTGATCTTGCCGGACAAGGTCGAGATCACCTTGAGTGGCGGTTCGCCGTTAGGCCGTGTGCCGGAGTTCGTCAATGCCACCTGTCCCAAGTGCGGTGGCCCGGCGCGCCGCGAGACCGACACGATGGACACGTTCGTCGATTCATCGTGGTACTTCTACCGATACACCGACGCCCACAACGACGCGGCTCCGTTCGACGGCAAGACGGCGCAGTACTGGTTTGGCGATCGCGGCATCGATCAGTACATCGGCGGCGTCGAGCACGCCATCCTGCACCTGATCTACTCGCGCTTCTGGACCAAGTTCATGCGCGACCTCGGCATGATCACCAACGACGAACCGGTCGAACGCCTCTTCACCCAGGGCATGGTGATCAAAGACGGGGCGAAGATGTCGAAGAGCCTGGGCAACGTGGTTTCGCCGGACGAGATGGTCGCGCGCTACGGCGCCGATGCTGCGCGCTTGTATAGCCTGTTCGCCGCCCCGCCAGACCGCGATCTCGACTGGCAGGACACCGGCATCGAAGGCATCCAACGATTCCTCGGGCGCGTGTATCGGTTCTTTGTGCGCAATGCGCATCCCGATCATGCGGACTGGCTCAAGCCGGTTCCGGCGGAGTTGTCGGCAGAAGCCCGCGCCGTACAGCGCAAGCTGCACCAGACGATCAAGCGCGTCAGCGACGACTTCCAGGGGCGCTGGCACTTCAATACCTGCATCTCGGCGATCATGGAGTTGGTCAACACGTCATATGCGGCAGAGGAGCCGATTTCTCGCGGCGCGATCCCAGTGCCGTTCCTCGCCGAGGTCCAGCGCATTCTTGTCCTGCTGCTCGCGCCCTTCGCGCCATATCTCGCGCACGAGTTGTGGGAGATGATCGGAGAAAAGGGAAGTCTGCTCCGCGCTCCATGGCCGAAGTACGACGCGGAGTTGGCGAAAGAAGAAGAAATCGAGATCCCGGTGCAGATCAACGGCAAGTTGCGCAGCCGCATAACCGTGCCCGCCGATTCCGACGAAGCGTTCGTCATCGAGCGCGCTCTTGCCGACGAGAAGGTCAAGGCAGCGATCGCCGGCAAGCAGGTCATCAAGAAGATTTACGTGCCGGGCAAAATGGTGAACCTGGTAGTGAAGTAAACCCAACCAGCTGTCATCCTGAGGAGGGCGAGAGCCCTCCGAGGGACCGCACGGCGCCGCACACCATCCGTGCAGCGGTCCAGGCTGTTATGCTGCGCACACCGCGTTGCATCTCATCTGCAGCCGCGTAGTCCCCTACCGACGTAAGGTCCCTCGCGCCGGCTCCGCCGTCGCTCAGGATGACAATCGTTGGGGTATGCTAGTCGTGCTGATCACTGACCACTGCCTTATGCCGATTTCTCCAACCGCCGAAGGATTCCGCGCCGCATTCCGCAGGCCGCTGTTCACCTTCGCCGAGATCACGTGGCGCTGGGTGATCGGTACGACCGCGACCGTACTCCTCATCTTCGGATTCTTCGAATTCCTCGACACTTTGCCTGTGACCAACGGCGAGCTGTTCTTCCTGCGGAGCGGATATCCCCTGTTGGCGTGGCAGGCCATCGTCCATATCCTGCGCGGAGGCATGGACAGGGCGGTCTTGTCGCTGCTCGTCGCCGCCTTGCTGCTAAGCGTTCTATGGATTGTCGCAGCTTCACTCGGCCGGATCGCGACGGTCGAAGGGATGATTGAGTATTTTCGCATGCGTTTCCGCGATGCGCTTACTTCGGAGGCTGACGAGGGAGACATTGCCAGCAACGTCTCTACCGGCGACCGGTTCGGGACCATGCTCAGTCTCAACTTTCTGCGCGTGTCGGTTGTGCTGGCGGGGTTGATCGGATTTTTCGGCGCTGCGCTGTTGGCTGCGTCCAGTTCGTCGCCAGCCCATCCCCGGCCGTTTCTGGCTTTCCTGATCTTTGTCCCGCTGGCCGGCCTGGTATGCCTCATCGGCTACGAACTGAACTGGCTGCTCTCGTTGGCGGCGGTGTTCGCCGTGCGCGATGGCGAACATGCGGTGGACGCATTCTGCAGTGCGGTTGCGTTGTGCCGGGAGCGGGCAGCAGCAGTCGCCGCCGTCAGCACCTGGACGGGCCTCGGCCACCTGGGAGCCTTCTTCGGCGCGAGTACCGTTGTGTCGCTCCCGCTGGGGCTGGCTCGCGTTCTGCCTTGGCGGTTGGTCGCTCTCGGCGTGGCTCTCGTGACGCTCGCCTACTTCGCCGTCTCAGATTGGTTCTACACCGCGCGCCTCGCCGGATACGTCTGCATTGCCGAGATGCCGGACGTCCTTCCCGAACCGCCTCCACCACCGATTACTCCGCCGGCCCCAACCGAGGCCATCATCGACCGCGACGAACTCATTCTGAGCGACGTCCCGGGAACGGTGGTCGAGGCTTAGCCTACGCTAGCGATGAAAGGACTCTGTTCCTATCGAGGCACCACAAAGTAATAAATGGCAATGTAGTGGCAGAGACTGCCCGCCATTACGAACAGGTGCCAGACTCCATGACTAAACGGTAGCCGCCGCCAGACGTAGAACACAATGCCTGAGATGTAGGCTGCCCCACCCGCCGCGAGCCAGATCAGCCCCGAGACCCCCACCGCAGACAACAGCGGCCTCAGAGCAAGTACCGCGAGCAGTCCCATGGCGACGTAAAGCGGCGTCGAGATTCTTCGCACGTGCTCGAACCAGAGCAACTTCCCCAGCACTCCCAGAAAGCAGATTCCCCAGACGAGACCGAACAAGGTCCAGCCCCAGCCGCCGCGGATGCTGACCAACGTGATCGGCGTGTAGGTTCCGGCAATCAGCAGGTAGATGCAGCAGTGATCCATGATCTCCAAAGGACGCGTCCAGCGGCGAGAGGGCACGGAATGCAGAGTCGTCGACGCCGCATAGAGGCTGATGAGTGTTGCGGCATAAACGCAGCAACTCACAATCACCCACGCATCCCGGCTCCATGCGGCAGCCACAATCAGGAGCACGGCGCCGATAACGCTAAGCGCCAGGCCGATTCCGTGGGTCACTGCATTGACCAATTCTTCCATGTGCACTTTGAGCATCTCATTTTTGATTGTAGCGCGGCAGTGCTGCTCTCCCGGCCACGCCTGCAGGGAAAGCAGTGTCGGCCTTGCTCTCTTTACACCCTCTCCCCGAATTTGAGAAACTCACCCGTGGCCACCAAATCCCCTCACAGCCCCATTTCTGTCACCGAGTCGATTGTCATCCTCGATTTCGGAGCCCAGTACACCCAGCTCATCGCGCGCCGCATCCGTGAGCAGAACGTCTTCTCGGTCGTGCTGCCCTGCACGGCGTCGCTCAAAGAAGTGAAGAGCTACAACCCGGTCGGCATTGTGCTTTCTGGAGCGCCGTGGTCGGTGTACGACAAAGACGCGCCGCCAGCCGATGCGCACGTCTTCGAGATGGGCGTGCCGGTGCTCGGCATCTGTTACGGGCTGCAGTTCATGGTGCACACGCTGGGCGGCAAGGTGCGCCCGGCAGACAAGCGTGAATACGGCCCAGCGGAAATCGACATCGTCTCAGACTCCGTCCTGTTCCAGGGACTCGCCAAGAAATTGGCGGTCTGGATGTCTCACGGCGACGAAGCGCTCGAACTGCCTCCCGGCTTCGAGTTGATGGCGAAGACCCACTACGCGGTCGCCGGAATCCAGAACGTCGCCAAGAAGTGGTACGCCGTCCAGTTCCATCCCGAGGTGCATCACACGCCGCAAGGCACGCAGATCCTGAAGAATTTCGTATTTCAGATCTGCGGCGCGAAGCCGACCTGGACTCCGCAGCATTTCATCCAATCGACCATCGAACAGATCAAGCAGCAAATCGGAACGGGACGCGCCATCTGCGCGCTCTCGGGCGGCGTGGATTCCTCGGTCGCCGCGGTTCTCGTCGACCGCGCCCTGCGCGACGCGAAGGGCAAGTCTCGACTGACCTGCGTCTTCGTCAACAACGGCGTCCTGCGCAAGAACGAATTCGAAAAGGTGCAGGCCAACCTTCGCGACAAACTCGGCCTGCGCCTCGATGCCGTCGACGCCACCGACCGCTTTCTCAGCAAACTGAAGGGCGTCACCGATCCGGAAAAGAAGCGCAAGATCATCGGCAACGAGTTCATCAGAGTCTTCGAGAAGGAAGCCCGGCGCATCGAGAAAACCGAGGGCAAGGTGAAGTGGCTCGTGCAGGGGACGCTCTATCCCGACGTGATCGAGTCGCGCTCGGTCCGTGGTCCCTCGCAGGTCATCAAGTCGCATCACAACGTTGGCGGCCTGCCCGAAAAAATGAGACTGAAATTAATTGAGCCGCTGAAAGATTTGTTCAAGGATGAAGTCCGCCGCATCGGCCGCGATCTGGGGATGCCGGAAGAGATCCTGCGGCGTCAGCCATTTCCAGGGCCGGGCCTTGCGGTCCGAGTGCTGGGAGAAGTCACTCCCGAGCGTCTGCGTCTGCTGCGCGAGTGTGACGATATCGTCGTCAGCGAGATCAAGGAAGCCGGACTCTACACCAGGATCTGGCAGTCGTTCGCGGTACTCTTGCCAGTAATGTCGGTCGGCGTCATGGGAGACGCACGGACCTACGCCTACACCTGCGCCATCCGTGCCGTGAATTCCGAAGATGGCATGACGGCCGACTGGGTACCGCTGCCTCATGAAGTTCTAAAGACCATCTCGACCCGCATCGTCAACGAGGTGAAGGGTGTGAACCGCGTCGTCTACGACGTCACCTCAAAGCCGCCCGGAACGATCGAGTGGGAGTGAGCGACTGATCGCTGGGTCTTGAAAATTCGCTTCGAACTCTCACGCGGAGTTCATCTTTGACCGCGCTCCCATTTTGGAGTTACTTCCGTTTGCTCTCTACCGTGTCTTTTGTTGCCCGCGTACCGGAATCGTCCTACAACCACAACACAACCACTGCGACTCGAATGTTCGCGTGTTGGATTGATTCTGGACGGTATCACTCATGCTTCACCCGGTACGCTCGACCCTCTGCCCTGCAATCGTCACTTTCTTACTGATTTCCGCCGCTGCCTTCCCGCAATCTTCTATCGACGATGTACACGTGAGGACCCGAGGGGTTGAATTAGCAGCGGTTTCGCCCGCCTCCGGCCTCTCGCAGGGCATGGTGGTTCGTGCCAGCACCGACCTCGTCATGGTGCCTGTCACTATCACTGACACTCTCAATCGCCCGGTCATCGGCCTGGGAGAGGCGAATTTTCAGCTCTTCGAGAACCGCAAGCCCCAGCAAATCAAGAACTTCTCAAGCGAGGACGCCCCGATCTCGGTCGGCATCATCCTCGACACCAGCCGGAGCATGTCCAACAAGCTCGCACGCGCGCGAGAGGCAGTCCAACAGTTCTGCGATGCTTCCAATCCCGCAGATGAGTTCTTCCTGATTACCTTCGCGGACGATCCTCAACTGGCCGCCGATTTCACCACCCACACCGAGGAACTGCAGAACGCGATGCTCACCGTCCAGCCAAACGGCAGGACATCGCTTCTCGACGCCATCTACATGGGAATCCGCAAGATGAAGAGTGCTCATTACGCCCGCCGCGCTCTGCTCATCATCTCGGACGGCGGAGACAACCGGAGCCGCTACAACGAACATGAGGTGAAGAACGCAGTCAAGGAAGCGGACGTCCTCGTGTACGCGGTCGGAACTTTCGATCGCTACGTCAGCACCCAAGAGGAACTGCTCGGCCCGGACCTACTGAACGACCTCAGCGATGTCAGCGGAGGCCAGACTTATACCCTCACCAGCATGACGGAGATGCCGGAGATTACCCGCGCCATCGGCATTCGCCTCCGCCACCAGTACATGTTGACCTACCGGCCGGAGGAACGCATGCGCGACGGCAAGTGGCACAAGATCAGCGTGAAACTCCGCCTGCCTAAAAAGTGGTCACTCCTGCGGGTCAGCGCCCGTACGGGATACTACGCCGAAGCCGAGTAGTCGCCACTATTCATCCCGATGGACGGTTTCCATCGAGAATGCCGGCAGGCATACCGCGATATATTCCGCGCCGCCCTCTTCCGGAGTCGAATAGCGCACCCACTCTCCCGCATGCGCGATCACCGCTTGCCCGGCGCAAACCTCCAGCGCACCGCCCGAGTGCTCGACTCGCAACTTTCCTTTCAAAACGACCGTGAACTCGTCAAACTCCGGCCTCTGCCCCGGTTCGACCCACCCCTCTGGACTGCGCATGTGCGCCACGCTCGCCCCCGAGGTCTTCGAGTTGACGCGTCCGACGTATTCGTCAATGAGTTTGGGTTTGTTACCAGCAGCCTGAATGCGAGTGGGTTGCGGAATGAGGGTCGGCATGAGTTGATCTTCGCGCTCCGCCGATAAGAGTAAATCAAGAAGAGAGTGGCCAGTGAATGGCTGATCACTGGCCACTGACCACTGGACTTACGGGCACGGATAGGGCATTCCCGGCGAAGGTGGCGTTCCCGGAATGATCGTCGGCGGCCCCGGCACTCCATCCGCTCCTGCCATTCCCGGAATCACCGTTGGCGGCGTGCCGGGAGTCCCCGCCGTATAGCAAACGCCATTGTCCGACACAGGGTACGGCATCGGACGCGGTGCGACCGGCTGTACCACGACGGCGCTCTGCTGCGACTGGCGCACGGCTTTCGCCACTTCGTCCTGTTTTAGCGTGACCGGCTGCTGCAACGTCATCTGGACCGGCGCTCCGGCATCCAGGTAGAAGTGGTGCGAACTAACCAGAAGAAATAGCGAACCGATCATTCCTGCTGCTGACCCGACCGCGGCCCCAATGGCTGCGTCTTTCCCCTTACTTCCCATCACGGGTGTGCTGATGGTGGTACATCCGAACTGCGGAGGGCTGCATCCCGGCGGGAAGTTCGAGGTGACGCTGGAGTCTGCGGCCCCAACCGAGTGACCAATCAGCGCTCCCAGTCCCACGCCTGCCAGCGGGAGAACGACTATGCTGGCTGCGCGCTTCGAGCCCGGATCCTTGATGGCGTAGCCCTGATCGGTCTCCATTACGATGGGCCCGGCGATCGGCGTTACATAGCCGTCCGGGAAAGTGATCGACATCGACTGCAGGCGCAACTCTCCGCGTCCGCCGTTGCGCATGATCTTCTCGACAGTCCCCTGCACGAAGGTTCCCGGCGGAATGACAACCCGATTTTCCGCATCCACCGGCGAAGTGATTTGCGCGTAGATGTCATCTCCGCGATGGATGTAGCGGGTTTGCACCGGCTGCGTAAGCACCATGGCCAGCCGAGTCCCGGAGGGGATAGTGATCGTGGAGGGTTGGGACTCCACCTGCACTTGCGCGGAATCCGGTGGCGGAGCGGCTTGCGGCTGGTCTTGCGTAAAGGCGAAGGAACTTATTAGAGCTATGACGACGATGCTGCAGTACCGGATGCTGGTGAAAGGTTGGGTAGTGAGTTTCTCGATTGACAGAAGGCAGGAGCGTAGGCACTTCATGAAGCACCTCCCTTCGAAAGCTGGAAGTGGCGCTTTCGATGTCCGGCGGATCCTATTCATTAGGAACCCGCCCGGCGCTGATTAGACTCGCCGGTCCGACTGAAGGGTATCGCGAAACGCGGTAAAGGTTCGCAAAGAGTCAGTCGCGATTTGTAAAGTACAGAGGCTACAAGGGATTCTGTATCTTGTATGCAACGCTCGGCGGTTCCTCACAGAGGCAGCCCGCGCAGCGCCAACTCCATGGCCTGGTTCAGCTCTTTGCGCGTGGCCCCGTTGGCCGCCTGCACGCCCAGGCCGTTCATCAGGACGAGGACGTAGCGGGCCAGGTCTTTTGCGCTGACATCGGCAGGGAGATCGCCCTCTCGTTTCGCCTGCTGCAAGCGCTTCTCAATGGAGCGGAATCCACTCTCGCGCCATTCGACCATCGCTTGCCTGACGCTCTCAGCGCCCGTACCGCAGGCCAATCCCCCCTGCAGCGAGAGACAGCCACGCGGATGGGCATCATCGGCGAGAAATTCCACACTGCCTCGCAACAAAGCCTCGATGACCGCTCGCGCACTGGAGAGGCTGAGGGCCTTGCCCACGAAACTCATGGGGCCCTCCCGATAATGAGTCATGACCCGGAGGAAGAGGGCTTCCTTGTCGCCGAAGGTGGAATACAAGCTCGACCGGTTGATGCCCATCGCGGCAGTCAGGTCATCGAGCGACGTGCCTTCGTATCCCTTTTCCCAGAACACGCGCATGGCCGCGTCCAGCGCCGCGTCTTCGCGGAACTCGCGCGGACGCCCCATCTTTGCCATGGTCCTGGAGCCCCTCATAGACTGTTCGATGCACTTTTATACCATCCAGTTCAAAATCTGTGAATCCTACCCAAAGCGCCCTACATCTGAACCATACGGTCCAAAAGTGACCGGAGGAATCGGAGGACATCATGGCAGGGAAACTGGAAGGAAAAATCGCGCTCGTCACCGGCGGCAGCAGCGGGATCGGGCTCGCCACAGCGCAGGAGTTCGTGAAGGAAGGCGCGTTCGTGTACATCACGGGCCGCCGCCAGGAAGAACTCGACAAAGCGGCAACAATCATCGGATCCAGCGTGAAGGCAGTGCGCGCCGACGCGTCCAAACTGGCGGACCTCGATCGCCTGTTCGCCCAGATCAAGCAGGAGAAGGGGCGCCTCGACGTGGTCTTTGCCAACGCCGGACAAGCTAGGTTCGTCCCCATCAGCGATGTCACGGAGGATCTCTTCGACAAGACGTTTGACACCAATGTGAAGGGTGTTTTCTTCACCGTCCAAAAAGCCCTGCCGTTGATCCCCGATGGTGGCTCGATTCTCCTGAACGCCTCGGTCGTTTCGCAGAAGGGAATTGGCGCGGCTAGCGTATATTCCGCGACCAAGGCCGCTGTTCGCTCGTTCGCTCGCACCTGGACGACCGATCTTAAGGATCGTCGAATCCGCGTCAACGCCATCAGCCCGGGGCCCATCGAAACGCCGATTTTCGACAGCTACGGCGCAAGCGAAAAGGACCGGCAGGATCTCAAGAGCCAGTTTGCGTCACTAGTTCCGCTGGGCCGCATGGGCCAGCCGGATGAGATCGCCAAGGCTGCGGCGTTCCTCGCTTCCAGCGACGCCAGCTTTGTGGCGGGAGTGGAATTGTTCGTCGACGGTGGACTCGGTCAGGTGTAAGCCGGAATCGTGTAGCCCCGGAGGCATTCCTCCGGGGCGCGCGAAGCGCGCGTTGATCGTCGATGCCCTATGCCGGCGTGCTGATCCAGCGCGAGATTGCAGTGACCAGCTTGCGGGGAGCAAACCGAGTCGACTGTGCCACCAGCCAGTTGTGCGTTCCGCTGATTACCAGCCCGCGGCCTTCCATAACAGCGCGGTATCCATCGAGCGCGACTTTCTCCACCTTCATCGCCCCAAGCTGTTTGAATAGCCGCGTCTTGTCATTGCCGGCACGCTTGGCGAATCCCGTTTCGGTCGCGCCGGGACAAAAGCACGTGACGGTTACGCCCGCATCGCGAACTTCGTTGGCAATCGCTTCGGAAAACGAAATCACGTAAGCCTTGGTCGCGTAGTAAACGGCCATTAGCGGACCGGCCTGGAACCCCGCGGTCGAAGCCACATTCATAATCCGCCCGCTGCGTTTGGCGATCATCAGCGGCAGAAAGAGTCGCGTGAGTTCCGTCAGCGCCGTGATGTTGAGCTGGATCTGCCCCAGTATTGTCTCTTCCGGCATCTCCGCAAACTCGCCGAGCGCCCCGAAACCGGCGTTGTTCACGAGAATGTCGACCGATATTCCGGCACGGTCGACGTGCTCGATCAGGAGCCGGGCTGCATTCGGCACCGCCAGGTCGATCGCAAATGTATTGACCGCAACCCCGAGCGCGCGAAGTTCCGTCGCGACGTGCGATAACTTGTCTCCGCTGCGCGCGACTAAGATCAAGTTATTGCGGTCGCGTGCAAATAACTTAGCCAGTTCGTATCCAATCCCGCCCGACGCACCAGTAATAAGTACGGTAGCCATGCCGGGTATTGTAGCGGGAATAAGCCCTACGCTGACTCATGTAGCCCGGGGATTTATGTAGCCCCGGGCGCCTCGCCCGGGGTTGCGCGAAGCGCAATGAAATGGTAGTGGATACCAGAAATTCGGAAGGGAACTACGCGCTGCGTCGCGAGCGGAGCGGACGCTTAGCCTTTGCTCAAGGCAAGCTGCGTCCGCCCCTACACGAACTCGGCTACACGCCGTAGATCGGGTGCCAGCTGGTCGCCGCTTTCAGCTTGTCGTTGACGTTGTTGATGTTCTTCACGCCTTCGGTCTCAAGCCACTTGCGGAACGCCGCTGCGCCTTGCTTGGCGTAGATCGGAATGCCATCCTTCCAGGTCGCCCGTCCGCAGAGCACGCCGTTGAACTTCACTCCTGACTCTCCGGCAAGCACCAGCGTCTCCGAGAATTCCGCGTTGCTCACGCCCGCCGAGAGATAGATGAAAGGCTTGGTCGCCGCCTTGGCGGCTGCGTGGAAGTGGTCGATGGCTTCCTTCTTCGAATAGGCCTTCTGCCCAGCGAACGACTTCGTGTCCTCCACGAACTTCATGTTGACCGGCACCTCGACCTTCAGCACGTCGACGCCATAGCGGTCTTTCGAGAACTCGCGCATACTCTCGGTCACGATATGCGGTTTCTTCTTCGCGTACTCGAGACCCTTCTCATCCGCGCCTTCTTCGTATCCCACGAACTCAAGGAAATACGGAATATCGTTCGCCCGGCACTCGTCGCCAATGCGCTCAACCCATGCGTGCTTCGCCTCATTGACGTGCTTGGGATCGTACGGCGTGTAGTAGAGCAGGATCTTCACGCAATCCGCACCCGCTTCCTTCAGGCGCCGCGCCGACCATACGTCGAGCAGGTCCGGCAACCGTCCGGGACCCGTTTTGTCGTATCCAGTTTTCTCGTAGGCCAGCAGCAGCCCGGCATTCTTGGCGCGCTTCTTTGAGGCGGGCAAGCCCCACTCAGGGTCGAGCAGGATCGCGGTCGCATGCGGCGTCAAAACTTCGGTCACCAATACCTTGAATTCTTCCATCATGGCGTCGGTCACTTCGCCGCCCTTTTCCTTGGCCAGCGACTTCTGCAGTGAGCCGCGCTGGTCCATGGCCGCGGCCGCAATCACGCCGCGATCGTTCGATACTCTCTTAAGGCCGGCTAATTTGCCCGGGGTCAGCTTCATCAGTTCCTCCAGATCATTTTTTCGGTAGTCGAGAGCCAGGGTGTTACGGAAAAATGGCTCTAATAGTGATTTAAATCACACAAATTGGGATCAATGGCAGTTTACACTGAAATCGAAATCATCTACTTCCATCCTGAGGAGAATTCATTTATGCCACTAGTGTCAATGCGCCAACTTCTCGACGAAGCGGCCAAGGGCGGATACGGCGTTGGCGCGTTCAACGTCAACAACATGGAACAGATTCAGGCCATCATGGAGGCGGCCAAGGAGACGAACTCGCCGGTCATCATTCAGGCCAGCCGTGGCGCGCGTTCCTACTCCCAGGACAAGTTCTTGTATCACCTGATGCTGGCGGCGGCGGAACTCTACCCCGAGATTCCGCTGGTCATGCACCTCGATCACGGCAACAGCTTCGAGACCTGCAAGTCGGCGATTGACCTCGGCTTTACCAGCGTCATGATGGACGGCTCGCTCATGCCCGATGGCAAGACTCCATCGAGCTTCGACTACAACGTCAGCGAGACGCGGAAGGTGGTCGAATACGCGCATCCGAAGGGCGTGACCGTGGAAGGCGAAATCGGCGTCCTCGGCGGCATCGAAGACGGACACGGCGCAGGCGGCAGCGGCCTCGAACATGTTACCGATCCCGATCAGGCCGTTGAATTCGTCGAAAAGACTGGCCTCGACGCACTCGCCATCGCCATCGGCACCAGCCACGGCGCTTATAAGTTCTCGAAGAAGCCCGATGGCTCCGTGCTGAAGATGGACGTTCTGATCAAGATTCACAAGCGCCTGCCGAAGACGCATCTGGTCATGCACGGTTCGTCGAGCGTGCCGAAAGACCTACAGGACGTCATCAATCAGTTCGGCGGCAAGCTGAAACCAACGTGGGGCGTGCCGGTCGAAGAGATCCAGCTCGGCATCCGCAACGGCGTCCGCAAGGTCAACGTCGACACCGACAACCGGCTAGCGATTACTGGTGCTATCCGCAAGGTGTTCGCAGAGACGCCGGAGAAATTCGATCCCCGCGATTATCTGAAGCCCGCGCGCGAGGCGATGAAGAAAGTCGTAGCCCAGCGCATGAAGGAATTCGGCCAGGCCGGACACGCCGGCGACTACAAGCCGGTTTCGCTAGCCAAGATGGCGGAGAGCTACAAAGAACTCGCGCACGTCTAGGACGTCGCGGACGGTATCTATTTAGCCCCACCCTTCGGAAGCACGGAGGGTGGGGTTCCGTGTTTAGAGCGCCCTGCTCCCTTTCGAACATTCCATGACTGTCATTCAGAGCGAAGGGGATCGTCTGCGAAGCAGATGATCCACGCAGTCGAAGAATCCCTACCATTTCTCCATCCTATTTGGACAGGGCGAGGCGTTCTCTAGATGCTGTACGGCACCAGGAACTAAAAACGTCTAGCCGGTTCCTCGACCCCAATGCTCGACTATTAGTGGGATGAAGCCGAAACCGTGATCGTCACCGGATCGGACTGGATCGCGCGATCCGGCGGTATGCAGCCCATCGATTTCACGATCTCCTTATCCCTCGTGGTCAAGGTTGGTGGGTGATATGCCGCCCTTAGGGTCCATTCACCGGGCTCTCCTAGCCTTGCCCATCTTCGTGGTTTCTTTGTTCGATAGGGCTCTGACATTCCCAGTCGTACCCACCGATTGAGCACATCTTGACGGAGGAGTTCTTCATCAGGCTGGCTTTCCCAAAAATGCTCAAGGAAAAGTTCGACACGTCCGCCAGGGCTGGAGGCGTCAGTGTCCAGGTAGCCGGTGTAGCGTTGTTGAGCTCCAACCGACGGCTCTGGGAAACATAAGGTTCCGTCAATCAGGCTTGTAAGACGATATCTCAGCTCGATCGTCTCTCCCACTTTGAAGGTCTTCTTTGACAGAATTAACTCCACTTTCAGTTGTGGCACACTTGGCGCCGATGGAGCCCCCTGCGCCAGCGCCAAGGAAGCTGTAAGAAGGATTGCGAGTAAGACGCCGAATACTTTCCTGATCTTCAAAGGGAGAGTCCTCTATTGCTCAGATGCAAAGAGTCAGACTCCGGGGGTGCGAGTGAATAGTACGATCAGCAACCCACCGACCCTAAGAAATTCACTCTCTACGCCGCCCAGTTCTGCACCTTCAGTCCCTTCACCCGCCGGAATTCCTTCTCGTTGTTAGTGACGAGAATCAGCCCGGAGGCCAGCGCGTGCGCCGCGATCCAGAGATTGTTGGCTCCGATTACCTCTCCTCGGGTTTCGAGGTCGCTGCGGATGGAACCATACATCTCCGCCGCGTTCTCATGGAGCGGCAGGGCAGGGACCAGATCGACAAACTCCCGGACAGTCCTCAGGGACACGTCAGGCTGCGCGCTCTTGCTCGCGCCGTACAACAATTCCCCGTATGTAATCACCGAAATGGCGGCTTCTCCCTGTCGGATCCGGCCAAAGTGGCGGAACACGGATTCCGGCTTCTTGCGCCGTATGTAGATACAGATATTCGTGTCGAGAAGGTAGCGAATTTCCATGGCAGGTTACAGCCCCTCCCGCTCTTCCGGTAACTCCTTTTCGCGACCTGGCAAGTCAAAGTCGTCGGGGAGTGACGCCAGCAATTCAAAAGCTCTCGCGAGACTTTTTTCTTTTTCCCGCAGAACTACCTCATTGCCCCGGCGGAATATCTCCACTTCCTTCCCCTTGAACCTGAATTCCTTGGGCAAGCGTACCGCCTGACTGTTTCCCGACCGAAATACGCGCGCTGTCCTCATAGATGTTCCCCTCTTCTAGCGTATATACAACAAGTATATACATAGAGAACACGCAACTCCAGTCCCTGTTCCTCCTTACCACGAGGGCAGATGCCACTGCGGCCACGTGACCCCGATCACTGACCACCCTTCCCGTAATCACTATGCTACTGCCGTAAAAGTCACCACCCAGGGGTGACGCATGCTCTCCCTCATGATCGTTTGTGCAGTGGTTGCGGTGCTGCTCTTTGCCATGGGAGCCTTCGACGACCTTCGCGACGTTTGGACGCATCCCGACCACAAGGGCGACGACGATGACCCTCACCATCCCAGGCCGCGGCTCAAATAGCGCCCAGCCGCGTGCTACAGTGGTACAACCGCTTGCGGCTCGCTGAGTTGCCTTCCTGGCTAGAGTTCAGTATTCAATCCTGAGACTCTTTTGCTCCGCAAGGAGAGGAAACCGCCATCATGCCGATCGCGACCATCAACCCTGCTACCGGTGAAGTCGTAAAAACTTTCGAGGCGCTCACGGAAGCTGAGATCGAGAAGAAGATGCAGCTCGCCGTCCAAGTCTTCCAGGCTGAGCGCAGGACGCCGTTCGCCGTCCGCGCCCAGCGCATGCGGAAGGCCGCCGAGATCGTCGAGCGCGACAAGGAAAAGTTCGGCCGCCTGATGACCCTCGAGATGGGCAAGACCTACAAGTCAGCCGTCGCCGAAGCCGCCAAATGCGCCACCGCCTGCAGCTATTATGCCGAGAACGCCGCAAAATTCCTGGCCGACGAGATCGTCGAGACGGGCGCGAAGAAGAGCTTCATCCGGTATCTGCCGATCGGCCCTATCCTTGCCGTGATGCCGTGGAATTTTCCTTTCTGGCAGGTGTTCCGCTTCGCCGCCCCGGCCCTCATGGCCGGTAACGTCGGTCTCCTCAAGCACGCCTCCAACGTCCCGCAGTGCGCGCTGGCGATCGAGAGCATTTTCCGCGAAGCCGGATTTTCCGAAGGCTCTTTCCAGACTCTGCTGATCGGCTCCGGCCAAGTCGAGTCTCTGCTCAACGATTCCCGAGTGGTAGCCGCCACTCTCACCGGCAGCGAACAGGCAGGAATTCAGGTCGGTATCGGTGCGGCCAAGCGCATCAAAAAAGTGGTGCTGGAATTGGGCGGCAGCGATCCCTTCATTGTGATGCCCAGCGCGAATCTCGACGCAGCGGTCTCAACCGCCGTGGCGGCCCGTATCCAGAACAACGGGCAGTCCTGCATTGCCGCCAAACGGTTCATCGTCGCGGAATCTGTCGCCAACGAGTTCGAGAAGAAGTTTGTCGCCAAAATGGAAAGCCTTAACATCGGCGATCCCTTCGACGAAAAGACCGAGCTCGGCCCGCTGTCAACGCCCGACGCCGTAAGAGACCTCGATTCCGACGTGCAGAAGTCGGTCCAAGCCGGGGCGAAACTCCTGACCGGCGGCCATCCGCTGAAGCGCGCGGGGAATTTCTACGCGCCTACAGTGCTCACCAACATCCCAAAAGATTCTCCCGCGTACGGCGAAGAATTCTTCGGCCCGGTCGCGTCCATCTTCCGCGTGAAGGGCGTCGACGAGGCGATCCACCTGGCCAACGACGTCCGCTTCGGCCTCGGCTCCAGCATCTGGACGAACGACGAAAAGGAACGCGAGCGCTTCATCAACGAAATCGAAGCCGGCATGGTTTTCATCAACAAGATGGTCGCCTCTGATCCGCGCATTCCCTTCGGCGGGGTGAAGGCTTCCGGCCACGGCCGCGAACTCGGCCTCGTCGGAATGCGCGAATTCGTGAACGCCAAAACTGTCTGGGTGGAGTAAGGGATACTTAGGAAGCCAGGTCGATCAGGATTCCGCAACTTGACGCCTGCCCGATCGACGCAGCAGCAGAACGAGCCCGCCGAAGAGCAGCGCCGGCAGCCAGATCCAGAGGATCTCGTTCTGCATGATCCCGAATCCCCGCGGCGTGAAGAATCGCGTTAGGCTGAGAGGCGAGACGCGGATCGGCCTCCACGGCAGAAAATATCGCCCGTTGTCGAACGGCGAAAAGAAGGCCACTCCCAGTCCGCCGTTAGTCATCGCGTCCAGCAAACCATGGCTCGCGCCTGCTACAAAGAGATAGGCGAAGAGAGAAAAGCGCCCAATCCCTGGAACCTCCCGCCATGTTATCGCGACACAAGCAACCGCTGCCATCAGGCCCGCGAACACGATCGAGTGCGTAAATCCGCGATGGCCCCAAAACGCGCCGTACGGTACGCCCATGCGGAACCCAATTGCATCGATATCCGGGAAAACCGAGCAGATCACGCCAGCAATCCACACGCGTTTCGGCATCCCCGGCCGGTAGAGGCAGGTTCCGAGACCGACAGCAGCGACTGCGTGCGAGAAGGCAGATGCCATTGCCAGCGTCCTCGTCTGACGCTACATCTGACACTACCTTATCGCGACGAAAGGAGAATCCGTATTCCACGCCTAGATTCCCCGGCAGGAGAAGCGCCCTCGATCTCGGATTAGACTCGAGCGATCACGCCTCAGGCGATGGTGCGCTCTCAGGCTGAGAGTCAGACTGCTGCGCAGCACGTTCCGCGGCCAGCAACTCCACCCACGGGCACTCGTCCGCCTCCATTCGATGCACGGCGACCTGCATTTTGTCGCCGCCACCGTCGTAGCGTACCCATACCACGCGAAAGCGCGCCTTCTTCTTGCCACAGAGGATGCCGATAACATCCCCCGACCGCAGATCGGCGTCCACCCCGGTCAGCAACGCACCGCTGAGACTGATGTCGTGTGCCCGCACGTCCTGCACGAAGCGTTCGCCCTCCGTGTCCACGCCCCAGATCACCAGGGACAAATCAACTTCCGTCCGCGACTCGCGCCGCCGGTCGATGCGATGGAGCATGCTCATAACCTCTCTCCACCGTAACGGCACAGAAGACTCAGGTAAAGATCAAGCCGCCAATCGACGATGCTCAAAGGTCTGGGGGTGTTCCCATTTCGGGAACGGCCCAGACTGGGATACCCTTGACAACAGAGGTAAATGTAGTTAATATCACTACATTCTATGGACAAAGCGATTTCCGCGGCCGACGCCAACCGGAAGTTCTCCCAACTCCTGCGGGAAGTGCGGGAAGGGCGCAGCTACGTCGTAACCAGCCACGGAAGACCTGTTGCGCGCATTTCGCCGGTCGAAGAGGATCGACGGGATGAGGCCAAGGCGAAACTGCTAGCTCACCTCAAAGAGCAACCCATTCGCCGGGTCGGACGCTGGACCCGGGATGACCTGTACGATTAGCCGATCCGTCCACGCTCATGAGAATCTCGCTCGATACTAATATCCTCGCCTACGCCGAAGGCATAAACGATCTGGCGCGAAAGAAGACGGCCGTCGCATTAGTCGCCAATCTCGAGACCGCCAGCACGTTCCTGCCGGTTCAGGTGCTTGGGGAATTATTCCGTGTGCTGCACAAAGCGCGGTATTCCGCGGTGGATGCCCGAACGATCGTTGTACGTTGGCAGAGCACCTTTCCGTTAATCGAAACTTCCGCGTCCGTCGTCCGCGCCGCAATCGACGTTGCGGTGGACCACAAGCTTTCAATCTGGGACGCAATCATTCTCGCTGCGTCTGCCGAAGCCGGCTGCCGCCTGCTCCTCTCCGAAGACTTGCAAGACGGATTCACATGGAATGGCGTCACGGTCGCGAATCCCTTTGCTGTGAAGAAAATTGAAGCGCTCGTAGATATCTTCGATCTCCCTCCCGACCATTAGATCGTTCTACTTCGCCCTCAGCACGGCCTGCTGCTTCGCGATCAACTCCTGCACGCCCTTCTTCGCCAGTCCGAGCATCTTGGTCAATTGCGAATCGTCAAACGCCTGGCGCTCGGCCGTCGCCTGCACCTCGACCATTTTCCCACTCGCTGTCATGACGAAGTTCATGTCGACATCAGCGCGGGAATCCTCTTCATAGCAGAGATCCAGCAGAACTTCGCCCTCCACAATTCCGACGCTCACGGCAGCGACAACCTCCCTGAGCGGCACCGCCGGCAGTGTTCCGGCCTCTACCAGCTTCCCCAGGGCCAGTCCCAGCGCGACAAACGCACCTGTGATTGATGCAGTCCGCGTGCCTCCATCGGCCTGGATCACGTCGCAGTCAATCCAGATCGTGCGCTCGCCAAGCTTCGCCAGATCGGTCACCGCCCGCAGCGATCGCCCGATCAGCCGCTGAATCTCGTGCGTGCGGCCGCTCTGCCGCCCTTTGGAAACCTCCCGCGGCGTGCGAGTCAGAGTCGAGCGGGGAAGCATTGCATATTCGCTCGAGACCCATCCTCGGCCAGTATTCCGCATGAACTGCGGCACGGCTTCTTCGATGGAAGCAGTGCAGATCACCCGCGTATTTCCAACCTCAATGAGTGCGGAACCCTCGGCGGTAGTAATGAACTCCGGCGTGATTTTGACGAGACGTAGCTGATCAGGCGAACGGCTATCCGAGCGGTAGAACATGACTGGCGATTGTAACTGATCGAGTCCCGAGTCCTAAGTCGCGAGTCCCGGGCGCAGCTTGCCCTGTGCTCAGTCAAAAGGGCCCGCGGTTGCGCACTAAGTGTGCCATGAAGATCTACTGCCCGCTCTGCAACTGCGTCACCAACTGATTCACCGCGGCCACGTCGTAGTACGCCGAAAGATCGGCGTGCCCAGCCAGCGTCTCGCGCTGCTTCCCATCCACAAGGATCTTCACCTTGTTCAGGTTCGGAACATTCACGGTCACTGTCTGAATCAGCGACGCCACGGTCAACTGCTCGACCAGCACACCGGAGCGATGTGTGTCGGCAAGCGCCGCATTGATATCGATCACAGCCACCCCCGGATCGACCAGGTAGACGCTGCGGATATCGGCGCCTGCACCCAGACGATGCGGCGAGTTTTTGTCCAGATAGATCGACAGCAAAGCGCGCAACAATTCTTCGGCGCGCTGCTGCCGTCCCGAGGGCATCGGAATCTGCGCCGACAACCCGCGCAGCGAACCGTCCTCGTCGTGCGCCACGAACAGCACCACTCGCTCGCTGGGCCCCGTGACCGGAGGAGCAAGCGGCCGTGTATCCACGGCAGCTGTGGGTTCGGGAGCCGCAGCCTTGTGCATATGCCAGGCATACACGCTCAGACCGACCGCCGCCACCAGCAGCACGGAAAACGCGATGATGAGATGTCGCGGGATCATCGGTTCCACCTCATGGCGCATTCCCCAGTTGATCGCGCGCCGCGGCAATTGCCGTCGCAACCGCGCCGGTCACAAGCTGCTGATAGTCCGGAGCCGTAAGCTGTGAGGGATCCGAACCCTGCGGCGCGACTTCAATCGCAATCGCCGGCCCGGTCAGGTTGTTCAAAGGCCGAAGCGCCGCCGACAGATTTTTCACCGCAAGCTGCCGCTTCTGCAGTTCGCCGGCCACGGCGGTCGCCGTACTCTGGCTCAACGGCAGCGCTGGATGCTGTGCCGTAGTCCACGAGCGGAACGGCCCGCGATCGTCTTCTCCGAAGGGCAGCATCGCCGTGTAGACCCGCACTCCGTGGCCCGTGGAACTCGCATGCACCGCGATGTAGATCGCGGCATGATCGGCGTTGGCGAACACCGCGCGCTGATCCAGCGAAAGATTTGCATCAGAATCGCGCAATACCAACGCTGTGATGCCGCGGCTCTCCAGTTCCTGCCGGAGGCTCCGCGCCAGCGCCACAGTCACATCCTTCTCCGCCAGACTGGCGCTGAGCGTCTCGCCCCGATCGTCGCCGCCGTGGCTGGCGTCCACCACCGCAAAATACCGTCGCTGAATCTGAGATGGCGGAGCAAGTGCGGGTGCGGTCTGCGGTGGACTAGCCGGTGCAGGATTCTGCGCCGTGTTCTGTGCCGGGGGAAGCGGTGAAATCACAATGGTTCGCCCTTCGTTGCCGAAACTTGCCATCACCGGAACTGCCGAGTTCACCGTGACCACCGCCGAGCCGTTACTCTCGCTGTAGGTCGCAGAAGAGATCACCTTGCTTCCGAACGTCAGCGTCGGAGAAGCCGGTCCCACCACAGGCTCCCGCGAAAAAGTCATGCGCAACACGCCCGCATCCGTGGCGATTGTCGGATTGACGGGCGCAGCAAAGCGAAATACCAGCTTGGGAGGATCGTCCGCCGTCAGGAATGCGGTGAAATGGTTGGCGACGGCTCCGACCAGCAGCCGGTCGGAAACTTCGTGCAGCGAAACTGGACCACCCAGAATGCGCGGCAGCAGGGCGCTCAGCGATCCCACGGGCACCAGCCCGCGCTTGTTTTCCATCAGGAACTTCCCGCCCAGTTCGGCGTCGCGATCCTGCACCCGCGCCCGCGTCTTGTTGACCTGGAACTCCGCCTGGACGTTGTTGTAGCGCAAGCGCCACTTCGAGCCCTCCGCCTTGGCGGTCACCTTCCCCAGTGGCTCGAGCAGCTCCAGCAACCCAACGAAATCCCGATTGTCTCTTTGCACGAGCGGCAGCGAATAGTTCGCCGCCACGGAGTAAACGGAAAGGTGTTTCTCCGGCGCGCCGGAGAGAAGAAGAGCGCACAGCGGCAAGACGGCGGAAACTCGAAGTAACTGACGACTTTGCACGCGGATGCCCCACCGCTTGCCCGCTCGAGGCGCGAGCCGCTGGGATTGACCCCTCTCGCTAATCCAGCGCATAAGCCGTGAGTCCGCTCATCAGCTTGGGATAAAAATCGGTGGACTTCTGCGGCATTACTTCCCCCGCCAGCGCAATCTCCCGCACTTTTTCGACCGGGCAAGGATTGATCAGGAACGCGACATTCGCCGCGCTCTTTCCCTCCGCCGCAACACGCACTGCCGCCACCGCCTCGGCCGCCTCCCGCACATACGACAAGTTCTGCTGATTGCGGATCGACTCCTCCGACAGTTTCAGCACACCCTCGAGCAGCACCTTGTGCAATACCACCACATCCAGGGACTGCTGCCGCTGAGAAAGTCCGGCGAGAAACTTCGATGCGGCCGCTTTGAGCGAATGCAGCACAAAAACCCGATTCGCAGCCACAGCCAGCAGTGCAGTCCCGCCACGCCCTCGCTCCTGCAAGATCGCCGTGGCTTTCTCCGGACTCAACGCCGCATCGATATCTTCCACTTCGAAGAATTCCCGGCTGGCTCTCTGGAACTCATCCGCGGAGAACGACTTCAACGAATGCACGACCCGATGCGTCGGCAGCACCAGCAGTCCCGGATCGTTTAAGTTGATGAATGTCATCATCACGAATTCATTTGGAGCCTCGCTGTTCATCGCTCCGGCCGCTGCCCGGCACTCATTCCGGAAGTTGAGCGCCGTCTCGTACCGGTGATGCCCGTCCGCGATCACCAGCTTCTGCTCGCGCATCTTTTCCTGCACAGCGCTAACTACCGCGGCATCGGAAATTTGCCATACCCTATGCGCAACGCCATATTCATCCGTTACATCGATCGTCGGATGCGCCGCAGTCGCCAGCAGGGAATCGATCTCCCCCGAATCCTCATAAAGCAGAAACAACTGCTCGTAGTGGGCGCGCGTGGCCCGCAGCAGGTCAAGGCGATCGGCTTTCGGCTTGGCCAAGGTCTGCTCATGCCGGTAGACCACCTTGGCGGAATAGTCCTCGACCCGCCCCAGCGCAATGAATCCCCGCCGCTCGAACACCTTCCCTGAAGGTGCTGCAAACGTTTGCGAATAGGTGTAGATCGAAGGAGCCGTATCCTGCCGCAGGATTCCTTGTTCCCGCCACTGCCGCCCGAAGCCCGCCGCCCGCGTGTATACGTTGTCGGTCGTATTGTCCCCGGCCTCCCGGCGCCCGAGGATAATCCTCACGAGGTTAAACGGGCTGGCTGCGTAGTACCGCTCCTGCATGGCAGGGCTGATCTTGTCGTAGGGTTGGGTAACCACGTTTGAAGCAGTCACCTTCTCAGGGTTGTAACGAAGCGCTCGAAATGGACGTATGTCAGCCATAGGAAACCTTTGATTGTAACAAGTTAGCGGTACTAGTCGGGAAGCCCCGTCTGACGGGCGTTTTCCACCGACCAACGTCCCTGGACGGATTCGGGCTTTTGTCTGCGAAATTTGACAAAAAGCATGCTCCGCCACGCAAAAGCTGTGCTAACATCCGCCCCATTGATGAGGTATTTATGGCCCGCCCGGATGAATGGCGTCGGTCATCTCGCCCTGAGGCCCTAGTTCGGAGTGGCTCTCCGGTTCTCCCCTGGGATCCGATCAGACTCGCGCTGCCAAAAATGCGAATCCGTCTGCGTGTCGACCGGCTCTGCCTGTGTACATTCCTGGGCTTGTTCCTTTCTGCTTGCCTGGCGGCTTTCGCTCAAACGGACGTCAACGACGTCCACATCCAGCCCCGCGAAGCGGAGAAGCCCAAGGACGCTCCCAAGGAGACCTTGGTCACCACGCCGAACGGGTTGAGCGCCCATGTGCGCCCGCTCAAAGTCGATGTCGACCTCGTGCTGGTGCCCGTCACCATCACCGATCCGCTCAACCGCCTGGTCACCGGTCTGGAGAAGGAAAACTTCCAGCTGTTCGAAGGCAGTTCCGCTCAGGAAATCCGCAGCTTTTCCAGCGAGGACGCTCCGGTTTCCCTTGGCGTCATCTTCGACTCCAGCGGCAGCATGAGCAGCAAGATGGATCGCGCCAAGGAGGCCGTGGTCGAGTTCTTCAAGACCGCCAACCCTCAGGACGAATTCTTCATGATCACTTTCTCCGATGAACCGGAGGCAGTGAGCGATTTCACCAGTTCGGTCGACGAGATACAGAACAAGCTGATCTTCGCCGTGCCCAAGCACCGCACCGCGCTGCTCGACGCGATTTATATGGGTGTCAGCAAGATGCGTCAGGCGAAATAC
>Ga0335080_10000450_pt1 | contig 37440 bp, 34 predicted proteins | sample Lox_Sample_34_FD_206720 | JGI IMG/M metagenome (GOLD analysis project Ga0335080, IMG submission 206720) | Soil microbial communities from Loxahatchee National Wildlife Refuge, Florida, United States - Lox_Sample_3.4 | ecosystem: Environmental > Terrestrial > Soil > Wetlands | place: USA... | reverse complement strand
TGAGCTCCCCGACGACCTCCGCTGGGACCGCTGACGCGCGCCGGTCCGCGGTGAGCGGGATCTGCGACAGTTGACAAGCCGTCCACTGAAACGGATAAGACGTCCCATGGCATCCCCGAAGCCGACCGGGCGCCGCGCCCGCGAGCGCGGCCGCCCCCGCGGCGAGCAGGTCCCTGGCCACGAGCGAGCCCACGTCGCCGGCGCGGACCTGACGCCGGTCGTGGGAGGGAACCTCCGCCGCCTGCGGATGAGGCGGGCCCTCTCCCTCGAGAAGCTCTCCCGCCTCTCGGGCGTGTCCCGGGCCATGCTCGGGCAGGTGGAGCTCGGCCAGAGCACCCCCACCGTCAACGTGCTCTGGAAGATCAGCACCGCGCTCGAGGTGCCTTTCAGCGCCCTCATCACCGATCGTCCCACGACCACGTTCCACGTCCTCCGGGCCGACCAGGCGAAGCGCCTCACCTCGAGCGACGGCAGCTTCACCTCGCGGGCGCTCTTCCCCTTCGACGAGCCCCGGCGGGTGGAGTTCTACGAGCTCCGCATCGCTCCGGGCGGCTCGGAGCGAGCGGACGCCCATCCGGCGGGGACGATGGAGAACCTGGTGGTGAGCCAGGGTGGGCTGCAGATCGAGGTGGGCGGCGTCACCCACGAGCTCGGGGCCGGGGACGCCATCGTCTTCGAGGCCGACGTGCCCCACGTGTACCGGAATCCCTCGCCCGGCCCGGCGATCATGTACCTCGTCATGACGTACGCCGAGACGGTGGGATAGCCGCGGGGCCGAAAATGCACGTCGGCGGTGGGAGCGCGGTATAAGGAAAGTCGTCCGGCCCGCTTCCGGCGACGAGCATGAGCCAGTCCACGAGGGACCTCCTTTTGGCCCGCGGCGCGGTGGCGCCCGCGGAGCTTGCGCAGGCGGAAGCCGAGGCGGTCCGGACCGGCCGCCGCATCTGCAGCCAGCTGCTCTCCATGGGGGCGGCCGACGAGCGCGCCCTCGCCGCCGTCCTGGCGGAGCGGCACGGCGTGCCGGGGGTGGACCTGTCCCGGACCGGCCTCGCCACCAACGTGCTCGACCTCGTGCCGCGCCCGGTGTGCGAGGCGGATCTCATCCTCCCCCTCTCGACCGAAGGAGGCCGGCTGCACCTGGCGCTCACCTCGCCCGTGGATGCCGAGCGGATCCTCGCCGAGGTGCGCTTCGTCACCGGCATGGAGGTGTCGGCCTACGTGGCGGTAGAGGAGTCGCTTCGTCGCACCACCCTCGCGGCTTACGAGGCGCTCGACCGCGGCCTGCCCGAATGGCGTGGATTCGCCGCGCCTCCCGGCCCGGCCGGGCTGGCGGTGGTGCTCCCCGGCGACTTCCCCATGCCCCCGGAGGACGAGCTCATCGAGGTCGGTGAAGGGGACCTGGAGCCGATCGACGATCTCGACGAGCCGCCCGCCGAGGGCGCTCCGGCGGACGAGGCAGAGATCGAGATCGCCGTCGGGGGGGGTGAGGAGGAGGTCGTCGAACAGGTGGTGGTGCGAGCCGATCCGGCGCCGTCCGACCGGCGCCGGGTGCTGGTGGTGGACGACGAGCCGGAGATCCGACAGCTGGTGGAGAAGGCGCTGGCGGCCCGCGGCTACCAGGTGGAGACGGCGGCTGACGGCGAGGAGGCGCTCGCGCGGGTGCAGGCGCGCCCCCCGAACCTGGTGCTGCTCGACGCCATGCTCCCCAAGATCCACGGCTTCGAGGTGGCGCGGAAGCTCCGCTCCGACCCTTCGACGCGGTCTGTACCCGTGGTGATGATGACCGCCATCTACCGCGGCTGGCGCTTCGCCCAGGACGCCCGCGAGAACTACGGGGCCGAGGACTACATCGAGAAGCCCTTTCGCCTCGACGACTTCACTCGTCGCATCGAGGCGGTGCTGGAATCGACCGCGAGCCGGAAGGTGGCGCCGGCGGCGTCGGCCGACCCGCTCCTCCAGCGGGGGAAGGAACTCCTGCTCGCCGGCAAGCTCGACGCGGCGGTGTCCTCGCTCGAGGAAGCGCTCAAGCTCGACCCCTTCGCCGCCGAGGCCCACTACCAGCTCGCCAAGGCTCTGCGGGCGAAGGGCGAGCACTTCCGGGCCATGACGGCCTTCGAGCGGGCGGTGGAATTGCGCCCGGGAGCGTTCCCGGCGCTGCGCAGCCTGGCGGCCCTCTACACCGAGAAGGGTTTCCGGCGGAAGGCGGCGGAGACCCTGGAGCGCGCCCTGGCTGCGGCGCCCGACGCCACCACCCGCGACGCCATCAGGTCGGATCTCCTGGAGCTCCTGGGCGCCTGAGGAGCCGCTTCACCCAGGCTCCGATCCCGCTCTCCCCCGGCGGGTGGGGCGTCGGCCCCACCATCCGGACCACGGCGGCGGTGAGGTTGTCGGCTGTCCCGCGGCGGTTGGCGGCCTCGACCAGTGCGCGCGCCGCCGCCACCGCGTCCAGGTCCGCCATCACCTCCGCCATCTCGGCGTCCTCGAGCACGTTGTAGAGGCCGTCGCTGCAGAGGAGGAGCGCGTCTCCGCGCACCACCCGCTGGCTGACCCGGTCCCGGCTCACGATGAGCTCGCGGCCCAGACTCCTCGTCAGGGTGGAGCGGTCCGGGTGGTGGCGGGCCCGCTCCTTGGAGAGGAGCCCGTAGCGCACCTTGTCGGCGGCGGCGGTGTGGTCCTTCGAGAGCTGGGCGACCGTGCCCGCCCGCACGAGGTAGAGGCGCGAGTCGCCCACGTGGACCGCGGTCAGCGCTCCCCGATCGACGGTTACCGCGGTGAGGGTGGTCGCCATCCCGCGCAGCTCCGGCACGGCGATGGAACGGTCGTGCACCTCGATGTTGGCCTGCTGCACCGCACGGTAAAGCCGCTGGCCGGCGGCGAGCTTCTGAGGCTCCTCGCGGAAGGCGCGCAGCGTCACCTCGACCGCCATCCGGCTCGCCACCTCGCCCCCGGCGTTGCTCGACACGCCGTCGGCCACCACCACGACGGCGCGGTCGTTGCTCTCCATGAAGGAACCGCAGAAATCCTCGTTGTGGTCGCGCTCGGTGCCGACGTGGGAGAGGGTACCGATCTCGAGCTCGTAGTCGTTCACCGCGCGTCCCCGCCTGCCCGAAATCCGTGCACGCCCGCTACCCTCGGGGACCATCGGTGAAATGGTGCCCGCCGGGATTGTGTTGCGAAGCCGGACGGATGCCTACTAGGCTTCGGCCATGCCATCCCGCCCTCCGGTCGGCTGATGAAAGACTCCAACGTCGGCGAGGCGATCGACCAGTACCAGCTCACCGAGCTGCTGGCGCGCAGCGGGATGGCCTCCATCTTCAAGGCCATCGACACCGAGTCCGGCGCCACCGTGGCCCTCAAGATCCCCCACGTCCAGTTCGAGAGCGACATCGTCTTCTCCCAGCGCTTCGAGCGGGAGGTCGAGGTGGGGCAGCGCCTCGACCACCCCAACGTGGTGAAGGTGCTGACGCCCAGGAAACAGACCCGGATGTACCTGCCCATGGAGTACGTCGAGGGCAAGTCGCTCCGCGCCATGCTGAAGGAGAAGGAGCCGCTGCCGGTAGAGAAGGCGCTCGAGATCGCGCGGCAGGTGTGCGACGCGCTCGAGTACCTCCATTCGCAGGGCGTGGTCCACCGGGACATCAAGCCGGAGAACGTTCTCATCACCCCGAGCGGACAGGTGAAGATTCTGGACTTCGGCATCGCCCTGGTCGCCTCCGAGCGCCGGCTCACCTGGACGGGCTTCTCGAGCACGATCGGCACCCCCGACTACATGGCGCCCGAGCAGGTGCGCGGGCGCCGTGGCGACCCGCGCACCGACGTCTACGCCGTCGGGCTCATGCTCTACGAGATGCTCACCTGCAACCTGCCCTACGACAGTCCGAACCCGCGCGCGCTGCTGCGGGCCAAGGTGAGCGAGGAGCCCCGTTCGCCGAGCTACTACGTCCCTGGATTCGACCCCAAGCTCGAGGCGATCATCTTGCGGGCCATCGAGCGCGACCCGCGCGACCGCTACGGCAGCGCCAAGCAGATGCTCGCCGACCTCAGGAACCCCGCTGCGGTGGCGCCGCGCGACCCGGAGACCGGCCGCCACCGCCGCGGCGGCAGCCGCGTCTCGCGCCGCTTGGTGCTCTTCGTCATCGTGCCCGCCATCCTCGGCGGGCTGGGCGGGCTCGTCTGGCTCTCCGCCCGGCAGTCGAGACCGGCGCTCCCCGCGGCCAGCAGCCGCTCGAGGTGATCCATGCCCACGCAGCTCGAGCAGTCGGTGAACCTCGCCTGGGTGCTCCTGTGCGGCTTCCTGGTGATGTTCATGCAGGTCGGGTTCGCCATGGTGGAGACCGGGTTCACCCGGAGCCGCAACGCCGCCAACACCATGGCCATGAACCTCGTCATCTATCCCGTCGGCGTCCTCGGCTTCTGGCTCGTCGGCTACGGGATCATGTACGGCGGGATGCCGGAGTGGCCGACGCTCGGAGGCCCGGTGGCCGGGTCGCACGAGGCCGCGCTCCGGCTGCTGGGCCACTCCTACGGCCTCTTCGGGACGGCCAAGTTCGCCCTGGTGAGCGTCTCGCAGAGCCCGGCCAGCCTGGGGATGTTCCTCTTCGCGGTGGTCTTCATGGACACGGCCGCCACCATTCCCACCGGGGCCATGGCCGAGCGCTGGAAGTTCACGGCGTTCATGATCTACGGGGTCTTCATGTCCATGCTCCTCTACCCCCTCTATGGCAACTGGGTGTGGGGCGGGGGCTGGCTCGCCTCGCTGGGCGCGAACGCCGGCCTGGGGCACGGCGTGGTGGACTTCGCCGGCTCGAGCGTCGTCCACATGACCGGCGGGATCACCGCGCTCGCCGGAGTCCTGGTTCTCGGCCCCCGGCTCGGCAAGTACCGCGCCGACGGCACCGTCGGGGCCATGCTCGGCCACAACCTCCCCATGGCGGTGGTCGGGACCCTCATCCTGGCGTTCGGGTGGTTCGGCTTCAACGCCGGGTCGACCCTGTCCGCCTCCGACCCGCGCATCGCCCTGGTGGCGGTGAACACCATGCTTTCCTCGTCCGCCGGGGCCCTCTCGGCGCTGCTCTACGTGCGCTTCTCCTTCCGCAAGCCGGACGTGGGCATGACCTGCAACGGGCTCCTCGGCGGCCTCGTCGCCATCACCGCCGGCTGCGCCTTCGTGAGCCCGGCGGCCGCCGTCCTCATCGGGGTGGTGGCGGGAGTGGTGGTGGTCTGGGCGGTCGCGCTGCTCGAGCGCCGCCTGCACATCGACGACCCGGTGGGCGCGATCGCGGTACACGCCGCCTGCGGCTGCTGGGGCGCGATCGCGGTCGGCGTGTTCGCCGACGGCAGCTACGGCGCCGGGTGGAACGGCGTCTCGGGCCCGGTCCGCGGGCTTCTCTTCGGCGACCCCGGCCAGCTCGGGGCGCAACTCGTCGGCGTCCTCGTCAACGGGGCCTTCGTCTTCTCCGCCTCCTACGGGTTCTTCCGCCTCCTGGAGCGGCTCATGGGCAACCGGGTACCTGCCGAGGTGGAGCATGCCGGGCTCGATGGTCTGGAGATGGGCACCGACGCCTATCCGCGCGGGTGAGCGGAGAAAGCGCTGGGGTGCGGTCCCGGAGGCGATCCGGCACCACACCCCAGCGACGGTGCTGCGGGTCCCAGTGACTAGGACGCGGTGACCGGCTTCTCGACGTAGACCGTCTTCCCCTTCTTCTTGCTCGAGCGGGCGAAGTAGATGGCGCCGTAGATGCCCCAGACTGCCACCACGCCGAGCGCGATGTAGGGCTCCTTCCAGCTCATGCCCGAAACCGAGAACGGGCCGACGAGGTAGAAGAGCATGCAGGCCAGGTTGGCGATGAGCCCGAACACCGGCACCACCAGGTGCTTGAACCCGTGGAAGGAGTGGTGCTCGCGGAAGGCCACGATGGCCAGCACGCAGGTGAGCATGTAGAGGAGGAAGGTGCCGAAGTTGCTCACCAGCGTGGTGATGACGAGCGTGTTGGGGAGCTTGGCGTAGGTCTCCGGCTTGAAGATGCCGAAGCTGTACCAGAAGTTCTGGTACTTCGGCTCGAGCGCCGCCGGCGTGGTCCCGCCGAGGTAGATGAGGACCGTGACGACGCCGATCACCGCCGAGAGGATGGCGAGCGTCCAGATGGCGCGGTGGGGAGTGAGGCGCTTTCCGTGGAGCATGCCGAAGTGCTCCGGGACCTCGGCGTCCCGCCCCATGGCGTAGGTGACGCGCGCCCCGGTGGAGAGGCAGGACAGGGTGGTCCCGATGAGCGCCAGGAACACGGTGGCGGCCTGCACCAGCATGAAGGCGCGCCCGGCGCTGTAGCTGCCGAAGAGCCAGGTGCCGACGATGACCATCATGTCGCCGAGCGGGGCGCCGGAGCCGGCGGCGTCGGCAAGGGTGTAGCCCTGGTTGAGGAGGTAGTTGGCGCCGAAGTACTCGACGAGGTACATCACGATCCCCTGGATGCCGAGGGAGAGGAGCACCGCCCGCGGCACGTCGCGCTTGGCATTCTTCGCCTCCTCGCCCATCGAGGTGACGGACTCGAAGCCCACCAGGATCAGGATGGCGATGCAGGCCTGGATGAACATGAGGTTGAAGCCGTGCGGGGCGACCACCGAGGAGGCGCTGGTGTGGAACTTGAAGTGCGGCGTCAGGTCCTTGGGGTGGTCGGCGTCCGACGGCTCCATGGTGACCGCCTGGTCGGCTGCGTAGCTGAGCGTGAAGGGAACGGGCTTGCCGTCCTTCAACTCCGGGACCGCGTTGCCGTCGGCGTCCATCTTGTTCTGCAGGACCGGCTGGCCGGTGGGGTCGAGCTTGGGCTTGCCGTTCTCCAGGACCGGCTCCTGGGCGACGACGAAGTCGACCGGGACGCCGTTCACGAGGTGGTAGCCGCGCGCCCCCTCGGGGTGGCCGATCCGGTAGGAGATGGCCATCACCGTGAAGACGAGGAGCGCCGCGATCTGGATCACGTTGATGGCGAAGTTGACGCCAGTGGTGCCGGTGACGCCCCGGAAGGCGATGTAGGCGACCCCGATGGCGAAGACGAAGCAGAAGAGGATCATGAAGAGCGGGCTGTTGTAGGTGCCGCTGAACGTGTCGGGGAAGAACTGGTTGAGGAGGTACCCGGAGAGCACCGCGGTGACTCCCACCATCACGCCCGGGTACACCCAGTAGTAGAGGTGGCTCGCCCAGCCGGTGATGAACTTGGCGAGGCGCGCGAAGCGGTAGGCCTTGGTCTTCGAGAGGAAGGCCTGTTCGGCGAAGAAGTACGAGGAACCCGCGCCCGGGTAGAGCTTCGAGAGCTCGGCGTAGCTGATGGCCGTCGCGAAGCACAGGAGCAGGGCGACGACGATGCCGAACCACATGGCCGAGCCGGCCATGGGCGCGCCGTAGAGCGCCTGGATCTGGAACGTGAGCCAAAGAAAGGCGCCGGGTGCGATGAGCGCCATCGCGTTCACCGTCAAGCCGGTCAGACCTAGCGTTGGTCGCGTCGAGACCTTCTCACTTCCCTCAGCCATTGCCGTTCTCCCTTCCTGCGAGGTTGCCCGGCGCCACCGCGCCGGGAAAAGAAGTTGAGCCGCCCGTCCCTCGGCGTTGCCGCCGGCCCTGGCCTTTGCACCTCGCGTGCCGCAATTTGCAAAGCCGCGCTGGCCGGAAATCCTGGTTTGCAAGACACGCTGATTCCCGGTCGCGCGAGCGCGTGCGCGCCCGAAAGGCAGGACCCGGGAGGGTCCGAGGGCGGCCGCTCCCGCATCGCGCTGCTGCCCGGGAACCGGCCAAGGGTGTGCGCGACCGGCGAGCAGCCGCCGGGGAGCGACCAGGGCCGGCCCCCCCTGCGCGCCGCGGCGCACCCTCGGGGAAGCCATCGCGCGGCGCCCGCGGCGAATGCTCCCTTATTTCAAGGCGAACGAGGGCTGCGCTCGGCGCCAAGGGTGTAGGATTCCGGCGGGAATCCCTTGGACGCCTACGAGCCCTTCCTCTCGCTCGGCCTCGCGCTCGCTGCCGGCCTGCTCATCGGCCTCGAGCGGGAGCAGTCCGCCCCGAGCGAGGAATCGAGGGTGTCCTTCCTCGGCGGAGCCCGCACCCATCCCTTGGTGGCCCTCGCCTCCGGGCTCGCCATGCTGCTCTCCCGGCAGCTCGGGCCGGTGGTGCTCGTCGTCGCCTTCGCCTCGCTCCTGCTCTTCCTCGTCGTCGCCTACGCCGACTCCATCCGCAGGAAGGCCGACCGGGGGTTCACCTCTGAGGTCGCCTTCCTGGTGAGCTTCCTTCTCGGGGCGCTCGCGCTCTCGGAGCGGATCGTCCAGCCGACCGGGCGCCGGGTGGTGATGGTGCTCGGGACGGCCGTGGTCGCGACCGTCCTCCTCTCCTCCCGGCCGGTCTTGCAGCCGCTCATGCGCCAGGTATCCCGCGAGGACCTCGTCTCCGCCCTCAAGTTCCTCATCGTGGCGGTGCTGCTCGTGCCCCTCCTGCCGGACCAGCCCTTCGGCCCCTACGGGGTGCTCAACCTGAGGGTGATCGGCTGGATGATGCTCCTCGTCACCGGGGTGAGCTTCCTTGGCTATGCCGCCACCCGGCTCCTCGGGCCCGAGCGGGGTCTAGGGATCACCGGCTTCGTGGGAGGCCTCGTGTCCTCTACCGCGGTGACGCTGGAGATGTCGCGGCGGGCGCGCCAGGAGCCGAGCCTCGCGCGCCCGGCTGCCCTGGCGGTGGTGCTCGCCTCCTCCATCGTCTTTCTGCGGGTGGAGGTGGTGGTGGCCATCGTGAACCCGGTGCTGGCGGAGGCGCTCGCCCTGCCCATGATGGGGATGGCCGGGGCCGGGTTGCTCAGCAGCCTCCTCCTCAGGCCTCGCCGCGGCGCGCGGGGCGCGACCGGGGAGGTGAAGCTGAAGAGCCCGGTCAGCCTCTCGGCCGCCTTCGAGTTCGCCCTCCTCTTCGCACTCGTCATCGTCGGGTCCAAGGCGGCGAGCTCTCTCGGGCGCTCCGGCGTCTACCTGGCGGCGCTCGCGGCCGGCACCGCCGACATGGACGCCATCTCGCTGTCCATGGCCGACCTCTCCCGTGGCCAGGTCGCACTGCCGGTGGCGGTGACGGCGGTCTACCTCGCCGGCGCCATGAACACCCTGGTGAAGGGGGGAGTGTCGCTCGCGCTCGGGGGCTGGGCCCTCGCGCGCTACCTGGCGCTCGCCTTCCTCGCCATCGTGGCGGTGGGCGGCCTCGCCCTCGTCGCCGTGTGGCGCTAGCCATGCTCTCCGGGGAGCCCTTCGCCACCGCGCTCCTCATCTCCACCGCCGGCATCCTGCTGGCAGCGAGCGTGGTGTTCTCCGGCGCCACCCGCAGGCTGGGGATGCCGGTGGGACTCGTCTTCGTCGCCATCGGCCTCCTCGCCGGATCGGAGGGCCTGGGCGGCCTGCGCTTCGACGACTACGGCTTCGCCTGGCGGGTCGGGACGGTGGCGCTCGCCCTCATCCTCTTCGACGGCGGGCTCAACACCCCGCTCGCCTCCTTCCGGGTGGCGCTGGCGCCGGCCTCCGTTCTCGCCACCGCCGGGGTGGTGGGGACGGCGGTCTTGTTCGGCGCCGTGGCCCACGTGCTCGGGTTCCCGTGGCGGCAGGCACTCCTCCTCGGGGCGGTGGTCTCCTCCACCGACTCGGCGGCGGTCTTCTCCATTCTGCGGACGAGCGGGATCCAGCTGAAGCGCCGGGTGGGGGCGACGCTGGAGCTCGAGTCCGGCCTCAACGACCCGATGGCGGTGATCCTCACCACCACCTGCACCGAGATCCTCGTCACCGGCCGCCCGCTCGGGGCGGCGACCTTCCTCGAGCTGCTGCTGAAGCTCGTGGGCGGCGCCGCCGCCGGGCTCGCCATCGGGTGGGCCGGACGTTTCCTCCTCGCGCGCGTTCAGCTGCCCGCCGGGGGCCTCTATCCGGTCCTCACCACGGCGCTCGCGCTCCTCGCCTTCGGGATCCCGGAGCTCCTTCGCGGCAGCGGCTTCCTGGCGGTGTTCCTCGCCGCGGTCGTCATCGGCAACGGCCCGCTCCCGTTCAAGGGGGGCGTGTTGCGGGCCCACGACGCCGGCGCCTGGTTCCTCCAGGTCTCGATGTTCCTCCTCCTCGGGCTCCTCGCCTTCCCGTCGCGGCTCCTCACCGCCGGCGTCGCCGGCCTCCTGCTCGGGTTCGTGCTGCTCCTCGTTCGGCCACTCGTCGTCGTGCCGCTCCTGTGGCCGTTCCACTACCGCGTCACGGAGATGGCGTACGTCGGGTGGGTGGGGCTGCGCGGGGCGGTGCCCATCATCCTGGCCATCGTTCCGGTGCTGGCCCGGGCCCCGGGGGCGGAGCGCATCTTCGACGTCGTCTTCTTCGTGGTGCTCGTGAACACCGTGGTGCAGGGACTCACCGTGCGGCGGGGTGCGCGGAGGCTCAACCTCCAGACGGCGCGTCCCCCGCCCCCCCAGGGGCTCGTCGAGATCTCTCCCAGCCGGCCGCTGGAAGCGGCCATCGAGGTCTTCTACGTGGACCCGAGGTCGGCGGTTGCCGGCTCGAGCCTGGCCGAGCTGCCACCGTTCCCGGCCGGCTCGGCGGTGCTCATGGTCCTGCGCGGCGACGACCTCTTGCCCGCTCGCGGCCCCACCATCCTCTCGCCCGGCGACCACGTCTACCTGCTCACCCGGCCGGAGGACCAGGGCTTCGTGCGGCTCCTCTTCGGCGAGGCCGAGGAAGGCTGATTAGGAAGGTCGGGATGAAGCTCTACTACGTGCCGAAGACCCGGGCCGCGCGTGCGCGTTGGATGCTCGAGGAGCTCTCGGTCCCCTACGAACTCGTGCGGCTCGAGCCCGGAAAGGACACCCGCTCCGCCGAGCACCTCGCGCGCCAGCCGCTCGGTCACGTGCCGGTCTTGGAGGACGGGGAGAATCGCATCTTCGAGTCGGCCGCCATCTGCCTCTACCTGGCCGACAAGTACCCGGAGCGGAGGCTTTCGCCGCCCATGGGATCGGTGGAGCGAGGGCTCGTCTACCAGTGGATCTTCTTCGCCATGACGGAGCTCGAGCCACCCGTCTCCGCGCTCTCCGCCGAGTCGCGCAAGAGCGAGCCGGAGCGCAATCCCCAGGCGACGGCGGAGGCGCGCGATCGCTTCCAGAAGGCGGCCGCGGCGCTCGAGCCCGTCCTAGAGAGGCGACCGTTCCTCATCGGCACCGAGTTCGGGGTGGCCGACGTGGTGGTGGGAGCGGTGCTCGCCTGGGCGAAGGGGTACCGGCTGCCCGCCGGCCTTCCCGCGGTCGAGGCCTACGTCGAGCGCCTTCTCGCCCGGCCCGCCTGGCAGCGGGCGCGGGCCGATTAGCATGCGCGGGGGGTCCCACATGTCGCCTGAGGAGATCGAAGTCCTCGAGGCCAATTCCGCCTTCTACCGGGCCTTCGCCGAGCGCGACCTGGCGGCGATGGACGACCTCTGGGCGCGCGAGTCCCCGGTGGCCTGCGTGCACCCGGGCTGGGACGCGCTCCGGGGCCGCGAGGCGGTGATGGAGAGCTGGAGCGGAATCCTGGGCGGCGACGCGCCGCGCATCGCCTGCATCGCGGCCTCGGCGCACGTGCTCGGCTCGACCGCCTTCGTGGTCTGCGGCGAGCGCATCCCTGCCGGGCCGGTCCTCGTCGCCACGAACGTCTTCGTGCGGGAGCGCCGCGGCTGGAAGCTGTGTCACCACCAGGCGGGGATGGTGGCGCGGCCGAGCGCCGAGCCGCTCCCGGGCGCGAAGGCCTGATCCTTCGACGCCCGCAGGCGGCGAGTGCTAGCATTGACCCCTGCGGAGAAGGGGGCTTCGGTGGACTGGTGGATGTGGATCCTGCTGGGAGTGACGTTGCTCGCCGTCGAGATCGTCACCTCCGGTGCCCTCTTCGCGCTCTTCTTCGGGGCGTCTGCCCTGGTGGTGTCGGCACTCTCCGGCGCCGGGCTGGGGCCCGCCTGGGTGCAGTGGCTCGTCTTCGCCGGCCTGGGAGTGGTGCTCCTCGTGGGCCTCCGCCGCCGCGTGGCCCGGCAGCTCGGCCGCCCGCGCCCGCCCTTGGACGGGTTGGTGGGCGAGGCGGCGTTTCCCCTGGAGGACCTGTCGCCGGGCGCCACCGGCAAGGCGGAGCTCCGCGGCGTTCCCTGGACCGCGACCAACGCCAGCCCGGTCCCGCTCGCGCGCGGCCAGCGGTGCCGGGTGGACCGCGTGGCAGACATCCGCATCTACATCCGACCGGAGGAGGAGGGGGGCCACTCGTGATCGCACTGGTCGTCGCCGTCGTCGTCGCCGTCTTCGTGGTGTTCGTGGTGCTTCGGACCGCGGTGGTGGTGCCCCAGCAGAGCGCCTTCGTGGTGGAGAGGCTCGGGCGCTTCAACGGGGTGCTCGACGCCGGCTTCCACATCCTGGTTCCCTTCTTCGACGTGGTTCGCTACCGGCAGACCCTGAAGGAGCAATCGATCGACATCCCGGCCCAGGTGTGCATCACGCGCGACAACGTACAGGTGCACGTGGACGGGGTCCTCTTCCTCAAGGTGCTCGACCCGCAGCGCGCCAGCTACGGCATCGCCGACTACTACTTCGCCATCAGCCAGCTCGCCCAGACGACCCTCCGCTCGGAGATCGGGAAGATCGACCTCGACCGGACGTTCGAGGCGCGCACCCACATCAACGCCCAGGTGGTGGAGGAGCTCGACAAGGCCACCGGCCCCTGGGGCATCAAGGTGCTGCGCTACGAGATCAAGAACATCACCCCGCCCCAGGACGTGCTCGCCGCGATGGAGAAGCAGATGCGCGCCGAGCGGGAGAAGCGCGCGGTCATCCTCGCCTCCGAGGGCGAGCGCGACGCGGCCATCAACACCGCCGAGGGGCGGAAGCAGCAGGTGATCAAGGAGTCGGAGGCCAAGCGCCAGCAGCAGATCAACGAGGCGCAGGGCCAGTCCCAGGCCATCCTGGAGGTCGCGCAGGCGACGGCCGAGGGCATCCGCAAGGTGGGCGAGGCGGTGGCGCAGCCGGGCGGAGTGGAGGCCCTGCAGCTCCGCGTCGCCGAGCAGTGGGTGAAGGAGTTCGGGAACCTCGCCAAGGCGGGCAACACCCTCGTCGTGCCCGCCACCCTCTCGGACGTCGCCTCGATGGTGGCGCTCGCGATGAAGGTAGTGCGCGGAGACGGCGAGGCCCCTGCCGGCGCCGCCAGACCGGGAGCCCCGCGCCCGCCGCCGATGCCGAGGCCCCCCGCCCCCTGAACTCCCCGCGGCTCCCCTGGGCGCGCCGGGCGCGGGCGCGCCCAGCGCGGCGGGATGCGCCCTGCTCGAGCGCGATGGCGGGAATGCGGCACGCTCTCTGGGAGCGGCGCGACGGAGTCCAAAGCGGCGCCGAAGGCCCGGGAAGGCCTTACCGGCGGAGCTCCTCCGCCATGCGGCGGCGGAGCTTCTCGCCGGGCAGGGTGCCCGAGCCGGCGGCGAGGTTGTCGCTCAGGTGTTCCGGGTCGGAGGTCGCCGGGAGCACGCAGGTAATGCTCGGGACCGAAAGGATGAACTTCAAGAAGAACTGGCCCCAGCTCGACGCTCCGGCCTCGGCCGACCAGGGAGGGAGCGCCCGGTCCCGCACCGCCCGGAAGAGCGCTCCCTCCTCGAAGGGGCGCATCACCAGCACCGCGGTCCCGACGTCGGAGGCGCAGGGGAGGAGGCGCTTCTCCGCCTCGCGGTTGGCGAGCGAATAGGGGAGCTGGACGAAGTCCAGGCTCTCGCTCCGCAGGAGCCGCTCGAGGAGCGGGAACGAGGAGGTGGCGTAGTGGGTCACGCCCAGGTAGCGGATCCTCCCCTCCTCCTTCCAGGAGCGCAGGAGCGGCAGGTGGGTCTGCCAGTCGAGCAGGTTGTGGACCTGGAGCAGGTCGAGGCGCCGGGTCCTGAGCCGCCGCATCGACTCGCGCACCTGTGCCTCCCCGCCGGCGCGCCCCGTCGTCCACACCTTGGTGGCGAGGAAGGGCGGCGCCGGAGGTGCGGGATCGGCGAGGATGTCCCCCACCACCGACTCCGAGCGGCCGTACATGGGGGAGGAGTCGATGACTCGACCGCCTCCGGCGAGGAAGCGCCGGACGACCTCGGCGAGCGGGGCCCGCACCGACTCCTCCTTCCCGGCGTCGAACGTCTGCCAGGTGCCGAGCCCGACGGCGGGCAGGCTCTCGTCGCTCCGGGGGATCTTGCGGCTCAGCATGTGACCTCGCGCTCCCCCCTTCCGCCCGAGGGCGGTGCCGGCTCACCGCGCCTCTCGCAGCCGCTGTTCTCGGGCGAGCCAAAGCGCGAGCCCCAGGCCCAGGAGCCCCGCCGGCACTCCCGCGACCACGCTCGCGGCGATGCCGAGCCCGGCTGCGGCGAGCCCCTTCGCCAGCCACGCCGACCCGGCGTCCCCGGCGCGGTACACCACCGTGTCGATGAAGGCCTTCGATTTGTATCTCTCCTCGCGCGACACCACGGTGAAGAGCACCTCCCGGGCCGGCCTTTCCACCGCATAGCTGGCGGCGCGGCGGAGCGCCTGCAAGACCGCCAGAACCCAGAAGGAGGGCCAGGCGGTCGCCACCGCGAAACCGGCCGTGGAGAGAGCGGGGACGAGGGCCAGCGCGGCCCAGAGCCCGAGGCGAGCGACGATGGGGCCGGTGGCGAGCGACTGGGTGAGGAGGGCGACGGCGTTCACGAGGAAGTCGACGGAGGCGAACAGCGCGGTGCGTCGGGCCGAGTCCGGCACCGCGGCCGCCACCAGCCGCGCCGTCTGGTAGTAGATGAGGGTGTTGCCGAGGCTGAAGAGCACGAGCTGGGCGGCGAGGGCGAGCAGGTAGCGGTCGCGGAAGACGAGGCCGATCCCACTCCAGGCTCCGCCCCCGACGGCCTCCCCGGCCGCGCTGCCGCGCGCCTCGAGCTCCCTCTCGAGCGAGGCCCCGCTCGCGCGAGACCACCGCACCAGCGCCGTCGCGCCCCGGGTGGCGAGTTCCAGGAGTGCGGCCGAGACGAGCAGCAGGTTGGCGACGCCGAGGGCGCCCACGAGCAGGCCGGCGCAGGCCGGCCCCGCCAGGGCGCCGGCGCTGCCGCCCGCGGCGACGAACCCGAAGAGGCGCTTCGCCTGATCGCTCGTGAAGAGGTCGGCGAGGAAGGACCAGAAGACCGACACCACGAAGAGGTTGTAGACGCTCACCCACACGAAGAAGGCGCGCGCCACCTCCCGGGGCACCACCCCCAGCCGCAGCAGGAGGTAGAAGGCGACCAGGTTGGCGAGGAAGAAGCGGTAGACGATGGGGACGGCGCGGGCTCGCGGCACCCGGGCGACGAGCTTCGAGTAGAGAGGCACCGCGACCAGCATGGCGGCCAGGGTGGCGGAGAAGTTCCAGGGCAGGTTCTCCACGCCGCCGCGGATCCCCATCTCCTCCCTCAGCGGGCGCAGGATGTAATAGCCGGAGAGGAGGCAAAAGAAGTAGAGGAAGCCGAGCACCGCCGCCCGGGCCTCTCCGGCCCGAACGTCCACGAAGCGCCGCAAGAGCGGCGCGCGAAGGTCCGAGGGGAGCTCGTCCGGCAAGGGGGCCCTACCGAGGGCTTCAGTCGTCCGGGTAGAGAAGGTCGAGGGCGTGGTCGGCGAGGCGCTCGTCTCCCTGCGCGGCCTCGTCCGACTCTCGCATCGCCGGGAGGTCGAGCAGCGCCTTCAGGTAGGCCGCGGCGGCGCCGGACGGAGCGACCCCGTAGGTGCGGAAGCGGAAGGCCACCGGGGCGAAGAACGCGTCGGCGATGGTGAAGGAACCGAGCAGCATGGGGCCGCCGACCCCGAACCGCGCCCGGCTCTCGTTCCATACCCGATCGATGCGGGCGATGTCCGCCAGGATCGCCGGGGTGCGTTTCCGCTGCGGCCGGCGGGCGCGCACGTCCATCGACATCCCCTCCCGAAGCGCCGCGAAGCCCGAGTGCATCTCGGCGGAGATGCAGCGGGCCCACGCCCGGGCCCGCGGATCGGCCGGCCACAGGCCGGGGTGGCGCTCGGCCAGGTACTCGGCGATGGCGAGCGAGTCCCAGACGAGGAACCCGTCGTGATCGAGGCAGGGCACGCGCCCGGCGGGGAGCCGCGCCATCCGAGAGCCCTTGTCGGCGTCGGGCCGCAGCGAAACGAGGTCTTCCCTGAAGGGGATGCCGGCCTGGCGCAGGAGTACCCAGGGGCGCAGCGACCAAGAGGAGTAGTTCTTGTTCCCGATGAGAAGGACGTAGCCCACGAGAGGAGGAAACCACGTTTCCCCGGAGGCGTCACGGCGAGGGGGTCACTTCGGGGGCGTCCCCCCTCGCGACAGCCTCCGCAGGGCCCGCAGGTGGACGAGGGCCGCCTCGAGCCGCCCTGTCCGCTCGCACAGCTGCGCCGCGTTGTGATGGGCGTCGACGTTCCCCGGGTCGGCCTGGAGCGCTCGCCGGTAGGCGTCGAGCGCCTCGTCGAGGCGGCCCTGGTCCTCGAGCGCCACCCCCAGGTTGTAGAGGGCGGTGGCGGCGAGGCGCCGCTCCGAGAGCGCGCGGCGGTAGTGCTCCTCGGCCGCCCGCGCGTCCCCGCCGGCGTGGAGCAGCCGTCCCAAGTCGAGATGGGCGGCGGAGTGCTCCGGGTCGAGCGCCAGCGCGCGCCGGTAGGCCTCCTGCGCCTGCTTCGGGGCCCCGTCCTCGAGGTCGCGGCCCCAGTCGTACCAACCGTCGGCGTCGAGCGAGGGGGCGCCCCGCCTCACCAGCGGCGCCACACGCGAGGCGATCTCGCGAACCTCGAAGTCGAGGAGCGCCTGGCCGGACTCCGGGTGCCAGCGGGAGCGCCCGTCGCTCACCACCACCCGCTCCCCGTCGGCGACGATCGCCACCGACGCGAGCGCGCGCCCCTCTGGCAGCTGCGCCCGCAGCCGGCGCAGGGTGCGCCGCAGGCGGCGGGGCGGGATCCGGGCCTTGGCAAGCTCCGCCGCCGCCCGCAGGAGCACGAGCTCCTCGAATCCGAAGCGGAGCTCGCCCTGCCGCCCGCGCCGCGAGCTCACCACCCCGGCCTTCACCCAGGCGCGGACGCGAGCCTCGGGGACCTTGAGGAGCCGAGCGACGTCCCGGGTACGGTACCCCCACATGCGCCGGGGAGCTTGGCACCGCCGGTCACTTCTTGGAAGGGGCCTTGGACCTCTTCGCGTCGGCCTCGGCCGGGGCCCGCCTGGGCGGCCGCCGCTCTGCCGCGGCGCCTTCCTGCTCCCCGCTCGCCTCGGCGGCCTTCGGGACGGGGGCGGCGAGGCTCTTCTTCAGTGCCTCCATGAGGTCGATGACCTGCGCGGCCGGCTCCCCCGCAGGGGAGAGCTGGACCTCCTGGCCGGCGACCTTGCGCTCGACCGCCTCGAGCACCCGCTGCCGCACTGCGTCGTGGTAGTTCTCGGGGTGAAAGGCCTCCGAGGCGGTCTGGTCGACGAGCTTGAGCGCCAGCTGCACCTCGGGCTCCTTCACCGCCGCCTCCTCCACCGGCACCTCCGCCAGGGAGCGCACCTCGTCGGGGTAGAGCAGCTGGTGCATCACCAGTCGGCCGTCTCGCGGCCGCAAGAGCACGAGGTACTGCTTGCCGCGGGCGGACTGGCGCGCCAGGGCCGCCTTGCCGGAGCGCGCGAGCGCCTCGGCGAGGAGGCGGTAGGCCTTGGCGGCTCCCTTGTCGGGCGCGAGGTAGTAAGGCCGGTCGAAGTAGACGGCATCGACCTTCTCGGCAGGTACGAACTCGGCGATCTCGATGGCGGGGCTGGCGCTCTCCTCGAGCGCCTTGAGTTCGTCGGGCGTGAAGGTGACGTAGCGATCCTTCTCGAACTCGTAGCCCTTCACCATCTCGTCCCGCTCCACCTTCTCCCCGTCCTTCGCGCACACGTACTGCTGCTTCAGACGGGACCCGTCCTTGGCGTGCAGTAGGTTGAAGGAAATGCCGGCCTTCGGCTGCGTGGCGGGGTAGATCTGGACCGGGATCGAGACAAGCCCGAACGCGATCGTTCCGGAACCGATCGGGCGAGGGGCCATGGCCGGCATTATAGGGCCCGAGTCATGGGCAGGCACGAGAGCGACCCGCTCGAGCGATATCGCTCGAAGCGTGACGCCTCCTCGACCCCCGAGCCCTTCGGGTCGGCGCGCCCGCGCGCCTCCCCGGAGGGCGGCGGCCTGTTCGTGGTGCAGAAGCACGCTGCCACGCGCCTCCACTACGACTTCCGCCTGGAGTACCAGGGCGTGCTCCTCTCATGGGCGGTGCCGAAGGGGCCCTCGGCGGACCCCTCCGAGAAGCGGCTCGCGGTCCGCACCGAGGACCACCCGGTGGAGTACGCAGACTTCGAGGGCGTCATCCCGGAGGGGAACTACGGCGCCGGCCGGGTGATCGTGTGGGATCGGGGCCGGTTCGCCTGGAGGGAGGACCCCGCCGAGGGGCTTCGCAGGGGCAAGCTCCTCCTCGAGCTCGAGGGACAGAAGCTGCGCGGCGAGTGGACGCTCGTGAAGACCCGGCGGGGCGAGAAGGATTGGCTCCTCATGAAGCACCGGGACCGCTTCGCGGCGAAGGGGATCCCCTTCGCCGAGGAGTCGGTGCTCTCCGGGCGGACGCTCGAGGACCTCGCCGGCCCCGCCACCGCCGGGGCGCGGCTGGAGGCGGAGCTGGTGGGCCCCGGGGCTCCCCGGCGGCGGCTCGGTGCCGAGGACGTGAAGCTCATGCTGGCCGAGACGAGCGACGAACCGTTCTCCGGGAAGGAATGGGTCTTCGAGCTCAAATACGACGGCTTCCGCGCTCTGGCCGGCAAGGAAGGGGATCGGGTGGAGATCCGGTACCGGAGCGGGCTCGACGCCACCGCGCTCTACCCGGACCTGGCCCGGGCCCTGCGGGCGATCCCCGCGGACCGAGCGGTGCTCGACGGCGAGATCACCGTGCTCGACGCAGAGGGCAAGCCGAGCTTCCAGCTCTTGCAACAGCGGGCGCTCCTCAAGCGGACGCGCGACGTGGAGCGGGCGGCCCGCGAGCTGCCGGCGACCTACTTCTCCTTTGACCTGCTCGGCCTGGGCGAGAGGGACCTGCGATCCCTGCCACTCTCGGAGCGCAAGGGGATCCTCTCCCGCCTCGTCGGTCGCGTCGGCCCGGTGCGCTACGCCGACCACGTCGAGGGACAGGGTGAAGACTTCTTCCGGGCCGTGCGCGCCATGGGGCTCGAGGGGATGGTCGCGAAGCGCCTCGACTCCACCTACCGCGGCGGGCGCTCCCGGGCCTGGGTCAAGGTTCGAGTCCACCGGGCGGCAGACTTCGTGGTGGTGGGCTTCACCGACCCGGCGCGGAACCGGCCCGGGTTCGGTGCCCTGCACCTCGCCCTCTGCGAGGGGGGCGCCTACGCCTACGCGGGGAGCGTCGGGACGGGGTTCCGGGAGGAGGATCTTCGCGCCATCCGGGCGGAGCTCGAGCCGCTGGGCCGCCGAACTCCCCCGGCGACCGGGCCCCTTCCGAAGGGAAGGGGAAACCACTGGGTCGAGCCCCGCCTCGTCGCTGAGGTGCGCTACCTCGAGCGCACCCGCGAGGGGCTCTTGCGGCAGCCGGTGTTCGTTCGGCTCCGCGACGACAAGAGCCCGGAGGAGTGCGTCCTCGCCGAGCCCGCCGATCCGCCCGCGGCGGCCGGCAGGGCAGGCGATCCCGGCGGCTCCGACGGCGCACCGGAGCGCGAGCTCAGGCTCTCGAACCAGGACAAGGTCTTCTGGCCGAAGGACCGGTACACGAAGGGCGACCTCCTCGGCTACTACCGGGAGATCGCCGACTGGGTGCTGCCCTACCTGAGGGATCGGCCGCTCACGCTCACGCGTTACCCGGACGGGATCGAGGGGAAGTCGTTCTTCCAGAAGGACGCGCCCGCGTGGACGCCGCGCTGGGTGCGCACGGAGCGGGTATGGAGCGAGGATGTGAAGCGGGACATCGACTACTTCGTGGTCGACGACCTCGAGACCCTCCTCTACGTCGTGAACCTCGGTTCCATCCCGCTGCACGTCACCTCGAGCCGCCTCTCCGACATGGCCCGGCCCGACTGGTTGGTCCTGGACATCGATCCCAAGGAGGCCCCCTTCGAGCATGTGGTGCGCATCGCCCGCCGCATGCACGGTTTGTGCGAGGAGGCGGGGCTCCCTTGCTATCCCAAGACCACCGGCCAGAGGGGGATGCACGTCCTCGTGCCGCTCGGTCGCCAGATCACCCACGGGCAGGCGAAGGAGCTCGCGCTCATTCTCTGCCGGAGCGTCGCCGACGAGATGCCGGAGATCGCCACGCTCTCCCGGACCATCGAGGCCCGCAAGGGCCGCGTCTACCTCGACTGGCTCCAGAACGGCCAGGGCAAGACCATCGTCTCCCCCTTCAGCGTCCGCCCGCGACCGGGCGCGCCGGTGTCGACGCCCCTCTCCTGGAGCGAGGTGGGCCCGAGGCTCGACCCGTCCCGCTTCACCATCGAAACCGTCCCCCGCCGCGTGGAGCGGAGCGGCCGGGACCCCATGCTCCCAGTCCTATCGGAGAAGCCGGACCTCGTGGCGGCGTTGGGCCGGCTGGAGGCGGCCATGCGCGCCGGCGCGTGACGCCGACCCCGCGCGGGCGCGACCCGGTTCCGCGCGGCGGGTGAGGAGACGACCCATGGCCCTTCACCGGGCAGCGAGCGAGGGGTACCGGGGCGCCGAGCTCTACGAGCGGGCGCGGCCGGACTACCCGGAAGGGGCGGTGACCTGGCTGGCGCAAGCCCTGGGCCTCGGGCCGGGCCGGCGCGCGCTCGAGCTCGGAGCGGGGACGGGGAAGCTGAGCCGCGCCCTTACGCGCCACGGCGGGATGCTCGTGGCGGTCGAGCCGGTGTCGGAGATGCGGAGCGAGCTCGCGCTGCGGGCCCCCTCCGCCCTCGCCGTCGGTGGCCTCGCCGAGGCCATCCCGCTCCGCAGCGGCTCGGTGGGGGCGGTCCTCTGCGCCCAGTCCTTCCACTGGTTCGCGGGGCCTCGGGCCATCGGCGAGATCCACCGCGTGCTCGCGCCGGGGGGCGTGCTGGGCCTCGTCTGGAACCAGCGGGACGAGAGGGTGGGGTGGGTGCGCCAGCTGGGAGAGGTCCTCCTGCCGCTGCAGGGGGACGCGCCGCGCTTCCGCAGCGGGCGCTGGCGCGATGCGCTCTCCGCGAGCGCCCTGTTCGGGCCACTCGAGGAGAGGCGCTTCGCGATCGAGCAGGCGGGCGCTCCGGAGGCGGTCGTGGAGCGCATCTCCTCCACCAGCTTCGTCGCCGCCCTGCCGGCTGCGAGGCGCCTCGAGGTGCTCGGGGAGGTGAGGCGCATCGTCGCCGCAGGGGCGCAGGAGGGCCGGGTCCGGATGCCCTACGTCACTCACGCCTTCTGCTGCGAGAGGCGCTAGGTCGCTCGATGGAGGAGATGCGCCTGCGGGCGAATGGCCTCGAGTTCTTCGCCCTCGCCGATGGCCCCGAAGCCGGGCCACTCGTGCTTCTCCTCCACGGGTTCCCGGAGCTCTCCCGCTCCTGGCGCCGCCAGGTCCGGGCGCTCTCCCGGGCCGGCTACCGGGCGGTGGCCCCGGACCTGCGCGGCTACGGCGAGACCGAGAAGCGGGGCCCCTACGATCTGGAGACGCTCGCCCGCGACGTGCGGGAGATCGTCCGATCCCTGGGGAGGGAGCGCGCCGTCGTCGTCGGGCACGACTGGGGGGGCGCCGTCGCCTGGGCAGTCTCCTCCTACCACCCAGAGGCGGTCGAGCGCCTGGTGGCGATGAGCTGTCCGCCACCGGGGGCGCTCGCGGAGGAGCTCGCCCGGAACCCGCGGCAGCTCCTGCGCTCCTGGTACATGTTCCTGTTCCAGCTTCCCCTCCTTCCGGAGTGGATCCTGACGCGGCGAGGTGCAGCGGCCGTGGGCCGGGCACTGCGGGGTGGGTCGCACGTTCGCGAGGCCTGGCCCCGAGAGGAGACGGCTCCCTACCGGGCGGCGATGCTCCGGCCGGGAGCCGCCCGGGGTGCACTCGGCTACTACCGGGCCGCCTTCCGCCGGCCCTGGCAGGCGCGGACGGACGGGAGGCGCCGGCCCGTGGTCGCCCCGGTGCTCGTCCTCTTCGGGACGCACGACCGCTTCCTCGGGCGCGAGCTCTTCTCCGCCGAGAGGCTCGCCCCCTACCTCGCGCCGGGCAACCGACCGAAGATCGTGTTCCTCGAGAGCGCCGGGCACTTCGTGCAGAACGAGGATCCGCAGCGGGTGGACGCCGAGCTCCTCGGCTGGCTCGGCCGGCCCGCGGGAGCCAGGCCTCCGCCCTAGAAGCGGACCGCCTTCGCCTGCGCCGCCTGGGCCCGGAAGCGCTCCTGCCACCCGTCGCCGGAGATGCGGGTGGCGAGCTCGACCGCGACGTGGCGCGGCTCCACTCCCAGCGAGGCATTGCGGCCCAGGCCCTGCAGGCACGAGGGGCAGTTGGTGAGGAGGGGCGTGCCCGGCGACCGCTCTGCCACCGCGGCGCGGATGGCCTCCGCCTTCCGCTGCAGCATGGCATCGGTGATGTCGGGGCGCGACAGGGCGAGCGTGCCCGCCTCGGAGCAGCAGTGAGGAACCGCCTCGGCGTCGCAGCCGACGCGGCGCAGGGTCTCCACCCCCTTGCCTCGCAGGGAGTCGTGGCAGGGCGAGTGGTAGAGCACCGGGCGGGAGCCCTCCACCACCAGCCCAGCGTCCAGGGCGAAGCGAGCCACGTCCACGACCGGGGCGCCGAAGATCTTCGACGCCTCCATGCCCTCGAGCCCATCCATGCAGGTGCCGCAGGTGACCACCACCGCGTCGAAGCTGAGATAGCTGAACATCTCCTGGATCTGGCTGAAGAGGATGGTGTCGCGCAGCACGGTGCGATCGCTCTGGGCGGTGCGGGCGTTGGCGTGCGCAGGGAACCCGCAGCACAGGAAGGGCGGGGGCAGGACGACGCGGGTCCGGGTCTCGAGGAGCACGTGCAGCGCCGCCTGCGAGACGCGGGAGAAGAGCCGCTCGGAGCCGCACCCCGGGAAGTAGAACACGGTGCGGCGCGCCTCGCCCTCCGGCTGGAAGAGCAGCGCCTGGTCCGGTCGGCACTCGGGCACCACGTCCCTTAGCGTGCCCTCGTCGGCGGGCATCACCGGCGAGCGGAAGGACTGGAGCAGCCGGGAGCCTCGCGCGTGGTTGCGCAGCGGTCCGGTGACCTCGTGCCCGGCGCGCTGCACCGCGCCGCCCAAGCGCACCAGCCCGCCGCGGAAGACGGCGTTGCCCACCCGGGAGCGCGTGTCGAGGTAGCGAAGGGTGAGCTTGGTGGCGAGCGGGGTGTGCTTGAATCCGCGCGCGGCCAGGATCTCGCGCTCCATCACCGAGACCTCGCCGGTGTCGATGTCCACCGGGCACGGGGCGAGGCACTTGTGGCAGATGGTGCAGTGGTCGGCCACCTCCTCCAGGTAGCGAAGGAGCTTGAAGGAGCCAGAGCGCTCCCGCTGGGCGTCGTAGAGCAGGGCCTCGATGAGCGCGCCGATGGCGAGGTTCTTGTTGCGCGGGTGGTAGAAGAGGCCGCGCGGCGGGTAGAAGACGCAGCAGTCGGGCTTGCACTTCCCGCAGCGCACGCAGGTGGCGATCTTCTTCGCCAGCTCCTCCAGCTGGCCGTGCTGGAGGATGCGGGCCTCGAGCTTCAAGAGGTTGAAGGAGGGCGTGAAGATCTGATCGAGCACCTCGAGGTCCGAGAGCTTGCCCGGGTTCATGAGCCCGGTGGGATCCACCAACCGGCGGTAGGCCTCGAGCTCGGCGCGCCGGCCCGGGTCCCAGTACCGCAGCTTCGTCACGCCGATCCCGTGCTCGCCCGACACCACCCCCCCGAGCTCGTGCACCCGCTCGAAGACTTTCTCCACCACCGCCTCGGCACGCCGCAGCATGGGCCGGTCGTTGGAGAGCACGGGGATGTTGACGTGGACGTTGCCGTCGCCGGCGTGCATGTGCGTCGCGAGCACGATGAGGCGAGCGCGGACCTCCTCCCAGATCCCCTCGACGGTGGTGGCCACCTTGCCGTGCCCGCGCAGGAGGGCGGCCAGATCCTGGCGCAGCCTGGAGGTCACCGAGAGCGAGCGGACGGCCTCCTCGTCGGCGGTGCGGAGCGACTCGACCGCGGCCCGGCACCGGGCGGCGGCGGCCTCCAGCCGGGCGGGCCAGTTGGCCTCATCCGGGGGAGGGAGGGTCTTCAGGTACGTCTCGACGCGCCGGACGTACGTCTCCTGGGTGTGCCGCTCCTCGTGGACGTTCATGGCGTCGACGAAGAGCGAGAACTCCCCGAGGGAGGAGAGCGGCAGGACGATGTCCTCGTTGATCTTGAAGGCGTTGGTGCGCCGGGCGATCGCGCCGAGCTTCTTGCGATCGGCCCAGAAGCGCTTCCCCTCGGCCCCGTCGCGGGCCTCGGTGAGGAAGGTGCTCTCGTGCTTGGCGAGAATGGCGCGCAGCGCGGCCACGCCCCGGATTACCTGCTCGGGCGTGTGGCCCACCACGTCGACGATGATGACCGCCTTGGGCGTCTCGGCCCGGGGCGCCTTCACCTGGTAGCCGATGGCCTTCACGTACTGGTCGTCGAAGTGCTCGAGCGCCGAGAGCGCCTCCTCGCCCCGGTTCGGCATGGAGCGGGCGATCTCCTGGATGACCTCGCTCGCTTCGTCGAAGTCGGGGCCGAAGAACTCGAGACACAGGGTGCGCTGGTGGGGGTAGGCCGGGTAGAGGATGAACTCGGCAGAGGTGATGACCCCGTCGGTGCCCTCCTTCTGGACGCCGGGCACGCCACCCAGGGCCTTGTTGGTGATGTCCTTCCACAGCCCCTTCTTGCGGATGTCGCTGCCGCGAAGCTCGATCGCCCGCACCGGGGAGCCGTCCACCTCGGTGACCTCGAAGCGCACCGCGTCGTCCGGCAGGATCTTGCGGAGCTGGTGGTTCGTGCGCCGCACCACCCAGGTCCTGCCGGACGGCATCGCCATGCGGAACGAGACGATGTTGTCGATGCAGGTGCCCCAGAGGACGCAGTCCTTCCCGCCCGCGTTCTCGGCGATGTTCCCGCCGATGGTGCACGCCCAGGCGCTCGTCGGGTCGGTGGCGAACACGAGCCCGCGGTGGGCGGCGTGCTCCATGGCGTGCTCGGTGATGACTCCGGCCTCGAGAGAGAGGACCTGTCCCTCCGCGGTGCGACCGTCGTCGAGCCGGAAGGAACGCGCCTCGATGCCGCGGATGCGGTCGAGCTTCTCGGTGTTCACCACCACGCAGTCGGGGCGCAGCGGGATGGCTCCCCCGGTGAGCCCGGTGCCGGCGCCGCGGGGAATGGCGTGCAGGCCGAGCTCGCGGATGGCGGAGAGCAGGGGACCCACCTGCTCCTCGGCGGTGGGCGTGACCACCGCCAGCGGGAGGTGCAGACGCCAGTCGGTGGCGTCGGTGGCGTGGGAGACGAGGGTGAAGGGGTCGAGGAGGACGTTGTCCCTGCCCACCACCAGTCCGAGCGCGCGCCGCACGCGGGCCTCGAGGTCGGGGGCCTTCTGCACCTCGTCCCGGAAGGCGTCGAGGAGCCGGCGGCACTCGGCGAGCACTTCGAGCACCAGCGTCTCGTCCCCGGCGGCCTCGCGGATGACGCGGAGGTTCGTCTCCGCTTCCCGGAAGAAGCGGGCCCTCCGCTTCCGCGACGCGACGAGCTCCTGGCGAAGGTAGGGGTTGCGGCGGTGGATGAGGACCTCGCCGAACACCCGCATGAGCAGGCGGGCCGAGCGGCCCGTGACCCTTCTCGACCGCAGCTCCTCGAGCTTCTGCCAGACGCCCCTGCCGAGGAGCATCGACACGGCTTGGCGGTCGTCCGCCGAGGTGTAGTTGTACGGGATCTCGCGGTGGGTCGGCGCGTTCATGGAAGTCGGGGCCGGGCGAGGCCCAGGGCCGAAAAAACGTAGCAGGTTCCGTGCCCTGCGAGAACGGGGACGAAACCCAGCGATTCCAGGGGCTTCGGTAGGAATGCCAGCGGTGGATCGCAGAAAAATCTGCGCACCGCGACAGGGGTGCGTCCACCCCTTCCTGCGAGCGGCCCTCTCAGGCCTTCTTCATCGTGTCGTTGAAGGCGCTCACCGCCGCCTTCTCCGCCTCCCGGACGGCCACCGGGACCTTCCCGAGCTTCTCCTTCGCGTCCTCCCCGAACTCGAAGATGCGCCTGCGAGTCTCCTCGCCCGAGCGCGGCGCAAGCAGGAGCGCCACCACGCCACCGATCGCCGCGCCCGTCAGGAAGGCGAGCAGGACGCTTCCGGCTCCTGCCCCGCCGTTCGTGTGTTCTCTCATCATCGCGCGACCTCCTTCTTCAACAGCTCTGCCACCTCGGCCGGCGCTTCGCGGGAGCCGCCGGGCTTGTCGGCGCCGGCGGGGTCCTCTTCCCCCGAGCCCTCCGGAGCGGGGTGCGAGCGCCAGGCGCGGACCGCCGCCCCGACCGCGGGAACCACTGCCGCCCCCACCGCCGAGGCGATCTTGAGGGTGTCGCGAAGCTGCACCACCGTCTCCGAGACGGCCGTCAACCCGGAGACGAGCGTGTCGAGCTTTCCGTCCTTCTCGAGGCCGCTCGTCAGGCGATCGATCCGGTCTGCGATCGCGTGAACGGTCTTCGTGCCTTCCGCGATGTCCCGGGCGCCCTTCTCCAGGACCTGCCGGAGGGTGTGCAGGATGGAGTAGAGCTGCACGACGAGGGGCAAGAGCGCCCCCACCAGCACCGCCGCCAGCACGAGGAGAGCAGTCTGGAATCCGTCCATTTGGCCTCCGGGCCGTCCCGGGACCCTCTTCGCCTCGGGCCCGCACCCCCGGTGCCAATCTTGCGCCTTTCCGGGCTCGGGGAGTTCAGCCCCTCTTAGGTGCGACCCCGATAGCGGCCCCGTCCCGAACGGGCCGAGGGCGGCGGCCTCGGCGAGGGAGGCGGGACAGGTCCCGCGAGGCGCGGGCAGTGCCGACGCGGAGGGCGGCGAAAAAGTTGAGGAGGGGTGGTTCCGGTGCATCTTTCCCCGTCAAGGGAGGTCGTCATGCCAGAGGCGGTTCCGTTCCAGGACATGCCCGTCGAGCGGCTCATGTCGGCGAGGCCGAAGACGCTCGAACCCGACTCCACGCTGGGCGACGCGGCCGAGGTCCTGCTGCAGGGTGGCTTCCGCCACCTGCCGGTCGTGGACGACGCCGGGCGGCCGGTCGGGATCATCTCCGAGCGCGACCTGCGCGCGAGGCTGGGGACGGACCTCTACGGGTTCACCCAGGCCACCGTAGAGGCGCTCTCGGAGCCGGTGTCCGGCGTCATGACGCCCGACCCCATCGCGGTGCGGGTCGGCACCCGCACCGCGGAGGTGCTCGACACCTTCGCGGACGAGCGCGTCGGGGCCCTGGTGGTGGTGGACGGCGACGGGCGCGTCTGCGGCGTCCTCTCCTACGTCGACCTCCTCCTCTGGCTGCGCGATCACCCTTCGGGGGCCGAGGAGCTTCCTCCTCGCAGCGAGGCGGGCCGGCCCGGCCCGCTCCCGAGATCGCGCCGCCCGAAGAGGAAGGCGCCGAAGAAGGCGGCGCGCGCGCGCGCCCGAAAGGCCGCGCGGTCGAAGCGCCGCCCCGAGGCGAAACGCCGCGCCGACTAGCCCCGGCGACGGCCGCGGAACCTCTTCAGGCGGACCGCGTCCTCGCGGGCTCGCTCCTCCAGCGCCGCCTCCACCCGCGCCGCCTCGCGCGTGAGCCGCGGGACGAGGAGCTGTTCGAGGGCGTTGATGCGCCGGGAGGTGTCCTGGATCTCCTCTCCCAGGCGCCGAAGATAGAGCTCCCGAGAGGCGATGGAGAGCAGGACCTCGAGCGCCTCCTCGTGGCGGCGCGCCGCCTCCTGATGGGCCAGCGCGGCGAGGAGCGGAGAGGTGCCGCGGGCCGCCGCGTGGCGGACGAGCTTGGGAGCGTCGATGCGCGGAACCGGAACCCCCCAGACGCGCCGGTGGGTGACGGAGAGCGGGATCTCGCGCTCGCCGGCGATCCCGGCGGAGGCGAGCGCCCGCTCTCCCTCGCGAGCCCGGGCGACGAGCAATCCGCGCGAGGCCTCGAGGAGCGCGCGGTCCAGTCGCTCGCGCCCCTCCATCACCTCGCGCATGAGCCGGAAGAACTCGCCCGCCAGCACCTGCCGCTTGCTGCGGAGCAGCCTCGCCCCCTTGGTGGCGAGCCCGAGATGCGCGCGGGCCTCGAGCAGGCCCATGCGGGTGGTGGAGGTCTGGCTCAAGGCGCGGACTCCGGCCGGTACCTTTCGACGAGCGACGCCTTCACTCGGGTGAGAGTCGAAGGTGGAAAGGCGGAGAGGAGCCGCCACCCCGTCGAGAGCGTCTCCTCGAGCGTCCGGAAGGACCCTCCCTGGTGCACGAGCTCGCGCTCGAAGCGCTCGGAGAAGTCGAGGAAGCGGCGCTCCTCCTCGCCCAGGTTGGCGACGCCGACGATGGCCGCCATGCGGCGCACATCGACCCCGCGCGCGTGGAACGCGTAGAGCTGATCGGAGACCGGCCGGTGGTCCTCTCGGGTGCGCCCCTCGCCGGTGCCGAGCCCCATGAGCCGCGAGAGCGACGGCAGGACGTCGATGGGCGGGAAGACCCCCTTGCGGTCGAGATCGCGCGACAGGACGATCTGCCCCTCGGTGATGTAGCCGGTCAGGTCCGGGATGGGGTGGGTGAGGTCGTCGTCGGGCATCGTCAGCACCGGGAGCTGGGTCACCGAGCCCCGGCGCCCGGCGAGGCGTCCGGCCCGCTCGAACAGGCTCGCCAGATCGGTGTAGAGGTAGCCGGGATATCCGCGCCTCCCGGGCAGCTCCTCGCGGGCCAGAGCCACCTCGCGCAGGGCCTCGCAGTAGGCGGTCATGTCGGTGAGCACGACGAGCACGTGCATGCCGTGCCAGAAGGCCAGGTGCTCGGCGCAGGTGAGCGCGCAACGCGGCGTGAGCAGCCGCTCGATGGGAGGGTCGTCGGCCCGGTTCAGGAAGACCACCGTCCGGTCGAGCGTCCCCGACTCGGCGAAGGATTCCAGGTACTCCTGGGACTCGCGGAAGGGAGCGCCGACGGCCGCGAACACCACGGCGAAGGGCTCGCCGCCCCGCACCCTGGACTGGCGCACGATCTGGGCAGCGAGGCGCGACGCCGGAAGGCCGGCGCAGGAGAAGATGGGGAGCTTCTGGCCGCGGACGAGGGTGTTGAGCCCATCGATGGCGGAGATGCCCGTCTCGATGAACTCCGACGGTTTCTCGCGCCGGACGATGTTCATGGCGGCGCCGTGCACCGGGAGGAGCGCCTCGGGAATGGGCGCGGGGAGGCCGTCCCTGGGCTTGCCGGTGCCGTCGAAGGTTCGCCCCAGCATCTCGCGGGAGACGGGCAGGGAGGCGAGCTCGCCGGTGAGCTCGACCTCGGCGCGGTCGGGCGAGAGCCCGCGGGTCTCCTCCAGCACCTGGATGGCGGCGAGCTCCTCGCCCACCTCGATGACCTGGCCGCGGCGCTCCTCGCCGGCGCTCCGGATCCGGACGATCTCGCCGAGACGCGCGCGGCGGGCTCCGCGGACCATCAGCAGCGGCCCGCGAACCGCGGCCGCCGGGTGTAGCCTGCGGGTGGTGAGATCGCTCATCCGGCACCTTCCAGGGCTGCAAGCGCCTCGTCCACCGCCGCGGTGACCGCGGCCGCCGCCGCCGGGGCCTCCGCGGCGGTCGCCTCCGGGAGCCGCAGTAGGTGCTCGTCGAGGCGGGCGTCGAGGATGGTCCGGAGGGGCACGCCGCGCTCCACCGCCTCGCCGGCGCGCCGGTGGAAGTGGAGGAAGGCCCGCAGCATCGCCACCGTCTTGCCGGGAGGCGAGGAGGCGTCGGCGGGCAAGAACGCGCTCTGGCGCAAGAAGCCCTCCCGCAGCGCCCGCGCCGACTCGATGACCACGCGCTCGGCGTCCTGGAGGGCCTCCACCCCCACCAGCTGGGCGATCTCGAGGAGCTCGCGCTCCCGCTGCATGAGCCGCATCGCCTCGTCGCGCAGCCCGACCCAGTCCTCGCCCGCCTCCCGCCGGAACCAGGGCTCGAGCCGCGGGGCGTCCAGGCTGAACGAGAGCCCCCAGTCCACCGCCGGGAAGTGGCGCCGATGGGCGAGGTCCGCCGAGAGAGCCCAGAGGGCGCCGCTCGCGCGCAGCGACGACTGGGTCACCGGCTCGGAGAAGTCCCCCCCCGGCGGGGAGACGGCCCCGACGACGGTCACCGCTCCCTCGCGCTCGCCGGAGAGCGGAACGGCGCGCCCGGCGCGCTCGTAGAACTGGGCCACCCGGGAGGCGAGCGAGGTCGGGTACCCCTCCTCGCCAGGCATCTCCTCCAGGCGCGAGGAGATCTCCCGGAGGGCCTCCGCCCAGCGCGAGGTGGAGTCGATCATGAGCGCCACCTGGAGGGACTGGTCGCGGAAGTATTCGGCGATGGTGACGCCGAAGTAGATGGAGGCCTCCCGGGCCGCGACCGGCATGTTGGAGGTGTTCACCACCAACACGGTCCGCTCGAGCAGCGGCCGACCCGACCGAGGGTCGGAGAGGCGCGGGAACTCGTCGAGCACCTCGGCCATCTCGTTCCCGCGCTCGCCGCAACCCACGTAGACGATGACGTCTGCCGCCGCGTGCTTGGCGAGGCTCTGCTCGAGCACGGTCTTTCCGGTGCCGAACCCACCGGGGACGATGGCGGTGCCGCCGCAGGCCACCGGGAAGAAGCAGTCGAGGACGCGCTGCCCGGTGAGGAAGGGAACGTCCGGGGCGAGTCGCTTTCGCACCGGTCGCGGGCGGCGCACCGGCCAGCGGTGCATGAGAGAGAGGGTAGCCCCGCCTTCGAGCCAGAGCACCCCGTCCTCCACCGCGACCTCGCCGGCCCGGACCTCGGCGACCCGCCCGCGCGCGTCGGGGGGGACGAGCACCTTCTCCGGGCGGCCGCCGCCGTCGCCGGCGGGAGTGGCCTGCCCGAGCAGATCCCCCCCCCGGACCTCGTCGCCCGGCCGCAGGGCCGGCTCGAAGCGAAACCGCCGCGACCGGTCGAGCGCGGGCAGCCGGGCTCCGCGGGAGAGGAAGTCGCCCTCCCGCTCGGCGAGCGCCCGCAGCGGCCTCTGCATCCCGTCGAACACCAGGCCGAGCAGGCCCGGCCCGAGCTCGGCGGTGAGCGGTCCACCGGTGGCGGTGGCTGGCTCGCCCGGGCGCAGGCCCTCGGTGTCCTCGTAGACCTGGAGGGTCGCGAGGTCTCCCTCGATGCGCACGACCTCGCCGAGGAGCCGCTCCTCGCCCACCAGCACGAGCTCGTTCAGCGCCACCCCGGGAAGGCCGCGAACGGAGACGGTGGGTCCGGCGACGCGCGTCAGCCTGGCGGTCATCGACGCTCCTCCAGCTTCACGTGGTAGCCGATGGCGCGCCGGATGAGGGCGGCGACGTAAGCGCGACCCTCGGCGGCCTCGGAGAGGCGGCGGGGCAAGGTGAAGGGGAGCACCACCGGCAGGCCGCGCTCCGCTGCCCGCTGGAGCAGCGGCTCGGGCACCGAGGAGAGCACCGCCGTCTCCACCGCCAGCACCGCGATGGCCGGGTCTGCGAGGAGGGCCCGCATCCGAACGGACTCCTCGCCGGGCGCCACCTCGTCCACTCGCGCGCCGGCGAGCCGGAAGCCGAGGGCGTCTCCGGGACGCGTCACCACCCGCAGCGTCTGGACCGGGGCGGCCGGCCCGCCGGTGGCGGAAGCGGAGGACGGGGCGGGCACGCGCGGGGCCACCTCACGCCTCCAGGAGCTCGAGGAGGGCGCTCGGGGGGTATCCGAGCTCGGTGGCGCGCAGGACGAGGCGCACCCGGCGCAGCTCTTCGACGAGGTCGAGTGCGAACGCGCAGGGAACCGCGAGCGAGAGCGGGGAGCTCCGCGCCTCGGCGCGCGCAAAGCGGCAGAGCGCGCGCCCGAAGAGGTGGTCGGCGGCGAGCGGCTTCGAGAGCTCCGCCGCCGCCGCGTCCGCCGGGCCGAGCAGGTCGGAGAGCCGGCGCGCCACGGCGACGGCGAGGGGAGCGCCCGCTTGGCCCGAGAGCCGGCGGAACTCGTCTTCCCCGATGCGCTCGCCGCCCGGGGCGCCGAGCTCGGGGGGCTCGGGGATTCCCGCCAAGGCGAGCAGGAGCGCGGCGTTCGCGAGGTCGGCCTGGGCTCCGGTGAGGCGCCGGAGCACCCTGCGGTCCTCCCCAGGCCCGCGCGCCTCGGCGAGGGCGGTCGCGAAGGCGACGCGATCGAGCGCCGCCTCCAGGCGGAAGAGGCCCCCGGGGGTGCGGAACGCTTCGGCGTGCTCGGCCACGGACCTGGCGAACGGGCTCTTCCAGGCGGCGAGCCTGCTCGCGACCTCGGCGGCGTCCTTGGAGGCGGCGAGCTCGAGGAGCTCGGCCCGCCCTAGCGCCACCGCCGGCTCGAGGAGCCCGGTGGCCTCCTCCGGCTTGAGCCCCCGGCTGAGCGCCCGCAAGAGCCCTTTCAGGCTCGCCGCCTCCTGCGAGAGCAGGAAGGCCTGGAAGCGGCGCCGCCGCGCGCCCTCGAGGTCGTCGGCCACCCGCTCGATCTGGCGGCGGAACTCGGCGGCCAGCGCCGCCTCCACCCCATCCAGCTCCGCCGGTCGCCCGGCCGGCGCCGCCGGCAAGGAGGCCCCCCAGAGCGAGGGGCGGAGGAGGTCGAGGCGCTCGGGCAGGTCGGCTCGGGCGAGGAGGTCGGTGAGGCCGCCGGCGGCGAGGAGGCGGGATCGCGCGCCGCCGAGCCGGCCCAGCGCGTAGTCACCGCGCGTCATCGGCGCCCCCGAAGAGGATCGAGGCCAGCTCCACCTCCAGGGCGGGCCAGGCGCGGAAAAGACGAGAGGGGAGGGTGTTGTCCACCGAGAGGTGGTCGCCGACCTCGAGCTCGACGCCCCCCCTTGCCTGTGCCGCCTCGACGACCTCGACGCGGCCTCGGGTCTCGGGGTGCGAGGCGAGGTGCTCTCGGCAGGCCTCGGCGTGTCCCGGGTCGGCCACCACCCGGAGCGGGCTCCCGTCGTCGTCGCCGAGCGCCTCGTCGAGGAGGCGGCGGGAGAGCGCCAGGGAGGAGAGCCCCGGGAGGCGAGAGCGGGCCTCGCCCCGGAGCTCCTCGAGGATCCGGCGCTTCTCGCCGAGGAGGAGCCGCTCCTCGTCGAGGGCGGCGCGCACGCGAGCGCGCTGCGCCGCGGACGCCCTCTCCGCGGTGGCCCGGGCGAGCGCGTCCTCCCTCGCGGCCTCGGCGAGGCGCCGCGCCTCGGCGGCGAGGCGCTCGCCCTCCGCGCGCGCCGACTCCTTCAGCGCGCGCGCCTGCTCGCGCACCTCTTCCTCGAGGGCGCGCAGGAGGTCCCGGTAGGCCACTCCCTACCCCCCGCCGGTGAGGATGAGCACCGCCACCACGAAGCCCAGAATGACGAGGGTCTCGGGAATGGCGAGCATCACGATGACCGCGCCGCGCAGCTCGGGCTTCTCCGAGAGGGCGCCGGCTCCGGCGGTCCCGATGCGCGACTGCACCCAGGCGGTCGCGAGGGCCCCGATTCCGATGGAGAACGCGGCGGCGATCGCAAGGTAAACCTTTTCCATGCTCCCTCCATTGGTTCAGGTTCCGAGGGCGAAGGGGCGGTAGGCCCGCCCGCCCCCCTCGTAGAATTTCTCGAAGAACTCGACGTAGTGAAGGCGCAGCGAGGCGATGAGCGGGCTGACGAGCCCCAGGGTGAAATTGACGGCGTGCAGCAGCAGCGCGAGCGCGACGCCCACCGCCACCGGGCGGACGGCGCTCGCCATGTGGTTCGCGACCTCGGCGAGGAGCACCGAGGCGAGCCCGAGCGCCATGAGGCGGGCGTAGGAGAGTACGTTGCCGAGGGAGAGGACGACCTCGAGGAGCGCCATGGGCCCGCCTCCCGTCACCGCCAGCACCACGCCCGCACCCCCGACGGCCAGCGACGGCGCGAGCACGGCGCGGGGGATGACCCCGACGAGCGCCAGGGCGGCGGGAGCGGCCCCGAGGAGGAGCAGCAAGCGCCCGAGGCGCTCGACCCCCTCGCGGAGGTGGCGGTGGCGGAGCGAGTGGGTGGCCCCGAGCGCGGTCCCGAGCCCGACGTGGACGATGCCGACCCCCATCGACAGGGCCAGGAAGGCGAGCACTGCCCGGCGCCGGTCGAGCAAGAGGGGGTGGAACCCGAGGGAAGTGCCGAGGTTGCCGAACACCTCCCCGAAGAGGATTCCGAAGAGGAGCGAGGAAGCGGAGCAGGCGAGCGCGATGGCGGAGAGGTCGCGGCCCGCAGGCCCTCCCCACCCCCGCAGCCGAGCGACGAGGGCGACGGCGATTCCCAGCGCTCCGAAGCCGGCGTCGCCGAGCATGAGCCCGAAGAGGAGGGGAAAGAAGATCGCCAGGTAGGGTGTCGGGTCGAGCGATCCGTAGGTAGGGGGCGGCACCAAGGCGAGGAGGCGCTCGAAAGGGCGCAGGGCCGGAGGGTTCTCGAGCACCACCGGGACGTCACCTTCCTCCCCGGGCTGGGGAGGGTAGGCGACCAGCGCGATCCGGCCCTCGAACGCGCGCACGAGGTCGGCTTCCAGCGACGGGACGCGGGTGCTCGGGAGCCACCCGGTCACCACGAAGGCGTGCTGCGTCTCACCGCAGGAGGCGAGCGCCCGGAGCCGGTCGAGCCGATCCCGCGCCTCCCGCAGGGCGCGCCGGAGAGCGGGCGAGACCCGCGCCGAGAACCGCTCCAGCTCTTCCTCGGCGGAGGCGATGAGGCCGGGGAGGTCCCGCTCCCGGGAGAGCAGGAGCCGCAGCGCCTCGACGAGCGGCCGCCCGGCGTAGCGCGCCGGAAGCCGGATCTCTTCCACCCCGCGCTCGAAGAGGAGGGCGGTGACCTCCCGCTCGTGTGTCCGTGGCACGGTGACGAGGACCGCGAATTGATCGTCTCCGGCGGGGCGAGCCTGGACCGAGCAATTCCCCGAGGTGAGGCGGCGCAGCTCGGCCTCGAGGAGCTCGAGGGCCCGCCGGTCGTTGCGCATCACCAGGCCGACGGGATGGGGCTCGCCCGGCAACGGCAGGGAGGGCTTGAGGGGCGCCAGGGCGGCGAGGAGCCGGCCGTAGCGATCGAGCACCTGGCGCTCCTCCCGGAGCGAGGCGGCCCGCTCTTCCAGGCGGCGCCGATCGGCAGCGAGCTCCTGGAGGCGCTCGGCGAACTGCGGGCTCCCCGGGAGAGGGAGGGCCTCCTCCGGGGCGCGCCCCGCGGCGGGAAGCGCGGCGAGGAGCTGCTCCCCGTCCTCGACCGCCTTCTCGAGTGCCCGCTCCGTCGCCTGCTCGCCCTCCCGTAGCGGGACGCAGTGGAGGGCGCCTCGCGACGCGCCGCTCGCGAGCAGCGCCGGCGTCCGCAGATCGAGGACGCCCTGGCCCTGGAGGAAGGCGAGCGCGTCCTCGAGCAGCCTGCGCGGCCCGAGGACCTGGACCTTCGACATGGGCCGGATCACCCTTCCCCTCCGGTGACGCGGGCGAGCACCGCGGCGAGCGCCCGCTCGCGGTTCGCGGCGGCCGCCGCGCGGACGGCCCTCGCGCGCGCCGCGGCGCGATCCCGGGCTTCCAGCTGGAGGGCCTCGTCCTCCTGCTCCGCCCGCGCGCGAAGCGCGGAGAGCTCCTCCTCTAGCGCCCGCCGGGCCTCGCCCGCGAGGCGCTCGGCGGCGGCGCGGGCCTCCCCGAGCGCGCGCTCGGCGTCGGTCCGAGCCGCGGTGAGCGCGCGCTCGAGCTCCTTTTCATCGACCTGGAGCCGCTCCAGCGTTGCCGATTCGCCCGCGGGACCTTGCGCCATCGGCGCGCCCCCTCGAGGCACCCGCCCGGCTCCCGCCGGGACGTCACCATCCGGGTCGCCTCCCCGAGAGAATCCTCCTCCGGGGGAAGCGGACAGCCTTGATCCCGGTTAGGGAGGCCCCGTTTGCCCGCGACGCGCACTTGCAGGGGAAGCGAAAAGGAGTCACAGGAGGCGCCATGCCAAAGGCGATTCGAATCCGCGAGGTTGGCGGGCCGGAGGTGCTGCGGCTGGAGGACGTCGCCGTCGGCGAACCCGGCGAAGGAGAGGCTCGCGTCCGACACGCGGCCGTCGGCGTCAACTACGTGGACACCTACCACCGAACGGGGTTCTACAAGGCCCCGCTCCCCACCGGTCTCGGCGTGGAGGCATCGGGGGTGGTGGAGGCCGTTGGCAAAGGCGTCTCGCACGTCCGCCCCGGCGACCGCGTCGGGTACGCGGGGGGCCCTCCCGGGGCCTACGCAGAGTTCCGTGTCGTCGCGGCCGACCGCCTGTTGAAGCTGCCGCCGGAGATCACCGATCAGGCTGCGGCGGCGGGGCTCCTGAAGGGGCTCACGGTCTGGATGCTCGTCCGCAGGGTTCACCGAGTCGAGCCGGGGGAGACGGTGCTCTTCCACGCGGCCGCGGGCGGCGTCGGCCTGCTCGCCATGCAGTGGCTACGAGCGCTCGGCGCCCGCGTCATCGCCACGGCCGGCAGCGACGAGAAGGCCTCGCTCGCTCGCGCTCACGGGGCGGACGAGGTGATCGTCTACACCCGAGAGGACTTCACCCGGCGAGCGCGGGAGCTCACCGGGGGCGCGGGCGTCCCGGTGGTCTACGACTCGGTCGGCCGGGCCACATTCGAGGGGTCGCTCGACTCGCTTCGACAGGGCGGGCTGATGGTCAGCTACGGGAACGCTTCCGGGCCAGTGCCGCCCTTCGACATCGCCCAGCTCGCCGCCAAGGGGTCCCTCTTCCTCACCCGCCCCACGCTCTTCAACTACACCGCCAAGCGGAGCGACCTCGAGGAAGGCGCCCGGGAGCTCTTCCGGATGATGGCCTCCGGCAAGGTGAAGGTCGGCGCGCCGCGGACTTGGCCCCTCGCGCATGCCGCCGAGGCGCACCGGGAGCTGGAGGGCAGGAAGACCACCGGGTCCCTGGTCCTCCTGCCTTAGAAGCGACGGGCCCCCTCAGGCCTGCTTCACCTCGGTGATGATCTTCTGCAGGGACTCCTTGGCGTCGCCGAACAGCATCGAGGTCTGGGGCATGTAGAAGAGCTCGTTCTCGATCCCGGCGAAGCCCGGGTTCATGGACCGCTTCATCACCAGCACGCTCTTCGCGAGCTCGGCCTCCAGGATGGGCATCCCGTAGATGGGGCTCGCCGGATCGTGCTTCGCCGCCGGGTTGACGACGTCGTTCGCGCCGATGACCAGGACGGCGTCGGCGTTCGCGAACTCCGGGTTCACCTCCTCCATTTCCTTCAGCCGGTCATAGGGGACGTCCGCCTCGGCGAGGAGCACGTTCATGTGGCCGGGCATGCGCCCTGCTACCGGGTGGATGGCGTAGACGACCTCCCCCCCGTGCTTCTCGATGAGTGCGGCCAGCTCGCGCAACTGG
>Ga0335080_10000449_pt1 | contig 37443 bp, 29 predicted proteins | sample Lox_Sample_34_FD_206720 | JGI IMG/M metagenome (GOLD analysis project Ga0335080, IMG submission 206720) | Soil microbial communities from Loxahatchee National Wildlife Refuge, Florida, United States - Lox_Sample_3.4 | ecosystem: Environmental > Terrestrial > Soil > Wetlands | place: USA... | reverse complement strand
TGGCCGCCGCCTTCCGCGCCGAAGGCATCGACAGCGTCTGCCCCGCCTTCGTCAAGAGCGTTCGGCGCGACGGCGAGGAGGTCGTCGCGACGATCGCCCCGCAGGACGGGGGCGACGAGTTCGAGTTGCGGGTCGAGCGGGTCATGCTCGCCTCGGGGCGAGCGCCGAACGTCGAGGAGCTCAGCCTCGACGGGATCGGGGTCGAGACCAAGAAGGGCTGGATTGTGGTGGACGACCATCTGCGCACCTCGGTGCAGGGGATCTGGGCGGCCGGCGACGTGAACGCGGTCGCGCAGTTCACGCCGGTCGCGCAGTACCAGGCGCGGATCGCGGTCGCCGATATGTTCGGCGGCGACGCACCGGCCGCCGACTACTCGGTGCTGCCGACCTCGATCTTCACCGACCCGGAGCTCGGCTCGGTCGGGCTGACCGAGGAGCAGGCCCGTGAGGAGGGCCACGACGTCGAGGTCGTCCGCAACGAGTACGTCAAGCGCTTTTCGTTCGTGGGCGAGCGCCAGGGCCTGTTCAAGATCGTCTACGACCGCGGCACCCGGAAGGTGCTCGGCCTGCACGTCCTCTCACGCAGCGCGGGCGAGATCGTCCAGGGCTTCTCGCTCGGCCTCCGACTGGGCGCGACGGTCGACGAGCTGGCCGCGATGCACCACGTCTTCCCCACCTTCGGCGAAGGCCTCAAGGCCGCTGCAGAAAGGGCTTGACCGCCCTCGGAGGCGGCAAACCCCACCCCACAAGGCGGCGCTTGCGACGCCGACCTCAGGAGGCGCGAGCTTTGCTCGCGCCTCCGTCGGAACTGACCGGTCGACGCGCTTCCGTCAGCCGAAAACAAAGGAAGGAGGCCCGGGCAGGCGGCGGGCCTCCTTCCTGGCCCCGGCAGGCCGAGCTGGCGATCGGCCCACCGGGAACTTGGCCCCAGGGGGATGGGGCCGTCTTGGGCAGTCAGCTCAAGGGGATGGCTGCCGCCCGAGCTTGACGTCGAGGCTTGTCTTCGAGCTGCCGCGCCAGATCTCCAGGGAGACCCTGTCGCCGGGCTTCTTGCTCGAGATCACGTCGTGAAGCCGTTCGATGCTGCCGAGCGGCAGGCCGTCCGCGCTGACGATCAGGTCGCCGCCGAGCGGGTACGACTCGCCGTTCGCGAGCACCTTCTGGGTCCCCGCGCGCAGGCCGGCCTTCGCCGCCGCGCTGCCGGGCTGGACGCTCGCCACGAGCACGCCCTGCGAGGCGGGCAGGCGGAAGAGCCTCGCGATCGAGGGCGTCACCGCCTGGCCCGTGATCCCGAGGAAGGCGTGCTCGGCGTGGCCGGTCTTGATGATCTCGGCCGCAACCGTCTCGACGGTGTTGATCGGAACCGCGAAGCCGACGCCGACGTTGCCGCCGTTCCCGCTCTGGATCTGCGAGTTGACGCCGATTACAGAGCCGCGCGCGTCGAGCAGCGGGCCACCGGAGTTGCCCTTGTTCAGCGCGGCGTCGGTCTGGATCACGTGGTCGATCGAGTACTGCTGGGCCGGCGCCTGGATCACCCGCTGCAGCGCGCTCACGATTCCGGCGGTGACCGTCCGGTCGAGGCCGAACGGGTTTCCGATCGCCACGACCGGATCGCCGACGTGAACGGCGTCCGAGTCGCCGAGCGGGAGCGGCGAGAGCGCCAGCGCGTGCGCGTCCACCTGGAGCACCGCGACGTCCGTGCTCGGATCGGAGCCGACGATCCGGGCCTTGACGCTCTCGTTGTCCGAGAAGCTGACCCGGACCGAGCGCGCGCCGGCAATCACGTGGTAGTTGGTGACGATGTGGCCGGCCTTGTCGATCACGAAGCCGGAGCCAAGCGCCTGCTGGCTCTGGCTCTGCGGGACCGAGAAGCCGAAGAACGGGTCGACCGCCGGCGTCTTGACGACCTGTGTGGCCGTCACCTGGACGACTCCCGGCGCCGCGCGGCGGTAGATCTGGTTGACCGAGAGCGCCTTGCTGCTCTGGAAGGCGGTCGGGCTCGCGGCCGCGGGGACGGCCTGCAGCTCGCGTACCGTGGTCGTGCCCGACTTGAAGGTGCCGAGCACAGCGGCCGCGCCCAGCGCGACTGCACCGCCGATGACCGCGGAAACGACAAGGGCACCGAGCGCAAGGGGAGAACGCGCTGCCACGAATCCCCTTATAACGCCGCCGTATTCAGCCCCTGTTGCGCGGGATTAAGGCTGCGTTAAGCCGTCGAATCGCGCTGCCCCGAACGGGCGGTAAGGGCCTGGGGCCTGCGCGCCGATAGAAGGTTTGACGATGCCGCCCGTCTACCGAGGACCGTTCGGAAAGCCGCAGGCCGAGCGCCTGCTCTGGCGCGCCGGCTTCGGCCCGCGCCCCGGCGAGGCCGAGCGCCTCGCGAAGCACGGGCTCCACGGCGCCGTGCACTCGCTGACGCACCCGGGCCGCGAGCGGCTCCGCGGTCCCAAGCCGCACGACGACAACGGCCACCCACTCGCCCCCAACGACGCCTGGGGCCACGACCAGCTCTGGTGGCTCGACCGGATGGTGCGCACCACCCAGCCCCTCGCCGAGCGGATGACGCTCGTCTGGCACGACTGGTTCGCGACCTCCCAGGACGGGGTCGGGCCGGCGCGGCTGATGCTGCGCCAGAACCGGCTCTTCCGGAGGCACGCGCTCGGCTCGTTCTCGACGCTCCTGACCGAGGTGACGCACGACCCGGCGATGCTGCTCTGGCTCTCCGGGGTCGACAACGAGAAGGACGCGCCGAACGAGAACTACGGCCGCGAGATGATGGAGCTGTTCACGATCGGCGCCGACCGCGGCGGCTACACCGAGCACGACGTCCGCGAGCAGGCCCGCGCGCTGACCGGCTGGCGCAGCGACTGGGACGACAACCTCGGCCCGGTCAACTTCCGCTACGACAAGCGCCGGCATGACCCCGGCGTCAAGAAGATCTTCGGCAAGAAGGGGCACTTCGACTGGCGCGACTCGTGCCGCCTGTGCGTCCACCACCGCCTGCACCCGTCGTTCTTCGTCACGAAGCTCTGGAGCTACTTCATCCCGACGGCACCGCCGGCCGCGACCCGGCGCGAGCTGGAGCAGCTCTACGTGCACCACGGGTTCGCCGTGCGCCCGGTCGTCGAGGCGATCCTGCTCCACCCCGCGCTCTACCGCGGGCCCCGGATGGTCAAGTCGCCCGCGCTCTACACCGCCGGGCTCCTGCGCGCGCTGCGCCGCGGGATCGACACCGAGGCCTGGACCTGGCTGATGAGCCTGGCCGGCCAGCAGCTCTTCTACCCGCCCAACGTCGCCGGCTGGGACGACACGCGCTGGCTCGACACGGCGACCTACCGCGCCCGCTGGATGATTGCCTCCCAGGCGATCGAGAAGCGCCAGCTCAAGCCCGACAAGGCGAAGCTGCCCGACAACGCCTCGAAGCTCCTCGCCCGCGCGGAGGGCTTCCTCGGACAGCCAGTGCTGACCGGGCAAACGCACGCCGAGCTGAAGCACTTCGCGAAGCGCGCGCTCGGCGACGCGAACGCGAAGTGGAAGAAGGAGCAGTACCCGGCGCTCATCGAGAACGCGCTGCGGCAGCTCATGGCCTCGTCCCCCGACCTCCAGACCTGCTGATGGCGCGCTCCTGCCACCACTGCGACGAGTTCTCGCGGGCCTCGCTCATGCGAAGGAGTGCGGCCGAAGCTGGTCGCGGGCTGCCGGCGATCGAGCCGGGGATGCCGCTGCCGGCGGGCACCGGGCTCGACCGGCGCTCCTTCGTCACGCGCACCTTCGGCCTCGCGCTCTCGGTCTACGGGCTCGGCAAGCTCGGCCTCTTCGAGGAAGGGATCGCTCGGGCGGCGAGCGGCCCGGCGCAGCCCGTGCTCGTCTCGGTCTTCCTTCCCGGCGGCGCCGACGCGCTCTCCGTCCTCTACCCGGCGCTCGACCCGACCTACCTCAAGCTGCGCCCGACGCTGGCTCTCGACCCGGCCGCCGGGCCGGTGTTCACCGAGGACACGAGGCTGCACTGGCACCCGTCGCTGCAGCCCTTTGCGACGCTGCACGGCGAGGGCAAGGTTTCGGTGCTGCCGGCCGTCGGCTACACGCATCCCGACCAGTCGCACTTCACCTCGCGCCACTTCTGGGAGGTCGGCGCCACCAACGCGCGTCTCACGAGCGGATGGATGGGCCGCTACCTCGACCACGCGGGGACGATGGACAACCCGCTCCAGGGATTGTCGCTCGACTACCAGCTCCAGCCATCGCTGGCCTCGACCAAGGTGCCGGTCGCCTCGGTCGCCTCACCCGAGGAGTACAGCTTCTACGCGCCCGGGGTCTGGGGCGACGTCGAGCAGCGGATGCTGGACGCGCTCAGGCCGCTCGGCGCGCGGCGCAAGGATCCGTTCCTGAACCAGGCGGCCAAGGCGACCGCGCAGTCGGACCGGCTCCGGCGGCAGCTCGCGCCCTTCGCCGGCAACGGCTACGGCACGCCCGTCCCCTACCCGGACGTCGACGACTCGTTCCCGCACCAGCTCGCGGGGCTCGCTGCCATGCTGGCCGCGAACCTGCCGCTGCGCTGCGTCGCGATCACCGCTCCGGGCGAGTACGACACGCACTCGGACCAGCCGCAGCCGCTCGCCGACGGGCTCGACGTCACCGCGCGCAGCCTGCTCGCGTTCCAGCGCGACCTCGAGGCCCGCGGCCTCGCGAACCGGGTCCTGACGCTCGTCTGGTCGGAGTTCGGCCGCCGCGCCGAGGAGAACGACAGCGGCACCGACCACGGCGCCGCCGGAACCGGGTTCCTGATCGGCACGCGTGCCCGCGGCAAGATGGTGGGCGAGTTCCCAGGCGTGGACAACCTCGACGACGACGGCAACCTGCGCGCGACCGCCGACTTCCGCGGGGTCTACTGCTCGCTGATCGAGCAGTGGCTCGGCGCGGACGCGAAGGCCGTGATCCCCGGCGCCGGCTCGTTCTCGCGGCCCGCGCTCGTCAAGTGATCCGCGGAGCACTCGTCGCGGTCACCGCCTACGCGGTCCTGTTCGCCCACTCGACCGGCCCCGCGCGGCTCGGCGTGCAGGCGAGCGAGTACCACCTCGTCCTCTCGCGCGGCTCCGTGAAGGCAGGCCCCGCGCTGATCCAGCTGCAGAACGTCGGCCAAGACCCGCACGACCTGCGCCTCCGCCGAATCGGCGGCAAGCGCACCTATGCGATCGCGCTCACCGACCCGGGCAAGCTGCGGACGATCTCGCTCAAGCTCCTGCCCGGCCGGTACCGCCTCTGGTGCTCGGTGCTGAACCACGCACAGCTCGGCATGCGGGCCGTGCTGCGCGTCAAACGCTGAGACCGCGACGATCCGCGGGCACGAACGAAACGGTCATGCGGGCTGGGCGATGGCCTCCATGAACAGGTTCTCCATGCCGGCCGCCGGGGTCTGCCGCGCCTCGACGAGCGACAGGCCGTCACCGTTGAAGAGGCCGTCCTCCTCCCAGCGATCCGGGTCGAGGCTGACCGCGTAGGGGTTGATCGTCACGTCCTCGCCCGGCGCCCCATCGGGCAGGGAGGCGGCGGCCTTGTGGAACGCGATCACCGCGTAGGCCTCCATCAGGTCGGCGTTGGCCGCGAGCTGCGCCGCCAGCGCATCGTCGTCGAAGTCCCGCTCGAGGTCCTCATGCCGCTCGAACATCGCCGGGAACCCGGCCGTCGACACGAGCCCGCGGCGCCACTCGCGCGAGTCCAGCGCGTTCCACTCGCGGTACATCGGCTCCAGCCGTCGGGTGATCGCCCAGATCCGCTCCACGTCCGGCCGCACGCGGGCCATGAACTCGAGGTCGGTCCACTTCCGCTTGAAGAACAGGAGCGCGTTGCAGCCCCAGTAGTGGATGTTGTTGCCGCCGATCTTCACGTTCATGACGGCTGCGTTGTGCCAGAACTCGTACTGGCCCTCGTAGAACGTGAGGTGCGTCCGGTACGCAGCCCGGTAGAGCTCGTCGTGGGCTTTCGCGCGCTCGGTCACGTCCTCCCCGTCGAGCGCACGGGTGACGATGTCCGTCGTCATGGTGTTGGAGATCGCGATGAAATCCGACCCGGGCGAGTAGAACGGGTCGAGGAACGCCCCGGCCTCGCCGACGAGGCACCAGCGGTCGCTGCCTGAATAGCACTGCTTGCAGCCGTAGGAGAAGTCCGGGACCTTGAGAAAGTCCTCGACCTGGTCGAGCCGGCCCTCGACCGACTCGGCGATCTGGGGCTCGTGGCGGCGGAACCAGTCGATCAGGCCCTCGAGCGTGTCGAACTCCTCGAAGGGGTGGAACCGCGGGTCGGCGCAGAGACCGATGGAGATCGGTCCCGACGACAGTTGGATCAGCCACACCCAGTAGCCCTGCCCGCACATGTGGTTGGTGCTGAGCCTGCGGACGCCGCGCTCCGACATGCGGCCGAAGAACTCCTCGTCGTCGGGGTCGGCCCAGTCCTCGAGGTCGAGCCCGCCGGCGAGCCGGAACCAAGACGAGTTGATCACGTGCCCGTTGTCCTCGAGCAGCCCGAGCTTCCGCTTCAGCGTGAATTCCCGTCCGGTGGCGTCCACGATCCAGCGGGCCCGGACCGTGTGCTCGTCCGTGCTCTCCTTGTCGCCGAGCGTGTACGTGATCTCGTGCAGCTCATCGCCCAGCTCCACGTTCCGGACGCGGGCGCTGCCGACGAGGTCGATCCCCGCGGCCAGCGCCTGCTCGCCGAGGAAGTTCTCGCAACGGCCGCGGTCGAGCTGGTAGGTGTGGACGGGCAGCCGGGCAGCCGGGCCGCGCTCGACGCGCTCCGCCAGCTCGCTGTTGTCGCCCGCCGTGAACCAGAAGCGCAGGCCGTTCTTCGTGATCTGGTCGTTCTGGAGGTGCTCCGTGAAACCGAGCTGATGCCCAAAGTACTCGCAGGAGATCTCCTGGGTCGACTCGCCGACCTTGAAGGCCGCCTCGCGGGCGGGGCCGACGCGCTTCTCGGCGATGAAGATGCTGGTCTCGGGCCGCGCCTGCACGATCTGGTGCGCGACGGTCAGCCCGGCGAGGCCGCCGCCGAGAATTGCGACGTCATACACATCCGCAGGCTGCTGATCCTTACCCATCTACCCTCCTAGTCCGCGCCGCAAGAGCCCACCCGCGACGCTAACACCGCCCTTCGAACTGTTCAAGGCGCCCTCGCGGCGTCGACGGGGTCGAGAGCGATCACGCCCCGCTGGAGCGGGGCGTGATCGCCTGGTGCGTTCGGCCGTTTCGCTGCGGGCGCTAGCTCCCTGCGATCCCCGAGATCGCAGCCGGCAAGCCGCCCGCAGAAGCCACGTGGGTGAGGCTTCCGTGCCACCCGATCCGGTAGGTCTCGATGTGGCTGTCGTCAGGCCCGAAGACGGTCGGGACGAGCACGAACAGATACCTGCCGCCCCGGCTGATCGCCTCGTCGCCCGGGTTGCCCGGCGAGGTATCCACCTGTCGCAGGTACGTCAGGCCCCCGTGGGGACCCACCGCGTACTCCGTGACGCCACCGATGCCGGTGAAGATGTTCGGAACGGTGTCCGAAAGCGTGTTGGTCACGAACGCGTACCTGCCGTCCTTGCTGGTCACGAGCCAGCAGGCCGCGCGTCCCCCGCTGAGGACGTCGCCCTTGCTGGCGATCGCGCCCGACGATGAGACGCTGTAGGACGTCGCCGACCCGACGAACTGCGCCGGGTCGAACACCTGCGGGATCGGCGGTGGGCCATTTCCCGGCGCGAGCACGATTCCGGCATTGCTGACCAGAAGGTGCCCCGCGTTGTCGAAATCGAAGCCGAACGGATTCGGCTGGACGAGACCGGCGCCGGTGTTCTTGTGCGCAGGCCCGGCGAGACCGTTCCAGCCGACGTTGAACGTGTCGATCACGCCGGTCAGGTTCGGCAGTCCGCGCTCGGTGACGATCAGCTGGCGACCGTCCGGCGAAAAGCCGATCTGCGCCGTCACCGTGTTCGGAAACGGGGTCGACAACGATCGCCCGCTGGCGGCTTGCCCGGCGAGCGGCTTCAGGTCGCCCCATGGCGAGAAGCGGAAGCCGTAGATGTTGGCGCTTATCTCATTGACCACGTAGAGCACGTCGCCGTGGCTCGTGAGGCTGATCGGGAGTGTTCCGTGCGACGAGACGCGGTCGGCGAGCTGCAAACCCCATGGCGTCACCCGGAACGAGCTGATCGTGTTGTCTCCGGCGTTGACGACGAACAGCAGGTGACCGCCGAACGCAAGGTCGATCGATCCGGACGAGTCGACGATCGGGAAGCTGAACGGCGGGTTGGAGGCGAGTCCTATGCCGCCTGTCGGTACCACCGCACTTTGCGTGAGCGAACCGTCCCCGTGGCGGTCGAAGACGATGACCGCATTCCCGGCGGGGTTGTTCGTCGCCGTGTACACAGCTCCGTGCGGTCCGCCTCCGCCACCCCAGGCGGACGCACCTGCAGGTACCGCGAACGTCACGAGCAGGCCGAGCAAGAGCACGAGCCAGCCTCGCGAACCCCGCAGCATGGACACAATCCTCATGACTTCCTCCCTCTCCCCGCGTCGGCAAACCGCGGCGATATCGATCGTGGGGCGCCTTGCTCGTCTCCCCTCCGATTGACCCTCTCTCCCAGTTGAACGCGGACTCTGCACCATCCAGCCGGTGTTTTCAAGCCAGGGCGAACCAAGCGAGCAACCAGGACGAAGCCCGGTTGCGGGCCGTCATGCCGGCTGCGCGACCGCTTCCATGAAGAGGTTCTCGAGCCCTGCCGCATCGGTCTGCCGCGCCTCGGCGATCGAGAGGCCCTCGCCGTTGAAAAGTCCGTCCGCCTCCCAGCGATCGGGGTCGAGGCTGATCGCGTAGGGGTTGATCGTCTCGTCCTCTCCCGGTGCGGCGTCACCGAGGTTCGTAGCGCCTCTGCTGAAGGCGACAACCGCGACTCCCTCCATCAGATCGGCGGTGGAGGCGAGCTTCGCCTTCAGCGTCTCGTCGTCGAAGCCGCCGGCCATGTCGACGTGCCGCTGGAACATCCCGGGGAAGGCTGCCGTGGGCACGATCGCGCGTCGCCACTCGCGCGATTCCAGGGCATTCCACTCGCGGTACATCGCCTCGAGCCGGCGCGTGATCGCCCAGATCCGCTCCAGGTCGGGGCGCACAGCCGCCATGAACTCGACGTCGACGAGCTTGTTGTGAAAGTTGAGCAGGCCGACGGTTCCCCAGTAGAGGATGTTGTTGGCGCAGATCTTGACCGTCATGACGAGCGGGTTGCCCCAGAACTCGTACTGGCCTTCGTACTGGGTCAGGGAGACCGCGTACATGTTCCCGTAGAGGTCGTCGTACGTCGCGGCGCGCTCGGTGACGTCCTCGCCGTCTAGCTCACGGGTGACGAGATCGGCGCTGAACGTGTTGGACATGGCGATGAAATCGGAGCCGGGCGAATAGAAGGGGTCGAGGAAGGCACCGGCCTCGCCGACGAGGCACCAGCGATCGCTGCCTGAGTAGTACTGCTTGCAGCCGTAGGAGAAGTTCTCGACCTTCAGGAAGTCCTCGATCTGGTCGCTCCGGCCGTCGAGCGACTCGCCGAGTTGAGGCTCGTGCTCCCGGATCCACTCCATGGCAGCTTCGAGCGTGTTCATCTCCTCCCAGGGGTGGAAGCGGGGATCGGCGACGATTCCGATCGAGATCGGGCCGGAGGAGAGCGGGATCATCCACACCCAGTAGCCCTCGCCGCAGAGGTGGTTCGTGCTGAAGCGCCGCATGCCTCGCTCGGGCATACGCTCGAAGAACTCCGTGTCGTCGGGATCGGCCCACTCCTCGATGTCGAGGCCGCCTGCGAGCCTGAACCAGGCCGAGTTGACGTTGTGGCCGTTGTCCTCGAGCAGTCCCAGCTTCTTCTTGAGGGTGAAGGACCGGCCGGTCGCATCGACGACCCACTTCGCCTGCACTGTCGAGGTCTCGTCGTCGCGCGTGAACGTGATCTGGTGAGGGTTTGCGGCAACGTCTACGTCCTCGATCCGGCAACCCCCGAAGAGATCGACGCCGGCCTCGAGGTTCCTGTCGCCGAGGAAGTTCTCGAAGCGCCCCCGATCGAGCTGGTAGCTCGGGTGATCCAGAGGGCGGTTGATACCGCGCTCGATGCGCTGTGCGAGGTCGCGGTTGCCGGCTGCCGGGAACCACCAGCGCAGGCCGAACTTGTGGAGCTGGTCGCTTTCCAGGTGATCGTGGAGGCCGAGCACCTCGCCGAAGTAGTGGGCGGAGACCTCGACGGTCGACTCGCCGACCTTGAAGGCCGCCTCCGGCGCGGGACCGACACGCTTCTCGGCGATGAAGACGCTCGTCTGAGGGCGCTGCTTCTTGAGCTGCAGCCCGAGCGTCAGGCCGGCGAGGCCGCCGCCGAGAATCGCGACGTCGTAACTCGCTGCCGGCTGCTTTGTGTCGCTCACGGTGCTCTCCTATCCCCCTGCCAGTGGAAGTCGTCGGGGCGATCTTAAACCTCCGAAACCACGCTTGTAGGGTTGCGACGATGGGAATCGCAAGCCCTGCGGGGCTCGGCCGCGACGATGTCTGATCCGGCAATCGAGGATCGGCCCTACCGGGTCGGCGTCGACATCGGCGGCACGTTCACCGACCTGTGCCTCGCCGACGGCGACGGGGTCGTCGCAATCGCGAAGACGCTCTCGACGAAGGACTCGCCTGCCGATGCGGTCGAGCGAGTGCTGGTCGAGGCGCTCGCCGACACCGGGACGTCGGCCGGGGAGCTCTCGTCGTTCGTGCACGGGACGACGCTCTTCACGAACGCGATCGTCGAGCGCAAGGGAGCACGAACGGCGCTGCTGACGACGCGCGGCTTTCGAGACGTCCTCGAGATCGGACGGGAGCGCCGCTACGAGCTCTACGACCTCCAGGTCGAGCTGCCGGTGCCGCTCGTGCCGCGGCACCTGCGCTTCGACGTGCCCGAGCGCCTGCTGGCGGACGGCAGCGAGGCCGAGCCGCTCGACGAAGAGTACGTCGAGCGGCTCGCACGCGAGCTGGAGGCCGCGGGCGTCGAGGCGGTGGGGGTCGGATTCCTGCACAGCTACGCGAGCCCGGAGCACGAGCGTCGCGCGGCCGCCGCAATCGAGCGTGCCGCACCGTCGCTGAGGGTCTCGCTCTCCTCGGCCGTGGCTCCGGAGATCCGCGAGTTCGAGCGGATCTCCACGACGGTGGCGAATGCCTACGTCCAGGCACTGGTGGAGAGCTACCTGGAAGACCTCGTTGCCCGGGTCGAGCGGCTCGGCTTTCGAGGGCGCTTCGCCGTGATGCTCTCGAGCGGGGGGATCGCGACCGTGGAGACGGCGTCCCGCTTCCCGGTGCGGCTGCTCGAGTCCGGGCCTGCCGCGGGCGCGCTCGCGGCGGCCGCCCTCGGCGAGGAGAGCGGCGAGCCGGACCTCCTCTCGTTCGACATGGGCGGCACGACTGCGAAGCTCTGCCTCGTTACCGGCGGCCGGCCCCTGGTGACCGAGGAGTTCGAGGTCGATCGCGTCTACCGGCTCAAGCGCGGCTCAGGGCTCCCCGTCAAGACGCCGGTGATCGACATGGTCGAGATCGGCGTCGGGGGTGGCTCGATCGCACGCGTCAGCGCGCTCGAGACGGTCGCGGTCGGGCCCGAGTCCGCGGGCTCCGACCCGGGCCCGGCCTGCTACGCCCTGGGGGGCACGGAAGCGACGGTCACCGACGCCGACCTCGTGCTCGGCTATCTCGACCCCGGCTACTTCCTGGGCGGCCGGCTGCGACTCGACGTGGACGCCGCGCGCCGCGCGATCGAGGGATCGGTCGCCGGGCCGCTCGGCCTGTCGCTCGACGAGGCAGCGTGGGGCATCCATGAGATCGCCAACCAGGACATGGCGAATGCGGCGCGGGTGCACGTCGTCGAGCGCGGCCGCGAGCCGAGTCTGCTGCCGGTCTACGCCTTCGGCGGCGCCGGGCCGGTGCACGCGCTCGGGGTTGCGGCAGCCCTCGGCTCGCCGCAGGTCTACGTCCCGCGCGGCGCCGGAGTGCTGAGCGCCGCGGGCTTCCTCGTCGCCCCGCTCGCCTTCGACCTCGTGCGGACGAGGCGCGTCCTGCTCGCCGAGCTCGAGCGGGCGGAGGCGGAGGCGCTCTTCGCCGAGATGGAGGCGGAGGGCGCCCGGGTGCTGCGTGCCGCAGGCATCGAGGACGTCTCGCACGCTCGCAGCGCCGACGTCCGCTACGTCGGCCAGGGACACGAGCTCCGGGTCGACGTCCCGCCCGGCGGCGTCGGCGCCCTGGCCGAGGAGTTCGTCCGGCTGTACGGGGAGGTGTACGGGCGCGAGGGCCCAGCAGTTCCGGTCGAAGCACTCAACTGGCGCGTGCTCTCGAGCGTCCCGCGTCCCGAGCTGAGGCTCTCGCCGCGCCGCCCGCCAAGCGGGGAGCCGAGGAAGGGCGAGCGCGAGGCGTACTTCCCCGGGGGCCGGCGCGTCGTTCCGGTCTTCGACCGCTACGCGCTCGAGCCCGGGACGCGGGTCGACGGCCCCGCGATCCTCGAGGAGCGCGAGTCGACGCTGGTCGTCCCGCCCGGACGCCTTGCCGAGGTGACCGCGAACCTGGCTGTGCTCGTCCGATGAGGCTCGATCCCGTCGTCACCGGTGTCATTGCGAACCGCCTCGTCTCGATCGTCGACGAGCAGCAGGCCGCACTCGTGCGAACCGCCTTCTCGACGATCGTCCGCGAGTCGCAGGACCTCGCCTGCGGCGTCTTCGACCCACGCGGCAGGATGATCGCCCAGTCGCTGACCGGGACGCCTGGGCACATCAACTCGATGGCGACCGGCATGCGCCATTTCGTCGAGGCGTATCCGGCCGACCGGCTTGCGCCGGGAGACGTCCTCGTCACCAACGATCCGTGGCAGACGAGCGGGCAGCTGAACGACTTCACCGTCGCGTCGCCGGTCTTCCGCCGCGACCGCCTGATCGGCTGGTTCGCGAACACGTGCCACTGCGCCGACATCGGCGGCCGCGTGCTCTCGGGCGAGGCGACCGAGGTGTACGAGGAAGGGCTGAGGGTCCCGATCATGAAGCTCTTCGTGGCCGGCGAGGCCAACCGCGAGCTCCTCGACATCGTCCGGGTCAACGTCCGGGCGCCCGGCGAGACGGTTGGCGATCTCTACGCCCAGACCGCCTGCAACGACGTCGGGACGCGGCGGCTCCTCGAGCTGCTGGACGAGGTCGAGCTGGATTCGCTCGAGGCCGTCGCCGACGAGATCGTCGGCCGGACGGAGCGGGCGATGCGCAACGCAATCGACCGGTTTCCGGACGGCGTCTACCAGGCCGCCACCTGGAGCGACGGCATCGACGACGAGCCCGTTCGTCTCCAGGCGACGGTCACGATCGCCGGAGACGAGGCGGCGATCGACTTCGCCGGCTCCTCGCCGCAGAGCCGGCACGGAATCAACGTCGTGCTCAACTACACGCACGCCTACGCCTCCTTCGCGATGAAGGCGGCCCTGGCGCCGGACGTGCCGCACAACGAGGGCTCGTTTCGACCGGTCCACGTCACTGCGCCGGCGGGATCGATCCTCAATGCGATGCCGCCGGCCGCGGTCGGCGCGCGGCACGCGATCGGCCATTTCCTTCCGGGCGTGATCTTCCTCGCGCTGGCCGACGCGCAGCCGGGGCGGCTCCTCGCGGGTGGCGCCGACTCGGTCTGGCTGACGATGCTCCGGGGACAGCGAGGAAACGGTGCGTGGTTCATGCTCGGGCTCTTCCAGGCCGGGGGGATCGGCGCCCGGGCCGAGAAGGATGGGCTCTCGGCCACCGGCTTTCCGACCGGGGTCGGCGGCGTCCCCGTCGAGGTGATCGAGACCCTGACGCCTCTGATCCAGCATCGCCGCGAGCTCAGGGCCGACTCGGGCGGTGCCGGACGCCGTCGGGGTGGGCTCGGTCAGTCGACCGAGCTCTCGAACAGCAGCGGGGAGCGCTGGACGGTCTCGGCGATGATCGACCGGACGCGGTTCGCCGGCCCGCCGCTGGACGGCGGTCGCGAAGGAGCGCTTGGCGAGTTCCTGGGCGCGGACGGCGAGCGGTTGCCACCGAAGCGGCTCGTCGACCTCGAGCCTGACGACCGGCTGCACCTGAATCCGCCGGGCGGCGCAGGCTACGGCGAGCCCCGGGCCCGCGAGCCGGAGCTCGTGCTCCGGGACGTCGTGGACGGCTACGTCTCGCTCGAGGCCGCCGAGCGCGAGTACGGCGTTCGGGTCCGCTACACGGGACCGCCGGAAGCGCTCGTCCGGATGCCGGACCTCTACGAGATCGATGCCGTCCTTCGCTAGCGCTGAGCGTTACTCGACGGCGGCGCGCAGCAGCTCGGCATAGGCGCCGGCGCTCTGCGGCCGTGCCGCCGGGTCCTTCTCGAGCGCCGCGAGCAGCGCAGCGGCGACGCCCGGGCCGAGGTCCGGCCGGTCCTCGCACGGATCGGGGGGCGCCTCCTCGAGGTGCGCGATGCCGACCTGGAACAGCGACTTGTCGGCGAACGGCGCTTTGCCGGCCACGCATTCGAACGCGACGCAGCCGAGCGCGTAGACGTCGGTGAGCTGCGTCGCCGGCTCGCCCCGGATCAGCTCGGGTGCAAGGTAGTCGAGCGTTCCCATCACCTGGCCCGGCTGCGTCAGCACCGTGTACGCCCGCCCTTTGGCGAGGCCGAAGTCGGTCAGCATCGCCGTGCCGTCGAGGGCGAAGAGGATGTTCTGGGGCTTGATGTCACGGTGGACGATCCCGGCTGCGTGCAGCGCGTCGAGCCCGGCGGCGATTTCCGAGACCATCCTCACGAGGTCCGCGCCGTCGAGCCGGCCCCTGTCGGCGATGCGGTCTGCGAGTGAGCCGCCGGGGACGTAGTCGACCGCCAGGTAGTGCCGCCCGTCCGCCTCCGACGCCTCGATGATCGGCACCAGATGAGGCTCGTGCACCTCGGCGGCCGCGCGCGCCTCCTGGCGGAAGCGGTGCTGGAAGAGGAGATCGTTCGCGAGGGCGAGCTTGAGCACCTTCAACGCGACCTCGCGCCCGTCCGAGGTCCGGACGGCGCGGAAGACGAGGCCCATGCCGCCTTCGCCGAGCTCGCTCTCGAGCCGGTAGTCGCCCAGCACGTCGCCCGGCTGGAGCTCACGCGTTGCCGCACCTTCGGGTTCCACGGGCTCAGCATAGGGGGCCGCGGGGTCTCTGGCCACCGCGTGCCGCCCCCGGCCGGTCAGCCGATCGCCGCCTCCGGCTCCTCTCCCTGGGCGATTGCCGCCTGCGCGCTCATCGTGTTGAGGTCGATCATGTGCGCGGGCGGGTCGGGAACCGCGATCGTCGAGGTCACGTGCACGTCGCGGTCGACGTGGATCAGCTCACCCGACTCGAGGAGCCGCCACCCGAAGTTGGCGTTCATGCGCTCCGAGGCGATCACGGTCGCCGGCAGGAACGAGAGCTCGCCGGCCTGCACCCGCAGGGTCCCTGACTCGCTCCGCTCGTCGAACCCCTCGCCGGGATCGAAGCCGCCGACTGAGCGCTCCAGGATGTAGAGCTCATTCGTGTCCGGGTAGCGGAGCGCCCAGAGGTCGTTGGGCGTCGTCAGGACCATGTTCAGGGAGTAGAGCGGGATGTCGGCCGCGATCTCGCACGCCGCGGCGGCGATCCCGGCGCCGACGTCGCCGCCGTGCTCGGCGATCCGCTTCGTGATCAGCGCGAAGTAGTGCTCCGAGTCGGTCTCGCCGTGGACGAGGTCGACATCGTCGCCGAGCCGCCGCCGCATCTCCGGGATGTTGTCGAGCACGCCGTTGTGCGCGAACAGGCGCCCGTGCTGCTCGAAGGGGTGCGTGTTCTCGAGGCTCGGCTCGGCCTCGGTCGCATGCCGGATGTGAGCGAGGAACGTGCTCGACCGCACCTCCTTGGACTCGGCGATGAACGTCTCGCTCCGGTTCGCCGAGACCGGCTTGCGGTAGACGACCGGCGTCCCGTCGTCGTCCCAGCTACCGAGCCCGACGCCGTCCGGCTGGCTCTCGCTCTGGAGCAGCAGGCTCGTCGGGGCGGCGAGCAGCCAGAACTTCGCCTCGACCTGGCGAGTTCCGCCGCTCATGCCGAAGAGCCTGCACATCGCCGAGATCCTAGGGTCGATCGACTGCGGCGCCGAGGCCCACAGCCGCTCGCATGGGCTGCGCGGTCTCCTCGACGAGCTCGGAGAGGACCATGGGCATGCCGCCGCGGGCGAACGCGGCCCGGCGCCTCGCAGCGCCGTTGCCGTCCACGAGCATCCGCTCGAGCTCCTCGAGCGCGCCGTCAGAGCCGAGCTCGCGAGCGTAGGGCATCGCAAGCTGCATCGTGGACCGTGCGATCTCGGGGACAGGCCTCAGCCGGCCGTCGTACCACAGGCTTGCGTCGAGACCGTCTCGGGCCGCGCGGAAGCTCGACTCCATCAGGGCGTCGCGGTGCTCCCACGGCCCGCGCTCCTCAGCCGCGCGCCGGGTGAGCGCGTGCACGAGCCCGGCGAGGGCCGCCACGTCGGAGAGTGACGACTGGCAGTCCATCGACCGCACCTCGAGCGTCCCCAGCACCGGGTGCAGGCGGATGTCCCACCACAGGAACGTGTAGTCGGGCAGCTGACCGGCGGCCGCAAGAGCCTCGACGCTCTCGACGTACTCGTCGAACGAGCCGAACGCTGCCGGGATCTCCGAGCGCGGCAGACCGCGGAACACCTGGGCCCGCGCGGTCGCCAGCCCCGAGTCGTGGCCGTGCCAGAACGGAGAGTTGGCCGCCAGCGCCTGAAGCAGGGGCAGGTGCGCCCGGAGGCCGTTGTACGCCCGGATCGCCACGTCGGCGTCTGGCATACCGATGTGCACGTGTAACGCGGCGGTCGGCGTGCGCAACATCAGCCCGCGCATCTCGCTGCCGATCAGGCGGTAACGCTCGCTCGGATAGTGGACGACGTCTCCGAACGCGCCGTCCGGGTGCATCCCTACGCCCATCGTCGTCGCGCCGACCGAGCGCACATGCCTGCGCAGATTGGCCAGCGACGCAACCGCCTCTCCGGCGTCGGGACTGACCGGCGTGGTCAGCTCGATGAGCGCTGCGAAGGCCTCGGGAAGCGCTGCACCTTCCTCGGGAGGCACGTCGAGCCGCTCGAGCACCTCGACTGCGGAATGCTCGAGGGCATAGGTGTCGCGATCGACGAGGATCAGCTCCTCCTCGATGCCGAGCGCGAAGTCCGCGGACGCGCCGAAGTTGACGGCGGGGATGGCGGCGTCCATCGGCGGTGGAAGCCTCCGGGTCACCCAGCCACGACAGCCCCGCAGGCCTCGAGGTCCATCTCCTCGATCCCGGGTAGCTGCTCGAGGGCCTGCGCGAGCGTCAGGCCGTCACCGGAGAACAGTCCGTCCTCCTCCCAGCGCTCGGGGTGCAGGCTGACGGCGAATGGATTGACGGCGACGTTCTCGTCTGGCGGATCGGGCAGGTTTCTCGCCGCCTTGAAGAAGATCCACACGGCGAGAGCCCGAATGGTCTGAACCTTCTGGCGCGCTCGCTCGAGCAGCTCGTCGTCAGTGCCCGGAAGGCCGATCTCCTCCTGTCCCCAGATATACGGCTTCAGCTGCCTCGAGAGCACCGACACTCCTTCATACGGGGTCTGGTCCAAAGCATGCCAGTCGCGGAACAGCTCCTGCATGCGCGGGACGACCGGGACGACCATGTCGGCGATCTCCGAGAACTTCTCGATGTCCTCCTTCTTCGCCAGCTTCCCGTGCACGAACGGGGACCCGAGCACGGTGAAGTAGACGAGGCTGTCCCAGACCACCTTCGCAACCATCACCTGTGGGTTGCTGAAGAAGTGGTAGTTGTCGCGATAGAGGTGGATCGTGGGGTTGAAGAGCTTGAAGTAGAAGTCGTTGTAGAACTCCACGCGCTCATCGAGCTCGGCCTCGCCGCCGTCGAGGTCGTGGCAGATGAGCTCGGTGGCGAAGGTGTTCGAGAAGGCGATGAAGTCCGAGCCCGGCGAGTAGAAGGCGTCGATGAAGCCGCCGGCCTCCCCGACGAGCGCCCAGCGCTCGGGCGAGTAGACCCGCGTCGAGGCGTACGAGAAGTCCTTGACGCGAAGGAAGTCGAGGACATCCTCGCGCCGACCGTCGATCTCGTTGTAGATGAGCGGCTCGTGCGCCCGGCACCACTCCATGAACGCTTCGAAGCTCTCGATCTCCTCCCACGGGTGGAAGCGCGGGTCGGCGCAGACGCCGATCGAGACCGGGCCCGTTGCGAGCTGGATCATCCAGAGCCAGTAGCCCTCGTCGATCAGGTGCGTCGTCGAGAAATGCCGCAGGCCGCGCTCGGGCATCCGGTCGAGCCACTCCTCGTCGTCGGCGCCCCACTCCTCGAAGTCCAGACCGCCGGCGAGGCGGATCCAGGCCGCGTTGATGTGGTGACCGGTTTCGGCGACGAGGTCGAGCTTGCGGCGCAGGAAGTTCGCGCGCCCGGTCGCGTCGACGATCCAGCGGGCGGTGACGCTCGTCTCTTCGTCCTCCTGGCTGAGCTTGACCGTGTGCGCGTCGGAGCCGATCTCGACGTCCTGCACGCGCCAGCCACGGAATGCCTCGGCGCCGTTCTTCAGGCAGCGCCGGAAGAGCTCGTTCTCGAAGCGACCGCGGTCGATCTGGTGCGTGAAGGCCGCGAGATGGGCCGGCGTGCAGAACTCGACTCGCTTGGTGATGTCGCTGTTGTCGCCGGCGGGCAGCATGAACCGCAGGCCGAGCTTGCGGAGCTGCGCCTGCTCGAGGTGGTCGCGCATGCCGACCACCTCCCGGTAGTAGTGCGCTCCGATCTCGACGCTCGACTCGCCGACCTTGAAGGCGGCGTCGGGAGCCGGTTCCGCCCGCTTGTCGGTCACCAGCACGCGAGTGTCGGGCCGTTGCCGCTTGATCTGGAGCGCGATCGACAGCCCGGCGAGGCCTCCGCCGAGGACGGCGACGTCGTAGTGCCCGTGCGGCACGTGCAACGCCTTCAGCTCCAGCATCGATGCCGAACGGTCGTCCATGAGTCCTCCTTGCTTGCCTGCGGTCCGGGGCCGGGTCATCATGGCCAATCGGGGTTCGCCGCGCAACTGCTGGCCACTACGCGCGTCGCGCGCGGCTCAGAACAGCAGGTTGTCCCCGCTGAACACGCGGCTCAGCGAACCGCCGGTGAAGATCTGCGTGATCGAATCCGCGAGCAGTCCGGCCACCGACAGGACGACGACGTTGTCAGGCGCGCCCGGACGAAGCGGGACGGTGTCGGTGACGACGACCTGCTCGAACGGCACGGCTGAGAGATTCTCGTAGGCCTTCCCCGAGAAGAGCCCATGGGTGGCCACGGCGTAGACCCGGGCAGCGCCCTCGTCGAGCACTGTCTGCGCCGCGGCGCACAGGGTGCCGGCGCTGTCGATGATGTCGTCCACGATGACCGCCGTCTTGCCCTCGATGTCGCCGATCACATAGCCGATCTCGGCCACCTGCTGGGCGGGGCGGTTCTTCGTCATCAGCGCCAGATCGGCACCGACCCTCTTCGCGAACTTGCTGTTCAGCTTCACACGGCCGACGTCAGGAGAGACGACGACGAGGTCGTCGATTCTCAAGCCGGCGAAGTAGCGCGCGAGCATGAGCAGCGCCGTCGTGTGGTCGAGCGGCCTGGTGAAGAACCCCTGGACCTGGCCGGCGTGGAGGTCGACCGTGACCATGCGGTCGGCGCCGGCGGTCTCGAGGACGTGTGCCACCAGGCGCGCGCTGATGGGCTCTCGCACCGCCGATCGCTTGTCCTGGCGGGAGTAGGCGAACCACGGCATGACCGCGACGACGCGCGCGGCCGACGCGCCGACCGCCGCGTCGATCATGAGCAGCAGCTCGACCAGGGCGTCGTTCGCCGTCAACCCCGTCTCCGAATTGCCGCACGTGGACTGAACGATGAACACGTCGGCGTCGCGGACCGACTCGTCGAAGCGGCAGTACACCTCGCCCGCCGTGAACGTCTTGAGCGTCACCGGCCCGAGCTGGACGTTGAGCTCCTTGGCGATCCCTTCCGCAAGGCTCGGGTTGGCTCGCCCGGAGAAGAGCATGAACCGCTTGTCCCGCGCCACCGTTGCGGCTGTCGCCGGCGCCTGCTGTTGGGACACGGCCATGGCGCGCGTCACTCTATAGCGGGATCGGCTCCTGTGGGCGGCTCGCGCCTGCGGTGTTACGGTGCACCCGATGCCCGACCCGTCGCTCGCTCGGAGCCCGGTATTCGACGGCCTGACCGAGGCCGAGCTCGACGTCGTCGCCGAGCACATGCGCCCTCGGCAGTTCGCGCCCAACGAGCAGCTCTGCCAGGCCGGGGATCCCAGCGACCGAATCTGGCTGATCACCGGCGGCCTGGTCAGCTGGACGGCCGCCGTGACGGCAGGCGGCGAGGACATCGAGCTCCGCATGCGCAAGGGGGACGTGATCGGCGCCCAGGACGCGATCACCGGCAAGGAGCGCACGGCGACCGTCGTGGCGAGCATGCACACGTCGGCGCTCGAGCTCGACGCAGAGGATCTCATCAGCCTGGCGCGCCGCTTCCCACAGATCCTGATCAACGTGATCCAGATGCAGCGCGAGCGCCTCTTTCGCGCGAGTGCCCGCAGCGCGGCGCTCTTCAGCGGCAGCGTGCGCAGCGCGGCCGATCGTGGCGGAGAGGAGGTCGGCCTCGTCGCCGGCGAGTCGCTGGCAGGCGCCGTCGGGCCGCTGGTCGCCGCCGCGCAGAGCGCCTCGACGCGGGAGGTGACGTTTCTCGACCGCTCGCTCTCGTTCGCCGGAGCGCTGACGGCATCCGACGACCTCGCGTCCGAGAGCGCCACCGTCCTGATCTCGGGCGACCTCGAGCCCGAGAACCTCGCGGTGATGCTCGACGAGCTCGACCGCGTGGTCGCGCTGGCCGGGAACGCGGACGAGGCGGAGCGGCTCGGCAAGGTCGCCGCGGCCGCGGAAGGCCGCAACCTCGAGGTGATCCTGGTCAGCGACGAGGCGCGCCAGGCGAGCCGGGCGTGGTCGCTCGACTTCCTGAAGCGCATCGTCCGCGACTGCCCGCGGCAGCGGGATTTCCCGCTCGCTGACGCCGACCTGGCCTGGGTCGCGCGGCACCTGACGCGGACGAAGCTCGGCGTGGCGCTCGGGGCGGGCGGCGCCAAGGGCTACGCGCACGTGGGGGTACTCCAGGTTCTCGAGGAGGCGGGCTACACCGTCGACTTCGCCGGCGGCAGCAGCATCGGCGGCTTCGTCGCAACCCATGTCGCGCTCGGCTACGGCGCGCAGGAGACCTACGAGCGGTTTCGCAAGACCTTCAGCGACGAGCGGCTCGAGAAGCTCTTCGGCGGCGCATTCGGGGGCGGGGCAGGCGGCGCGGAGGAGCTGACGGGGATGTTGAAGGAGGCCACCGAGCAGCGCTTCTTCTCGCACACGGTCATCCCGCTCGTGATCATGGCCGTCGACCTGACCGACCGCGGCGCCACGGCGCAGCGGAAAGGCCCGCTGTGGGAAGCGCTTCTGGCCGCGCTGGCGGTTGCGGGCGTGTTCCCCCCGCTCGAGCGCGACGGGCACCGCCTGGTCGACGCGATCGCGCTCGTGCCGGTCCCCACGGCCGCCGTGATCGAGGACGGCGCCGACATCGTCCTGTCGGTGAACCTCCTGGGCGCCGAGACGCTCGAAGAGTGGCCCGATGCGCCGAAGCAGGAGGCCGACGAGCCGGCGAAGCCCAAGCGAAAGAACATGCTCGACACGCTGTTCGAGGTCATGGACCTCAGCCAGCTGGACACGGCCGCGCGCCATGCCGAGCTCGCGGACGTCGTCGTCACCCCGCGCTTCGGCCCGGCGGACTGGCGCGACTTCGGGCTCGCGGACCTGTTCTTGGCCGCCGGCCGGGCGGCGGCGCTCGAGCAGCTGCCTGCTTTGCAGGCCCTGTGCAATCCCGTCGATCTCGAGGCGGCTAGGCGCGAAGCGGCGTTCGCCTGAATTTAGGCCCCAAGCGGCGGACGGGGATTGTGCTTCACGCGAGAGTGTGTTAACTCTCCAATAGCTAATTGTAGATTCGGGGACGTCGAACCTCGACAGGGGAGGGGATTCACTGTGGTAACTCAGTTGCGCCTTCAGATGACGGCGAAACGGCGGTTTGCGCTCATGTTCGCCGCTGCCGGCCTGTGCCTGGCCTGCGTGCTGGTGCTCGCGGCGAGCATGGCGGGCGCGAGCACGGCATGGAGTCATGATCATGTGCGCGGGTCGGTCTACACCGAGACCAACGACCCCGCCGGCAACAAGGTGGTCGTCTTCGACCGCTACAGGAACGGGCAGCTCCTCAAGCGCCAAGCCGTGGCGACAGGCGGCCTCGGCAGCACTCAGAGCGTCGGCTGCGGGCCCGGCTGCCCGATTCTGGACTCCCAGAACGCGGTCGTGACCTCGAGAAACGAGAAGCTCGTGTTCGCGATCAACGCCGGGAGCGACACCATCAGCTCCTTCCGGGAGACGTCCTCCGGGCTCGTGCTCGTAGACCAGGTGCCGTCCGGCGGCGACATGCCGGAGAGCCTTGCCCTCAACGGCTGCGTGCTCTACGTGCTCAACGTCGCCACGGCGAACAGCAGCGGCACCTTCGGGAACATCGTGGGCTTCCACGTCTCCAGCAACGGCCACTTGACGCCGCTCGGCGTGTCGCAGCCGCTTCCCGACGCGTCCCTGCCGGATCACTCCGGTGACGCACGGGCGATCGGCTTCAAGCCGAACGGCAAGGTGCTCGTCGTGACGGAGCTCACCGGCGGGTTCCCGTTCTCGATGGGACCGCCCGGCAAGATCGTCACGTTCGTGGTCGACTCGCACGGCCATGCAGCGGCGGGGGTCTCTCATCCATCCAGCGACCCGCTCCCGTTCGGCTTCGCGTTCGACGGCGGCAACCACCTCGTCGTGTCGAACATCCGCGACCTGGCACTGCACGCGATCGGGTCGGTGTCGAGCTACAAGGTCACCGACTCCGGCAATGTCACGCCGATCAACACCGTGTCCTCGGGCGGGGCCCTGCCGTGCTGGGTTTCGATCTCGAAGGGCAACAAGTTCGCGTACGTCGTCAACACGGGTGCCGGCGCCGACCCGGCTCGGACAACGACGTTCAAGATCAGCTCCAACGGCACGCTGACCCCCGTGGGGGCACCGGCCGAGCACACGGGCGACTTCGCCCAGACCGACATCGACATGAGCCGGGGCGGCAGGTTCGTCTTCGTGCTCGCTCCGTCGGTCGGTCCCGGGCCGCCCAGCCACATCGACGTGTGGCGGCGCCACCACGACGGCAGCCTGACGTACATCGGCGCGACGCCCGCCGACCCGGACATGGGCGTGGGCGTCACCGGACTGGCCGCCAACTAGGCCTCCAACACGAAGTCGAAGGAAGATCGACCTGCCGGTCCGCCGGCAGGTCGATCTCGCCTAGCGCTCCCCCTCGGAGGCGTTGTAGAGTCGAGGCTCGCGGTCAAACCGAGAGGGGACCTACGTGGTGACACAGTTGCGTTCGCAGTTGGCAGCCAGATCGTGGCTGGTGGTGGCTGGCGCCGCCGCCGGCCTGTGCTTCCTGGGCTTGTGGGTGCTCGCCGCGCCGGGAGCCGGCGCGAGCACGACTGGCCAGCGCGTCGTCGGAGCGGTTTACACGCAGACCAACAGCCCCAGCGGCAACTCCGTCGTCGTCTTCAACCGTTTCGCCAACGGGAAGCTCAAGAAGCGCCAGTCCGTGCCCACCGGCGGCAAGGGCAGCACACAGAGCGTTGGTTGCGGGCCCGGCTGTCCGATCCTGGACTCGCAGACCGCGGTCGTCGTGTCGAAGAGCGGGAAGCTCGTGTTCGCCGTCAACGCGGGCAGCGATACCGTCACCTCCTTCCGCAAGACGCCCTCCGGGCTGAAGCGGGTCAGTCAGGTCTCCTCCGGCGGCAAGATGCCCGAGAGCCTGGCCCTCCACGGCAACCTGCTCTACGTCCTCAACGTCGCCACCGAGAACGGCACCAGCACCGGCAACATCTACGGCCTGCGGATCTCCTCGAGCGGCAAGCTGTCGCCCGTCGGATCGTCGCGGCCGCTCGCGAACCTGGCTCCGCCCGATCACTCCGCGGACCCGCGCGCGATGGACTTCAAGCCCAACGGCAAGGTGATCGTCGTGACGGAGCTCGCCGCGGGCTTCATGGGGACCGGGCCTCCCGGTCGGATCGACACCTTCGTGGTCGGCTCGAACGGCAAGGCCGGCCCGGCGGTCGCGCATCCGACCAGCGACGCGCTGCCGTTCGGCTTCGCGTTCGACAACCGGAGCCACGTGGTCGTGTCGCAGATCCGCAGCCCGGCCGGGAACGTGGACGGGTCGATCTCCACGTACAAGGTCACCGACTCGGGCGGCGTGACCCCGATCGACACCAAGCCTTCCAGCGGGATCCTTCCGTGCTGGGTCGCCGTCTCGAGTGACGGCCGGTACGCCTACCTCGTCAACACGGGTGCTGGGCACCCCGCCCCCGTGACGCGTTTTCGCGTGGGCTCGACCGGCACGCTGACGCCACTGAGCCCGCCTGCCGCCTCGCGGTCGGGCGAGTTTGCCCGCACAGACGCCGCGCTCAGCCGCGGCAGCACGTTCCTGTACGTGCTGGCGCCCAAGGTGGGCCCTGGAAACGCGAGCCACATCGACGAGTACCGGCGGACCGCGAACGGTGGGCTGAAGTTCATCGGCTCGACGCAGCCGGGCGCCAACATCGGGATCGGAGCCACCGGCCTGGCCGCGCGCTAGACCGCGAGAAGACGATGCCTACACCGACCGCCGACATGGCCGAGCTTGACGATCGGCTGGCGAGCGCCGAGCAGGGAACGCGCGTCAAGGTGTGCGGCGTCACCGAGGCGGCGGAGATCGACGTCCTCGCCGGTCAGCAGGTCGATTTCGTCGGCCTCTGGTACGGCGTGCCGGGCGGCCCGGCCGACCTGCCGCTCGAGACGTGGCGCGGCTTCGGCGCCACGGCGGCGGCGACCGGGCGGCTCGCCCCGGTGCTCGTGACGTTCCTGAAGGACGTCGACGCGGTTCGTGAGGCCCTCGACGGATCGCAGGTGCACTGGGTGCAGCTGCACGGGTACCAGACCCCCGGCTTCGTGCGGGCGGTGAAGGGCATCGCTCCGGAGGTGCGCGTGATCAAGGTCCTGCACGTCCGCGGCGGCGCCTGCATCGAGGAGCGGCTGATCGGCGGCTACGAGAAGGCCGGCGTGGACGTCTTCCTCTTCGATGCGGTGGCTGAGGACGGCCGGGTGGGCAGCACGGGGTTGACGCTCGATCCGCAGGACGTCGCGCCGCTCGCCGACGCACTCACGAAGCCGTTCCTCCTCGCCGGCGGCATCTCGGCCGAGAACCGGCCGCAGTTCGCCACGCTCACCTCGCACCCGCGCTTCCTTGGGATCGACGTGGACACGAACGCACGCGGACCGGACGGCAAGTTCAGCGCCGAGAAGGTCGGCGCGATCTGCAGCTCGTGGAAGGCGGCAGCGTGACCAGTCGGTTCATCGACGCGCTCCTCGGCGCGAGCCTGCCGGTGATCATGGAGGTCAAGCGCCGCACCGGCGAGGGCGAGGAGCTGATGGGCGACCGGTCGATCCCTGAGATCGTCGCCGAGTACACCGCCGCCGGCGCGCCCTGCATCTCGGTCGTGACCGGCCGCTGGTTCGGCGGGGACGACCAGATGCTGCGCGACGTCGCCGCGCTCACCGACCTCCCGCTCCTGAAGAAGGACTTCATCACGCGCGAGAAGCAGATCGCAGATGCCGTCGAGATGGGGGCCTCGGCGATTCTGCTGACCGCGCAGATCCTGCCGAAGACCGCACTGCCGAAGCTGATCGACATCACCCTCGGCCACGGCCTCACCCCGTTCGTCGAGGTCATCGACGAGGACGAGCTCGGCCGTGTGACCCACGCCGAGGACTGCATCGTCGCGATCAACAACAAGAACATCAAGAACCAGGAGCGCGACGCCGGCGACATCGACGTCAGCCGCGCCATGCTCGAGCCCGCACTCCGCACAGGGACACGCTGTCCCGTCAGCGCCAGCGCGATCACCGATCCCAGGGTCGGCGCGGAGCTGATCGACGCCGGCTTCAAGGGCCTGCTCATCGGCACGGGACTGCTGCGCAGCGGCAGCGTCCAGGGCTGGGTCGGCGAGTTCGAGCAGCATCGCGCCGCGCTCGGAACAGGAGCATCAGTCACATGACCAAGACGCTCTACGACCACTTCGCAGCACACGCGCCGGAGTCTCCGGCACTCATCTGGGAAGGCGAGACGATCAGCTACGGCGAGCTCGGCCGGATGGTGGACATCGCCTACGCCGAGATCGAGAAGGCGGACCTCCCGGCCGGTCTCCCGATCGGCCTCCGCGCACGGAAGTCGCCCGAGGCGATCGCGCTCGTCCTCGCCTGCCTCCGCGCGGAGCGCCCGTTCCTGCTCCCGTCGGTCGAGCTGGCTCCCGAGACGCTTGCCAGGCTGTTTGCGCAGGGAGGCGCGAGCCGGGTGCTGGAGCCTCACGGCCCGCGCAGCGAGAGCGCGAGCCTGCGCGCGATCCAGGAGCCCCAGGTGGCCGCGGACGAGCCCTCCCACTGGCCCCCGGCCGAGGGCGCCGACGAGGTCTCGTTCATGCTGACGACGTCGGGCTCGACTGGCCTCCCGAAGATCGTGCCACTCCCCGTGGGAGCCGTGGACCGCTTCACGGACTGGGCCGCGGAGCAGTTCGAGATCGGCCAGGGCACCGTCGTCGCCAACTACGCGCCGCTCAACTTCGACCTCTGCCTGCTCGACATCTGGACGACGCTCAAGCACGGCGGGTGCGTCGCACTCGTCGACCAGGACCGGGCGACACAGGCCGACTATCTCGCCGACCTGGTGACGGCGAACGAGGTCAACGTCCTCCAGGCCGTGCCGATGCTCTACCGGCTGCTGATCGACGTCTCGCGCGAGGCCGGCCGCACCTTCCCGAGCGTCAAGCACGTGATCACGACCGGGGACAAGATCCCGGCGACCTCCCTCGAGGCGCTGCCGGAGCTCTTCCCGAACGCCGACTTCTACAACATCTACGGCTGCACCGAGACGAACGACAGCCTGATCCACAAGTTCCAGGGCCTGTCCGAGGGTGACGTTCCCACGCAGGTGCCCGTCGGCCAGCCGCTGCCGGGCGTGCGGACGCTGATCAAGACCGAGGACGACTCGTTCCTCGAGGGCTCCGGCACGGGCGAGCTGCTCGTGTCGACGCCGTTCCAGACCCGCGGCTACCTGAACGCCGAGCTCAACATCGACCGGTTCGTCCCCCAGGCCGACAGCGAGACCGGCGAGACGATCTGGTACCGAACCGGCGACATCGTCCGCCGTCACGACGACGGCACGCTCACGCTCGAGGGCCGCGCCGACTTCTACGTCAAGGTCCGCGGCGTCCGGGTCAGCACCCAGGTGGTCGAGCAGGCGATCCAGGAGCACCCCGAGGTGGTCGAGGTCGCCGTCATCGCCGTGGAGGACGAGCTCGCCGGCAAGCGCCTGCACGCCGTCGTCCGGCGGGAGGAAGGCAGCAAGCTCAACAGTCTCGGGCTGAGGAAGCACTGCGCCAGTAGGCTGGCGCGGACGGAGATGCCGTCCACGATCGAGATCGGCACGGACCCGTTGCCGAAGACGTCCACCGGAAAAGTCGACCGCAAGCGCGTTCTCGCGCAGCTGGAGGAGGCACACGTGAATGGATGAGACCACGCTGAAGATCAAGCAGTTCATCGTCGACGAGTTCATGCCCGATGTCTCGGTCGACGAGCTCGATTCCGACTTCGACCTCCTGACCGGAGGCGTCGTCGACAGCCTCGGCCTGCTCCAGGTGGTCGCGTGGCTGGAGACCGAGTTCGACGTCACCGTCGACGAGTCGGAGCTCGGCCCCGAGAGCTTCCGCACCGTGGACGCGATCAAGGAGTACGTCGACCAGGCGAAGGCGAGTGCCTAAGAAGTCTCCGTCAGAGGCCCTCGAGGCCCTCGTCACCCAGAGCTACCCCATCTCCACAGAGATATGGGGCGACTTCTGGGACCGGCTCGGCAGCGGCGACCTCGCCCCGGGCGAGGCGCTCGCGATCTCGGCGTCGCTGACGTCGCACCTGCCTGACGGCGCCTCGGTGAGCTCGCTCCTGGGCTCGCTCCGGGAGCGAAACCCGCAGCCCGACCCGCCGCCGAAGCCGACGGTCAACATCGTCGGGACCGGCGGCGGGCCCAGCACGTTCAACCTCTCGACGGCCTCGGCCTTCGTGGCCGCCGCGATGGGCGCGCGCGTGGTCAAGACCGGGTCTCGCGCCTACGCGAGCCGCACCGGGTCGGTCGACCTGCTCGACCGCCTCGGCATCAAGCTGACGACGTCGAACGAGCAGAACGAGGAGATGCTGGAGACCTACGGCATCGCCTGCGCCGGCGCGTTCGTCTACCCGAAGGAGCTGCGGCTCCTTGCGCGGGCGATCCTGCCGTTCGGCATGAAGACCGTCGGGCGCTTCTTCAACGTGATCGGCCCGTTCCTGGCGGCGATCCCGGTCACGACGCAGATCACGGGCGTCTCCGACCACTCCGTGCTGCCGACGTTCCGCCAGCTCGTCGCCGAGGATCCCAGCAAGCGCTACTGGATCTGCTCCAACGAGCTCGGCATCGACGAGCTGCTGAGCATCGTGGAGAGCACCGTCTACGACAGCGGCCGCGACGAGGAGTTCACCCTCGATCCGCGCGAGCTCGGCCTCGGCGCGGGCTCGTTCGACGACCTGCTGCCGGTCGAGGATCTCGACGACACCGTCCCCAATTTCCTCGCGCTGATCGGCGGCGAGGGCCCGGCGGCGGCGATCGAGAGCATCAAGCTGAACGCGTCGGCGCTCGCCATCAACGGCGGAGTGGCCGACGACTGGCCCGCGGCGCTCGAGCTTGCCGCCGAGACGATGGCAAGCGGCGAGCCGGGACGGCTGATCGAGCGGATGCGCGCTCCTGCGGCTTCCGGGGCGCCGGCGGCATGAGCGCCGGTTTCTTCGCCGAGCCGCCCCCGGGGCGGCCGGGCCTGGCGGTGTTCCTGAACGCCGGCGATCCGCCCCTCGACGTGTTCCAGGAGCTCGTCCTCCGACTGGATCACCTGCGGGTCGACTGCCTCGAGCTCGCGGTGCCGTTCCCGAACTCGCCCAGCGACGGCCCGGTGATCCGCGAGTCGGCCGACCGCGCGCTGGCCGACGGCGTCGACCTCGACGCCGTTCTCGGCTTCGTGGAGAACGTGCGCCCGCAGCTCTCGCACCTGAAGATCGCGCTGCTTGCCGACTGGAGCTACTCGATCAAGAAACTGCCGCTCCAGGAGTTCCTCGAGCGGGTGCACGGAGCTGGCGCCGACGGGCTGCTCGTCCACGGCATGCCGCCGCGCTTGCGTCCCTCGCTCTACGAGACAGCGCGCTTGGTCGGACAGCCGATCGTGACCACGTGCTATTCGAGCTCGGAGCCCCCGGTGATCGAGGAGGCGGCCGACAACGGCACGGCTTACATTTACCTCGTGTCGGCGTACGGCAAGAGCGGGACCGTCGGACCACCCGATCACAGCGCGCTGGCGCCGGTTCTCGCGACCCTGCGCGAGCGCACGGACGTGCCGATCGCCGTCGGCTTCGGCGTCAAGACCAAGAGCGACATCGAGGCCCTCGGAGCAGTCGGCGCCGACGCGGCGATCGTGGGCAGCGCCTGCGTCGCCTGCGTCGCGGATGCGCTGGCCGGGGGCCGCGACGTCGTCGAGGATTTCCAGGCTCTGCTCGTCGAGCTGGGAGCGGCCCCCCAGCTCGCGACGGCGAGGCCGCCGCAGTGACCAACGATCCAACAAGGAGGTAGCGATGCTCATCCGCAAGCTGGACGAGGTGAAGACCGTCGAGTGGGGCAACGGCCTCAGCCGCCGCTTCCTGCTCGAGGCGGACGGCATGGGTTACACGGTGACCGACACGATCGTCCTCGCCGGCACGAAGTCGCTGATCGAGTACAAGAACCACCTCGAGGCCTGCTACTGCATCGAGGGCAGCGGCTCGGTCATCGAGATGGACGGCACCGAGCACCCGATCGTGGTCGGCACCATGTACGCGCTCGACCAGCGGGACCCGCACTACCTCCTTGGGGGCGAGAACGAGGACATGCGGCTCGTCTGCATGTTCACACCGGCGCTGAAGGGCGACGAGCACCACGACTTCAGCAAAGAAGAGACGTCCGCGTACTGAGATGGAAGGCTGGACTGACGAACAGAAGGCGCTGAGGAAGGCCCTCGACCCCTACTTCGAGAAGCTCAACGAAGGCCACATCGAGGACGACGCCAACAGCGTCTTCTCGCACGAAAAGTGGGATCTGCTCCGCGAGACCGGGCTGATCGGCCTGCCCTACGACCCGGCGTACGGCGGGCAGGGGAAAGACGCGCTCACGATGGTCTACGTCCTGGAGCACCTGGGCCACGGCTGCCGCGATGCGGGCCTGCTCTTCACCCTGGCCACCCAGATGGTCAGCATGGTGATCCCGATCGAGCGCTTCGGCTCGGACGAGCTCAAGGAGCGTTACCTGAGGAAGCTGATCGAGGGGTCGCTGATCAGCGCGCACGCCATCTCCGAGCCGGACGCCGGGTCGGACGCGACGGCGATGTCCACCATGGCCGCCGAGGACGGCGACTCCTACGTCATCAACGGCAAGAAGGCGTTCTGCACGAGCGGCCCGGTGGCCGACCTGATCACGGTCTACGCGTCGACGGACCCCGAGGCCGGCGCCACCGGCATCAGCGCCTTCGTCGTCCCGACGGACACCCCCGGCATCGACGTCAGCGACCCGATCCCGAAGATGGGGCTGAACACGTCGCCGATCGGCTCGATCGACTTCACCGACTGCCGCGTGCCGAAGGAGAACCTGATCGGCAAGCCCGGCGGCTCGTTCTTCATGATGGAGCACGTCATGACCTGGGAGATCCTCTGCATCTTCACGATGATGGTCGGAGAGATGCAGCGCCGGCTCGAGGAGTGCATCAAGTTCGCGAAGACACGCAAGCAGTTCGGCGAGCCCATCGCCACCAACCAGTTCATCCAGGGCAAGATCGTCGACCAGAAGATCGGCGTCGAGACCTGTCGCAAGCACCTCTACGACACCGCGGAGAAGGTCTCTCGGGGCAAGAGCGTGGTCACCGAGATCGCGATGGCCAAGCTGGTGACGAGCGAGGCGAACCTCGCGTCGGCTCTGGCGGCCGTGCAGATCTTCGGCGGGCGCGGGTACATGCGAGAAGCGGGCCTCGAGAAGGAGCTTCGAGCGGCCGTTGGGGCGCCCATATACTCGGGCACGAACGAGATGCAGCGCATCCGAATCGCATCGATGCTCGGCCTCATCAGGCCGGGGTGGAAGTCATTCTGAGAGGAGATCGATGAGCAGCGAAGCCACCGCGCCGATATCCGTCCCGCAGCACGTCCTCGACTATTTCGGCGAGCACCGGACGATGACGCTCGCGACCGCGTCGCCGACCGGCGTGCCGCACGCCGCGACGCTGCTGTTCGTCAACTCCGGCCCGCAGCTCTACTTCTGGACGCGCCCGGAGACGACCACCGCCAAGCAGATCGCCCAGAACCCCGTGGTCTCGTTCACGGTGGACGACTACGTGGAGGACTGGACGAAGACGAAGGGCGTCCAGGGCACGGGCGAGTGCCGCGTCATGCTCAACGCGTCCGAGATCATCGACATTGCGCGCCTCTTCGGCGAGAAGTACCCGAACGCGCAGAGCAGCGGTGCGACCACCAACATCTCCTTCTTCCGCATCACGCCGACGCAGATCCAGTTCATCGACAACACCGAGGGCGGCAGCGCCAGCGACGACGAGTTCGGCCTCGACTTCAAGCGCGAGGTGGTCTACAGCGTGTTCACCGGCCTTCCCCGCCAGGAGGCGCTCGGCTTCACCGGTGAGCTGCAGCCGGTCAACGTCGCCGAGGGCGAGATCATCGTGCGCCAGGGCGCTCCCGCGGACAAGATCTTCATCATCATCAAGGGCGAGGTCGGCATCGAGCGGGAGGAGCCGGACGGGTCGACGGTCGAGCTCGACACCCTGCGCGACGGCCAGTTCTTCGGGGAGGTCGCGATCCTGCGCGACACGCCGCGCGAGGCCACCGCGAAGGCGCTGACCGACGTCACGCTGCTCGCGCTCCAGCGCGACACGTTCCAGAAGCTCGTCGCGGGCTCTCTCGGCACGACCGGGGATTTCGACAGCGTCATCAAGCAGCGGCTGGAGCAGGGCGGCGGCGTCTAACAGATGACCGCGACGATGGAGCGCCGCCAGACCACAGGCCGCACCACCTTCAGCGGGCAGGAGTTCAGGGCGGCGACCGGCTGCTTCGCGACCGGGGTCACGGTGATCACGACACGCATCGGCGAGCACGGCTACGGGATGACCGCGAACTCCTTCACGTCAGTGTCGCTCGACCCTCCGCTCGTTTTGATCTGCGTCATCGCAGGCACCGAGGGCAGCGACGCGATCGAGAGCCACGGGCACTTTGCGGTCAATTTCCTCACGGCCGACCAGGAGCCGATCTCCCGCTTCTTCTCCTCCAAGGACCGCCCCCGCGGGCCGGACTCCTTCCGGGACATCTCGCACTGGGTTGACGTGACCGGCTGCCCGATCATCGACGGCGTCGCGGGGCACCTCGACTGCACCCTCGTCGCGCGTCACGAGGCCGGCGACCACGTCATCTTCATCGGCGAGGTGCAGGCGCTCGACATGGCGCCGGACAGGCCGCCGCTCCTGTTCCACGGCGGCGGCTACCGGTTGCTGCAAGAGCAGACCTGAGGCGCATGCACGAGCCCGTCACCGTCGCCTGCGCGCAGGTCGAGCCGGTGGTCTTCGACCTGGACGCGACGATCGACCGGATCGACCGGGTCGCTTCAGAGGCCGCCGGCAAGGGCGCGAAGCTGGTGCTCTACCCGGAGGCGTTCATCCCCGCCTACCCGTCGAACCGCTGGGCGCGCTACCTCGCCGCGGGGAAGGACGCGACGGGTGTCTACGCGAAGCTCGCGCAGTCCTCGCTCGAGATCCCGGGGCCCGGCTCCGACCGGCTCGGCTCGATCGCCCGTGACCGCGGCCTCTGGCTCGCGGTCGGCGCGAACGAGCTCGACCGCGGCACGATCTACAACGCGCTGCTCCTCTACGGGCCCGACGGCGCGCTCGCGCTGCACCACCGCAAGCTGGTGCCGACCAACCACGAGCGGCTGGTCTGGGGCCAGGGCGACGGAGCCGGCCTGGGCGCGGTCGAGACCGACCTCGGCCGCGTCGGCGGCCTGATCTGCTGGGAGAACCTGATGCCGCTCGCGCGGTTCGCGCTCTACGAGACCGGCATCGAGATCTACCTCGCCCCGACCGCCGACGACAGCGAGGACTGGCACGACTCGCTCAAGCACATCGCCCGCGAGTCGCGCGCCTTCGTCCTCTCCTGCTGCGTCTTCCAGCGCGCCTCGAGCTACCCGGACGACGTGCAGCTCGCGGAAGGCGACGAGCTCCTCGGCCGCGGCGGCTCGGCGATCCTCGGCCCGGATGGCAGTTACCTCGCCGGCCCGCTCTGGGACGAGGAGGGCATCCTCACCGCCGAGCTCGACCCCCAGCGGCTGTACGAGGAGCGCCAGCGCTTCGACCCGGCGGGCCACTACCACCGGCCGGACGTCCTCGGGCTCCGACGGTCTTAGCCGCTCGGCGTCAGGGTCAGCGTCATCGCGTACGAGACCATGCCGGTATCTACGGCCCCGTGCAGGTCGACGAAGTATTCGTACGAGCCGGGCTGCAGCGTGCCCGTGATGTCTTTGCTCCCGCTCGGGTCGTAGGGGATCACCAAGCCGATCGGCGGGCTTGTCCGCATGAAGCTGACGGGATCGGTGCCGGCGGCTATCGACCACGTGCCGAGGACATGGAACGTCACGGGTGCAGTGACGGTGAACTGGAGGTCGACCTGTGTATCTCCGTCGCCGCCGAGGGAGCCGTTCGGCGGCGGCGGGGGGCCGCCGGTCGCTGTGCCCTTCCCGTCGCCGTCCGACTCCATCGTCACAGCGCCGGTCGTCGGGTCGAAGCCGAGGCTGACATGCGTGTGCGCGGTGCTGCCCGCCGTGTACGCCACACCCAGGATCGTCGCAGCGAGGCTTGCCGAACACGGCGCGCTCCACTCGAGAGGGCCGACGTTCGGCGGCGGTGAGTCACTTTCGTGCTCCTGCCCGAGGGTGTCGATGACCGCGGTGCACGACACGTGGCCGTAGCGGCTGATGACCAGAATGTCGGCAGCGCGGGTGCAGTAGGTCTTCAGCAGGCTCGTGCGCGCAGCGGCGGTGCCGGTGTACAGCGGCGAATACGCGTAGTAGCAGAGGATCGAGCCGTCGGTCACCTTGGTCTCGTCGAACGGGACCTGGAGCCCCTCGATCGTCTCCGTGACCGTGCCGAGGTGCGGCGGCGCGCCCGCCGGAGTACCGAGATCGAGGTCGAACGGCGTCGTCCGGCCGCCACCGGTGTAGCCGTCGCCGTTGAGGTCGAACCGCGACCAGTCCGGGTGGCCGGCGTCGCTCGCGCGCAACACCGCGGGCCCGAGCAGGCTCAGGTCCTTGCCGTCGAACTGGCCGTCGCCGTTGGCGTCGAGGACGGCGAACCGCACCGGAGCCTTCGCCGGAGAGAGCGGTGCCTGGTCGAGGCTGAGCAGCGAGGCGTACGCGGCGAGTCGCGGCGCGCTCGGCAGGTCGGTTCCGCAGTGCCCCGCGTCGTTCGGCAGCGGCGGGAGCCCATTCCGCTCGATCGCGGACACGATCTGCTCCGATTTCAGCCCGGGGGCGATCGTCCAGAGATACTCGGCAAGGGCGGCGACCTGCGGCGAGGCCATCGAGGTGCCGCTCAGGAAGCCGGCGTTGCTCCCCAGCAGATTCGAGTAGACGTTCTCGCCGACGGCGGCGATGTTGCCTCCCCGGTCGGAGAGCAGCGAAAGGCAACCGGGCGTGTAGAGGGGGGCGCCCGAGTCGGTCAGGTTTTCGACCGCGAGCGTGTTCTGAAGCGGCGTGATCGGATCTCCGATCGAGTTGGTCAGGTCGTTCCTGACCCCGGCGGGCGACCAGACCCCGTTGTCGGTGGTCGAGGCGGCGTCGTTGCCGGCCGAGGCTGCATGCACGACCCGGTCCTCGAGACCGGCGTGGCGCACCTGGACCGCCCAGTCGGACGCCTCGGCACGCGACTCCGCGTCGTCGAACTGCGATCCGAGACTCGTGTTGAGAACGATCCGCCCCGGGATCGAGCTCATCAGCTTGATCAGCTCGGCCGACGTGGCCGGGTACGAAAAGCCGGTCGCGTCGAACAGGACGAGCTTGGCGGTCGCCGGGAAGACCCCCGTGACGCTCCCCGCGGGCGTTCCGTCGTTGGCGAAGTCGCCGGCGGCAATCCCGACGACGTGGTAGCCGTGCGAGTCCCGCTTCGCGAGCTTCTTCAGCTCGGAGGTGTCGTAGGTGGCGGCGACGTGGCTCGAGAGGGGGCCGTTGCCGAAGTGGTCGGCGATCACGAGCGTCGGCTGGTTTGCGGCGACGATCGCGTGGCGGGCGTTCCAGGCTGCGGGCATTCCCGCGGCCAGCAGATGGTGGAGCTTGCCGGCGTCGCCCGTGGAAAGCGGGGTCGTGAAGAGCGGCGGCAGCTCCTCGGTTGCCGACATCGGGCTCAGGAAGACGGACTGGATCCCGGGCTTGCTTCGCAGTGAGCTCGCAACCGACTGCAGCGCTTTCGCGCTGCCGGGGTCGGGGATCGAGACGAGCAGAAGCGTCGAGACCGGGCTCGAGCTCGCGAGCCGGGCGCCGTCCGAGTCGAGCGCAGCATTCGCCTGCGCGACGGTGGCACCCGCCTTCAGCAAGACGACCAGCTCCGTCCGCGCAACGGTGGTCTTGCCGATCGTCGAGAGCTCGCTGTCGGCGTGTCGGGTGACAGCGAAGACCGAGCCGAGGTGCCCAAGCGCAGAAGCGCCGGGCGGGCCCGAGACCGGCGCGCGCAGCGAGCCGAGCCGGCCGGCGCTGAAGCGGCGCTTGCCGAACGTCCCCCGCAGCTTCGTGCCGGCCAGCTTCGCAGAGAGGTCGACGCGGCCCCTGAGCCCTGGGCAGCTGACGCGTGCCGAGATGGTGCCGGTCTTACCCTTTAACCGCACGCGCGCGGCGCTGGAACGGCAGCCGTCGAGCGAGACGAGCGCCCGCGGCTTTGCGTAGACGCTGATCGTCTTCCCGAAGCTGTGCGCGAGCGGCCGGCCGTGGACTACGAACGCGCCCGGGATCGCCGCGGGCGCACCGGCAGCCTGTGCCAGACCGCCACCCGCGGGCGCGACCATGAGCAACGCGACACCGGCGCCCGCTAGAAAGACCCCGTACCTCATGGCGCAAGCTAGCGCGATCGTCTCCGCGAGGTCAACCCGCGCCCGCAACTTGGCCCGTTCCATCCCGCGGAGAGCGGGAACACGGGCATGGCGACCTCCGGCCCCGGCCACACCGGCCGCACGTGCTCAGGCTCGAGCGGCTGTAGCGCGCTCCACGCGGGGCTCGGCCCGGCCAGAGCCGAGCTTGCGCTCGAACCAGTCGAGGATCGCCTCGAAGCGCATGACCCGGTGCGCCGGCGAGCCGGAGCGGCTGAGGTTGTGCGACTCGGCCGGGAAGCGGACGAGCTCGACGTCCTGCTTGCGCAGGCGCAGGATCGCGAACAGGTCCTCGGCGTTGCCGATCGGGCAGCGCAGGTCCTCCTCGGAGTGGAGGATCAGCAGCGGCGTCGTGATGCTCGCGGCGTAGGTCGACGGGGAGACCAGGCGATAGGCATCGGGCGCCTCCCACCAGTGCGCGCCGATGATCGCCTTGAAGGCCCAGCCGATGTCGGCCGACCCGCCCTCGAGGACGAAGTTGTTCACCGAGCGCTCCGAGCAGGCCGCGTGGAAGCGGTCGGTGTGGCTCACGATCCAGGTCGTCATGTAGCCGCCGTACGAGCCGCCGAGCACGCCAAGCCGATCGGGATCGACGAAGTCGAAGCGCTCCAGCGCCTCGTCGACGACGGCCATCAGGTCGTCGTAGTCGCGGGTGCCCCAGCCGGGGCCGCCTTCGACCGGCCCGCGAATGGCGCGCCCCCACTCCTCGCTGTAGCCGGAGGACCCGCGCGGGTTCGCGTAGACGACGGCGTAGCCCGCGCGCGCATAGACCTGGAACTCGTCGAGGAACTTGTTGCCGTACTGCGAGAACGGGCCGCCGTGGATCTCGAGCAGCAGCGGGTAGCGCCGCCCGGGCTCGAAGCCGGCCGGGCGCATCACCCAGGCCTCGACCTCGGACCCGTCCTCCGAGACGGCGGTGAACCGCTCGGGCTGGACGAGCTCGACGGCGCTCGCAAACGGCTCGGTCACCTCGGTCAGGCGCCGCT
>Ga0335080_10000448_pt1 | contig 37456 bp, 41 predicted proteins | sample Lox_Sample_34_FD_206720 | JGI IMG/M metagenome (GOLD analysis project Ga0335080, IMG submission 206720) | Soil microbial communities from Loxahatchee National Wildlife Refuge, Florida, United States - Lox_Sample_3.4 | ecosystem: Environmental > Terrestrial > Soil > Wetlands | place: USA... | reverse complement strand
TACCTATTTTTGGACTATCGGTTATCGCCGCCGCCGCAGTGGGGTGGATGGCGAAGCGCCCTTTGCGATGGCGCCAAGTCTGAGAAGTCCCCAGCCCAAGCGCGCCAACCGGCATGGGCCGCTTTGGCAGATCGACTCAAATCGAAGAGGAAGAGTAGGACATTGGACTTACTTGACTGGCTCGACCTCGAATAATCCATCGGCAGCCATGACAGCGTCGTAACGACCGCGTGGGTCAAGATTCTTATTCATCAATCCTAGCTTAGCCAGGGCAGAAACCGGGATCGTGTACTTAAAACCTGCCCCGCCATTGCGAGGCCGTATCACCGCAACGGCAATCGCCCCCTCGGGTGCTTTTTCAGGTGCAATAACCAGGGAGCGCTGGCCGACCGATGCGTAGGTCGCAATCGCAATTCCATCAGCAAAACAGGCACACGGCGACTTGTCGCTGTCATAGTAAAGGACCGCTAGCTCGCGCGGTTTGGCTTTAAGCCGACCGACGGCATCAAGCCCAATCCTTATCCCGAGCGGGATGAAGGCACCGAACGCGCCATGCACACGCGCACCAAGTGTGATCCATTCTTCAGGTGTTTCGGCGCTCGCGTTAGGCGGCTGGAAGACCAGCAATGCCGCAATGAGGATTCGCTTCATGGAAAGGACAAGAATGGCTTTGCCTGCGATATCATCACGCGGCCAAACGAGCCGCTTGACGAGAGTTTAAGATGGTTCGCTTCAGAAAAAGAGCCAGGATACGATCGTGCGATAGTAGAAAGTCATACCGATCGAGAGCGCCACGAATAGAGCTGTCAATATCGAGCCGACTTTCATGATGACGAGGTTCCCGGAGCGAACTGAAGCGGGAGCAATGTGCCTGTGGCCTTTGACCTTTTTGGTCTGATCCTTGGTATCAGCCATATTCTCGAAGCTCGATAAATGCGATCGCTGATGGAGTGGCGGACAACGCGAGAAGCTGCGGTTTCGTACCACCGGAGTCACGACTCTGTCGAGGCGACCAGGTTGGGGTCGGGCAGAACAAATGGGAAATTGTAGTCCTCCGTGGCAGGTAGGCCACACAAGATATGGGCGTGCCGTCCCGCGCTGTAAGGCTTGACAGCAATGGTCGCTGATATTGGAGATGGCATCAAGTCAGCTGCAGCTTTGCACCATGCAGCAGTTCCGGCGCGGCCGCCGAAAGCACAATATCGTCGGAAAAGCGGGCAATGCTATCAATACTCGAAGCAACTGTCGTGATTGGAATTCTCCCGTCACGACTATTAACCAAAGTCCGAACGAGTGCGAACCTTCTAGAGAGGTGAACGCCATGTATAAGCTGAAGCAGGTTCTTCTGGCGCTTATGTTCCTTTGCGCCTTCTTTTCCTTTGCGGTCGCCGATGAGATTAAGGCCGGCGACCTTGTAATCAGCCAGGCCTGGAGCCGCGCGACACCGAGCGGAGCGAAGACGGGCGCCGGCTATCTCACCATCGCGAACAAGGGGAGCGCGCCGGACCGACTGACCGGCGGTTCGAGTGATATCGCCGGAAAGGTCGAAATCCACGAGATGGCCATGAGCAACGGCGTGATGAAGATGCGCCCGCTCGACAAGGGGCTTGAGATCGCGCCCGGCAAGACCGTCAAGCTCGCGCCTAACGGCTATCATGTCATGCTGATGGATCTGAAAAGCCAGCTGAAGCAGGGCGACAAGCTACCGATTACCCTTGAGTTCGAAAAAGCCGGGAAGGTGACCATATCGTTCGATGTCGAGGGGGTCGGCGCGCAAGGGCCCGCCGGCGATTCCGGCATGGGCGGAAAGATGGACATGAAGAAAATGTAGCGGGAGGATGGTAGGCCTCGCAATTGTTGCGCTCAGCGTCGTCAGCACGGTTCCTGCAGCGACTATCTCCGTTTTATGCAAGATTGATGAGGGTTCGTCAGCTCTGCCGAGCCTAACGAGCCGCATTGCGTCCGATCGGAGCCGCTTTAAACGCCCGTCGAACTTTCGACGATCAGCGGGCGCGTTCTTTGAGCAATTGATAAGTATGATGATCGGATCCGAAGGAGGAACGAGACCGATGTTACGTAAAGCCAATTTAGCGTTGCTTGCGCTGACCGTGATCGGCTTAGCAGGAACAGCCGGCGCTTCAGCGCATGGCGGGGGCGCTGGAGACTATCCTCCCGCTGTCGGGTACCCCTTCCTGTTCAGCCTGGATTACCAACCCTATTGTCATCTTATATTATTCAGCGGCGAGTGCTGACGCGACATGGATGGCGACTTTGTCCGGCTCAGATCTGCAGATAGGCGGCGCCGCTCTCGCGCATCTAGGCGAAGGTGATTTTTTGCAGGCGATCGGGCACGGCCCACTGACTCCGCCGATCGGGCTCAAGACTTTCCGACGAGTAGCCCTCGCCAGTTTTTATTTCAAACCACGGTCTTCTGTCATCACCGGTAATGAGAACACCAGCGCCGCTACTGCCTCATAATAATGGTTAAATTGGTGTTCGCTGCACCACTTCCGAATAAAATGCTTTTGGTCTTCGGACGACATCGCCATCAAATCTCTTCGCTGAAGATGTTGAACCTTCGCGATCAAATTTATGCCGCTCATAAATCCGAGCGCCCAGGCAAAGTATGTCTCCTCCGCTTCGTCGGGGTTGGTTTTATAGGCTTGACCAAAGATTGCGCACGACACGACGCCATAACCCCTGACCGAAGCTTCCTCCGCACGACATATACCGAAGGAAAGCAGAGTTACGAGCGAACACAAAAGCACCCGCTTCATCCTATCCTCGCTCTGAAGTGATGCTCGTGGAGTTTCTTACAAAGGTTCTCCGAGCGCCACAAAGGATAAGGCCATCGCCGATTTGGCGGAGCAATAGAAGACACGTTGCAGTTAACCTGGTGAACCAGTGCGGATTTTCAGCGGTCATGCTACCCGCCTCCACGCAATCGAGTGTACCATAGGTGGCCGCAGGCCGCGCCTGCGAGCGAAACGAGAGCAAGAAGCGAGTTCACGGCCTGCAAATCGGAGGCGGCCGGATGGGCGGCGCGCTCGAACGCGCGCTACCGGGCAACCTGACGTGCACCAGCACGGTGGCTCTTCTCGCCCTACTCGATTTTCCAGTCACCACCGGCAATGCCCGGCGCTTGGCGCGGACCATGAGGTCTATGGGTTGGGTGGGGATCAAATCGCGACGGCTCGCACCGGGCGGGTGGCGCAACACCGAGTGCCGTGGGTGGGCTCGTCCCGTCCGCTCCACCAAATCGTCCCCAACGATCTGCAACGCAACCTCTAACAATCAGGGGATGATCCCATGACCTTCGTGCTTCACAACAGACATTACTATCACGATATCCTCAACGTTGACGCCGACTTGATCGTTGCCCGGGTCTACGCGGTCGGCGGCCAACAGGGTCAATATGAAGTGAGCTCCTGCTTCTGGCCCTCGTATCAGGGTAGCGATGTCGGCATCGTCAAGTCTCTCGACGATGCAATCCCGGCCTTCATCGACTACTACAATAAAAATCCAGTGCAGTGGGAGCGGGAGAGCCACGCTTTGTACTGGAGGCACACCATGTACGTGTCTCTTCGGGTCGAACAAGATCGACAGGGTCACTGGCTTGCCTATCGTGACGATTATCCGATGCTTCAAGATACTGTCCCGGCGTATTTTGCTACGTGCGCCGATGCACAACGAGCCGCCGACGCGCACGAGCTAGATATGTTTCCGAACGCCAAGGTAATTGACGACGGCTACTCGTGGCTTCCCGATCCAGAGATCGACTGGCGCTCGGTCCCGCACCTCGTTGAGGCGCATGGCATCAGCAACGGAGTGCATCCGGGTCTTGCCTGACTAGCATTCACGCGCCACGGCGGGTGCTCGACGTGCAGCCCGTCGGCGCTGAATTCGTATGAACAAGGTGTGTAACGGTCACCGTTTCACCCCGCGCAACGATGATACGCTGTGCGCGCTAGGTTTTCTGAAATGGCACCTGCCACCAAACCAGTATTGCAAGAAAGCGGTGCACCTAAGTTAATCGGGCGGCTGGTCTCGGCGATGTGCACGCGCAATGCGTAGCAATCTATAAGATGGTGTCCCATTCCGATTTTGGACTATGCTTGAGGGAAGCTGTATTTTGCCGACGTTAGCTATCGGGGGCGACCGTGCTTGACTTGGATGACCTTTCACAGCTGAAGGCACTTCATGTCGACGCTGTTCCTGAGAGCCTTCATCTCGAATACAAGGCTTCGCTGGCAATACATCAAAAGGCTCGGGAAGAGATTTCCAAGGACGTTACTGCGATGGCGAACGCCGATGGCGGGCAGATCATCTACGGAATGACCGAAAGCAAACACCTCCCAAATGGATTAGACGGCGGCATCGATCCAAAGATTTTCAACGGGCTCTGGATTGAACAGGTCATTCAACAGAACGTACAGCCAAAAATTGAAGGTCTGAAAATTTTGGCCGTTCCAAAAGGTGACGGCAACCACTATTTCGTCGTTACAGTTCCAAAATCGAAGACAGTTCATCAAGCTAAGGACGGCCGATATTATCGAAGGCGTAATTTCCGTAATGACATCATGGAGGATTACGAAATTCGCGAAGCCTTAAACCGGAACGCCGCTCCAGAGCTTTATATAACAACAGAACTTCCTTCGGAGCCCTTCGGCTTGACGTACCAACCCGGCGCGGAACACTCCGGTCCGGTTACGCTGTCATTTCATATCGGCAACAGGTCGAACACTCTCGCGCTCTATTCTGTCGTGCAGCTACACGTGGATCAGAAGTTAAAGATAACTTCGACGGGCGTTTTTGACGGTCCGCACCCGTATACCGACCCACAAGGCCGAACTTTCGACGTCTACGTCAAGAAGCTGGCTGTACCTCAACACTTTCCGATATTCCGTGAAATGGCGTTTTCACTCAACGAACGAAGTTTCCACGTAGCATTGCCAAAGCTGGCCGCCGGTCAGCGAGCGACCTATGAGATCGTCACCATTGTGCGGACACCGGGCAGTTCGGCCGAGAACCGATGGCGGTTAGTGCATCTTAATGACCAAGTGAGCCTTGAACAGACAGAATAGCGGTTGGCAAGGTGCCGCCTTAGAACGTCCTCCTCGCGCGAAACTTGGATTTATCTCTCTTGCGTCACCGTCAACCCGCAAACGCATCTCAAAGCACTGAGCTGGCTTCCGCTTTCGGGGCAACTACACCATCACTTCGCTGTCCATCTCCGGCAGAAGATCGTCATCAGCGGTGATTGTCACTTGCTACATATGGCAGGCTTTCGCTGGTCGTGCAGTGCGATGCTATAGGTACAGCCTGGCCATCGGTGGCTGAGCCTTCCTACGAGGATCGAATGAGAGCGCGAACGTTGTTATTGGCTCTCTGCTTTTTGCTCTGTGGCGAGCTATCAGCTTTTGCCAAAGGCAGCGCTGTACATAAAGAAGACCCTTGGGATCCTCATCATATCGACAATTTGCCTGTCGAGGTTCGACAATACATCGAGGGTATCTGCAAGGGGCCGTCCAGCGCCCAGCATGATTTCGCCACCTATTCTCCGCAGGAGCGACGCTGGCGGATCAACCTCGAATATCTGCGATGCAAAGGCTTGGGTGAATTTCGCCACGGAAATCAGTGTCTCGACGTTGACTTCGTTGCCATTGGTTCGCATTTCCGGTTACTCCGGAAGAGCTACGCCGACTGCGGCTTCTAGTTTGCAACGGTACGCGCTCACTTCGCCGCCTGCCGGACTTCGCTGGGAACAACGGTTAGCGACTATCTGGACGCGACTTAAGGTCTCATCGTGAGCATATCGAATCCGGCTCTCGCCTGCATGGCTACCGCTGACGGGAATGCCGATAGGCCTTGCAGATCCGAGCTGAGGCGATGGTGAGGACGGGCGTCGAAGGCCACGTAAGTACGTGGCACGCGATGAGAGAAACCGCGGTCCTTGAGGTATAAGAATCGCAGCTCGATCAGGATGACAAGACCATAGCTCGCGATCGCGACAGGATGGGCAGTCAGTCTATGGAAATGATCGAAAAGTAAGAGATGCTGATCTCGCCGGAGTGAAGATCGGCTTTCGCCATCGATTCGCGTTCGCAGCAATCATCGCTGCCACACTTATCCTGCGGCGACGCGGACAAGGGAGATTTAAGGTTTGCAAGTCGCAGGCGCCCGTGGCGTAGGTTCGGGTTCCTGATGGTATCGCGTGAGCATGGGCTCAAGTGTCTCTTTTGCCCAGAATTTCGGAACACCGATTTGCTTCAGGCAAAAGGTGTTCCAATAAAGTCTGTTGACCGAAAGCGGCTGGCGAGCCGAAATGGCTTGGGCGACCGCCTTGATGTCACGGGATTCCGGGTAGATGTAGACCGTCGTCGGATTCGCGAGTAGTGGAATGATTTGTTCTGCGTCGGATGGCGACCAGCTTGTGCACCCATTGCTGCGTCCGCCAGAGTAGTCCACGAGAGTTCCAACTGGAACGCATCCATTTTCGTTCGCGTACGGACTACGCGGCATCCATCGAAAATGTATCTCCCTCAGTACAACGGCCGCATGTCCACCGATGACGCGCTCTCGGGCATTGGCGGTCTCGCCCTCGCCATCAAACTGAACGAACGAGCGCATCAGGATGGCATCCTGTTTCGGGGAGTTACGATAATAGCCTTTGAAAGAGGTTTTCGTCCCAGCTGTCACGTAACCGCCGCCGGTCGTCAGCTCCGAATCCAACGCATTGCCGAAATTCCTGGCACACTCTCTTCCGTTGGCGAAATCCGCGATACCCTTCAAATCGCGGCCCCTGCCGTGACCTGCGGAAATCGCATGGAAAGACCGTTCACCTTCGCAGATAACGTAAAATCGCCGCCCGATCTTGCCATCGCCCAAATCGTTGGGGCGCGTTGCATCCATGGCAAGATAGCAGGAGTTCTTGACGACACCTTCCTTCACCTTTCGCAGGTAAAGCGCTCGTGCCCTCTGCAGGACGACTTCCGCGATCTGCCCGTCGCCTTCGCCAATATGGTCCCGCAGCCAGGCCGGCACGTCCGACGACTGCTCCGCTGCAAATGATCCAGCCATCAGCGACGCGGCTATCGCGAGGCCAAGTCCTCCTCTCCTGAGAAAGTGCAATGCTGACCGCAAGGGATCACCTCCTCGTCAGAAATCCTTCCAAGAACCCGAGAGATCATCATTTGCTTTCGACCGCGGATTTCCTGAGAGGGACCAAATCTGATAAGCGCGGTAGCGTGCTGCGCGTGGAGCGACCGTCTGATTGTACGCCGACGACGCTGGCGGAAATATGCTGTCGTAGATCGCGCGAGCTTCGCGAATTAGGCGAAGCCGCTCAAGCTCGGATTTTGGAACAAGTTGGATGACGTGGCTGCGTTCCCTAGGCCGCTTCATCAGCGCGACGCCATACCGGAAACGGATCTGACAGCTTTGCCCATTCCGCAATTTCCATGGCTGGTTTTCTCGGCACGAGGCATGAATCAAGTCGCGCGCGGATCGACGGCTCGTCCATGCCGGTGCCAATGAAGACGATTTCCTGGCGGCGATCGCCATAGGTGCTGTTCCAGTGTTTGCGAAGCTTCTTTCGCCAGAAGGGATCGTCCGGCCACAGCTCTGCAGGCACGCTGGCCCACCAAAATCCCAGAGCCTGTGTACGAATGATGGAGCCGGCTTGACTGATCTCGCCGAGCCATTGCGGCCTCGTCGCCAGCCAGAAATGCCCCTTGGCTCGGATGACGCCGGGCCAGGGCTCCTTGATGAATTGATCGAACTTAACCGGATCGAATGGCCGGCGGGCACGGTAGACGAAGTTTTTCACGTCGTATTCTTCGGTCTCCGGCACATGATCGGTGAAGCCGTAAAGCTCTTTGTACCAGAGCGGATGCTGCTGGGCCTTTTCGAAGTTGAATCGGCCCGTATCAAGCACGCGCTCGAAGGGCACGCGGCTATGATTGGCCTCGATGATGTCGGCTTCCGGATTGAGCGAACGGACGATTTTTCGCGCCGCGTCGCGCTGTTCCTCGGAAGCATCGTCGATCTTGTTCAGGACGACCACGTCGGCAAATTCGATTTGCTCCACAATCAAGTCGACCAGTGTGCGCTTGTCGCCTTCCAGCGCCTCTCCGCGATCCTGCAGGAATTCCGCCGACGAATAGTCCTTGAGCAGGTTCACCGCATCGACGACGGTCACCATCGTGTCGAGACGCGCCACGTCGGAAAGGCTTTCCCCACCTTCGGACCGAAAATCGAACGTCGCCGCGACGGGTAGTGGCTCGGAGATACCAGTCGATTCGATCAGCAGATAATCGAAGCGTCCGCTCTCCGCGAGAGCGCCAACCTCCCTCAAGAGATCATCGCGCAAGGTGCAGCAGATGCAGCCATTGGTCATCTCCACGAGCTTTTCATCAGTCCGGGACAGGTTGGCACCACCATCGCGGACCAAATCGGCGTCGATGTTCACCTCACTCATGTCGTTGACGATCACCGCCACCTTCAGGCCGTGTCGGTTGTTCAGGACGTGGTTCAGCAAAGTGGTCTTTCCAGCCCCGAGGAAGCCGGACAAGACGGTGACGGGGAGTTTTTGCATGGAGATCGAAAAGCCTCTTAAGCGGGATGGGTCGATAGCCTGAATCGGACAGGTGTCGCGACTGAATGTAATGTTATAACATAACATCAACGGTCCCCGAGGCGATGTCAAGACTCTGCTTGCGGAGTCGGATTTGATCACTGAAGGTTTTGGCGTGAAGCCGGCCTCCGGCATCGGCGGCCCTTAGGGCAGCAAAGCCAATGAAACGTTGCCAGGTGAGCGCCTCAAGCGCTTTGCCTGCACAGCGAAGCGGCACTCGTTGACGCATCCAACGAATTGCCCTTTCGGATCGGTCTACGATATGCCCGAGCATGAACCGGGTTGGCTTTTTCTGTGATTACGTGCTCGACAAGCGGTTGGCGTGGCGACGAACGCCAATGTGCCGCGACTTGCGGTAACGGTTCGCGCTCGCTAGTTTGCGAATGCCTTTTCTCGACCGCATCGAGGTCTTCGCTTTATGGATGGCCTTAGCGGACTTTGTGGTTGCTTCAGCCGCGGATGGCTTTTCACTCTCGGCCGCGACAGCCGCAGGGGGAGGCAAGCGCCATTGATCAGGGGTCGTTTCGGTTTTGGGGGTGGTCGTGCTGGCTGGAACGACCTGAACGACCTTGAACCCTTTTTGCTTGAGTTCATTGAGAAGTTCCGGAAGGGCCGCAACAGTACGTTCGTGAATATCATGGAGAAGCAATACTCCGCGCCCCTGCGCTTCCAATTCTGACATGGCCCGCCTCACGACCTCGGCACTGCTGATCGGCCTCCAGTCATCGCCGGTGACATCTGCGCTCCATGTCATGAGATGGCGAGAAGCAAGGGCATCCTCCGTCGATTTCGAGGTCAGAAATCCGGGCACCCGAAAGAAGGGAGCAAGCTCGGCCTGGTCGCCGAGCGCGGCTTGGACGGCTTTGACGCCTTTGTCGATCTCCTCACCAGCTTGACTCTCGGTCATTTTGTTAAACGTGAACGGATGACTAAAACTGTGCGTTCCGATCGTATGGCCTTCCGTCTCGACCTTTCTGGCCTCATCCGAAAACATCTGCGCCATTTCGCCGACCATAAAAAAGGTCGCCTTGACGCATTGGGCCGCCAGCGCTTCGAGAATGCGATCGGTGTATCGCGGCGATGGTCCATCATCGAATGTCAGAACGACTTCGTGGTCGGCGAGCGGCAGCGTTTCTGGATACTGCATGGTGCCGATCCTAGGATGTTCCGTGGGATCGACGGCGATCATACGACTGACGCCAAGTGCGTCGGGCTTACCTTTGCAATCCGTTTCCGACGCGCTTGCACCGACGCAGAAACCTAGAACGAGCAGACAGACGAGAAGCCAGCGCTCGAGTCCCCGAACCGGGATTGCTCTTGTGATATGCTGCGGCAAGCGTGTTACGAATGCACTGCGAATCGATCTGTTTGGATGCATATTGACTATCTCGACATGCTAGGCCGCGCCGCAGTTCGGTTGTCGTTGTGCGGCCATTAGCCAAGCCAATTACGCCAACTGCTCAAGGATGGAGACGAACGTGTTTCCTCCGCGCACTTCCTTCCGGAGGCCATCGCGCAACGTGCGACAGACGCAGCCGAGTGGACAGTGCCCAACGTGTAATATTATAACATAACGTCTCAGCGCGCGGATATACTTTCAAGGGCGACCACACACGCGGGCGATCACGTTTAGTCTGGCGAGAACTTGTTGGCCGATCGCCGCGGTGCCGCACGCTCTGACCTGCGCCCCGGTTGCGCTACGAGGATCCAGAGGAGTCGGTCTCGGTGCGGAACTGAATAAGGCGCTGATATACAACCGCGCCGCAGGATTGACGTTATGGCAGAGCGCTTTGGCTAAAAGCCGGACTTAGCGGAGGGGCGGAAGCCACCATGCGGACCCAGATTGTAGCCGGCTGGGCGATCTTTGAGAAATGTTGCGCGGACGTAACAGTTTTGCCGTCGTGCATGCGCTAGGATGGCCGCCTGAATTGGAGCAACACCCATGCGCTTTGTCTCGGTTGTGACTGCGGTGGCGGCCTTGCTGCTTTGCACGCATCATGCGTCTGCCTTCTCTATGAACTCCTCGACTGACACGGGCTCCGGCGGTTCATCGGGCTATGTCGATCCCGACGAGCAAATCCGTTCTATGGTGGGCGGAGAAGACGATGTTAGCAATAACCTTGGGTATGACGCCAAATTGCACCACAGGAAGCGTCCAGCGCAGGAGATAATAAACGGTCAGGGAGTGCTGATTCCCGGGTCTTTCTCCCCGTCCGACCGCTGAGATCCTGACGAGCACTGAACCTGCGACTACGGTCTCAGATTGCAAACTGCAACTTCGTGAGATTGCTCAAGCGGACCCGATAGCTTCCGGCGAGCGCTCCAGGCGACTAGTTTCAGCTCCCTGTCGCCTTCGTGCCGTTGTGCGCGACGATCCCCCCAACGCGGCCGTTACTAACCAAGCCGTCCCGTATTCCGGCGAGCCCTTCAGTGTGAATGATCAAGGCGGCCTTCAATCCAGGAAAACGTTGGATATGGCGCGGAGATTATCTTGCTGCGCACCAAACAAGATTTAACGACCTTTTTAGAGCGAATACGTCGGTGGTTTGCGTCACCCACCGTGGCCGATCCGACTTGAGCAGATCGAAGGCTTGCTTGAAAGCTTCGATCGTCAACTCCTCGCTCAGCAGCGGCTGGTTGATCGGATTGGCTTCCTGTCTCCGGCGATCATCGTCAACGAGGCCATGAGTTCAATCGCCGGCAATGGTTCGCACCGTTATCTTTCGTTCAAAAAGCAGGTGGAGACATTCCACAACGAGTGGCGGGCATACTTCTATCCCAAGACCATGGACGGTCGGGCAATGGCCCTGCAAGATCTGGAATCATTGCCCCTAGTGGCGCTGGGCAGAATTCCCCGCACGCCAGACAGAGCGGGACGCGTGGTGGCGAACTGCGATTATGCTCCTACTTGCGTTCGCGGTCGGCGCAATCGCTAATTTGCCTGCGGCTGTATGCTGTTGCGTGCCCTTCGGCAGCGCGTTGATCTTGTCCTGACGTGACTGACCGGCGTCGAGAACGGCGTGTCGCAGAGTGCTCGAACCATTTGAATGGTAGTCGACCATCGCAAGCGCCCGCGGGAGGAGTCGCGTATTTCAGCGATGGACGACCGTTGTATAAGTCACCCCGACATAGCCGGGGTCTCATGACGGGCCAAACCTATCCGATCCGCCTAGCCCGCCAGTGGGCGTTTTGCCATGATCGATAGGTCCGGCCTCAGTGGCAGGTTCGCAAGAGCTGAGATCTTGATGTCCGCGGAACGACCTCGCTTGATCAGGCCAATTGCAGAGCGCCGTGATCGTCACAGTGGTCGCCGTGCACGTGATGCAAGTGTCCGTCGACGAGATAATCGATGTGGTCGCCATGGGGCACCGCCTCGTGTCCGCATCCGGGGCCGTGGGTGTGAGCGCACTTCGTATCGGGCGTGCAGCGCGCGGGGTTAGTGGCGCTGACAGCAATCACATGCTCGTCGACGTGATCTCCGTGCATGTGATGCAGATGACCGTCGTGCAGATAATCGACATGCCCGTCATGCCGGACAGCGGTATGTCCGCAGTTCGGGCCATGCTGATGGGTGTGGTTGGCATGATGCTTCTCGTTACATTCGGTCATGGTTCATTCCTTTGGCTTGAATCCCGCATCTTCCCGAGATCAGATGTTGTGCCTTTCGGCGGCATGTTCAATCGCACTCTCGACTAGTTGAAGAACGTGGTCGTCGGAAAGCGCGTAATAAATGTGCTTTGCCTCTCGCCTGCGTTTGACCAGCCTGACCGCATAAAGTGTCTTCAGGCGGGCCGACACTGTCGTCAGATTGTCGTCTTCCAGTTCCGCGAGTTCCGACACGCAGACCTCGCCATCGGCCAGGTGCGCAAGCAACCGCAGCCGCGCTGGATCGCCGAGCGCACGAAACATCGCGGACGCCTCCTCAAGCTGAAGGTCGCCCGGTAGTTTTGCCGCCGACCGCGGAGCATGATGATGCCTGTTGCGTGGCGTATCGCGAACCATCCAGACTCCATCAATCCAACGATCTATGGATTAATTGCCCAACATGCTGCTGTCAAGCCCGACGCTGTAGATCTGGCGAAGAAAGACCCGTGTATGAAATTATATCATTGCGCTGTTCGGGTCCGGGGCGTGCCGAAAAACCGGTGATGACAGTGGAATGTTGGACTGGATGTCCAATGGAATAGAGACCCGCATCGGAGGGGGCTTCCGCCATGATCTTGAGGAGCGCGGTGGCAGTCTATGCCGATGCCTCGAATCGATTCCAGCGCGGCTTTCTTGTGGAAATCTTGACGACACCCGGAGAAGCTGCCCGGCAACTTCAAAGAGCTCTCCGTCGGGGTTGACGATAAGATCGTTGTCGATGCCAATCTCGCCAAATTCATTGACGATCACCGCATAACGCTTGCCGTGCGTCTCAGTTAGAATGCGGTTCAAAAGCGTGGTTTTTCCTGATCCGAGATAGCCGGTCAGAACCGTGACGGGGGTTTGGACTTCTACATTCTTCATCGTGAACACTCCCTATATGACCAACCAAGGGCCGCATCGAGACAGACTCGCGGGCAATTTTCCCGCGCTCATCTCGGAGTCCTAAATGATTGATTGGTAAGCCCCGGTCATCGACGGATCGTATAATATACGATACGTCATTAAAGGTGAAACAGCAACCGAGGCAACGGCTATTTTGACAACGCGGAGGTCAGGGTCCGGATATTGTGGCGAAACATATCAAGATAGGTCGGTGCTGGCCCATCGGAGGTCGAGAGAGAATCCGAGTAAAGCGTGCCACCGACGATTGCGCCGGTTTCGCTGGAAATTTGATCAAGCAGCCGCGGATCCGAGACATTTTCCAGAAAAACCGCCGGAATCTTCTCGGACTTGATCTGACGAATAATTCTGGCGAAGTCCTGCGCCGAGGGTGCGCCTTCGGAACTGATACCTTCCGGAGCGATAAATTCGAGGCCATAGGCAGCACCGAAATAGCCGAACGCACGGTGCGTGGTGATGATTTTGCGTCGCTCGGGCGGAAGTTTGCCAATTGCGTCCCTCACCTCAGCATCAAGCTTATCGATTTCCGCAGTCAATTTCTGGGCATTCGCCTCGAAGGTCGCGTTGTCGTCGGGATCCGCTTTGGTCAAGCCATCACGTATGTTGGCGACGTAAATTTTGCCATTGTGCAGATCTTGCCAGGCATGCGGGTCGGTTACTTTCGTACCGTGCTGTACCATCTCCAGTGGCTTGACGCCTTGGCTTGCCGTTACCACCACACCGTGGAAGCCGGAAGCCTGTTGCAGACGAGGCATCCAGCCTTCCAATCCCAGGCCATTTACCACAAGAACCTTTGCGTTCCCGAGCCTGCGGGCATCTGCAGGCGTGGGCTGAAACGTGTGCGCATCGCCATTCGGCATCACGATGGTCGTAACAGCCACGCGGTCGCCACCAACTTCGCGGGTGAGATCGCCGAGAATAGAAAAGGAGGTGACAACTTCGATCTTGTCGGCGGCATTTGCGTGATTGTCGCAAAGGCTGATAAGCGCTGAGGTGAGCAAGGCGACTGACAAACGCTGTATCGCTGGCTGCGGCTTCATCGCGTCCCTCCTCCTCGCCAACAGCCTCAAGCATCGAGATGACGCAATGGAATTAGTCTACTGAGGAGGCCACCGCGCGGACCCAAGAGCATGGAAAGAACATAACCCGCACCACAGGTGATGATGATGGTCGGTCCAGAAGCCATGTCCAGATGATAGGAGAGCAGAAGGCCGACGTAGCAGCTTGCAAGGGCAAAGATGACGGCGAACACGATAAGCTGAAACAGTTCCTCGGCCCAAAACCGCGCAGTCGCGGCCGGCAAGAGCATGATGCCCACGGCCATCAAGGTGCCGAGTGCGTTAAAGCTTCCCACCAGGCTCAACACGACCAGAGCGAGAAAGCACAAATGCACAGCGGAACTAGAACGGCTAACAGAGCGCAGGAATTGAGCGTCGATGCACTCCATGACAAGTGGGCGGTAGATGATGGCCAGTCCGATCATGCTGATGGTTGCGATGGCACCGATCAAAAGGAGAGACTTGTTGTCAAGGGAGAGCACGGTACCGAACAGCACCTGCATCAGATCAACATTTGAGCCACGGGCGGAAACGATGAGGACTCCCGAGGCGAGAGAAATCAGATAGAACGCCGCAAGGCTCGCATCCTCCTTGAGAACAGTGGATCGGCTGACCGCTCCGGCCAAAAACGCAACGCTCAAACCGGCGATCAAGCCGCCGGCGGACATGGCTGAGAGGGAGAATCCCGCGATGAGATAACCAATCGCGACGCCGGGCAGGATCGCGTGGCTCATCGCATCGCCCATCAGGCTCATTCGTCGAAGCATCAGAAAAACGCCTATCGGCGGGGCACCGAGCGAAAGCGCTAGGCACCCAACGAGCGCCCGGCGCATGAAGTCGAACTCAACGAACGGTCCAACAAGAAAGCCGATCATCATGCTTGCCTTTGAGCGTCATGCTGGCCACGCTCACACACCTTGGCGTCTTCGTCCCACGCTTCGCATAAGCGACGCGCGCGCCTAAGATTGTCTTCCGTGAGGACCGCGGCGCTCTCGCCCCAGGCAACCAGCTCGCGTGCAAGCAACAACGTCAACGGAAAATTAGCGCGCGCCTGATCTAGATCATGCACTGCCGCGATGATGGTTCGTCCCTCTTCATGCCATCTCTGAATGATCGCCATCAAATCCGATACGGTCCGGCTATCGATGGCTGCAAATGGCTCATCGAGCAGGATGACCGATGCGTCCTGCAGCAGTAAGCGTGCGAACAACGCCCGTTGGAACTGTCCTCCGGAAAGCGAACCGATAAGACGATTTTCAAATCCAGCAAGACCGACAATGTTCAGGGCCTGCCCTGCACGAGTCTCTAGCCGTGCATCCATCGGGCGCCAGCCGCCAATTTCATGCCACAAACCCATCGCGACCAGGTCGAACAATCGCAGGGGAAAGCTTCGGTCGATTTCCTTCACTTGCGGCAGGTAAGCGAAGGCGCGGGGATTCGCGCCGTTGCGGTCGAGTCTTCCCTGTAGTGGCCTGATATCCCCGGTAATGCCTTTGAACAGAGTTGATTTGCCGGCACCATTCGGACCAACCAGCGCAATGAGATCGCCCCTTGCAACGGTGCCATTGAGATGATGCACAGCAGGATGGCGATCGTATCCGAGTGTCAGTTCGTCGAAGAAGAGCGCGACGTTTTTCGGCATTGGAGATGCGGGATGCGCAATGACCCGCGTCATAACCCGATCACCAATGCAATCGCCGTCCAAAGGATCGCCGCCAGCACCGCAACCAGAATCAGCCGGTTAGCGACGCCAGTTCGGAGCGGCGAAAAGCGAACCCGGGCAGTCCCGTCATCGCCGCGGACTGCGATCGGTTCGGAATCGGCCGCCGTCATGACGCAAAACCAAGATTTCGTTCGGACATATCGCGAACCGGGCCCACTCACTCATGTTATGTTATAACAGTCGCTTTCCCGGTAGCCGTCAAGAGCTGCCTCTGCAGAAGAAAGGGAATGAAGACAGGCAAGTGCCGCCGATCCCGCAGAAGGTCCAAATTCATTTCAGAGAGATGGCTCGGAGCGCAGACAGAATCTGTAGCTCCATTGAAGGGCATGCAATCCCGATGGCCTGCGTGCTGGTGTGCCGACAAGTGGCTGGAGACCGTCAGCGCCGCTGCCACGACCGCGATCACAAATGCGACAGCGGTCAGGGCCAGGGCGACGGGGGCGGCTCCCGATCTCCTCAAACCACTCAATGCATCGAACACTTCCTGGACAGCTTCAGGATCGATATCCCGGCAGATCACGACAAGGCGGGTGCGTCGGTCCTCGGATGGCCATTGGTCAAGGCGACGATGGGGATAGACGGTGTGCTGAACCACATGAATCAAGATCGGTCGATCGACATCATCTGAAACCGCAACCAGGCCTTTTACGCGCAGCAATCTGTCGCCGGCGGCGCTCTGCAACAGCGCGAGAAATCCGCCAAAGTCCGTCTGTGAAACCGGTGCGTCCCTGACGATGCTGAATGTCTGTATCCGGCCGGCGTGGCGGCCTTTCGACGGTATGGCATGCGCACCCGATTGCTCCACCGCAAGAACGCGATCAAGCGCAAGCCAGTCTTCAACGTCCTCCTTGCGTTCAGCAGTCGCGAATTCGCGCGCTTCAAATAGACGCGAAATGTCGAACTCAGCGGCGTGCCGATCGACAACGTCAGCCGTCGGATTAATGTCCGCAAGCTGCCGACGCAGATCGTCAATGAGGTTTTCTGCCAGGTCCGTCTTGGTCAGGACAATCCGATCGGCAAACGCGATTTGCTTGAGGCACTCGAAATGTTGGTCCAGCGTCTGCTCGGCGGCCAGGACGTCGACCACGCAGACAAACCCCGCAAGATGAAACCGCCGGGCCACCACATGATCGCGCAGACCCGCGGCGGGCGTGCCACCAGGAATGAGTTGATTGATGACGGGAGCCGGATCAGCAAGACCGGTGGTCTCAACGATGACCCGCGAAAAGCCGTGGCCCAGTTGCTGTTGAACGCTCTCGTGCAATTCGAACAATGACGTTCTAACGTCGCTGCCAACGGTGCAGCAGAGGCAGCCCGTCGTTGTGATCATCATCTCGCGCTCGCCAACACGAACCAGATCGTGATCGATCGAGATGTCACCGAATTCATTGATGATGACGGCAGTGTCGCCAAATGCCGGATCGCTCAGGAGATCGTTAAGAAGTGTCGACTTTCCGGCTCCGAGAAAGCCGGAAAGCACGATAACGGGTGTCGATTGTGCCGCCACCATCTAGGCGTGCGATCCCAGGCACGCGTTACATTGTCCCTTGAGTTCAATAACAGCGCTTTCGATCTTGAAACCGCGTTTGTCTGCGGTTGCTATGAGACGCCGCAGAGTATCGGTTTCATCGAGCTCCTCGACAGTCCCGCAGTCACGGCAGATCGCGAACATGGCAGTCCCATGCCGGTGGTGGGGATCGACGCAGGCGACATAAGCGTTGATCGTCTCGAGCCGGTGAGCGGCTCCCTGTTCGATAAGCTTGTTGAGGGCGCGATAGACGGTTGGCGGCGCCGAAATCTCGTGCTTGCGCGCGGCATCGAGAACTTCATAGGCCGTCATCGGCACACCTGCCGTCTGCAGTATCCGCAAGATCTGCTGATGCTTGGGCACTTTGGCGACTGCGCGTTTCATCAAGGTCTCCCGGATCCCTCAAACGACCGTTGACGGATATTATAATATACGGTTACACACAAGGCAATCATCGAGGCGAATAAAACCTCCCCGTCACGGTTCTTTCCGGGTTCCTAGGCGGCTGTAGCCTTCAACATCTGCTGCGAAGACTGCCACGAGGCGTCGGCTCACTGACACAGGGTCTGACATGCATGCCCCCAATGGCATCCTGTGGCGAGCAGTCTGAGTTGGGGGTGCGCCCTCGTCAACCCAAAGGAAACTGGTTGCCCAAGGCTTCAACTGCCAACCTCAGCCCTCAGGCACACCGGCCATGCGCATACCCTCGGCGAGGCGTTCGCGTCCGGCACGGTACGTCGGATTGTCGCTCCACGCACTGGTAACGTCTCGATAGCGGCGTATTGTGAAACGCGGATCGAGCGTGAGGCCCTCTTGCGCCGCCGCTCGCGCCTCGTACAGCGAGCCGACTTGTGCCAAGGCAGCGGCAAACAAAAAATGATTAATTGCATGATTTCGATTTCTCTCAATACCACGGCGGAACCAGACGACCGCGTCGGCATCGGCCCCGAGCTGCAACTTGCCGAGGCCAGCATAAATCATCCACCGGGAGGCAAAGACATCTCGGGGAGAGAGGCGGAGTGCTTCGCGGATGTGAGCTTCAATTTCCTCGCCCCGACCGAGAAAACATTTGGCGTACCCGATGAGACCATGAGCAGCGGCTAAATTGCGATCCAGCGCCAGTGCCTGTTCGCAATCTGCGATGCCCTGTGCTGCGCGTTTCGTAAACATTCGCACGAGGCCCAGAAACATGTGAGCCAAAGCGTGGTTGGGTGCGAGGGACAACACCTTAGTCAAGGTTGCCTCTGCTGCCACAAATCGCGCTGACCAGTCGTCGGTTATAAGGATACCTCCAACTGCCAGGTCGACCCTCGCCAAACCGACCATTGCCTCGATACTTCCGGGATCGAGCGCCATGGCCTTCTCGAAGAAACTGCGCGCTTGTGCCAAGTAATCCGGGGTCAGCCCCTTGTTGAACCAACTTCCGCCCTGGAAAACCAAATCCATCGCATCGGGATGCAAAGAACGTTCCGCGCGCCGTGCCTCGGCAGCAATGAGTTCGGCACCTATCGCGTTGGCGAGCCTTGACACGATTTCGTCCTGCATATCGAAAAGATCGGCGATAGGCTTGTCGAAGCGTTCGGCCCAAAGGTGGTTGCCCGTTTCCGCGTCAACCAATTGCACGTTCACCCGAAGCCGGTTGCCACCACGTTGCACCGAACCTTCGAGCACATAGCGGATGTTCAGCTCACGCCCCAGCTTCTTTACGTCCACGGCTTTGCCCTTGAACGTGAACGCGGTGTTGCGCGCAATCACAAACGCGCCACTGATGCGCGACAAGTCGGTGGTCAGGCTCTCGGTCACGCCATCCACGAAGTACTCTTGCTCGGGATCGCCGCCGATATTCGCAAACGGCAGCACCACCATCGACAAACGCGGTGGTGGGTGCGCGCTCGGCGTCATGCTGGGGCCCTTTGTCACCGGGCCAAGTCCGTCCCCGATTACTGCATAGGCTCGGACTGGACGGGCGATGTTCTTGAGGGTCTGCTCGCCCAAGTCAGTGAACTCGATCGGGACCTTGCCGCGGATCTGTTCGTAAGCGGATGACGAGATACAGATGCCCCCCGGTTCAGCGATCCCCTCAAGCCGCGCCGCGATGTTGACGCCGTCTCCAAAGATGTCCTTCGGCTCGACAATTACGTCGCCGATGTTGACACCCACACGAAAAGCAACACGCCTTTCTTCCGCATCGGCGGCCGTAAGCTCTTTGACGCGGGTCTGGAATTGCAAAGCTGCTCGAACCGCTCCGACCGCGCTTGGAAACTCCGCCAAGAACCCGTCGCCAGTATTCTTGACGATACGGCCGCCGTGTTCGGAAATCGCGGGCGTGACACCGTCTGCAAGAAGCCTTGTCAGTTTGGCGTGTGTGGCCTCTTCGTCGTTGTGCATCAGCCGCGAATAGCCCGCGACATCGGCCGCCAAGATGGCAGCTAACCGTCTATGGACACGTCCCTCGGGCAAAGCTGCCCCCCGGTCCTGAACAAGTGGGCCCTATCAAACCACAGCCAACGGTTGATCCGCTAGGCTATTTCCAAGACCGGGGGCGGTAGTGACCGCGCTACAGTTCGGCTCCCGCGCGGGTCTAGTCGTCTAGGCGTGTCCACGGTGGCACGGTAAAAAGGCTACGCGGGCCGAGCTCTAAAGGGTTTGATGGTTTCAGGCTGCTACCTTGTTCGGCGGGGACCTGAGAGGCAAAGCCTCTGTCCCTTACGCACACTGTTCGAGCATAGCCCTAAAATCGGCGCGCGCCCGCTGCGCTTCTAGGCGGGCAGCTTCGGACGCTTCGCCCATGCCGAAATATCCGTGGATCAGGCCAGCGCCCCGATGGCGCTTGGTAGGAACGCCCGCGCTCTGGAGTGCATCGGCGTAGGCTTCGCCCTCGTCGCGCAAGGGATCGAACCACGCCGTGCAAACGACCGCCGGCGCGAGACCAGCAAGGCATTTCGCGCGTAAAGGTGAAACGCGCCAGTCCTCGCCATCCTTAGGATCGCCGAGATAGTGGCCGGCGAACCATTCCATCACCGCTCGCGACAGAAAATAGCCTTCCGCGTTCTCCGTGCGCGAAGGAAAGCGGGCGTTCTCCTTCGCGTTAGCGTAGTTTCCGGCGGCATCGGTCACGGGATAGACCAGCAATTGCGCCGCGAGACCTATCCCGGCGTCGCGGCAGGCGATGGCAACGGCAGCGGCCAGATTGCCGCCGGCACTGTCCCCAGCCACACCTACGCGCACCTTGTCACCACCGAACTCGGCGATGCGAGCGAAAACGTCGCGCACGGCGGCTAAACCATCCTCGAACGCGCCCGGAAATCGCGTCTCCGGCGGACGCCGATAGTCGATGGAGATGACGACGGCACCGGTTTCGATGGCGAGCAAACGGGCCTGACGGTCATGCGTCTCAAGGTCGCCAGCGACCCAGCCGCCGCCGTGGAAAAAGACGACGGTTGGCGATTTCTCCCGAGAGACGCGATAGACGCGCGCAGGAAGCCGCGCGTCTGCCCCGACTATCTCAATCTCCTCGATGCCCTGCACCGGCGGTGGCGGAATATCGGCGCGCGCAGCTGCGAGCGCACGGAGCGCATCGCGCGCACTCTGGGGCGTCATCGTTTCTGGATTGCGCAACGGCAAAAGCGGGATGATCTTGGCGATGACAGGATCGAGGGGCGTGTTCATGGGCTCCACCGGCGCGAGAAGCGTGCACCAGTCTAGGTTCAATCCATCGCCCCGGCAATGTTACCGCTCCGCGACCTTGCTCCCGCTCGCTCCTCGTAATGTCCGTTGGGTAAATCGCGTCGTTCTAACCGCGCCCGTCACTTCGGGTCTACTCCGATACCCGGACGACTAGCCGGCTTCTGGAGACAGCGGAAACTTACGCGCTGGGCCGCTCGCGTAAGGTTGTATGGCGACGCCATTCGCCATAGGCCGAATTCCTCTTCTTGGATTAGATCGGTCTGATATTTTCTGCTTTAGGCGGATGCGGAGTGCCCTTTGGCCATGCGTTCGCTATCGCGACCCCGGCTCATTGGACTACACGACATGGATTGGCCTGACTATCTCCGGGACCAAGCAGCCAAATATCGGCAACTTGCCGAGCAGACTGACGATCCCGTCATCAAAGACGAGATGCTTGAACTGGCGTCCGTGTGTGAAGAGGTCCCCAATAATATCGAGGACCATCTCACGGGCGGGTAACTGGTCGCGCGCGTCGCCCGTTGAGTGTGAAGGGCGCGCGCCATGCCGGGAAAGGCACCGCCAACTGAGATTGCCGTGCAATGCCGGCCTGCCGCTCTCCACTCCTATTCGTGCAGCCAGTCAACTGTTCGCAAACCATGCACCCTCTCTGGCGTGCCCGCTAACGATTTCGAAAATTGCCCCGTGCACAGTCGCCCGAGCAAAAGCAAATAGGGGCATTCTATGAGTGGGATGGCTGTCTTAGAAAACGTGCGCCGATATCGGTCTAACGCTTCGCTGTGCCGGCAGACTGCAGCATTTCGTCCTGCTCAAAAATGGTCGCTCTTGGCGCAGGCATATGAGTGGGAGCGTCTCGCGATAACAGAACTCGAAAGAAACTTTCCTATTCGCGACGACGCATCGCGATGGGAGATGGCCGCCGTAGCCTGAGAACTGGTGGCATTCGCGCCCCAGACAAGCGCGCCGTGGTTCGAAGTCTTCACCTTGTTACTGGGTAGAACAATCAGATTGACGTCCGCTCTCAACCGCATTTCGGACGTCGTTCGCGGACGGCGTCACTTCTCCGATGGGGCCACAAGGAGACTCATGGGTGCAGCAAACAACGCTGACAAGGCGGCGACGCAATGGGCGCCGAGCCCGAAAGAGCGGGAGTAACGGCCCCGCATCGCCCGAACCCTTGCGAGCGTCTCGACAATGTCGCGGCCGCCGAGTTACTCTTCGCCGATGGACAACACCCGATTCAACGTGCGCAGCATCCTCGCCGGCGAGGCGCCAAAGGATGCACCGGTGACTGTCAGGGGCTGGGTGCGCACCCGACGCGACTCCAAGGCGGGTATCTCGTTCGTCCACCTTTCGGACGGCTCGGCGTTCCACCCGGTGCAGGTGGTCGCACCCAACACGCTGCCCAACTATGCCGACGAGGTGCTCAGGATCACCTCAGGCTGCGCCGTCGAGGCGACTGGCCTCATCGTGCCGTCGCCTGCCAAGGGGCAGCCGTTCGAGATGCAGGCGAATGCGATTAAGGTGATCGGCTGGGTCGACAACCCGGATACCTACCCGATCCAGCCGAAGCCGCACACCATGGAGTTCCTGCGCGAGGTCGCGCACCTCCGCCCGCGCACCAACGTGATCGGCGCAGCGACGCGCGTGCGCCACACGCTCGCGCAGGCGATCCACCGCTTCTTCGACGAGAACGGCTTTTTCTGGGTCAACACGCCGATCATCACCTCGTCCGACGCCGAGGGGGCAGGCGCGCTGTTTCGCGTGTCGACCCTCGACCTCGCCAACCTGCCGCGCACGCCGCAGGGCAAGATCGACTTCGCCCAGGATTTCTTCGGCCGCGAGACGTTCCTCACCGTGTCCGGCCAGCTCAATGTCGAAGCCTACTGCCTCGCGCTCACGAAAGTCTACACGTTCGGGCCGACCTTCCGCGCCGAGAACTCCAACACCAGCCGTCATCTCGCCGAGTTCTGGATGATTGAGCCGGAGATCGCGTTCGCCGATCTCTCCGACGATGCGACGCTGGCCGAGCGGCTCCTGAAGTACACCTTCGAGGCGCTGCTCAAGGAGCGGCACGAGGATCTCGCCTTCTTCGACGAGCGGGTCGAGAAGGGTCTGGTGGCGAAGCTCGAAGGCATCGTCGCGTCCGATTTCGTGCGCATGGATTACGGCGAAGCGATCAAGGTGCTCGAAGGCGCCAAGGAGAAGTTCGAGTTTCCGGTGCGCTGGGGCGTCGACCTGCAGTCGGAGCACGAGCGCTATCTCACCGAGAAGTACGCCAAGAAGCCCGTGGTCGTGATGCACTACCCGAAGGACATCAAGGCCTTCTATATGCGGGTGAACGACGACGCAAAGACCGTCGCCGCCATGGACGTGCTGGCGCCCGGCATCGGTGAGATCATCGGCGGCAGCCAGCGCGAGGAGCGGCTCGACATGCTCGATGCACGGATGACGCAACTCGGAATCGACCGGGAGCACTACGGCTGGTACCGCGACTTGCGCCGCTACGGCACGGTACCGCACGCCGGCTTCGGCCTCGGCTTCGAGCGCACGCTCGCCTACGTCACCGGGTTGTCCAACGTGCGCGACGCGATCCCGTTCCCGCGCACTCCGGGGCATGCGAAGTATTGAGGTGGCGCGCGACCGCCTGCGCGGCCCGCTTTCATCGTTGCGGCGGATGAACTAGCGTTGCGTCCGCTTGGCCTCGTGCAGCGCGGCGGCGAGTTGCGGCCGACACGCGAGCGCGTCGAGATCAGGAGGCGACAAGGTCAAGGGTAGGCGTGCCGATAGCCGCTGAATGCTACTGGCGCTTTCAAGGTAGCACGGTTTAACGGTGGAGGGTCGCGCTGGACTTGAAGAGCCTTCACCGTGTTACCTATCAGAAGGCGACCATCGACGTACGCTATCTGGTGCGTGTCAGACCTAACTGTCTGGTGTCATTTCAGCGATGGGCCAGAAGCAGACTTATGCAGCGCAGCAGATACCATTGCCAATCGCTCAGGACGAGCCAGGATGTCCGGAAGCATGTTTCCGCTAATGGTCGCTTCAAGGTACCTTCAGGCCAGACGTTGCTGAAGTCGCCGATTGAGCCGGCTTGATGGCTTCTGTGCCGCCCGCTCTGCCACAAGCGCGCGCGCAAGATTGACCTTGTTTGCCCGCAGTGCTGCTTCAACGAACGTCAGTTGGATGAGATCGCATTGCGCGAGGCTGCCGCCACATCGATGCGCGATGTGGCGAACGCGGCCCAACCATTCCACGCAGCCGGCGTAGTCACCATTGGCGAAGGCATATAGTGCCTTGCAGAGCGGCACGATAAGAGGATCCTGCAGCGGCGATACCAGAGCATCGTCCGTCTCGACATGCTGCAGCAAATCGAAGATGCGATGCACCGCGGCGACACGGCCCGCGGCAGCAAACGTCATCACAGCGTGAGCGGTATAGAATGGCCGCGCGGCGGCCAGTGCTTGCGCGTCCCAGCAATCGGCCAGTCTGTGCCAGCGGTCGCTGACGCGAAGGCTTCTGAGCTGCAAGCGCCATAACAGCGCTGATGCGTCGGCGAGCTCCGAAATGCTACGGGCCCGGGCGATCTGGGCATCGTAGACCGCCAGCGCGGACCGCGCGTCGTCCTGGTCGAGATAGAACAGTGCACGATGCCAGGAGAGGTGGACCGAGAAGCTAGTGTCCATCCAGGCCGATTCCGTGGCTGCAAGAAATTCAAGCCCCTCCCGAGCACGTCCCTGCATCTCCATGACATGGGCGATGGCGTGCATTGCCGCGGGATGCCGCGGATCCACCTCCAGGGCGCGGCGCGCCATCTTTTCAGCCCGACGATACTGACCGTTCTCTTCGAGGCCGAAAGCGTGCATCGCAAGCACGCTGGCATAGCCCGGTATTTCGCGATGCCATTCGGGCAAGACCTGCGCGACGCGATCCCGCAGCATGCGCCGCAGACCCAGGCGAAAGTCGAGCGCGTGCGCCGCGGCGAGGGCAATGATGTCGCGGGGAAAATCGACAACGATAGCGCCGTACCGTTCGGCTGCGAGAGCCTGATCGCCATCAAGCCAGGCGCGCGCCGCGGACGCGTGGCGACGCACGTGATGGTCGACCGGCGGGCAAATCGTTTCGATTGCCGCAATGCTCTGCAAGAGCCTGGGGCGGGCGGCAAAATCGTCTCCACGCACTATGATCGCGGCGCGTAGACAGTGCCCAAAGACGGACTCCGGATCCCTAGCCAGTAACCGGTCTATGTCGCCGGCGGGATCGCCGCGACCCGTGAGCCAGGCATCGAGGATCGGTGCACAGCGTCCCGGCAAATCCATGCCGCTTTCAGTATGCAAGAACTCCGAGGGGTGAGGTCTTATCGTCATGATATCTCTCTCGACACGTTGGGCGGCAACGACACATTTGCTGCAACACATTGACGCCGTCAATCAATCAACCCCCCCTTGCGCACAACCTGGCAAGATTACTATGTCGATCTCCGAGGTTTCGGAATGATCGGGATGCTGGATTTCTTGCTCGCTGATCTGAATCCGCGATCCTTATTGTTCGCCCAAACCGAAAGCCTCTACATCTATGACGAAGCCACGCACAGATTGCGACCGTTCAAGGATCACGCCAATGATCCCAGACACGTTATCGGAAGTCCTCTCGGCCGTACGTCTGTGAGCGCTTGTAATGGCGAGGCACGCCGAGACGGGCCGAAGGCCGAAATATTGCGCAAGGAGGAAAAAGCGCCGGAATTCGCATCGCGAACCCCGGCGTCATTTCACGCGGTCTCAGCTTTTTTTTACGCCGTTATCGAGCCCGCAACTCACCGGCAAGCCGTTCGACAACATGTCGAACACCGGCGAATAGGCCTGCGCCATTTCGATCAGCTCCTGCTTTCCGGAGTCGTCGCAATCGGCGTCGATGTCGAACATGACACGGATGTTCTTAAAACCGCGGCGGACATCCTTGGAAAGCCCGAGGAAGCCCTGCAGATCGATGTCGCCTTCGAGCCGCGTGGCGATGCCCTTCACCGCAATGCCGCGCGCCGCCGCGTGGTAGACCAGCGCGCCGGTCAGGCAGCTGGCGAGTGCGTGCAGCACGTATTCGCCCGCATTCGGGCCGCGATCCCCGGACAGCAGCACTTCCGGCTCGTCGCTGACGAGGAGAAACGGTTGCTTGTGCCGCATTTCTTGGCCGACGCCGTAGAAATTGTCGATGTGCGAGTGGTTTTCCCCGCCGCCAACCCACTGGTTGGAAAGCCTGAACTGGAAGTTGGCGAGAGACGCATCGGCTTTGATGGCTTCGATGGTGGCGGACAACTTCCCGGTATCAACGCCGTTCACGGTTGTGCTCTTGGGTACCTTCAAGTCCGCAGCTGGCTTTGCTGCCACAGGGGGATGGCATTCAAGCACTGTAGTCATGATGGGTCTCCTCAACCTTTCCCAGTCGCAACACATCGCCGACGGGCGATCTAGGTGCACGGTGCGTGCGACCTTCGCTTGATACTTAAGTCATTCGCTGCTAGCGCCGAATGACTGCGCTGCCGGACTTCTTGCTCGCACGTCCAAACTTGCTATCATCCTTGTCCGGTCGCCCGGTATTAGCGCCGAAGGCCTAGTCGCGGACACCGCAATCCTAGTCGGAGGTCATGCCGATGAGCACGGACGCATTGTCCGATGTCCTCTCCGCCGTGCGTTTATCCGGCTCGGTCTTTTTCGACGTCACCGCCAAATCGCCATGGGTTGCCGAAGCGCCGCCTGGAGCGCAGATTGCTAACGAGGTAACGCCCGGCGCCCAGCACGCGATCGAGTATCACGTCGTCACCCGCGGTTCGTGCTGGATATCACTCATCGGCGATGCCGGATTCGAGCCGGTCAAACTGGAGGAAGGGGACATAGCGGTCGTCCCGCATGGCGACCCGCATGTGATATCAAGCGCACCGGGCATGCGCGCTGCACCGAACTTGGACATGCACCGCCGGCCCGAGGATAGCAACGCTTTGCCTTTCGCACTTCGAACCGGTGGCGAGGGTGCGAGCGACACCCATGTGATTTGCGGATTCTTCAGCTGCGACGCGCGCCCTTTCAATCCGCTACTCGACTCACTGCCGCGCTTCTTGCGGTTACGGCATGACGTCTCACAAGCGTCACAAAGTCTGCTCGACCAAATCATCCGTTTCGCCACCGCCGAGACGGGCAACAAACGCGCCGGGAGCCAAAGCGTGCTCAACCGGCTGTCGGAACTGATGTTCGTCGAGGTGATCCGGCTGCATATGGACCAGCTTGCGAACAACAGCACCGGTTGGCTCGCCGGATTGCGTGATCCTCTGGTCGGTCGCGCGCTAACGCTATTGCACGCGCGCCCTGCACATGCCTGGACTCTGGAGGAGCTTGCAGCGCAAGCCGCCGCCTCGCGCTCAACGCTGGCCGATCGATTCTCTAATTTAGTGGGCTGTCCGCCTATTCAGTATTTGACCCAATGGCGCATGCAAATTGCAGCAAAGCGCCTAGCAGATCACGGTGTCAAAATTGCCACCATTGCTCATGAAATCGGCTACGAATCCGAAGCTGCATTCAGCCGAGCATTCAAAAAATCTGTCGGTCGCTCGCCGAGCCAATGGCGATCAGTGTCTTCCTGAGCAGCAATATCCCAGAATGTCCGCTTCGGGTCAAACCCGGAAGAACTCAGACCGAGTATATCGAGTCTGCTTCACCCCCTAAGAGCAGACATGAAGCGGGCATTTGAGATCGGCCGCTACGGGCCATATCCGGAAGTTCCGGAGCGACCGATTGGTCCGGTTCTGACCAAATGTAGACGTTGACAACATTTCTGCGGCTTGGTAAGAGCTTGATGTAGACAACGACTACATCGGGTTGAGCAATGAACTACCACCATGGCAATTTGCGCAGGGAACTCCTCGACCGCGCAGCCCAAGTCATCGCCAAGCAGGGCATTGAAAATCTGAGTTTACGCGCCTTGGCGCAGGACCTGGGCGTATCGCATGGTGCGCCAGCGCGCCATTTCAAAGACAAGCTGGACCTATTGCGCGCGCTCGCGACCGAGGCTCACAACAAGCTGGCAGACTACGTGTTTGCCGCGGCTGAAGCGGCAGGTCCCGATCCGCTTGAGCGTTATGCTGCGCTCGGCCGCGCCTTTGTACGGTTCAGCCTTGAGTACCCTGCCTATTACCAAGCGACGCGTCATCCCGAAGTGGCCGCCCACGCTGATCAGGAGCTGAAGGCTGCCTCTCGACGCCGGATGGAAATGACGGCGGAGGCAGCGCGACAGGCTCAGGCCGCTGGCTGGCTCAAAGGCGAAAGCGTCGAGGACGCCGTGACCTTCAGTCTTGCAGCCGTGCGAGGCGTCGCGGCGCTGCTGAGCGATCCGCTCTACCTGAAGAGCATGGGCAGCTTTGATCGCGAAGCCCTGATCGACCGCATGGTTCGGCTCATTATCGATCCGGCCAATCCACAAACAGCAAGAAACACCCGCAACAAGCAGAGGAATAAACGCGCATGATCCGATCTGTACTGCAACGCCTAAATCCCTGGGGCCCGTTGTTCTTCGGCCTCGGCTTTATCGCTCCGCTGATTGCGACACTTATGACCCGAAGCGGACTTGAACTGTCGTTCGGATTGTCTCCGATCTGGTTTGGGGTCGCACTCGGCGGTGCTTGGGGCCTTTACGCAAAATTTCGAGGAAGCTGGATATGACAATGACACTAGAAGCTGGCACGCCGCGCATGGCCAACAGCGGGGACCAAGAGCACAAAGAGCTTATTCGTCAGGAGAGGGCGATTGCCCGCAAGTATATCGGCAAGTTTCCGCTCGCCATGGCAATCTGGGGCCTCGGCAATCTGGTTTGCTGGCTTGCGCTCTGGCCGCTTGTCTTCACCGGCATCCTGCCGTTATGGGCGGCATTCCCAATTGCGACGGTGAACGTCATCCTTTGTTACCTGCCCTCGCACGAAGCTCAACATTCGAACTTCGGAAGACCCGGAGACCGCTTGTGGTGGCTCAATGAGCTGATCGGGTATGTGTCGACCATCCCCCTCGTGCTGCCATTCAAAATTGCGCGGTTCACTCACCTTGAACATCACCGTCATACCAACGATGCCGACCTCGACCCTGATTACGGCGCCCACGCCGCCACATGGTGGCAAGCGATCCTGACCGGCATCAAGCGACGGCAACCAGGTCAACCCAACAGCTACGCTGCTGCAATCAAGCGACTTGGCGGCAATCCGCTTGTTAGTCGCGCCGCGCTGGAAGGCGCACTGCAGAACCTGTCCTACTGGGTCATTCTTGCCGTGCTTGCCTGGACTGGCCACGCGTTGGAAGCAGCGTTGATCTGGTGGCTGCCGCGCCAAATCGGCATGAGCTACATCTCCCTGTTCTTGAGCTGGGCACCGCACCATCCAGCGAAAGAAAAAGGCCGCTATCGGAATACGCGATTCTTCACGAGCCCCTTGGGGAACATTTTAGTCCTCGGCATGGAGCATCACGGCATTCACCATCTCTACCCGGCGATCCCGCTGACGAAAAATGCCGCCGCGTTTCGTGAAATGAGGCCTGTCCTGGAAGCGCGTGGCTGCCGCTTCGAACACCTGTAAGTAGATCCTTCAACCCGGAGCAGCCGAGGTCCGCTCCGGGTCATTAGCGGAAGTCCACCCCTGCCCCACTCCTAGTCCGGTCTACCGCCGAAAGCGGACATTTGAGGCGTGCGCCAACACGCTAGCTTGGGGCCAACAGCGGAAGTCCGAGCTCTACTCGATCACCTCGTCGGCACGGCCGAGCAGCGAAGGCGGTATGTTTACGCCCGTCGCCCTGGCAGTCTTCAAATTGACCACAAGCTCGAACCGCGTGGGCTGCTCCATCGGGATTTCGCCCGCATGCTCGCCATCGAGGACTTTCCTGATCAGCCGGGTCGATTGGCGGCACATATCCTGCACATTTGGGCCGTAGGAGATCAATCCACCGGCTTCGACGAATTCCCTGAAATTGAATACAGTTGCGATGTGCTTGCTGCTTGCAGCCTCGGCAAGTTCACGCCGGCGGACAAAGAACGAGGGGTCGTAGATCACGATGACGCCGTTGGCCCCGGCATCGGCGGCCTGGGCAAACGCCTGTCCGAGTTCGTCCGGCCCGGTCACGCCCTTTGTCAGCAACTCGATCGCGCTCGCCTTTGCCGCCAGCTCGACTTCCCTAAGTTCGGCCTGCGATCGTTTGTCGTCTGGATTCAAAACGATGCCAAGTTTGGAAATCGACGGAAGTATCTCTTTGATGATCTCGACGCGCTTGCCGTCGAGATCAGCGTTGATGCAGGTGACGCCGGTGAGGTTTCCGCCGGGCCGGGAAAGATTGGTGACGAGCCCGCCGGCGAGCGCATCGCAGGTCACCGCGACGATCGGGATCCGGTCGGTCGCCGCCTTCGCGGCCTTCGCCGCCGGATCGCCGCTGGTAAAGATGAGATCGACGCCCGAGGCGGCAATCTCCGCGGCAAGCGCCGGCATTCGATCAACCTGTCCGTTCGCATAGTGGCGCTCGAGCGTCAGGTTCTTGCCCTCGACCAGACCCTGCTCGACCAGGCCTTGATAAAAGCTTTTAAGGTAGGCCGACGAAGCCTCCGTTCCCGACAGCAACATCGCGATCCTGATGGGCCTCGACGGGCGTTCCTGAGCGCTGGCGCCACTGGCAATCGCCGCGAACGCGGCAACAAGGCAAATGAGCAAACGAAATGTCATGACTTCTTTCCCCAAGCAACATGAGGTGCTGCCCCCAATTTGCAGCCTATCACACTGTGGCGACAAACAACGCCTTTACAGCTCTGGGAATTCGGCGCCCGATATCCTGGGTCGGGAGCTCTAATTGCTTCGGGTCAAAAATGCGAAGAACTCAACGTGAGCAAATCGAGTCCGCCATGACCCAGTGAGCGGACCTCAACTAGGCGTGCCGCCACTCGCTGATAGGCCAATAGCAGCCGTCGTTGCGCGGATTAGGGCGAGCACGATGTTAGGGGGCGATTGGCTTGCGATAGACGTCTTTGGTGGCGATCCTGCCTTCCTCGAACGTGTAGCGTTCGATCCCGCGCTGCTCCCGTTGTTCGCCGGTTGAGCGCACAGTCTCGCTGACGCGAAAGGTCATAAAGGAGACGTCAGAAAGGTGATGATATGCGACGTCATGGAAGTGGATCGTCGAATAGAAGGACTTGTTCTCGTCGAGGTGCTTGAGGATGGCGTCGCGCCCAGTGAGTACGACTTCCGACGAAATCCCGTCGTGGTATCGCCAGACGAACCCGGGAGAGACGACCTTATAAAGAGCGTCGATGTCGTGCTTGAACAACGCGCGGGCAAAACCTTTGAACAGCGCGTCGCGCTCGGCGGGTGTAGGCTTCATCAATGTCGCTCACCTCGGTTGAAAAGCCTACGCGGTTCAGGCCAAGTCATCATATCGGCGAAAACTAACCCAACGGAAGGGGCTTAGTACGGCTTAGCGCCAGAGCACTGGCTCGTCCGAGGTCGGCTGTGGGTCAAAATGAGGAGAACTCAACGTGAGCAAATCTAGTCCGCTTTACCCCATTGAGCGGACTTCGTGAGGCGAACTGCGCACTTCGCATTCGGGTCAAAAGGCGACATCGGTTGGACCGGTGCTAAGCGATATTCGTGAGGATCCGGGCTAACTCTTCGGGCCTGTTGTTCGCGATCATATGATTGGTAGCGATCTCGTAGTAACGCCATGCCGGTGATCCCTTTGCATGCCGGGCAGCCCGCCAGAAAGCCTCGTTGCCGATGTCGTTTTCAGAAGCCTGTGTCGCCTTAATGTAGGTAGAAGATGCCGACACCATCAACTGTCACACGATGATAGCTCGTCGTAGCAGACGTCGACTCCATCGGATCTCCCTCCGCGAGGCATCCTGCCAAAAAATAATTCGGTGACCGGTCGCCGGACTCATGGTTCCTCCGGCCGAGAAGTCGCTGCGCAAGCAGCCGCGATCGTGGGGCTCAACGCGTCCCGATCTTGAGCTTATCCATTCAGGGCGGCAGGCTGGAAGTCCTTAAATAGAGCCAACCGATGTCCGCTCCGGGTCATTAACGGAAGTCGACCCCTGCCCCACTCCGAGTCTGGTCTATCGCCGAAAGCGGACATTCGAGGCATGCGCCAGCACGTCAGCTTTGGGCCAACAACGGACACTAGCGACATCCAGGACTAGGCGCGAGTGACCAGATAGCGGAACGTATTGTCCAGACGATAGCCGCCAGTCTCGGTGCGGTAGCTCTCGATCGCAGCAGCAACGGCTTCGCGTGCGTGTTCGAAACTTGAGGCGCGAATTGCTCGCTCGGCCGGCCCCGCGGAAAGCATGCCCCTGAGTGCGGTCTCGATATCCGGATAAACCCAGGGACACGCGACATCCACGATCGCGCCCGGCGTCAGACCTGCTTCGCCCGCCAGCGCCTTGAGCTTGGTTTCGTCCGAAAGTGCAAATGGACCGGGAGCGCCGGGCGGCGGGGGCGGCATCAGCGATCCCAGTGCCTTCAGGTGTCCGGCTGCCTCGCAGCTTTCCGGCAAACCCCAAACTGCAATGACTATGATGCCGCCGGCCTTCACGACGCGCCGTGCCTCGCGCAGCGCATTCACCGGCGAAGCCGCATATTGAAAGGCATTGAAGCCCGTCACGGCGTCGAACGCGTCGTCGTCATACGGCAACGATTCCATTTCGGCGATGCGGAAATCCCCACTGGGGGCCCGGCGGCGCGCGATCTCGATGAAAGGTGCAGTGGCGTCAGCACCGGCGACGTGTTCAATCTTTCTGGAAAAGACCTGAGCGGCGAGGCCAGGCCCGCACCCGACATCGAGGATTGAGATTGCCCTGGCTATCTCTGGTCGAACCAACACGCTCTCATAGAGCGGCAGGAAGGTCGGTTCCTGAACCTCGGCATAGTCACGGGGGCGCGCGCCCCACAAATCGCCTTGCACCGAAGCGGACCCGACGGGTGCAGTGTTTGCCAAACTCATTGCTTCCTCCTCAGCGCTGATAGGTGACCTCCCGCACTGTTGAGGACGCGACAGAGACAGTCATGAGGCGCCCGACCCAGACGGCTGCCCAATCTGACAAAGATATGAGGAGATTTGGGCCTTCGGACCCAGAACCGATCAGTTCCGAGTGACGCCTGCCGCTCCGAGCCCTGCCTCGCGCGCTCGCACGATCGCCTGTGCGCGGTTGGGCGTGCCGAGCTTGCCGAAAATGCTGTTGATGTGGTTGCGGACGGTTTTTTCGCTCAGGGCAAGCGACTTCGCGATCTGATTATTGTCCAGGCCACTCGCGATCAAGTCGAGTACTTCGCGTTCGCGCGCGGTCAATTCGAGAAATTCAGTTCCGGCAGAATTCGCGGCTCGGTTGGCGCAAACAAACCGCGCCGTTTCATCGAGAAATTGGCGCCATGCTGGTTGATGCTCGAGCAAAAGATGATTGCGGCTCTCCAGCGGCACGAATTGCGCATTGGGAATGGAATGGGCGATCAGGTGGCCCTCCGCGAAGGGTATCCGTCTGTCATGGCGTGAATGCAGGACCAGAGTTGGACTACGGACGTCGGCCAGCAAGTCGCTGATATCGATGCGGTCGAGCGCACGCATGAGACGCACAACGTTCTGCGGTGAGACTGTCATGCGTTGCATGTCGATAAACCAGCTGTATTGTTCCGGTTTGCTATCGGGGATGAGCAGTGCGGTAAAGACCTGGCGGAATGCCGGATTGTCCCGCCCCCAGCCGAGCTCGACCACCTTGAGCATGGTCTCCGCTTCGTCGATGTCCTGCTGCGATGGGTTGCGCTTGAGCTTGCCACGCGAGTAAGCACCGTAGAGGACAAGGTGGCTCACGCGCTGGGGGTGACGTGCCGCGTAAGCGATCGCCACGGGTCCGCCTTGGCAGCAGCCGAGAAGAATGAATTGCTTTAGCCCAGCCGCGTCAACGACCGCCTCCAGATCGGCAACAAGATCATCAAACGTCAGGCTCTTGGGATTCTGATCTGACAGGCCGCAACCGCGACCGTCGTAGTGGGTAAACGTATAGTGGGTCGTCAACTCCACAAGTCGGGCGTTCCAAATCGGGCTCTTCCAGTCGTATTCCACATGATTGAGCCAGGTCGCGACCTCGACCATCGGCGGACCGCGGCCATCCTGCGCATAGGCGATACGTGCACCATCGGGGGATTTGCAGAAGCGTATCTGGGCCATTAGCGCGCCTCCGAAGGACTGTGATCATTGCATGTGCGGTTCATCGTCCCGAGCTGTGGCTGATCCAGCAATCACCTTGATGAAATCTCGTCGTCGCATTTGCCGACCCCAAGCTTAGGACTGCGTCGATTTAGGATGCAATTACAGCAGGGATTTGCGACCAGCGAAATGGCCTTGTATGCTCATTGTGCAAAGCAGAAAATCGTGGCACCGAATGTCCGCAACGGGTCAAAGCCGGAATAACTCGCGCTGAGCATAACGAGTCCGCTCCACCCCGAGCAGCAGACGTAAGAGCTGACCTCGCGGGAGGTCTGCGTCGGGCCAACAACAGACATTGGCATTGGTGCGGGTCCGTTTCTTTAAACCACTGCGTGCCGGCGTCGCGGCAGCCGCACCGTGAACTCGGTGAAGTCGCCGACTGCGCTGTCGACTGTAATGGTACCGCCGTGCTGTTGCGTTACGATCTCGTAGCTGATCGACAGTCCAAGCCCGGTGCCTTCGCCGGTCGGCTTGGTCGTGAAGAAAGGCTGGAACAGCTTGTCCCTGTTTTCCGGCGGAACACCGACGCCATTGTCATGCACCCGGACCTCGACGCTTTCGCCGAACTCGCGGGTCGTGAGCTTCAGTGAAGGGCGGTAAGTGCTGTCGCCTTCGCGGCTCCGCTTGTTAGCGGCATAGAAGCCATTGCCTATGATGTTGAGGAGCACGCGAGTCAACTCCTGCGGCACGACGTCAACCGGTGCGAGATTGTTGTCGAGGTCGTGCTCCAGCGCGATGTCGAAGTTCGGATCCTGCGCACGGGCTCCGTGATAGGCAAGATTCAAGGCCTCCTCGGCGAGCGCGTTCAGATCGGTAGGTTGCCAATCGTCGCTGCCGCCACGCGAGTGCTGCAACATGCTTCGGACAATGCCGTCGGCGCGGCGGCCGTGCTCGACGATCTTCTCCAGATTTCCAGTCAGCATACGGGTTGTCTCGACGATCTCGGCACACTTCACGGGATCAAGTGCGCTGACCGCGCGCGCTGCTTCCTTCAGCTCGTCCGACAGTTCGACCGATAGGCCGGCAAAGTTATTGACGAAATTAAGGGGGTTCTTGATCTCGTGGGCGATGCCGGCCGTCACTTGCCCAAGCGCTGCCATCTTCTGCGCATGGACCAGACTTGCCTGCGCCATCTGCAATTCGCGCAAGGCCTTCTCGGCGGCGTCTCGCGCCGAGTGAATGGCTTCCTCCGCACGCTTGCGCTCGGTGATGTCGGCAAAGATCAGTACGAAGCCACCGCCCGGCACCGGATTCCGGCGCACCTCGATGACACGGCCGTCGGGTCGCGTTCGTTCGAGACGCAGCTCCCGACTTATATCGTCTATCGTGCGGCTCAGTTCCGCCTCGAGATCGGCCGAATACTCGCCGCGCTCGGCTAGATAGCGGAAATAGTCCGCGTAGCTTGGCCGCTCGGCGAGGAAGGCGTCGGGCAGATCGAGGATCTCCTGAAAATTGCGGTTCCATGCGACAAGGCGCGTGTCAGCGCCGAACATCACAACGCCATCTCCCATATTATCGAAAGTAACGCGCAACTCGGCCTGGCGGTCGCGCAATTCCTCGAACAGCCTGGCATTCTCGATTGCGATCACCGCTTGGTCGGCGAAGGTGGTGGCGAGTTCGATTTCCTTGTCCGTGAACGGCTCGACGCGCATGCGGTTAATCGTAAATATACCGATCAAGGTCTGCTCCCGCAGCAGCGGAATGCCAAGTAGTGTGCGAAAGCCGACGACCTTCTGTCCCTCAGTGTACATGTATTCCGGGTCCTGCAGCACATCCGGGATGTGGACCGCGCGCCGCTCTAACTCGACTCGGCCGCTTATCGTGCCCCGGCCGCGCCCAACGGGGTGCGTACGAAAGAATTCCTCTGCCTCCTCTGAAAAGCTATGAGACGCAACCAAGTGGTATTTATCATCTCGGCGGCCGAACATATATGCTTGGTCGGCACGGCAGAGGCGCGCCACCGTCTCCACCAGTGTTTCGAGCACTGTCTCGAGATCGACGGATGAGCGGCTGATGATCTTGAGCACGTCGCTGGTTGCGGTAAGCTCATCGACCGAACGCGCGAGCTCGGCCTGCCGATCGCGCAATTCATCGAAGAGTCTTGCATTTTCGATCGCGATCACCGCCTGATCGGCGAAGGTGGTGGCAAGCTCGATCTCTTTGTCGGTAAAGGGTTCGACGCGCGTGCGGTTAATCGTAAATATACCGACCAACGTCTGCTCGCGCAGTAGCGGAATGCCGAGCAACGTGCGGTAGCCGATAATCTTCTGCCCCTCTCTGTAGGTGTATTCCGGATCTTGCAGCACATCGGGAATGTGGACCGGTCGACGCTCCGCCGCCACCCGGCCGTTTATACCGCCGCGGTCGTGCGTAGGGGGATGGATGAAAACGAATTCCTTTCCCTCCGCCGAAAGGCCGCGCGCCGCGACCAAGTCATACTTATCGTCTCGCCTCTGAAACATCGTTGCCTGATCGGCGCGACAGAGGCGCGTCACCGTCTCCACCAGCGTGTCGAGTACCGTCTCGAGGTCCACGGACGAGCGGCTGATAACTTTGAGCACGTCGGCGGTGGCAGTCTGCTGCTGCAGCGATTCTGTGAGGTCGCGCGTTTTCGCCTGTACTTGCTCGAACAGCCGCGCGTTCTCTATCGCGATCACAGCCTGGTCGGCGAAGGTTTGGAGCAGTCGCAACTCCCTTTCGGAGAAGACGGCATTCGGCTCGCGAGCCACGGCAATCACTCCGATGCTACGTCCTTCCCAGATCATCGGCGTCATGACACTGGAGTAGTTGCCCATCACCTTCGCCGAGCGTGCGAGACCTGGTGGGGTATCCGGATCGTGCAAAGCGTCCGCAAAATACCGTTGGCGCTGTTCGACCATCACGACGTTTGCCGCGGCTTCCTCGATCGGCATCGGAAACACATCCTTAAAGGCCTCCAGGCTCGTTCCACGGTGGGCCGCCATGTGCAGGCGTCCGTCGCCTGGGGCGAGAAGGATCGCAAGCTCCTCGATCCCGACC
>Ga0335080_10000446_pt1 | contig 37500 bp, 31 predicted proteins | sample Lox_Sample_34_FD_206720 | JGI IMG/M metagenome (GOLD analysis project Ga0335080, IMG submission 206720) | Soil microbial communities from Loxahatchee National Wildlife Refuge, Florida, United States - Lox_Sample_3.4 | ecosystem: Environmental > Terrestrial > Soil > Wetlands | place: USA... | reverse complement strand
ACCCGAAGGCTACAACGACAGCTACGATCACTTCAAAAACTTCTTCTCCTCCGTTCGTTCGCGCAAACCCGTCGTCGAAGATGCTGTTTTCGGCTACCGCGCCGCCGGTGCCGCACTGCTCAGCAATCTCAGCATCGAGCGGGGCAAGGTAGTGCACTGGGACCCGGATGCAATGAAACTGATGTCGTAAGGTCAGGTTTCAGGGATCTGGGGTCAGAAGCGAGGTCTCCTCGAAATACGGGCCGGGAGAACCCGGCACTGTGGCTTTGACTATCGGCTCTCGTCTGACCCTGTGTTGCGTTTCATTATGTCGAGGTTCTTTATTGCTGGAACATTCTCGATCAAGAATGCAACCATCTTCACGGTTGCATTTTCTTCGCCTTTGTCAATCGGAAAACGATCATATAAATAATCGAGGATGTTCTGGCCGTCGTTATTGGTTGCAAGGGGATCTGCGCCATGCTCTATTAGCCAAAGGAACAGTTCCCGGTAACCGAGGGTCGCGACCTCGAAAAGCACAGGATCACAGAACTCTGTCTTTGTGTTCAGCGAGAATCCGCGAGAGTACAACCACTGAACTCCGTCCCATCGTTCTCGACCGCGAGATAGTGCAAGACCGTTTCGCCGATGCTGTTGCGAACGTCAGTCAGTTCAGGATTCGCGCCAAGCAATTCCGATGCTCGATCAAAGTCTTTCCGAAAGACGGCATCTCTCAACTCGTACCACAAGGAACTGGTTGTCATGGATTGTGCTGCTGCTGATTGGAATGAAGCGATTTTAGCACTGCGGGCACATCGTGAAGTTGCGTCCCTGAGGGGTCGTGGTTGAGCCAGTTAGACTGTTCGCATGGCCAAGCGAATCGGAGTTCACCTCGGCACGGCAGGCGGTGCCTCCAACGCCATCGACAGAGCGCACGAAATCGGCGCCAACACCCTGCAGATCTTCTCCTCCAGTCCCCGCATGTGGCGGCCGCAGAAGATCGACCCCAGGCAGGCCGAACGCATGCGCACCCAACGCGCGAACTTTGACGTCGGTCCATTGGTCATCCACACTAGCTACCTGGTCAACGTCTGCAGCCAGACCGCCGACTTCCGCGAAAAGAGCATCGTCGCCTTCCGTGGCGAGATCGAGCGCGCCCTCATGCTCGGCGCTGAGTATCTGGTCCTTCATCCCGGCTCGTGGAAGGGCCTCACGCGCAACGAAGGACTCAAGCTTGCCGCCGAATCTATCGCTCGCGCGGTCGACGGCCTTCCCTGGCAGGGAACCGACTTCAGCATCCTCATCGAGAACACTGCCGGAGCCGAGTGCTCGCTGGGGGGCAACTTCGAGCAGGTAGCCGAACTCGCCGAGCGCCTCAAGACACACGCGCCCGTGGGCGTCTGTCTCGATACTTGCCACACGTTCGTCTCTGGCTACGAACTCACCACCGAAGAAGGCTATCGCGACACCATCACCCAGGCCGATATCACCTTCGGCGTGGATGCTGTCCGTGTATGGCACTGCAACGACGCCAAGGCCGCCCGCGGTTCAAAGCTCGACCGCCACGAGCACATCGGCCAGGGCAATATTGGCGTTGAACCATTCCGCTGGCTTCTAAACGACCCTCGCTTTGCCGATTGCGCCTTCATCGCCGAAACTCCGAACGATGAGCCCGGTGACGAAGAACGCAATGTGAAGGTACTGAAGAGCCTTGTCAATTAGCGCTGGGAATTCGTTTCTGCCCCTCCGTTTACACTGAAGGGTGATGGCAGAAGAGAAAGAACTTCGTTACGACCCGGCGACAATCGAGCCCAAATGGCAGGCGCGCTGGGCCGCGGACCCCGGGATGTATGCGGCTGAACCCTATTCCTGCGGTAAGCCCAAGTACTACGTGCTGGAGATGTTGCCCTACCCCAGCGGCGCACTCCACATGGGCCATGTACGCAACTACTCCATTGGCGACGCACTGGCGCGCCACATGTGGATGCGCGGCTACAACGTCATGCACCCGATGGGCTGGGACGCCTTCGGCCTTCCCGCTGAGAACGCCGCCCTCAAGAACAACACGCCCCCGCGCGAGTGGACCCTGCACAACATCGCAGCCATGAAACGGCAGTTCCAGCGCCTCGGGATGGGTTTCGACTGGGCAACGGAAGTGACCACGTGCTTTCCTGACTACTATCGCTGGAACCAGTGGTTCTTCCTGCGCATGTACGAGAAGGGGCTCGCTTACCGCAAGAAGAGCAAGGTGAACTGGTGCCCCGAGTGCGCCACCGTTCTTGCCAACGAGCAGGTCATCGACGGTCGCTGCTGGCGCCACGAAGACACCATCGTCGAACAGCGCGATCTGGTGCAGTGGTTTCTTCGCATCACCGCCTACGCGCAGGAGCTGCTCGACGACCTCGACAAACTCGATGGCTGGCCCGAGAAGGTGCGCACCATGCAGCGTAACTGGATCGGCCGCAGCGAAGGCACTGAAGTAGACTTCGACGTTGAGGGCCGGCCGGAAAAGATCCGAGTCTTCACCACCCGCGTCGACACCATCTTCGGTGCTACATCCGTTCAACTCGCCCCCGAGCATCCTCTTGTTACATCCCTGGCCTCTGCCGACGCTGGTTTGCGCGAGCAAGTTTCGAAGTTGCTCGAAGAGCAGAAGAAGGCACGCGAATCAGGCGACATCGGCGCAATCGAAAAGCACGGCATTCCCACGGGTAAGTTCGCCATCAATCCCTACAGCAAGGAGCTCGTGCCTATCTGGGTTGCGAACTATGTGCTCATCGACTACGGCACAGGCGCCATCATGAGCGTTCCCGGCCATGATGAGCGCGACTTCGAATTCGCGAAGAAGTACGCCATCCCCATCCGCCGAGTCATCGCCCCCGCCGAACCGAGTGAGGTTGAGGCCGAGTTGCCCTTTGTTTCCGAAGAAGGCGTCCTCGTGAACTCAGGCGAGTACAGCGGACTGAGCTGTGCACAGGCTCAGAAAAAGCTGCAGGAAGTCGCCGAGCGCAGTGCCTTTGGAGAGGCAAAGGTCACGTTCCGACTGAAAGACTGGGGTGTGAGCCGCCAGCGCTACTGGGGCACTCCCATCCCCATGATCCATTGCGAACGCGACGGCATCGTTCCCGTACCCGACGACCAGTTGCCCGTGCTGCTGCCCGAAAACATCGAGATCACGCAGCAGGGAGGATCCCCCCTGGCCAAGGTCGTCTCGTTCGTGAACGTCACTTGTCCAAGATGTGGTGGCGCCGCGTGCCGTGAAACCGACACTATGGACACCTTTGTCGATTCAAGCTGGTACTTCTATCGCTACACCGATGCGAAGAATTCCAGTGCGCCATTCGATTCGAAGACGGCGCAGTACTGGTTCCCCATCGACCAATACATTGGCGGCGTTGAGCACGCCATCCTGCACCTCATCTACTCGCGATTCTGGACGAAAGTGATGCGCGATCTCGGCATGATCACTAATGCTGAGCCTGTGCGTCGCCTCTTCACGCAGGGCATGGTCATCAAAGACGGCGCCAAGATGTCCAAGTCCAAGGGCAACGTCGTTTCGCCCGACGACATGGTCGCTCGATATGGTGCCGATGCCGCTCGCATGTACGCACTGTTCGCCGCGCCCCCAGACCGCGACCTCGATTGGCAGGAAGACGGCGTCGCAGGAGTAAGCCGCTTCCTCGGTCGAGTTTGGCGCATCGTTACCAAGTACGCGCCGACTGCCCGCACGGCTCCGTTGGGCCAATCCGAAACGCGATACCCCGAAGGGGTCGCGCTCAAGCTGCTGCGCAAGCTGCACCAGACCACCGCAAAGATCACGCAGGACTTCGAAGGCCGCTGGCACTTCAATACCTGTGTCGCGGCCATCATGGAGCTCGTCAACGAGATTCAGGGCGCGGACGCGCAACTGGCCGCCGGCGAAGTCCCCGCATGGGCAATGCACGAGCTGTTGCAGACACTCATTCTCCTGCTTGCGCCCTTCGCGCCGTATCTCGCTGCCGAGCTCTGGGAAGAACTCGGAGGTAACGGCGCGGTCCTCCGCCAGCCATGGCCGAAGAGCGATCCCGCTCTCGCCAAAGAAGACGAAATCGAGATCCCGGTGCAGATCAACGGCAAACTCGTCAGCCTCATCCGCGTGCCGGCCGGCTCCGACTCGAAAACAATCGAGGCCGCCGCGCTGGCCGAGGAAAAGGTAAAGTCCCGGACCGCCGGCAAAAATGTCGCCAAGGTCATCGTCGTCCCCGGCCGTGCCGTCAACCTGGTCGTGAAGTAATTGGTGACGTCGTGATCACAGGCAGTAGAGCCGAGCAGGTTCGGGGCACACAGACGCTGGTCGATCAGATGGGCTGGATGCTCCGCCATCCGGCTGTTGTAGCTGTAGAAGTGGGCTGGCGCTGGTTCTTTGGTATCCCATTTCTGCTGCTCTGCTGGAAAAGGCTCGAGCACATCTTTGCCGTCCTTACACCGCAGGACTCCGGCCTGAGCAATGTCGATCCGTCGAATCCTTGGCTCGCCGCCGAAGGATTGAGCCGTGCCCTTGTCCAGTACGTACCTCTCATCAAACACGAACTGCACTGGATTGTTCCCGCCGCGGCCCTTGCCTGGATCGTCATTTCATCCGTCGGCCGCAATCTCGCCTTGAAGCTCGCGGAGCCGCACCTCCCCTTCCGTCTGTCATCGATGTTGCCGCTTCAGACAGTCTGGCTGGTGCTCTTCGGCGGCATCTGCTGGGGTTGGTTCCAATCTGTTTCGTGGGCAGCGTCAACCCACTTTTCCTCCGGCAGTGAACCAGACCTCATCGGCTTCTCCATCTGGCTGATCTTCCTGTCGCTGGGGTTCTTCACTCTCTGGGCTCTCGTTGGCTGGATCGTTTCCGTTGCACCGGTGCTGATGGTGCTTGAAAATCGATCTGCGCCGTCTGCCCTTACCGAGACCATGAAACTCGGCAAACCCTTCACCTCTGAGCTCTTCGAAATCGGCATGGTGATGGGCATCGTGAATCTTGCCCTTATCGTGGTCGCAATGGTCCTCTCCGCCGCGCCACTCCCTTTCAGCGATCAGCTGGGCGGCGCTGCGCTCCACGTAGTCTGGGCGGGGGCGACCGTCTTCTACCTCATTGCACACGACTACTTTCAGATCGTCCGACTGAAATGCTTCATCCAGTTCTGGAGAATCTTCCGCGGGCAACCTGGGTCACGCGGGAGGTGATTGACTTCCCGCAGCCTTCGCACTACCTTTATCCGTCGCACCAGAGACAGCAAATTAAGTGATGAAGAGAGCTGGGGAATCTTCAAAGACTGCGCCTGACTTCAACGTTGCAATCTCAGTCTTGATGGCAAGGGTACTGGACGTGCTTTTGCTTGCGCTCGCTCTCAGTCCTATGCCCGCCCTGGCAGGTGGTGCGGGTCAGGGGGACGGGCCATGGATCGCACCTGTGACCGCCTATCCGGACGACTCAATCACTGTTAGGCAGCTTGAAAATAAGCTCGCTGCTCTTCGCGGCAAATCCGACCGGGAGATGGCTCACGAAATCGCAGGGATAGAATTGTCGGAGCGACTCAGCACTGGCAAGTTGGAGAAGCTGGCACAACCTCTCCCGGGGAAGAGATCGGCACAGGCGCTCATAGCCGTAGCCGATGCGTCCGCGTTTCTGGATTTGCCCGAATCAGAACAGCCTCGCATCTCCATGCCTGACCGGTTGCTCCAGGGAGAGATCGTTTCGCGAGCTGCCGATTTCGTCGCACGGACCGTCTCGAAGATGCCGGACTTCATTGCAACGAAGACAACTACACGCTTCCAGAGCGTAAAGCACTTCAATGCATCCGAAGACCCCGTCATCGTCATTCATCGGGGATTTCAGTTTATTGATCGGTCTGAGGTGATCACCGTCTATCGCGACGGCAATGAAGTCGAGGAGACGCCCCAAAAAGGAAAAGCCGCGAATGGCAGGAACAACATCCGAGGTCTCCATAACACAGGCATATTCGGTCCATTGTTGGCGTCGGTGATGATGGACGTGTTGAAGGGCAGGATCGGGTGGAGTCACTGGGAAGAAAGTATCGATGGGCCCGCAGCTGTATTTCGGTTCGCAGTGCCCGAGGACAAATCGACCTATACTGTCAGCTTCTGCTGCGTATCGGGTAGGAACGCCTCACTTTCCGAATTTAAAGCTACCCCCGCCTATCACGGCGAAATCGCCATCAATCCGAATTCGGGCGCGATCATGCGGATCGTGCTTAAGACGGATCTGAAGGTCGGAATTGAACTCACGCGAATGGACCTCGCTGTAGACTACGGTCGGGCAACTATCGGCGGAAGAAGCTTTATCTGTCCGGTGAGGGGCGTAAGCATCGCCAACGTGCGCGAACTGGTGAAAAAGCCGGCTCCGACCGCGGTCGGCGGGTCATACATGTTTACGGGTGGTCCGATGATCACTGCCATCAACGACACTCGATTCGACAACTATCACCAGTTCCGCAGCGACATTAAGATTTTGCCTTTCGACGCTACTGCGCCATCTCAATGATTACTTGTGGTCACCGTGGCCAGCTTCCTCATTCATAAAAGAGGCGCTGAGCGTGTTCTTACTCTTCGCAATGGGCAGCAGCGTCGGATAGAACTGCACAAACGTCGTGTCCACTGCCCCGTGCGCAGCATGGCACGTGTAGCACGGCGCCCTCTCTGGAATCAGCGTTCCGTTCTTCGCGGGCGAATCGAACTCAAAAAACGCCCACTTGCCGGGGAATCGCGCCTCGTCTTTCACGTGCACTTCCAGTCCCATGATTTCCGTGCCCTGAAAATGTCCGCGTTGATTGATAGAACCCCTGCTCTCCGCGCCGCGCACCTCCAGCACCATCACCGTCTTGTCCGGCCACGTACCAGTTGCCAGAAAGCTGCGGTGCGCTTCCGGATTCACAAAGACATTGTCGAACATGCTGTGATCGGGCATCGCGGCGGCGTTGGGCGAGTAGCTCATGTCAATGCCGGTGCTAAGGTAGATCCACTCGCGATAACTTGCCGGAGGAAGCAGATCGCCGTTAGCCGCATAGACCGGCCCGTCACCGGCCTTCGCTTGAGCCACGCGGCCATCCATTGACTTCAGCAGTACCCCGAAGACAGCGCACATCACGCACACAAGGGATGCGGGGAAAAGAAGCGTTCTCAACACGTTGACCTCCGATGCAGCAGAAACGCACCGACAACGACTCTGGTTCCAAAAAACCGAGTGAATTCGGGACGACCAAACTCTCGCAAGAGAATTCGAATTGAACTGCGCCTAGAACACTTTCAGCCGGATCACCAGGTATTTCTTCGGATTCTCGCGAATGCTCTTCACCAGCTGCTGTGTTTCAGCCATTGTCTGATCGGCGTGGTCATAGAGCGACCGATTCTGCATCAGCTGTCCAATCGTGCCCTTGCCCTCATCGATGCTTCTCAGGATACCGTCGAGCCGGGTCACGCTGTCGTCCACCTTCTTAGCAAATTCGGGATCCTTCGCCAGTTTTCCCAGCGAACCCTTGCCCGCATTGATATCAGCGAGAAGCTGGTTTGCATTGGAGACGGCCGCATTCAAATTCCTATAGAGCTCGTCGTCTTTCAACAACTTGCCGGCTGTCCCCTGGCCATTTTGGATTCCCTCAGTCAGCTTGTCGACCCGCTCGATCGCCGAATTGGCATTCTTGTAGAGCGCGTCATCATAGACGAGTTTCCCCAGAGTTCCCTGCCCGTTGTTGATCGAATCGGTCAGCTTGTCGAGGTTGTCCACTACCCGGTTGATCTTCGCGTAGAACTTGGGATCATTGATCAAGCCGCCCAGTGTCCCCCGGTTAGAGTTCAACGTATCCATCAACTTGTTCCCATTGCGCATCAGCTTCGTGATCTCCTCAATCGAAGTCTGACTTGCGCCGATCACGCTCTGCAGGCTGGGAGCCTCGGTCGAGGGTAGCTCGGCCCTGTCACCCGGCGCCGGTCCAGTAGCATGTACCGACGTGATGTCCACATAGCTGTCGCCCAGAACACCCGCCTGCGCAATCGTCGTAGTTGAGTCAACGTGCAGATCCTGAATGTACTTGCCGCCCACCCGCATCTGCACCTCAACCGGCTTGGCGCCATGGTCGGGTGCGACGCGAATGCGTAGGACATTGCCGATTGTGACGCCTTCCAGGGTGACCGGGGCTCCGTTCTTCAGACCGCCGGCATTGTCGAAGTATGTGCGCAGCGTGTACTTCTTGGCGAAAAGACCACCAGCCGCCTGGTTCATCAGAAGGATGACAAGGATCAATACAGCCATGGCCGCCAGGACCAATGCGCCAACTTTCAGCTGGGACCATTGAAGCTCTTTGCGGCTCGGCAAGGCGTTCCCTCAATGAAGCAGGACGGATATGACCTGTCTCATCGCCTTGAGGATAGCAGAAAGGGCAGGGGTTACTGACCGTTCTGTCTTACCAAATGTCGCAAGAAAGAGGGCATATCCACCCGGGTGCCCAATCATGCCAGACCGACATTAAGTACCCTGATTGTTATGAATTGACTGAGATCCCGGACTACGGTCTGCTTTCCAGGATCACGTTCGCCATCGCCAGGCTCGCTGTATGCGTCAACGAGAGTGCGACGTGCACGACCTCCATTTGTCCTGCAATTTCCGCGGCCCTTCCGTGGAAACGGATCGATGGCCGTCCGCCAGGCTCGCGGATCACCTCGATTTCCAGCCAATTGACCCCACGACTGATTCCCGTGCCCAGTGCTTTGGCGGCCGCTTCTTTGGCGGCGAACCGTGCAGCCAGGCTCTCTGCGGCGTTGCGTTTTCTGAGGCAATAGGCCTGCTCCGGCGCGGTGAACACGCGATCCAGAAAACGAGGCCCAAAGCGCGCCACCGATTGCTGAATGCGCGCAATCTCAACCAGGTCAATGCCGCTGCCGACGATCATCCTGTGTACAACCTACCATTTTGTCCCGCCCAGAAGCGGAAATCAGGGCCGGCCTTTGCAGCCGTCTCGAGCCCGGTTTTGCACAGCATGATCGTCTGCCAGACTCTGCCGATAACAGAGTTGTGCGACAGGCCTCGATTACCCGTGATGCAATGCCTCATGAAGCCATCCCTTGGGCATTGCAAATGAGAGCAATCTCCCAGGAGGAGCCTAGCCGCCTCGTGAAATCTGTCACCGGCGCAATCCTGGGCTGCGGCGGCTGGGTCCTCGGGCGTAGCGCAACAGACTCCGGCCTCATCGACGTCCTCTTCGAGTTTGAACGACGCTCATGTCTTGAGATCTACGGCATCCTTATCGCCGCGGGATTGGAACTGAGCCAGGCCGCTCACCTGCGTTTCACCGAGCTCTGTCAGTGTACCCGGCTCGGGAATCAAGCCTGCGGCGAAGAGATTGTCAGTGTCGATCTCGAGATCCAGACCTTCCCTCTGTGCGACTTGACGAAAGACCAGCGATCCCCCGAGTGAGACGGTCGACGCTTATCCCGCCTCGACGAGCCCATACCGGCGCTGCCAGGCGTCCTTCAGGCGGGCACGAACGCGGGCGCGCTCCTCTTCGTCAAAGGCCTCAGGATGCTTCACAAAGTGCTCTGCTTCACGCCTTGAGAGCTCCAGGAGCGCCCTGTCTCGAACGAGATTCGCCACCCGGAAATCCGGCAGTCCCGCCTGCCGCGTTCCAAAAAACTCCCCCGGCCCGCGCATCGATAAATCCAGTTCTGCCAGCTCGAACCCGTCTTGTGTGCGAACCATTGCGTTCAGCCGCTCTTCCGCGTCCTCTGAAACCCGTTCTCCCGTAATCAGAATGCAGTCGCTTTTGGCCGAGCCACGTCCCACACGTCCGCGAAGCTGGTGAAGCTGCGCTAATCCAAATCGTTCCGCGTGCTCCACCACCATAACCGTGGCATTCGGCACGTCCACGCCCACTTCGACCACAGTCGTGGCAACCAGCACATCGATCTCTCCGCGCTGGAACCGGCGCATGATCACTTCCTTGTCATCCGCATCGAGCCGTCCATGCAGGAGCCCGACGCGCAACCCCGCCAGAGGTCCGGTGCGCAGCTTCTCGTACATCCCCACGGCCGATTTCAGCCCCAGCTTCGCGCTCGGATTCGCCTCCTTCACCACCTTCGGAAACAAATCTGCCGTTCTCGCCTTCCTCGCTCCAGATCGAGATGTCCCGGGTCTCGATTCTGAGACCTGTGAGGGGATTGAACCTTGACTCGCGTCCGCCCCTTCCTGCGCAAAATCCAGCTCCGGCTGATCGGCGCTGCTCCCTTCGATCACCGGATAAACCACATACGCCTGCCGCCCCTGCTTCACATGCTTGCGAACAAATTCCCACACCTCATTGGACCGTTCATTCGGCACCCGCCTCGTCACAATTGGCGTCCGACCCGGCGGCAGCTCATCCAGCAGGCTCACATCCAGATCGCCATAGACCGAAAGAGCAAGCGTCCTCGGAATCGGTGTTGCAGTCATCACCAGCACATCTGGCTCCGGCTGGTTCGGCTTTTTCATCAACTTGAACCGTTGCAGAACACCAAACCGATGCTGCTCGTCGACAACCACCAGACCGAGATTGTCAAACTCGACCTTCTCCTCGATGAGCGCGTGCGTTCCAATCACCAGTTGCGCTTCGCCGCGATTGATCAGTCCTCGATTGGTTCTCTTCCGATCTTCATCCAGCGACCCCGTAAGAAGTACCAGGCGATACCTTCGCGAAGACCGCTCCAGCAGCTTCCGCGCCGCGAGAAAGTGCTGAGTCGCCAGGATCTCCGTCGGAGCCATTAGGGCCGCCTGGTACCCATTCTCGATGGCCACAATCATCGCCTGCAGCGCGACGATCGTCTTGCCCGATCCCACATCGCCCTGAAGCAGCCTCCGCATGGGATTTGGCAAACGCATATCCGCCACGATCTCGCCCAGGGCCCTCTTCTGCGCCGTGGTCGGATGAAATGGGAGCACCTCGCGAATCGCCTCGCGCACGGTGTCACCGGTCGTGAACGCAATCCCCTGTCGCTCGCGCATCCGTCGGCGCTTCAGTTCGAGTCCCAATTCCAGGTAGAACAGCTCCTCGAAGATCAATCGTCGATGTGCCGGCGTTGCTGCAGACTGCAACTGGGTGAGGGAAGTCCCCTCCGGCGGAAAATGTACCTGCCGCAGTGCCGTCTCTCGGTCCGGCGCCTCTAGCCGGGTCAGCATTGAAGCAGGCAGACTCTCCGGTACGTTCCCGCGCACCGCCTCGAGAAGATTGAAGATCACCCGGCGCTGCCATCGCGAGGCCAGCCGCGATCCGCCCAGCGATTCATACACGGGTGTTATCCGACCCACCTCGAGCAGTCTCGTTTCCGCGTCTGCGCTCGAGTCCGGCAGGATCTCAAACTGGGGTTGGATCATCTTCAGGTTGCTCGAGGATCGGGAACGTTCGATGCGCCCATACAGAGCCACCGTCTGGCCCGCATGGAACTTGCCGTCAAGATACTGCCCGTGAAACCAGAGGCACTTCAGCGCGTGCCGCCCCTGCCCCACCGTCAGCTCAAAGATCGGCATCCGTCGCGTGCGCAACAGGATCGCTCCGCGCACCTCGGCGATGACGCTGGCCGTTTCGCCGGGTTTCAGCTCGTCCAGGCTGCGCGGGTTCTGCCTGTCCTCGTAGCGAAACGGCAGATGGTAGAGCAGGTCTTCGGCGGTCTCGATCCTCTTTGCGGCGAGCATCTCCGACACGTGCGGACCCACGCCACGCACAAACTTCACTTCATCGCTTAGCCGAAGCACACTCCGGATGCTATAGCATCCGTCTCCGTTCCGTTCCACAACGCGCCCGACCAACTTGAAGACAACGGCAGCCCTGATGAGGAGCGCTTCGCCTTCACGTCGTCACCGTCCTCTCCACTTGACACCGCACGGCGAGTCTGTCAAAGTGTCGGAGTTGTTTCTGAGCGAGCTTCCCGCCCCGCTTTTCCCCGCAGTTCAGCGTTTCGTTTAAAGCAGTTCTTCTTCAGCGCAATTGCAGTTGCGAAGGAGCGCTCATGCTGTCTGGTTGGAAGCTTGGAATCACTGTCGCCATTCTGTCTTCCGCACCTCTTTGCACAAACAAAGAGTTCGCTGCCGAAGCAAGTTACCACGCAGCATTGGGACACACCGCTCAAACCGGTGCGTCTCGTGGGCGGCTTCTGGAGAGTGGACCACTCATTTGAATCAGAGCTTCAGATCTCGAACCGGCTAACCACCGACGCAGTCACGGTCCGTCCCGTTCTCACTCTCGATGACGGTTCAAGTTTTCCGCTTCCGCAACTGACGCTTCAACCCTCTGGTGTTGCAGCCGTGGACTTGAACGGTGCATACAACGCGTTGCCGCCTTCTGCCCGAAGTGGTCACGCGCAGTTCGGGACAGTATTGTGGGTATTCATCCGATGTAATCATCTCCTCCGGGAGTATTGACGATGCGGGCAGCTACGTTTTCGAAGTTCCGCTTGATGTCGTCGGGAAAAGCGTATCGAAGCACATCTGTTACTGGAAGGTTGGCAATGGGGTAAATACGATGGTTTCGGTCTGGAACCACGACACTTCGGCGCAGGATCTGATACTCACCCTGCACTTCAATGGCGGATCGTATGACTACCCAATTCACCTGAATGCGCAGTCATCTGCGACCGCGAGCCTTTTCGATATCCTCCACTCGGATGCCCCGGATGCGAACGGCAATACCATTCCTGCGGGAGTTGAAGCGGGAAGCGCAACCTTGTCAGGAGCGGAAGGCGAAGTCGAGCCGATCAATGTAACTCTGACCGCCGCCAACTATGATGTCGGCCACGCCACCTGCGTTTTCACATGCAAGACATGCAACGGCTACACGAGCTTCTACATAGACCCCGCACCGTGGGACTCGCCCTATCCAGACAATTTGCAGCTCAGTGGAATTGGTCACTTCTCAACTGGAACTCAGTACGATCTCACTGCTGGCTCGACCTGGTCCAGCGGCAACACGAGCGTCGCGAATATAGGCAACGGTTCGTCTGCAGGATTGATCAGCCCGGTAGCCCCGGGTAGCGCCACGATATACGCGACAACTGCCGAGGTTCAGCTTTACGGAAGAGCCTGTGGCGACCCTCCAGACTGCAGCGATTTGCTTGGCATATTGCCCGACCAAGCGGACGGAAATATTGGTCCGCGCATCCAACAAATCTATCCTACCCCCATCGTAGTTGGCACAAACGGCGCGATGGCGATCGCGGGGTCGGGTTTCTCGAAATTTCAGGGTTCAATCAGCGTGTCACTCGACGGAAGCGGAGTGACCGTATCACAGGGCATGATTGCATCTGACACACTAATTAACGCGAATTACACTGCCGCAAGCAATGCCCAAACTGGCACTCAACATCTTGCTATTAGTTTTCTTGGGAGTGATGGAGGAGGAACGGCTAAGAGCAATGCGTTCCCGGTAGTTGTGTCATCCACTTGGCCAATTCCAATGTCGGCGGCGATAGACCAGAACGACCTTAAGACATATTCGAATCAAACATGGACCTCCTGTGACGGCCAAAACTCCATGAATAACGCCTACGGTTGCCAGCGTTGCTTGATTTACCAGATTGAAGACTATGCCGGGAACCCAATCCCAGAAAACTTTGCCGTACAAGAAGTGGTTTCTCAGGTTGACGGAAACGTCTCCGCGCCCCTGCAAACGGGCAATAACGTCTCGAATGCGGGCGGCCAGTTCAGTGATGCATTAATCTTCATAAAATCCTCGCCATGGCCGTCGAACGCATGCTGGATTGGGAAGCAGACCATCACGGCAACCGGAAACTCCTCCCCGATACGCGTCAATTGCATTCAATTCGGTGCTAGTGACGTGAGTATCACGGATGTCACTTCGAATCCAAACAGTTGCTCCATCGCGACTCATCATTGCTAGTAGAGGTGCAAACATGCTGCGTTCTAGTGCTGCCTTGTTGCTTTTATCGATTCCGTACTTTCTCTTTCCGAGCACCGACCCGATAAGCACGAGTGAGGGCCAGTTAGCGTCCTCGAAAAAGGTTGGACCACTTCGCATAGAACAGTCGGGAATGTACAGCGCCATAGCCGACATATCGCGTCGAACTGGCATCCCGGTTGGTCTCGACGAGAGATCTCCATTAAATCCGCCTTCTATCATCGTGAATTTTGCCGGTGGTATAGCAAAGGATTTGTTTGATCAGCTTGTGTCTGCGGCACCGAACTATGAATGGCAAGAGGATTCCGATGGATTTGTCTATGTATCCCGAAGGGACCAGCACAACCCACTTCTAAGTCAGGTCATCGATTTCCCAGGAGTGAACGGAGAAACGCCGTGGGAGGTTTGGAGCGACATGCCGAAATGGACAAGCCTCAACGAGCAGCTTCGCGCTCAAGGCTGTTCTTTAACTCAAGTTGTCCCCAACAAAGAGTTTCGAACCAAGACGGATCGGATCTCCATCGGCCCGGAACATGTATCGCTGCGCCTCTTGTTAGACCAGATCGCTCTCCAATCCGGCACAAAACGTTGGGCTGTTCTGGAATCGGCGACACAATCCGGGAGTTGTGAAGTCGAAATTAGGTTCTGGTAGGCGGGTTCCCAGATCCCGAGGATACGAGCTCAAGCACTAACTCTGGGTATCCCGGGCCTCCTCTTTTTAGAAACCAGGGAAAAAGCAGAAGACTAACCGAGCCACCTAGGAAACAATTCCCATACCTGCGAGTGGACCACAGTTGAATTTGGGAGTTGAATGGTGGTAATACGGCACCGGCTCCCGGCCACAGGGCTTTTCAGAATTCCGAGATGGCGTGCCGGGCCGTCCTTACCTCGGCGGCGAGCACCCGAAGCACCCGAACGGCCAGTGACGGATCGAAGAGCATCAGACTGTTGAAGTCCTCGCGCGTAACAAAACTAAGCTCCGCACCTGCTTCAGCTGTGCCCGAAAGGGTGTAGGGCTCGTTGCCGATCAACGCAGGGAGTCCCATCAGCGATCCTGGGTGCAGTCTGATCGACATCAGATTTCCCCCCGTAGGGGACTCCATCGACAGCACCGCAGTTCCTTTCCGTAAGATATAGAGCCCATTGGGTGTTCCGCCTTGTGCAAAGAGCTTGCGCTGCTCCTGGCACGCCACCGTCGACGAGCGTTTCTCAAGAGCGTCGATCAGTTCCTTCTCGGCAATGAATGAGGAAGAATCAAAATTCACTGAAGCGCTCCAGAACGTGCGGGTAGCCATAGCGTAGATAGGACCAATCCTGTCCATAATTTCATGGATAAAACCGTCAACGTGTGACGCCTGTCACATCCGCATGGTTGCACAAGATACTGCGAATTCAATGATATCCGGTCGGACGGCCCGAAGGTCGGCAGATCGCCAAATCCTGGCGATGGCGCACGCCCTTCCCGCAGAAGGCCCAGCCGCTCTGCACAATTCAGGGAATCTATCTCTTTGTGGTCGCTGCTTCCGCCTGCGCTTCCCGAGTAATCGAACCAGCTGGCGCTCCCGGCGTCAGGGCAAAGGTCAGGTAGATGTCGTCTCCGGACCTCTCCCGCCGGATGATCGTCCAGCCTGCCGTGTGTTTCAGCACGTAGGAGGCTGGCATGGTGTCTGTCAGCAGCACGTGATCGATCCGATACTTATCGAGAACCTCCAGCGGGGCGATCGAATACATCGCCTTCAGATAATCCGCCAGTACCCCATGGTGCTCGAAGACGTCGAACCGGGAATCGATGAAGACAGGCTTGGACTGAAATGTCATCATTCCGCCCACGTTATCGACGTTGAAGGTCCGCCACGATGGATCGATTGCAGCCACCGACTGCATCGGAAAGAACGTCTGCAGTTTCGATTCCAGCTTCTTCTCGCTCGGGAAGATCGATACGATTACGATCAAGGCCGCCACCACCATAAAAGCGTTTGCCGCCGGAATCGTGTGCTCGTCGGACTCGAGCTCGAAGCCGCGCCGGATATCCAGCGCAAGAATGGGTGTGGTCAGAACAGCCGCCAGGAACAGGAAGCGCATGTGGTCCAGTGCCGCATACCAAGCGAAGAAAACGAATGCGACCTCATAGACTCGCCACTTCCGCCCCTTGAACGCATTGAGAAGCACCATAAGGCACATCGCGGCGAAGGCGGTCGCTCCTGCAATCGTGCTCAGGTTGAGCGGCTTCCACTCCATCACATTCGCGATGTTCAGCTTCTGGTTGGTCATCATGTCGATCGGATTCCAAGCCAGCCGCCACCCGTATGGATTCACGAAAAGCGCCGCCAGGCACGCGCCCAGCACCATGAGCAGCCTGTTTCGCTCAGAACTCGTGAAAGCCTCCTGCTCGATAACACCTTTTTTGAATTCGAAAGCTCCGCACAAAATATAGAGAACAAACAGGGCCAGTCCGATCAGCCAGCTTCCATGCAGATTCACCCAGATGCAGAACACTATCGGCAGCAACCAGAGACAGCGCGTCTTTCCGCGTTCGTACGCTTCCAATAGAGCCAGCTCCGCACCCATCATCAGGTAAGCCATCGCGATCGTTCGCGGCCCCGCATTCACTGAGACCAGCACGAACGCCAGCGCCGCCGCCCACCATGCCGCACCGGCATGACCGGATCGCCGGTAGCTGCGCCAGTAGAGAAACACCAGGTTCCCGCTCAGCGCAAGCCAGTCCAGCAGGTAAATCCCCCGGTAATGCAGTGCCGCATAGCTGAACCAGTACGGCAGCTCCGCCAGCCACTCCGGGTTCACCCACATCTGCCCACCCACCGTAAACGAGTTCGGCTCTGCCCAGATGAAGTGGTGCGTTGTCACCAGTTGCCGCGCATCGGCAAGATGCCACCAGATGTCCGGATCCTCCAATACCTGGCACAGGGGATTCAGCGAGATTGTAAAAATCACCGGCAACGCCATCAGGATGGCAATGTTCATCGCATGCCGCGTGAAGATGCGAGCGAGCGCACGCTGGAAGGGACTGGCCGCTTGCGCCGCAGCCTGATTCTGAGCGGGACTCTCCGGGGTAGAGACGGAATCCATGCCTCTACACTACCCGGCCGGCAATCACGGGGTGAAGCAGAACCTGCTGCTCCCGAATACACGCTGGTACCCTCAAAACAATTGCCTGGCCGTGATCACACCTAAACCGTTCAGAAATGAACACCGAGGCCACGAGCGGACAGAAATGAAATGAGCACAGAACCGCAGTCTGGTGCCTATGTTGATGCTGGCCTGAGGCTTACATGTAACCGTAGTTTGGCCCACAGCATGCAATTTACAAAGGCAATACTCTCATTCCCCAAGAGCAAAGATCACGGAGGCGCTCATGACAGGGCTGCTTCAGGATGTTCGCTTTGCATTGCGGCAGCTGCGTAAAAACCCGGGGTTCGCACTCACCGCGACGCTTATGCTGGCGGTCGCGATCTGTGCCAACAGCACCATCTTCAGCTGGATCAATGGCACCATGCTGCACCCGATCCCGGTGGCACGGGAAACCGACAGTATCGTCAGTGTCATGCGTGGGCAATGGAGCACCACTCCTCGTCCGCCGTTTTCCTACCTCGACTACCGCGATCTGCGCGACCGCAACCAAAGCTTCAGTGGGATGCTCGCCTATCGTCACAACTGGCTGACCCTTACCGGTGGCGCGACCCCTGAGCGCATCTACGTAGCCAACGTCTCCGCTAATTATTTCGATGTGCTCGGCATCAAGCCGGCGCTCGGCCGATTCTTTCTGCCCAACGAGGAAGCCCAGGACGGCGGTACTCCTTACGTTGTTCTCAGCTACTCGCTATGGCAAACGCAGTTCGGCGGCGACCCGGCCATCGTCGGCAAATCCATCGAGCTTGCGCGTCATCCTGTCACCGTAATCGGCGTCGCGCCGACGGGATTCATCAACACCATGCCCGGTGTTCGCTATGACGCATGGTTGCCGCTGGACCCCCTGGGCAATGACAGATCCCACATGACAGATCGCAGTGCCAGCTATCTCAATGTGCTGGGCCGTCTCAAGCCCGGAGTCAGCCGCCAGCGCGCCACGCAGGATCTGGAGACAATCATGAGCCGGATCGTGGTTGAGTTCCCCAATGACCATCCCGGCGTGAACACCATCACCCTCGATCCCCTGTGGCGCTCGCCTTTTGGGGCCAACGTGTTTTTCGCAGCGTCTCTGCCCATTCTGCTGGCCATCGCCGGACTCGTTCTCTTGCTGACCTGCGTCAACGTGGCCACGCTTGCACTGGTTCGTTTCGGCTCGCGTCATCACGAGATCGCGATTCGCCAATCGCTCGGCGCCGGACGAGTCCAGCTCATGCGCCAGATGATCCTCGAACTCATGCTCATTTCACTTGCTGCCGGCGAAATTGCCCATGTCCTTACTTCGTGGACGGCGAAACGGCTGGCGGACTTCATCCCGCCCAACGCACAGCCGATCGTACTTACTGGAACCGTCGATCACAATGTAATATTCGCCATTTTGGTGCTCGCAATTCTGGCCAGCACAATCTGCGGCGCACTCCCGGCATGGCGCGCATCGCACGCCAATACAGCAGAGGTGCTCAAAGACGAGTCGCCCAGCATCTCCGGAAACACCCGCAATCGGCATATGCTCAGCGCGCTCGTAGTTGCCCAGATCGCCCTTTCCCTCGCCTTGCTGGTTTCCTCCAGTCTGCTTCTGCGCACGCTGAGGAACATGAGTAGCGCCAATCCTGGCTTCGAGCAGGACCACATCCTCACCGCTTCCGTGGGTTTGGGAATCGCGGGCTATCCACCCAGCGAGGAAAATGCGATCCAGCATAAGATTCTTGATCGGGTTGCGGCGTTGCCCGGAGTTCAGGTCGCCGCGCTGACCGATTGGTTGCCGCTCAGCTTCAACGGAAGAAGTTCCGACGTCTATCCCGAAAACTACGTCCCGCAACAGCACGAGTCGCACGAGGTTCGACGGGCTGGCGTCACTCCAGGCTTCTTCGAGGCGATGAGAATTCCGATTATCTCTGGTCGTGACTTTACGCGCGATGATAACGAAACCGCACCGCGTGTCGTAATCGTCGATCAGACCGCGGCTGCGAGGTACTGGCCAGAAAAAGATCCGATAGGCCACCGGCTCAGCATAGGCGGCCAGTTGTTCCAGGTGATCGGGGTCGCCAGGAACTCGAAACATCAATTCATCAACGAGCAATCAGAACCGATGGTCTACCTCAGCTTCTTTCAGAACGCAGGTGAGACTACCGTCATGATCCAGACCCATGGCAGTCCGTCCGCCATGGCGCCGGCTTTGGTCGGGGCAATCCACCAGGTGAACGGTCAGCTTGCGATTTTCGATGTGCGCTCCCTGCACGAAACCACCCAGGTCTCAAACGCTATTGCAGTCATGGGGAGCACCCTCGCCGGGATCTTTGCCATGATTGCCCTTGTACTGTCGGCCACGGGTATCTATGGTGTCGTCGCCTACCGAACGCAGCTTCGCGTCCACGAAATAGGCCTCCGCATGGCCTTAGGGGCTTCACGCGCCAACGTGCTGCGCCTGGTGTTGATGCAAGGCATGTGGCTCACGACGATAGGACTTGTTCTCGGATTGGGCCTCTCGTTCGGCTTCACGAGGTTCATCTCCGGGCTGTTGTACGGGATCAGCGCCAACGATCCGCTCACCGTGATCGGAGTCGTGGTTCTGCTCGCTACGATGTCGCTGTTGGCTTGCTTTCTTCCGGCTCGACGAGCAATGCGTGTGAATCCGGCAATCGCGATTCGCGAGCTATAGGTAATCCGGCTAAACCTGTTACAGCAAGAACGGCACAAGCGCGGCAACCCGCTTCGCGTACAAACCATACTGTTCGCCAAACTGCTCGCGCATCCACCTCTCCTCTAACCGCAGTTTCATCCAAAGCGCAGCAAAGATAAGCGCTAATGCGATCACTCCCCGAACTTGCGTGATCGCGAGTGCGGTGCCCAGGAAGCCCGTCAGCAGACCCGTATAGATCGGATGACGAGCCAGCGCGTATGGTCCACTCGTAATCAACTCGTGGTCTTTCTTGATGGTGACCGAACGGCTCCAGTTTCTCCCGAGACGATGACGAGCCCATATCGAGAACAACAGCCCCGATACTGTAATCACCGCGCCACCCCAAAAGGTCCAGAGGCCGGCGGATAAGAGCGAGCGGTACAGCCATGCTACCGGGATCTGTTGCATCGACAGAAGGGCCACCGCAGTCAGGAAGAGCACGCTGCGCAGCCCGCGCGATGAAGCCGGCTCAAGGCGCTCTGTTGCCTTGACGTTCGATGATAGGATCTGCCAGTAGACCAGGTACCCGATCCAGATGGCCGGAAACAGAAGCGCATAAAACCAGCGCACAAAATCCCTCCGCTTTCTTATGCATTGGATTACGTAAGGTCAGCTGCAACGGTTCCCGCGTGGCAATGCACCGTCTGGATGCAGAGGTGGCAGATCAGGCACGTTGCTGCTTCTCAATCTCGGCCAGCACTTCGTCCAGCGCCGACTGCCATGAAGCCAACTGGATTCCGAACCTGCGCTGGAGTTTCTCATTCGACAACACGGAGTTCCGCGGCCGCGCTGCCGGCGTCGGATACTCGCTGGTCGCAATCGCCTTTACCTGCGGTTTTCTGCCTCCCAGCAAAGCGGACCCGCGCTCGAAAATCGCCCGTGCGAATCCGCACCATGAAACACTGCCGCCGCATGTCATGTGATACAGACCCGCCCAGGCGCTTTCCGCACCGAATTTGTCCTCTAGAATCCCAGTGACAATCTTCTGTGTCGCGCGCGCGAGTTCCGCGGCAGATGTTGGCGCACCAACCTGATCGCCCACCACATTCAAGGAATCCCGTTCCTGGCCGAGACGCAACATTGTGTGGAGAAAATTCTTGCCCTTCGGCGCATACACCCAGCTCGTGCGGAAGATCAGAGATACCCCGCCGACGCCTCGAATCTCGTCTTCTCCCGAAAGCTTGCTCGCGCCATAGACGCTCAGCGGATTGGTCGCGTCCTCCTCGACCCACGGGCCGTTCTTCGAACCATCAAATACATAGTCCGTAGAGAAGTGAATCAACAGTGAACCTGCGCGGCGCGCCTCCTCTGCGAGCACACCGGGCGCCATGCCGTTCACAGCCATGGCGAGGTCCTCCTCGCTCTCTGCGCGATCGACTGCCGTGTATGCGCCTGCGTTGATGATGATGTCCGGCGCGACTTCACGTACTTTTGCGCGAATCTGTTCAGCGTCGGAAAGATCGAGCCTGCTGCGGTTGCACCCTACCACCTCCGCCGAGCCATCAAACTGCTCCAGCAAGGCCCTGCCCACCTGCCCATCTACGCCGGTGATCATGACTCGCGGCCAGATGCTCAAGCGAAAACCTCCGCGTCGGCGAGAGTCGAACCATTCGCGTCTTTCTCCGACACAATCGCCTTCACCGCCTTCACGGGCCAGGGAATTCCAATCTCCGAATCGTTCCACACAATCGTGCGCTCGCCCTTTGGGCTGTAGTAGTCCGTCACTTTGTACGCGAATCCCGCCAGTTCGCTTTGCACCAGAAATGCGTGTCCAAATCCCTCCGGAATCCACAACATCCGGCAATTCTCGGCGTTCAGCTGGACCGCAACGTGCTTGCCAAAGTGCGGCGAATTACGCCGCAGATCGACAGCCACGTCCAGCACTGCGCCAAAAACGACCCGCACTAGCTTGCCCTGAGGTCGAATCACCTGGTAATGGATTCCCCGCACAACATTCTTCTTCGAAATCGAAAAGTTGTCCTGAACCCAGGTCGTCGGCAGACCTGCCGACTTGAACTCTTTCTGGTTCCACGTTTCCCAGAATGCCCCGCGATTGTCGCTGTGAATCTTCGGCGTAATCACGAACACGCCCGGTAAGGAGGTCTCTTCAATGTTCATAGTTCACCCGATCCCGCCGGGATAAACCGTTCCTTTCGCAGTGCCAGCAGGTACTGTCCATACCCGCTCTTTGATACTGGCTTGGCCAATTCTTCAAGCTGCTCCCCGGTGATATAGCCGAAGTGATAGGCAATCTCTTCTGGGCAGGCAATCATTAATCCCTGTCGTCGCTCGATCGTCTGGATGTAGAGACCCGCTTCGAACAAGGAATCATGCGTGCCGGTATCCAGCCACGCCATTCCCCGGCTCATCACCTGCACCCTCAGCTTCGCCGCTTGGAGATAAAGCCGGTTCAGATCTGTAATCTCCAGTTCGCCGCGTGCGGAGGGTTTCAGCCCTTCCGCTAGCTTCACCACGTCATTGTCGTAAAAATACAGCCCCGTTACCGCGTAGCGTGACTTCGGCTGCTTTGGCTTCTCTTCAATGCTGATCGCATGGCCTGCAGCATCGAACTCGACAACGCCATACCGCTCCGGATCGTGCACCGGGTACGCAAACACTAGGGCGCCATTCGTCAGCTTAGCCGCACGCTGCAGATCGCGCGAGAATGATTGCCCATAGAAAATGTTGTCGCCAAGAACCAGCGAGCACGCATCCCCGCCAATAAATTCCTTTCCGATCGTGAACGCCTGCGCCAGCCCGTCGGGACTCGGCTGCACCGCGTAACTCAGGTTGATGCCCCAACGCTTTCCGTCCCCCAGCAGCTCTGCAAATCGCCCCGTATCCTGTGGCGTTGAAATTATAAGAATGTCGCGGATCCCCGCCAGCATCAGGGTGCTCAGCGGGTAGTAGATCATCGGCTTGTCGTATACCGGCAGAAGCTGTTTCGAAACCACGTGCGTCACCGGGTAAAGCCGAGTTCCCGAACCGCCCGCAAGAATGATACCTTTCATCGCGCGATCCTCTCTTCATAGTTCTGCTTGATCCAGGTCAGATACGCGCCGCTACGAACATCCTCCACCCACGTCGCGTGGTTTAGATACCACTCGACCGTATTGCGCAGTCCCTGCTCGAATATCACTGAAGGCTGCCACCCGAGTTCACGCGCGATCTTCCGCGCATCAATCGCGTAGCGCCGGTCATGTCCCGGCCGGTCCGTCACAAACTTGATCAGTTTTCGTCGCGGCCCGATTCTCGCATCCGGCCTTAGCTCATCCACGAGATCGCAGATCGTCTCCACAACATCCAGATTATTGCGTTCGCTATTCCCGCCCACGTTATACGTCTCGCCCGGCATGCCGCGCTCCAGCACGGTGCGGATCGCCGAGCAGTGGTCATCCACATACAGCCAGTCGCGCACATTCTGCCCATCGCCGTAAACCGGCAGCGTCTTGCCCTCGAGCGCATTCAGAATCATCAGCGGAATCAGCTTCTCCGGAAACTGGAACGGCCCGTAGTTGTTCGAGCAGTTCGTCGTCAGCACCGGCAGTTTGAAAGTGTGAAAATACGCTCGCGCAAGATGATCCGACGCGGCCTTCGAAGCCGCATACGGGCTGTTCGGCGCATACGCGGTCGTCTCTGAAAACGCGGGATCATCCGGCCCCAGCGTTCCGTACACCTCGTCCGTCGAAACATGCAGAAACCGGAATGTATCCTTTGCCGCACCTTCCAGCCCCGACCGGTACCGCCTCGCCTGCTCCAGCAGTGTGTAGGTGCCCTGTACGTTGGTCTGAATGAACGCACCGGGATCCGCGATCGAACGGTCAACGTGGCTCTCCGCGGCGAAATGGACAATGGCGCGCGGCCGATACTCATTCAGGGCCGCCTTGACAGCCTCTCCATCGCAGATGTCCGCTCGCACCAGCTGGTATCGTGAGTCATCTTTGAGCGATGCGAGATTCTCCGGGTTGCCTGCATATGTCAGCAGGTCCAGGTTCACCACTCGCGTGCCGACACTCTCGATCCACCGCAGCACGAAGTTCGAACCAATGAATCCCGCGCCGCCTGTGACGAGGATCGTGTCTCTCGTTTCAGTCATTGTTTATTCGTTTCCTTAATTACGCAAAGGGCCGTAACTCGAAAGGCAGCATCTTCGCAGCCGTACACGGCGTAAGTCTATCGTATTTCACGTGATCAGACTTAAGCTCTGTTCCGTGGGGTTTAAAGGATTGAATGGACACGCGCGCGACAATCATGTGCATATCCTTGGATGCAATTCACGCCAGAAACATGCAGTCCCCGTAACTGAAAAACCGGTAGCCCTGCTCCACCGCATGCTTATATGCCCTCAGCACGCGTTCTCGCCCCCCAAACGCGCTCACCAGCATCAGGAGGCTCGACTGTGGAAGATGAAAATTCGTTAACAGAGCCCCAACCACGCGAAATTCAAACCCCGGTGAAATGAAGATCTCCGTCTCTCCCGAATGCGCCGCTATCGATTCCGATCCCGCCCGCACCACTACAGACTCCAAAGTGCGCACCACCGTCGTACCCACGGCCACAACCCGGCGCTCCTCGCTCAGCGCCCGATTCAATGCGTCCGCTGTCTCTGACGAAATGCTGTACCGCTCCCGGTGAAGGCGCACTTCGTCCACGCGCTCCACGCGCAACGGCGCGAACGTCCCCAGACCTACATGCAATGTCACACGAGCAATCTCGACTCCTCGCGCTGCAACGGCATCCAGCATCTCCGGCGTGAAGTGCAGCCCCGCTGTCGGCGCCGCAACAGATCCACGTTCCCGCGAAAACACCGTCTGATACCGCTCGCGATCGGCCGCAGCGTCGTCGCGATGGATGTACGGAGGCAGCGGCACGTGGCCGATCCCTTCGAGAACGCCAAAGAGATTCTCGACCGGCGCGAACTCCAGCAGTCTTTCGCCAAACTCCCCCCGTTCCAGCACCTCGGCTTCGAGTACGATCCTGCCATCCGCCGCCGGGAAAATCAGCCGCTCCCCGATGGCAACCTTGCGCCCCGGCCGCACTAGTGCGCGCCACTGATTTTCTCCCGCCGGCTCAGTCAACATCACCTCGATCCGCCCGGTAGGCTTCTCCTTGTCGCGCCGCAACGTCCTGCGCGCGTACAGCCGCGCCGGAATCACCCGGCTGTCATTGAGAACCAGCAAATCATCCTTGCGCAGCAGGGTGGGGAACTCGCTGAAATTCGAGTCCCGCGCCGCTCCTGAAGCCAGATCCACCAACAGCATGCGGCTCGTTCCCCGAACTGCTGGCGGCTCCTGCGCGATCAGCTCCTCAGGCAGTTCGTAGTCGAAATCAACTACACGCAAATCGCTCATCGATGCCCGCTCATCTGCCGCTGACCGTGTCGCGCTCCAGCGCACGCTGTCCGAAATGCTCGAGCGCCCGCAGCCGCGCACCCTCCAGCGCGTCATTCAGCTCCTGCCGCTTCTCCTCGAACTGCTCCGCTGGCAGATCTGCAGGAACGCTCGTCCACCCTGCCCAGCTCACCACGATGCGCGTGAATGGCTTTGGTACAAGAAAACGATCCCACGAATTCAGCACCCACGCACTCTCCGGCAGCAGGTGAAATCCGCCAATCGGCGCTCCCGTCATCTGCGCCAGTTTGACCGGTCCCATCTTCGTCTCGTAGATAGGCCCCAGCGGTCCGTCTGCGGTGAAGATCGCCGTTCGCCCCGTCTCGATCACTTGCTTCAATCCCAGCAGTCCTTCGTGCGCGCCCCGCGAACTCGATCCGCGCACCGCATCGAAGTCGAACATCTTCAGGATGCGTGTAATCAGTTCTCCATCGAAACTGCGGCTGATCAGGATCACCGCCATCGATTTCCGGAAATACACCGTGCAAGGCAGTACGCACTGGTGCCAGAAGCAGTAGATCTCCGGCCCTGGCTTTACGCCGTAGAGCACCGGTGTCACGCCCTCCGGTGCAATCACTTCGAAGCGCCATGTGCGGCCGAACACCTGGAGAAGCGCCCAAACCAGGCGCGGCACAATCGCCAGCACAATCCGCTGGCCCAGTGTGAATCTTGGACTGTCCTCGGCGTTCACTCCCACGATTCTACAAGTCCGCGCTTGTGCCGATCGAAGATCACGACGTCTCGTTTCGCCGCCTCAGTTCGAACCTCTCAGCTACTCTCGGAAGCGATCGGACAGGTTTTGAATCGGTCCTCCTGTCTACAAGGACCTGATTGATGCTATGCTCCGCTTGATCGCGCGAGGTCGAGATGATTCTCCATGACAACCGCAAACGATCCGCGATCGTTTGCTTCATCATTCTCTTTTCGGCCCTTAACTTCTTTGCGCAGTCCGCTTCGACCGATTCTCCCCAATTCACAACCGTGATCATTCCATCGGGCGCCGACCCCGACGCTCTGGCTGTGGCCGACATCAATGCAGACGGCGTCCCGGACATCGTCGCCGTCAATCCCGCGTCCGGAACCGTAACGGTTCTCCTTGGCGATCGCAACCTGCATTTCAGGCCTGCTGCAGGTTCTCCCTTTGCAGCCGGACAACAACCCACCAGTGTGGGCATTGGCGACTTCAACGCAGACGGCCATTCCGACCTTCTCATCGCGAATCATCAAACCTCTTACGTGACCCTGCTCCTCGGCGACGGTAAAGGAGGCTTCCGCCCGGCGCCGCATTCGCCCTTCACTGTCAACGCAAAACCTCATCCCCACGGCGTCGCCATCGGACATTTCTGCGGCAACGATCAGCCTCTGGACGCGGTCATTGACAGTTGGGGTACAGAACAAGTCGAACTCCTCATCGGCGACGGCAGAGGGGGTTTGAAGAATGGACCGATGTTTCCCGCCGGTCCCGGTTCCGATCTCCCCCTGCGTTCCGCCGATCTCAATCGCGACGGATTCCTCGACATTGTCATGCCCGACACCGCCATCGGGCGCTGGAATGCGAACAGGGTCTCTGTCCTCCTCGGCGATGGAAAGTGCGGATTTCATGCCGCCCCCGGTTCGCCATTCCCGGCTGGTGCTGTTCCGTGGAGCATTGCCGTCGGCGATTTGGACAGCGATGGCATCCCTGATATGGTCCTCACACCCTATGGCCCGCAGGTTCGCGATCCACACCAGATCGCCGCCACCGTTCTTCTCGGCGATGGCGCCGGCGCATTTCATCCCATGCCGGGCTCTCCCTTCGCTCTGCCCGGATGCGCCAGCCCCCGCCGCGTCGCTCTCGGAAGCATCTCCGGCGACAGACTTCGCGATTTCGCCGTCACCTGCGCGAACACGTCATCCGTTCTCCTGTTTCTTGGTCAGCAAAAAGGCGGATTCCGCCTGACCACGCTCGACGTCGCAAGCGCCTCGGATCCGGTCCGCAGCACTGCAGGCTCTCCTCCCGAGCGTGGCATCCTGTTCGCCGATCTCACTGGCCAGGGCAAAGACGACCTGATCATCAGCAACGGCTCAGCCGGCACCATCACTCTTCTTCTGCCAAAATAACTCGCGCGATCTCCCCCCACCCGCCCCGGAGCGTTAGATTTGTATTGCACTTTTTGTCAACGTCCAATCCGCGTCGAAACGATACGTCACGGTGTGCATCCACACCGGGGGGAGCCGATGAAGCACTTCGCACTTCTACTCACGTTGGGAACTGCCGCACTCACCGCCGCCGCGCAGCAGTCCCCCAAGACCCCGTTTTCTCCTGAAGAGTTGCAGCGTTTCCGCGCCCTCGCCCCCATCGACACCCACACCCACGTCTTCGCCGCGGGCCCGATCATCGCCATGCTGCAGAAGCTCAATCTGCACATCCTCGATATCCTCGTCGTCGACGACAACTCCACCCCGCACCGCGATCTCGCGACGCAACGAACCAAGGCGCTCGCCGTCGTCCAGGCCAGCCATGGCTATGCCGTCCTCTGCACGAGCTTCGATCCCTATTCCTTCAACCAGCCAGATTACGATCGCAACGTCATTCAAGGCCTGAACAACGACTTCGCTAATGGCGCCATCGCCGTCAAGATCTGGAAAAACGTGGGCATGGAGATCAAGGATGCGAACGGCAACTTCCTCATGGCCGACAATCCCGTCTTCAAGCCGATCTTTCAGGACATCGCCGCGCACAATAAGACCCTCGTCGCGCACATGGCCGATCCCGATTCCGGCTGGCAGCCGCCCAACCCCGCCTCACCCGATTACGAGTACTATCGCGATCACCCCACCGCCTACATGTACGGCAAGCAGGGCATTCCTTCGAAAGAAGAGATCCTCCGCGCACGTGACAACGTCCTCGAACAGAACCCGAACCTGCGCGTCATAGGTGCTCATCTCGGCAGCATGGAATCAAACCTCGACGACCTCGGCCGCCACCTCGACAAGTACCCCAACTTCGCCGTCGACATCGCCGCGCGCATGCCCTACTTCGAGATGTATCCTCGCGAAACTATGATCGCCTTCATCACTAAGTATCAGGACCGCCTCATCTACGGAACCGATAACGATTTCAACGGTGGATCGGATGAAAAAATCCGCGAACTCGAGTCCGTCTACGCCAACGACTGGCGCTACTTCGCCACCAGCGACACCCTCGAGTACAAAGGAAAGCCGGTCAAGGGACTCAACCTCCCCGGATCCGTCGTCCGCAAGATCTACCACGACAACGCCGTCAAATGGTTCCCCGGTATCCTCGCCACTCCCGCGCAGTGAGCAAGTTCTAGAACGATCCAAAGGCACTTGCAGGGCATAAATTGAAATCGTAAAAGGAATAAGCTTGGAGGCGTCCGCAAAAGGCACGAAGCGTCAGGGCACGACTCTAGTGCCGTGAAATCGCATAAACACCAGGGCTTTTTAGCCCCTGAGCTAAGTTCGCCTAACTAATGCGCCACCACTCCGATCGCAGTTCCTCGCCCTTGACCACATCTGAAGGAACCCCCGGCGTCGGCGACCACAGCTTCAGCCCCTCTTCCCGCCAGATCATCTCGATCGGCTGCGTCCAGTAGTGCAGCGCAAGGTCGAACAGCCCCCAGTGAACCGGCATCAGCAGGCCTCCTCCGCCCATCGCGCGAAAGCTCCGCAGCGCACCCTCCGGCCCCATATGAATATCGGCCCAGAGAGGATTCGAAGCGCCAATCTCCAGCATCGTCAGGTCGAACGGCCCAAACTGCTCTCCGATCTCGCCGAACCCCTCCCACTCTCCCGAATCCGCTCCGTAGTACAGGCGGTGTTGCGGTCCGCCCAGAACGAACGAGGCCCAGAGAGTCTCGAACCGATTGAACAGGCTCCGCCCCGAAAAGTGACGCGCCGGCAGCGCCGTCACCTCCACTGCACCCACCATCGTCGTATCCATCCAGTTCAACTCAACGCAACGCGATGCCGCCAGGCCGAATTTTCCAAGCAGCGCCCCCACACCCAAAGGAGTAATCCATCGCGCCTTTTCCACTGCGCCCGATCCCGCCAGGGTCCGAATCGTTTTCTCGCCCAGGTGATCGTAGTGATCGTGCGAAACAATCACCGCATCGATCGCCGGCAGATCCTCCAACGCGAGCGGCGCAGCAAAAAACCGTTTTGGTCCGGTCCAGCTTGTCGGCGATGCGCGCTCATCCCACACCGGATCGATGAGGATCCGCACCCCATCGATCTCCACAATCGACGTCGCATGTCCCATCCACGTGATGCGAAGCCCCGACCGCGGCTCAGTGGCGTAGATGTTCTCATCCGTGTGAAACGGCCCCAGCGGCTCACGCGGCGAACGAGCCTTCGTCCCCAGAAAAAACTTCGGCCCCACCTTGAACATCACCGACATCCCACCGACCTTCGTCGGTACAGGATTGAGATACCGTCGGCCATCCCGTCGCGCAGGTTGCAGCAGCATAGTCCTTCGATGCTCTGCGCCCTCGGCGGATTCTGCTCCTACGGCTTCTGTGGTTACCGGCATCACGGCTCGAGCTATTTCGACCCCCCGGCGGCTGTATCCACCGGCTTCACGGCGCTCAGCGGAATCTCCATCGTCCCCACTTTGCGCGACCTCCGGTCATAGATCCCCGTGCGCAGCCAGTAATTTCCATTCGGCACAGCCAGTTCAAAGTGCAATTGCACTCCTGTGTTCTGGAACATCGCATACGCATCCGGCTTGATGTTCAGCCCGATGAGGTGATCCTGCCGCTTGATGATGCCGCCGTAGCGGTCATAGACAATCAGCGAAGCATTCAGCGCGCCTGTGTGCAGACCGTCCGCGCCGAGTTTCAGGTTCAGATCCTTCAGGTCGATGGCGAAGTCAACAGTGTAATGGTTCTTGTCCTTTCCCGTCAGTTCGTTCTCCTTCGCCTCCGCTGGCACAATCCGGGCTTTCAAGAGAATCTGCTCGCTCTGCGGCATACCCAGGTCCATAAACGGCAGCAATGGATCGACCTGTCCGGGATTCTCCGCCGCCAGTTTTCGAATTTCCTGGTCCCGCTGTCTCAGTGCGCTTCCCGGCAGGGCAGAATCCTCTGCGAAGTAGCCCCGTCGGTAAGACAGGTTGAATTTTCCGCCCTCTACCTTTACCTCAATCTTGCGATAACTCCCGTCCATCTTGTCGTTCGTCGGCGAATACGAAAGCGTGTAGAAATGCGAGCCGTCGGAGGTGACCTTCTCGATGATGTCCGACAGTCCATTCATATTTGCAAACGCCCGCCCACCCGAATCCTTCGCCACCAGTTGCGCGGCCTCCTGATCTCCATTGCGCTCCATATCCTGGCTTGTCATCGACGAGGTCAGGCTGCCCGCACCTCCAATTACCTGGGCCGGCTGCGTATTATTTGCGGTCGCCAGATTATTTTCCGCCGTGTACAGCGCGTAACCCGATGTCCCGCGGGGATCAACTGGATAGATCGCAGCCCGCGCGGTCGCCAGCATATCGAGTGTCTTCCTGATCTCGTGATCTGTCGCCGGGTTCCCTGTCAACCCTCCCGTCAGAAAAGTCGAGGGAGGCTTCTCCACAAACCAGATGACGTTCTTCCGCCCCGGGAATCCCTGGAGAAACGCAGCCAGTCTCTGCAGGTTTTGGAGCGTCACATAGATGCGGTCGACAGAGCGCGAGGCATCGTTCTCTGCGATAAACCCTTGCAGCGCGGCAATCATTTCCGGCGAGGCAGCTGTCCCTCCGTTGGGTGCCGGTGCGCTCATCATTCCGATCAGGTTCTGCTGCGTGTTCGTCTCGTCCTGTCCCTTCAGCGCCACCGAGGTCTCGACCCAGTTGTTCTTCTTGTCGTTGAGCGCCGCTGCCAGCACCCCCGGATCATCATTAAACCCCTGGACAAAATGCAATCCCAGCCCCATCGCGAAGATCGCACTGCGCGTGCCCGGCTTTGCGCTCTTCAGAAACTTCAGCGCCTGCGCATGAACGTAGCTCTGGTTGTCGATTCTTGTATTCAGCGAGTCCAGCAGCAGCACATTCACCGCCGCCGGTTGCGGAAAAGGCGAGAAATTCGTAAACACATCGGGCGGCAGTTTCGGCATCTCGACCGGCTGTGCTGGCCTCGCGGGAACATTCTCCTCAAAGAATGAGATCTTCTGCGGCGTTCCCTGTTCCGTCACCGCAAAGGCGTCCTTTGAGAGACCGGTGACGGGCTTGCCCGACGAATCGGTCACAATCACGTCAACCACCACCGCACGCGCATTTACTTGAAGACTCGGGTATGCTTTCTCGGCCTCAGACCCCGGCTGTTGCGACTGGGTCCGAACCGGGACAACCGCACACATCAGCATCAACAACCCAAGGCCAACCCCAACGAAATCTCGACGCATCCTGGCCCCTCAACAGATAGACGAATCATTGTAGGCCGCTCCCCGCTCCAAAGTGAACGCGAGCAGACTTCGAAGTCGCCCAACTCGACCTTAATACCTGAAAACTCTCAGCGTGCAGAGCCGCGAGCGCATAACATGCCTTTTCCTTCGATGAGCCTGCGGACGACATCGCTTACCGAAGGTCTTGGTACACCAGCTTTTCAAAGTCACGCAGCGTTCGTATTGCGCGGTCGTCATAGAACGGCAGCACCTGCATCATCATCACGCCGCCGATGTGTCGCATGGGATCGATCCAGAACTCGGTGTTGTAAATGCCAGCCCAGCTGATGCTGCCTGGACTACGAAACACGGCGTACTGCGGATCGCTGGAGGCGATCTGAAAACCGAGGCCGAACTTATCGCGACCGGCTCCCAGCGGAAATGGCTTGGTTAGCGATGGGTCGGCAGCAGGCTGCAATTCCACAAACATCGCTCCAATGCTGTTTTCGCCCATCATTTGTACAGAACTCTCGCTCAGGATTTTCGCCGGGCCCAGGTGCCCTCCGTTGAGCAGCATTTGCATGAACCTGCCATAATCCTGAGCCGAAGAGTACAGGCCTCCGTCGCCTCGAAACGGCGGCTTTGGCGTCGCCGGCACTGGGTTGGCCGATACCCTTTCTTTCAACTCACCGTCGATCCGCTGATATCTCTTGGCCACGCGCGACTGTTTAGCGAGCGGCACAGCAAATGACGTATCCACCATGCCCAGCGGTCCGAAGATGTGCTTCTGGAAGTATGCTTCGAGCGACTTGCCGGAGATCTTCTCAACCACCATGCCGAGCACGGCAGTGTTCGATCCGTAGTTCCATTTGTCGCCAGGATCGTTCAGCAGCGGCAGTTCCCACTCGTCTTTCTTGGTCTTCTCTGCAAGCTCGTGCTCGATCGGATTCGAAAAATCGTAGCCGATGCCGGAAGTGTGCGTCAGCAAATGGAGGATCGTTATCGGCCGTTTCGCCGGTCGCGTTTCGTAGGTTGCGTCTTTCTCGTTGAACTTGGTAATTACCTGGAGGTTTTCAAAACCGGCAAGGTATTTTGATACGGGATCGTCGAGCTTGAGCTTTCCCTCCTCCCGTAGCATCATGATTGCCACCGACGTCACCGGCTTGGTCATCGATGCAATCGAGAAGATAGCGTTCACAGGCATTGCTATATCGCGTCCAACATCCAACTTCCCGGCTGAGTCCTGGTAGAGCACGCCATCGCGGCCAACGACCAAGGCCACGACACCCGGCGTATCGCCGCGATCGACCGCGCCGCTCAGCTGTCGTGATAGCGCAGCCTTGTCAGCCTCTGAAAATCCCGCCTTCCGCGTCTCCTGGCTGAGCTGCGCATTGGCCTGCGCAAGCACAGGCGAAATCAGCCATCCAGCGATGGCCGCAATCACCACGAAGTCAGCGGCGGTCTTACACAGCCTCTTCATTTCGAGCACCTTCAGTTCTCTCGCCGAGTTTAGCCAGTCTGCGAATGTTTAGAAGCGAGTTTATCCCGGGAATGAGCCGGGTGCCCCAAAGTCTCGATTCTGAGACCTGGGAAAGCAACGACCTCTTCCCAGCGGGAATGTCGACTCCCCATCCAGGTCGCGCTTCTCAACTTGGGAGGGTGGGAAACCGTCAACCCCGTCCACCCAACTCTTTCCCTAACCCCCAGATTCCGCTCGCCAAAAACTCCGGTCCATTTTGCAAGGAATTTCCCCGGATCGGCGCAAAATGGGTTTGTGGACGAATTTTAGTCGAAATTCAGGCCGCGGGCAGGGCGCTCGGGTCTCGATTCTCAGACCCGGGAAAGCAGCGACCTTCACCCAGCCTCTAGGACGTAACCCATTTGTTTACAATACTATGGGCGCAAGTCGAAAAAGAGAGGAACTTGCAGCGAACTCCCATCCTTAAATGGTTGATTCTGGATACTTTCCGCCCAGAGATGGGGGTACCCCCCCGCGATTCAGGGGAGAGTGGACCTTTTCCGAGCCGAAGCTTCTAGCTATAACGCAGCCACCGCACCAGCTCCGGGAGCGTCGCCCGCTTTCCATACATAAGGATGCCCACGCGGTACAGCTTCGCCGAGATCCAAAGCACCACCCAGATGCTGGCCACGAGCAGCCCGATCGACGCCACGAACTGCCAGATCGGCGGGATCTGCGATGCCATCCGCAAAAACATGATGATTGGCGCCGTCGGCGGAAACAGTGATGCCGCCACAGCCCAGATTGAATTCGAGTCGTTGATGACCACCATGATCAGCGAAAAACTCAGCCATACCGGCACGGCCGCCAGCGGCATGTACATCTGCAGCTCCTGCTCCGTCTCGCACGTCGCTGCCAACCCCGCGAATAACGAACTGTACAGGAGGTAGCCCAGGAGGAAGTACACCGGAAACAGGACCGTCTCGACCGTTGAAATATGAACCGCAAGGTCTCCGCTCAGAAAGGAAGCGGCCATCGGCGTTCCGATCAGGATCGCCCCCGCCACCAGCCAGATTGCGATCTGTGTCAGTCCCACCGCGCCAACGCCGATCAGCTTGCCGGCGAGCATGTCAGAAGGACGCGCAATCGCCAGCATTACTTCAAAAATTCGTGACGTCTTCTCCTGGATAATCGAACGCGCCACGTTCATCCCGTAAAGCATGGTGGTCATTGAAAGGAGAATGGCCATCACGTAGCCCTTCCAGAACGAAGCCGTGGCATTGCTCTTCACCACCGAGCCGTCTTTTTTCACCTGGAAGGTCTCCAGCGGAATGCCCTTCACCAGATTGTCGGCTGCGTCATGCTGCAAACCCCCACCCTGCAGTTTCGCGTCGAGGAGTGCATGATTCACCGCCTCCTTCATGCGCGCGCCGGTAATAAAGTCGCCTGACGATTGTGAGGTGTAGGCTGCCGTCGGCGCCTGGCCCGCGGGGGTTTCAACCCACAGAAAACCGTCAAGGTCCTTTTTCCGCACTTCATCAATAAGCTGGTTATGGTTGAGGTCCGTCGCTGCCAGGACATCGACCTTGGCCTTTGCGTCCTTGTCGCCCGTGAGCTGTCCCTTAATCTCGGTCGCAAGAAGGGGATCGCTCGAAGCAACCGCGAGGTGTTTGCCCGCGCCTAGATTGAGGCTCGACAGGTAACCAATGCCGATGATCGCCGCAAAAATTGCAGGCACGCCGAAAGTCGTCATCTTGAAGGCGCGGCCCCGCACCTGCTCCAGGTATTCGCGTTTCGCAACGAGCCAGATACTACGCATCGACCTTGCCTCCCACCGTTTGAATGAAGATTTCTTCCAGTGATGGTTCGACCATCTCGAACCGGTAGACCGTCGCCATGGCCGAGGCCTCGCGCAACAGTTTCTGTGCGTCGCCGTGCGGTTTCAGCTTGATCTCCGCATGTCCCGAGAAATTATTCGCTTCCGCAATCTCGGAACTCTGGAGGAAATCAGCGCAACCCTCAAACTCGACAATGATGTGGTTTCGCTCGTAGCGGGACTTGATCTCTCGCACACGGCCCGAAAGCACAGCCTGGCCTTGATTGATGAGGCAGATCGAATCGCACAGTTTCTCCACCTGGTCCATGCGGTGGGTGGAGAAGACGATGGCTTTTCCTTCGTCCTTCAAGTCCAGCAGCGTTTGCTCCAGCAGCTTGGCATTTACCGGATCGAGCCCGCTGAAAGGCTCATCCATCACGATCAATCCAGGATCATGCAACAGGGAACCGATAAACTGGATCTTCTGCTGCATTCCTTTGGAGAGCTCCTCGGTCTTTTTTGGCAGCGCCTCATCGATCTCCAGCCGCTTGGCCCACTCGATCGCGCGCTTCTGCGCATCGGTCGCATTAAGCCCATGCAACTGCCCGAAGAACACCAGCTGCTCCTGCACCTTCATCTTCTTGTAGAGGCCGCGCTCTTCCGGCAGGTAGCCGACGCGTTCCAGGCTCGCCCGTTCAAAGGGCTTACCAAACAAGCTGACCTTTCCCGAATCCGGCATTGTGATTCCCATCATCATCCGGATCGAACTGGTCTTTCCGGCCCCGTTGGGGCCCAGCAGTCCGAACATCTGGCCGGCTTCGATTGAGAGACTCAGATCGCGCACGGCGACCTTGGTCTCGTAGGCTTTCGTTACTCCTGCGAGATCAACGACAGGCATTTGTGCTCCTGGACTTTGCGTGTCTGGGAATGGGGAAGATCTTCCACGAGAAGTGTAGCAACCCGATTCGGCCTCCGCGAGGAAAGTACGCGGTCGATCGGCGAGCGGTTCCCAAAAGGCTTAGCTGTGCTTGTTGTACTCCGCTGGCCCGGTAAGCACCAGGGCATCCTTCTCGGCGTAGACGTACCAGCAGCACCAGTCCGTCTCGTGATTCGGCTGATCCATCGGCGAGATCAGATCCCGATAAATAACGCGGCCGTACACGTAGATCTTCTCTTCCCACCGCTCGATCTTCTTGAACTGCTCATCAGAGGCGCAGTAGGAGCGAACGTCCGTGCGACGGAAGGGACGAATTCCGGCCGTTTCGCCTGGCAACAGAATGATCGGCTCGAAAGGCGTCGCCGATTTACCGCTCTCATAATCAGGCGGCGACGGCAATTGGGTTTCGTCCGTAATCACCTTCACGCAGTCCGCCTTGGCCAGGATGCGTGCCGGTGTTCGCCCGCGATTCGTCGCCATCACCTTGAAGGCATGCTCCACGGTAAGCAGCGGCTCGACTGTTATTACGATCCACGGCCGGCCCGAATCGACGATCGCCTGCGAACTCTCAAGGGACGCATTGGCGCATTGCAGCGCCGCCTGCGCGGCAGAGACCCCGAACTCGGTCTGCCGCTGGATATTCTTCAGGGTCTTGAGGGCAAGCAGAACACCGATATAACCGAGAATGACGAGCACGAGGTTCGCACCCCATAGCACCTTGTCATGCCACGTCCAGCTGCCCACCTGCGCAGTCGGAGCAGTCACGACGATCTGCGGCGGCTGAGCACCTGTCGAACTCTGTCCGCTTCCCGGATCGCTCTGCGTTGAACCCGGATCGCTAGTGACGGGCCTCACAGCTTGAGAGGTTGGTACGGCGGGGCGGTATCCAGCGGCCGCCGGTCGCGCTGGTGTTTCATCCTCAGCCTGACCGCGCCCAAGCGCAGGCGACAGTGCGACCGCCATCATCAAGCAAAGGAAAGGAAGTCGCCTGAACATTAGAAGAAGCATACAACGGCAGAGGAGCGTTTCGTGAACCCGCGGGATAACTCAGAAGCTACAGTCAATAACTGAAGTTACGCTCCAAGTCTCTCTGTGCCGAGACCGAATTAGCCGGATCTCGAAAACTGTGGGAAAAAGTTACACGATTGTGTAAATGGCATTGCCCCCTTTTTTGGCGTAGGATCGGCCGGAGTGAGAGGATGGGGAAACAGAGGGCTTCTCTGGCCCCTTTTTTGACCGTCAATGGGCATTACTCCGGTGTATACCCTTGATTGGCCGGGGGTACTCGACAGGTGTACTTCCGTGTACACTTGCCTCGATACCCCCAAGGTAACGCATTGAATCCTGCGGAGGTTGACATGCGTCCGGCAGGGGGACGGAATTGCTCTAACTGTCTGCCAACAAGACAGGGAGCAAAGGAGGACTAGGATTGCAGCACTTGCAGCACCCGTATGCCTGGTGGCCAACCTTGGCGGTACTCATCGTGGCGACAGTTACTGACATACACAGCCGGCGAATTCCAAACTGGCTCGTATTTCCGTTTCTGCTGGGTGGGCTGGTCGTCTCAACGTGGGTTGCCGGATGGCATGGTCTCGGCCAAAGCGTTGTTGGAATGCTCCTGGGCGGGTTGATTTACGGTCTGCTGGCCATGATGGGCGGCATGGGCATGGGCGATGTGAAGCTCTGTGCCGCAATCGGATCATGGATCTGGTGGCAGCAACTCGTCTTTGCGCTGGTAATGATCGCTGTTGCCGGCGGAATTATGGCCATCGCATGGGCCATCTTCGGAGGCTTTTTAGGTGAGATGTTCTCGGGAGCA
>Ga0335080_10000445_pt1 | contig 37501 bp, 32 predicted proteins | sample Lox_Sample_34_FD_206720 | JGI IMG/M metagenome (GOLD analysis project Ga0335080, IMG submission 206720) | Soil microbial communities from Loxahatchee National Wildlife Refuge, Florida, United States - Lox_Sample_3.4 | ecosystem: Environmental > Terrestrial > Soil > Wetlands | place: USA... | reverse complement strand
GCGAGCTCCGGCGATGCCGGGCCCGCCACCATGGCGGCGGCTCATGCCTTGGGTGAGACGTTTAGCGGGCCGCGCTGGATAGCCCAGGAAGTGACGCTCAGCGAGGAAGAATCAGCCTTCAATCTTGAACTGGAAATGCAGAAAGCGTACGCCGCGTTTGCGGCGGCCGCGGCAGGGCGCGAGCAGCCATCGCCTGTCGCCGATGCGGCCGTGGCGGTGGCGGCAGAGGTAGCAGCCGTGGAGCTTTCGCCTTCAACGGCAGAAGTGGCTGTCACGCCGTCATGCGCGACCCTCGAGGCGTTACCCGCGATTTCGAACGAGCCCACTGCAGCGGCCGCTCCCGAGGAATATGCGGTTGTCAGCGCGGAGTCGAGCGAAGTGCAGACGACAGAAGTGAATCTGGAAAGCGCGGCAGCCGAAGTCAGAGCGGAAGTGGCGTGTGCTGCGGCGGCATCGGCAGGCGCCAGCCAGCCGATGGCTTCCGACGCCTTCACGACACAGGCATCCGCCGAGGGGATGGAGACGCCCGCGCGCGAGGAGGGTCCAGCGGAATCGCAACTGGCGGCGGCGTGGGCGCATTGGAAGCAGATCCGCGAGTCGGTGGTGGGGCCGCAGATTGCGACCGAAGCGGTTGAACGGCCCGCAGAACCCGGGGTCAGCCGCGGAGAAGAATCACAAGCGCCGCAAGCCGCCGAGCCAGCGGAGGTGGCGGCCGGAAGCACAGACGAGGCCACGGCGATAGCCAGCATCGTGGATAATGTGCTAGCCGAACTCAAACCCCGGCTGATGGAAGAAATCGCCCGGAAAATGGGCAAGCAGCAGAAGTAAGAATTACTCCGAAAGCAGCAAACCCCAGGGACAACACATCCGTCAGCCCGGCTCCGGCACCTTTGTCCGCTAACGCAGTTTAAGATGCATAAATGCCGACGTTGCCGAGACTTTACGCCATTCTCGACGCGGCGTGCTTTGCCGATGAAGAGAATATGTTCGCGGCTGCCGAGGAGCTGGAGAAAGTGGGAGTCAGACTTGTGCAATACCGCAACAAGTCAGGCAACGCACGAACGATGCTCACCCAGGTGCGGGAACTGAGACGGCGGCTTGCGAAGGACGTTCGACTGATCATGAACGACCGAGCAGACCTGGCGCTGACGGCCGGCTTTGACGGCGTGCATGTGGGCCAGGACGATCTGCCGGCAGAGGGAGCACGAAGGGTCATCGGATCGAGGATGTTGCTCGGAGTATCGACGCACAACGAGAGCCAGGTTCTTGAAGCCGGGGGCACGTCGGCGGACTACATTGCAATTGGGCCCGTGTTTGCGACGTCGAGCAAAGCCAAGCCGGATCCTGTGATCGGTCTGGATGGTGTGCGGAGGGCGCGGTCGCTGACGGAGAAGCCGATCGCAGCCATTGGAGGGATTACGCGTGGGAATTGCCGGGCGGTCATCGACGCGGGCGCGGATGCGGTGGCTGTGATATCCGATCTAGTGACAGAGCCGGGGAAATCAGCAGAGGAATTTTTGCGCATATTAAGGTAAAGTCGATGCGGCAGGGAGCGTGGTGTGAGCACTGAAACCACAACTGCGATGGCCAGAAGGGCGCCCAGCGATTGGGAGATCCACAGCCATCAGGACCGGGAACTGGTCAAAGGCCTGGGCGCGGTCAGCGCCACGATGCTGGTGATGGGGTCGATGATCGGTTCTGGCATTTTTATTGTGTCGGCGGAGATTGCCCGCGAGGTGAATTCGCCGGCCCTGCTGATCGGGGCCTGGCTGGTGACGGGGTTCATGACGATCGTTGGGGCGCTGAGCTACGGCGAGCTGGCGGCGATGATGCCGCGGGCTGGCGGGCAGTACGTTTACCTGCGCGAGGCGCTGGGGCCACTCTGGGGGTTTCTGTACGGCTGGACGCTTTTCCTGGTGATCCAGACGGGCACGATCGCGGCGGTGGGCGTGGCGTGCGGAAAGTTTCTGGGAGTTTTCTTTCCGTCGATTTCGTCATCACACTGGATTCTGCACTTCTGGAAGGCGCCAGCGATTCACATCGGCCCCATGACCCTGGGCAATATGGACGTAGGCCTGAACACACAAAATCTGGTGGCGATCCTGGTGGTGGTGGCGCTCTCGATCATCAATATTTTTGGCATCAGGACCGGGGCCATCATTCAAAACGTTTTTACGACGGCCAAGGTTTCAGCTCTTCTTGGACTGGTGCTGCTGGGGATTTTTCTGGGTCGTAACGCGCAGGCGCTGGCGGCGAACTTTCACGGGAATTTCTGGCGCAATGCCGGGCTGGGGGCGTCGCACGACATAGGCGGCGGGGTTCTGGTAGGCACGCTGACGGTGCTGGCGGTGGCGCAGGTGGGATCGCTGTTTTCCGCGGATGCCTGGAACAACGTGACGTTTACGGCGGCGGAGGTCAAGAACCCAAGCCGCAACCTGCCATTGTCGCTGGCTCTGGGTACGGCTGTGGTGATCGGACTTTACATCGCCTGCAATCTTATCTACCTGAACGTGCTGCCGTTAGCCGGGCTGCAGGGTGGAGCGAGCATTGTGGAGCGGGGCATCAAGTACGCGACGGAAGACCGGGTGGCCACGGCGGTGATGACGCAGATGTTCGGGGCGGCGGGAGGGCTGCTGATGGCGGCGGCGATCACGCTTTCCGGATTCGGCTGCAACAACGGGCTGATTCTGGCCGGTGCCCGGGTGTATTACGCGATGGCCAAAGACGGGCTGTTTTTCCGCAGCGTCGCGCGACTGCATCCAGTCTACAAGACGCCTGCGGTGTCTCTGATGGTGCAGATGGTTTGGACCTGCGTGCTGTGCGTTTCGGGAAGCTACGGGCAGCTGCTGGACTATATCGTGTTCGCGGTGCTGGTGTTTTACATTCTGACCATTTCGGGGCTATTTGTCCTGCGGCGTACGCATGCCGAAGCCGAGCGGCCGTACCGGGCGGTGGGTTATCCGATACTGCCGGCGGTTTATATTCTGATGGCTTTGTTCATAGATGTCGTACTATTACGCTACAAGCCGCAATACACGTGGCCCGGGCTTTGCATCGTACTGTTGGGGATTCCGGTGTACTACTTGTGGGCGCGGCTGGGGAACGCGATCCCGGCGTCGGAGTAAGAGCCGCGGGTCGAAGCGCGGGAGACCACCAGGAGAATCTCATGGCTAATCTGTTTGCCAGGAAACCGCTGGACAGCATTCTGTGTGAAGCATCGGAATCAGGGGAACACAGCCTCAGGCGGGCGCTGGGACCGACGAACCTGATATCGCTGGGCATCGGGGCCATCATCGGCACGGGCATTTTTGTGCTGACGGGTACGGCGGCAGCGAACCATGCCGGTCCAGCCATTCTCCTTTCATTCACACTGGCGGCAGTGGCCTGCGTTTTCGCCGGCCTGTGCTATGCGGAATTTGCCTCCATGATTCCGGTCGCGGGTTCGGCATACACCTACGGCTACGCGACGCTCGGCGAGTTTATCGCCTGGATCATCGGCTGGGATCTGGTTCTGGAGTACGCGCTGGGCGCGGCCACAGTGGCCAGCGGATGGAGCGGTTATGTGCTGAGTTTTCTCGGGGACTTCGGCATCCGGTTGTCACCCAAGCTGGCGGGCTGCCCGGGAACGGTTTTTCTTTTTTACAATGGCCATTGGGAGCGGTTGACGGCGCAGTTTCAGAAGGCGCTGGACCTGAGGCACATCGATGCGGCTGCTCTGCCCCACCAATATTCAGCCTTCAATCTGTTCGGTTTCGTCGGCATCATGATCGTGACCTGCATTCTGGTGATCGGGATCAAGGAGTCGGCGAATTTCAATTCCTTCATCGTGATCGTAAAGGTGTGCGTGCTGCTGGTCTTCATCGGGCTGGGAGCGAACTACATTCTAGGCCACCGGGCGGAAGCAACGGCGAACTGGACTCCTTTCCTGCCGCCGAACACCGGGCACTACGGGGCTTTCGGCTGGTCCGGGATTGCGACGGCGGCGGGGGTAATTTTCTTCGCCTACATCGGGTTCGATGCGGTGTCGACGGCGGCGCAGGAGGCGAAGAACCCGAGGCGGGACATGCCGATCGGGATTCTGGGCTCGCTGGTGATCTGCACCGTTCTTTACATTCTGGTAGCCGGAGTACTGACAGGCCTGGTGAAGTACAGCAGCCTGGATGTCCCCGATCCGATCGCCATCGGCATCGACATCACGGGGGTGGCGTGGGGAAGCCGGCTGGTCAAACTGGGCGCGATTTGCGGATTAAGTTCGACGATGGTGGTGATGCTGCTCGGGCAATCGCGGGTGTTCTTCTGCATGTCGAAGGATGGATTGCTGCCCAAGTGGGCGAGTGCGGTACACACGCGCTTCCGCACACCTTACATTTCGACCATCCTCGTGGGCTTCTGCGTGGCGACCGTAGCCGCGCTGACGCCGATCAACGTTCTCGGGAACCTGGTATCGATCGGGACGCTGCTGGCATTTGTCATCGTCTGCAGCGGGGTCTGGATTCTGCGTAGGCGCGGGACGGACGTGCCACGGGCCTTCGTCGCGCCCTGGATTCCCTTCACTCCCATCATGGGGATCACGGTTTCCCTGTTGATGATGTTCAGCCTGGGATGGCAGACGTGGGCACGGCTGATCATATGGTTGGTCATCGGCCTGGTCATTTACTTCGGCTACGGGCGTCACCACAGCCGGGTGCAGTTGATGGAAAGGTCGCGGGAGCCAGAGCGGGCTCCGTCGATGGCCGATTAGGACAATCAGAACTGAGAAGCAAGAGGGGCCTTCCGCGGGGCGCGGAAGGCTGTTTTGTTTTATAGTCGGAAACGCGGCTCTCATGAAGATTGTCACCACAGCCGAGATGCGCGAGATCGATCGCGCGAGCAGCGAACGATTCGGGATTCCCTCGCTCACACTCATGGAAAACGCGGGCTCGGCGGTGGCGAGCTTCGTGCTTGCGCGGTTCCCGGCGGTGAAGAAGATCGGCGTGGTGTGCGGCAAGGGCAATAACGGCGGCGACGGCTTCGTGGTTGCCCGAAAAATGCAGGCTGCGGGCAAGGAAGCGATTGTGCTGTTACTCGCCGGTCCGGAAGAACTGCGGGGCGACGCCGCGGAAATGTTCAGCCAGCTGCCGCAATCTCCGACGGTGGCGCGCTCGAGTGAAGAGCTGCAGCACGGTCCGGGGCGGGCGGCATTCGGCTGCGATCTGCTGGTGGACGCCATCCTGGGCAGCGGCTTCCGGCCGCCGGTGAGCGGATTGTACGCCGAGGCAATTCAGCTGATGAACGGCAGCGGGAGACCGGTGGTAGCGGTCGATATTCCGTCAGGGGCGGACGCCGAAGCCTGGGGCGAACAGAACGGCACGATTGCGCGAGCCGATGCCGTGGTTACGTTCACGGCGCCGCGCCCAGCACATATTTTCGGAGGCCTGACCGGAGGGCCGATGGTGATCACTCCGATCGGCTCACCGGATGAAGCGATCGTCTCCGGCCTGCAACTCGAACTGATCACGCCACGCGATATTGTTTCGCTGTTTCGCGCGAGGCCGAGAGATTCGAACAAGGGCCGGTTCGGTCACGTGCTGGTTGTGGGTGGCTCGCTTGGCAAGGCAGGGGCGGCGGCGATGGCCGGTATGTCAGCGCTACGGGTGGGAGCGGGTCTGGCGACGGTGGCGACCGCCAAATCCAGCCTGCCCACGGTAGCGGGATTCCATCCTGAACTCATGACCGAGCCGCTAGAAGAGACTGACGCCGGGACCATCTCGATGCAGGCGCTGAAAACGGGGAAACTGGAGGCGCTGGCCGAAGGGAAAACGGTGCTGGCGATCGGTCCGGGGATTTCCCGGAATCGGGAGACGGCGGAATTGGTGCGCGCGATTGTCGGGAAGTACCGGGCTCCGATGGTGCTCGACGCCGACGGCCTGAACGCATTCGAGGGTCGGGCGCATGAGTTGAAGGGCGGAGAGCGTTCGCTGGTCATTACGCCGCACCCCGGTGAGATGGCGCGTCTGACAGGACTGACGGTCGGGGAAGTGCAGAAGGACCGTATCAATGTGGCGCGCAAGTTCGCGCGTGAGCACGGGGTCACAGTAGTGCTGAAGGGGAATCGCACGCTGGTGGCCGATCCGACGGGCGAGATATGGGTCAATACGACCGGTAATCCGGGGATGGCGACAGGCGGAACGGGGGATATTCTGACGGGAATGACGGCGGGATTGATGGCCCAAAGCGGCGGCCAATTTGCCCAGGCGGTGTGGGGCGCGGTCTACATTCACGGGCTCGCCGGGGATGTGGCGGAGGAGAGCCTTGGGGAACAGTCTCTGATCGCCACCGATCTGTTGCCGATGCTGCCGGAGGCGCTGAGGCGGGTACGACGGGATTCCGCGAAGGCGGCTGTTGAAATCCATGCCTGAAGGGGACTGTCCTTTGGGCCAGTAACCAGTGCGATAACGCTTGTAGGAGATAAGCAGCGAAGCCTTAAGCTGGCGGGGGTGCAGGGTCGGATTCGCCGGGCAGGCACGGCTTCCGTAATCTGCCCTGGCGGGGCAGAACATGAAATAGTGATTCTGGCATGACACATTTCCCCCAGCCCCATCCACAGCAACGCGCCACCCGCATCAGAGTTGGAGGTTCCATTTCCGCCATCGTAATGAAGGCCGACGGCCAGCGTGCGCGAGCCAAGCTACAATCGGTCTCGATAACGGGGGGCATGCTGCAACTGGGACGCGCTCTGGACGAAGGCGACTTCGTCGAAGTGGCGTTTCAAACGCAGTCTGGCCCAGTCCACGGGATGGCTGAGATGCTACATCCGGCGCGAACTTCGCCGACCGGAGCTCTGCAACCGTTCCGCTTCATAGCGCTCGACGACACCGACCACAAGAACCTGAGCTACGCCGTGGACACTACCGCCGAGCGCAACTTCCTGCTGGGATCCAACAAAAAGCGCTAGTCCTGCGCGAACCACAGGCCTGCCAAACAGTCGCTATACTGATCTCCGGATGGAGACGCAGGAATTCACTACTCATTCCCCCGAGGAGACGGTAGCCCTGGGCCGAAGATTGGCGGAAATGCTGATGCCGCCCAAGGTGGTGCTGCTGCGTGGAGACCTGGGCGCCGGCAAGACGACGCTGACGAAGGGGATTGTGCAGGGTTTCGAGGCAGGCGCGGAAGAAGATGTAACCAGCCCGACCTTCACGCTGGTGCACGAATACAGGGGACCGGGGGCGAACGTTTACCACATCGATCTTTACCGCGTGGACACCCCGCGGCAGCTAGAGACCCTGGGGCTGGATGATCTGATGGGGGAGAAGAGTGTGCTGCTGATCGAGTGGGGCGAGAAATTCGCGCGTTTCGAGCGGGAGAGAGATGTGGAAATCAGCCTGGACCGACGAAGTGAGAGCGAGAGAAAAATCAGGGTGACGGCTGATCGGCTGAGCGTTGTTCCGCTCAAAATCCCATGATGTTGTAACCGCAATCGACATAGATCACCTCTCCGGTGATGCCGGAACTGGCGCTAGAAGCCAGAAACACGCCAGTTGCGCCGACTTCATTGACGTCGACATTGCGCTGGAGCGGAGCCCGTTCGGCGTGGGATTTCAGCATGTCGCCAAGGCCGGAAATGCCGCGAGCCGCCAAGGTCTTGATGGGTCCGGCGGAGATCGCGTTGACCCGGATGTTGCGCCTGCCGAGATCATACGCCAGGTAGCGCACGGTGCACTCCAGCGCCGCTTTCGCGACGGCCATCACGTTGTAGTGAGGGACGACTTTCTCCGCGCCGTAGTAGGTCATGGTTACGATAGAGCCGCCTTCGGGCATAAGGGGCGCTGCAGCCCGAGCAAGAGCAATCAAAGAGTAGACGCTGACGTCGTGAGCGATGCGAAAGCCTTCGCGGGTGGTGTTGAGAAAGTCGCCTTTGAGTTCCTCGGCGGGGGCGAAGGCAACGCTGTGGATGAGGGAATTCAACTTGCCATAGCGATCCTTGAGCTGGTTGAAAAGGCGTTCGATCTCAAGGTCGCTGGAAACGTCGCACATGAAGGCTTCGGCGCCGGGCAAGGAGAGAATGAGATCCCTGGCTTCCTCTTCGAGCCGCTGGTTCTGATAGGTGATGGCCAGCCTGGCCCCAGCGGCATGCAGGCCCTGGGCAATGGACCAGGCGATGCTGCGCTTGTTGGCGACCCCAAAGACCACTGCGGTGTGTCCCTCAAGAGCGGATGGCATGAAGGTCATCTCCTAGGCTGATTGAAGTGGAAAGGATACCAGTTCGGTTACTTACAGGTAAGGGAAGGACGTACGCTCAATCGGCGGGAGTGACTTCACCGACCGCGACCGGAGCGGCCACGGGCCAGATGGAGCTGATGAAGGCGACGGCGTAGACCATGCCGATGATAGAGAATCCGGCAACCAGGTGCCACTGCGATACGGCACCGACCAGGAGGGCCAGGCAAATCTGCATGGCGGTGCCGGCGAAGTAAAAGGCGTTCTGAACGCGTCCCATGAAATGCTGAGGCACTTGTTCCATGAGGCTGGTGTTGATGGCCACGCCGCTGACACCGCGCGCCGACCCCATGGCCGCATAAGTGAACACGGCGATGGCAAGCAGGGGCGACAGGGGGGCGAGGATCATGCAAATGGTGAGCAGACCCATGGAGATCGCGATCGAACGGCGGCTGCCGATCTGAGCGATGAACCAGGGAGCATAGAGGGCACTGATGAATGCGCCCGTGCCCCATCCGGCATTGAGCCAGCCATAGCCGACGGCTCCGGCGTGGAAAATGCGGTCGCTGAGCGGAGGCGTCACCACAATTCCAGTCAGCATAGCGGCAAGGAAGAGGGCCCAGCTGATGCCTAACAAGACGAGACTGGGGCGGCCGCGCAGGAAAGCGATGCCTTCCCGCATTTCGCGGGCGAAGCGCTGCAGCGCGGTTTCCGCGGCGACGAGGTCGGCGTGCAGTTCAGCCGGACGCGGCACCACATGACGGCCTTTGCGCACGGCGAAGTAGCAGAGGAACGAGACCACGTAGGTGGAGAAATCGATGAGCAGGACGCCTCCGAGACCAATGCGGTTGTAGACGAAGCCGACGATCGAACCAGCGATCAGCCAGCCTCCCTGAACTCCGGCGAGCAGAAAGGTGTTGGCGTGGACGAATTCTTCGTCCGGGGTCAGTTCCTGAATCAGAGCGGTGATGGTGGGCCAGAACATCCAGAACCCAGCGGCAACCAGGGTATTCATGGTGTAGAGCTCCCAGACTCTGGCTTTGCCGGCAAAGGCAAGGATGGCGACGATCAGGATGACGACCGCGCGGGCGACATCGAGCATCATGACCAGGCGACGCCGGTCTTCGCGATCGATGATGACGCCAGTGAAGGGCAACATCAGCATGGCCGGGATGGTCTGCAGGACAGCGAAGGTGCCCAAAGCCATCTCGGAGTGGGTCACCTGCAGGATGTACCAGGCGACCGCGGCCGCATTCATGCCGCTGCCCAGCATGGAGATGACGTTGGCGGCGAAGACAAAACGCAGGCCCCGTTTCTGCAAAATCGACCGCATAATTCCAATGTAAACGATGGCAGACGACGCGCCAACCGGGGTTCAGGAGGAGGCTCGGGGCAAAGGCCAGCGCAACTGGATCCTGCCGGATTCGGCGAGGAGATAGACAATGAGCAAAGTCATTTCAGGCTCGATGAGGTGCTTGTATCGGGGATAGGGGCTCACGATGTAGTAGGGCAGGGGATAGACGAGCAGCAGACAGGCAAACAGGAAGGCTGCCCGGGTACGGTTTCGGATGACGACCCAGAGTCCGGCAAAGGACAAGGCCGCCTCAAGAAAATAGTTCATATGGCGGGAGAAGCGGAAGTCGTATCCGGCGTAGATGGCTGCCTGGGGCGGGGAGATCCAGAAATAGACGGCCCGCTTTAGGGTGAACCAGAGGAATCTGCCGGGGTGCGACTGAATGAACTGACGCGCCTCCCGGCCCCGTCGCTTCATGAAGGCGGCCTCACCCATCTGCTGGAAAGTGGCCATGGTTTCGGGGTCATTGGCGGGGTGCTCATTGCGGGTCCAGAATCCATCGGATTGGTCGTTGTTGGCCATGGAAAGCTCCATGGGGAGGTTGTCGCGAACGAAGATGAACCTGCCGAATACCTCGTAGTTTCGAATCAGCCAAGGACATACCACGAGAGCCGCGCACACAAGGCACAGCAAGGCGGAGCCGGGGTGTCGGGGCTGGCGGTAGAGAAGAAAAAGAAGAAAGAAGGGCAACATGGTGACGAGGGCCGGATTGGTCAGCACAATAACTCCCCAAAGAAGTCCGTAGGCAACCCAAGAGCGGGCGGGCGAGGCCTGAGCCGCCATTCGCAGAGTGAGGAGCAAGGCCAGACTGAGCAGAAAGGTGCTCAGGCAGGTTTCATATACCACCCGCACCGGCCAATAGATCAAGTAGGGAAACACGGCCCAGACCCAGGCCGAGGCGCGAGCGACAGCCGGGATGAAGACGTTTTCTCCGATGCGATAGATGATGAGACAGGTGAGTGCTTCGACGAGGCTGTTGAAGGCGAGGATCACCCAGGCCGAGGACGGGCTGTACACGCCGAACACTTTGAAAACGCCCGCCAGGAGATAGGGATAAACCGGAGGCATCCAGGCCGTGGGACCGGTGGGAAGGTCGGTGGGAGAGGCGAAACCCTGGCCGGTCGCCAGGGAGCGGGCAATGCGGCCCATTTCCCAGCCAAATTGAAAATGGTCGCGCCGGGGAGTGATGCGATAGGTGTGACCGATGGTGATCACGGCGAGGCGCAAGAGAAGGGCAACCAGGACGACGAAGTAGATCGAGTGGGTGAAGCGGGAATTCCGGTCCCCCGAGATTTTGTTGTGTGGCGATTGGGAAAGCGCTGGCGGACTCCCGGCATCGGCTGGATTCATCGGCCCCGACTATAGCATGGCGGAATGGGACACTGGGAAGCGGCGGGAGATCGTTTTCCTTGCAAGCTCCGCGGTTGGGAGCTAACATTCCCGCGAAACCGGGAGGTGGCTTATGAATCGCTCGCGATGGCTAGCGGGAGTTGTGATGCTGGCAGGTTGTTCGATCGCGCTCCACGCGCAAGTGGACAGAATTGTGATCGCCGCCGGCACGCCCGAAGATCAGGCTCTGACGGCAATCGCCAACGAGACGGATGCACAGAAGAAACTGTCGATGTACCAGGATTTCCTGCAAAAGTTCGCCTCCAACCCGGCAGCGGTGGCGTACGGCAACTGGCAGCTCTCCCAGGCATACCAGACGACCGGCGATCTGAAGCAGGCCCTGGAATACGGGGACAAGGCGCTGGCCGGCTCGCCACACAACCTGGACATCCTGGTTTCGCAAACAGCCATCGCGCAACAGTTGAAGGACAACGGCAAAACCATGGAGTACGCCGCATGGGGCGGCGAGGTATACAACTCGATCGCCAAGCAAACGAAGCCCGCGGATGTGAGCGATCAGGATTTTGCCAATCGAGTGGCCGACGAGAAAAACAGCAACAAGACGTCGTATGAATTTCTGGAGGCAGCTGCGTTCAACGCCGTAGCGGCAGAAGGGGACGCGACAAAACGGATGGAGGACATCGAGCGCTTCACGCCGGCTTTTCCGGATTCGCGCTTCCAGGAGGGAATTACTTCTTACGCCATGGTGGCCTTGTCGGAGTTGAAAGACACGCCGAGGCTGATTGCCTACGGGGAGAAGACGCTTTCGACCAGTCCGGAAAGCGTGCCAACACTGCTGTTGCTGGCGAACACTTACGTAGACGATCCGAAGCCGGGCAGCGTCGCCAAAGGGATCACTTACGCGCAGAAGGCGGTGGCGGTTGCCAGGGTGGATGCGCCGGATGCGGACCGGTCGCGCAAAACCTCGGCCGGAGTTGCGCATTCTACGATCGGCTACGCTTACATGAAACAAGACAAGACGGCGGCCGCCATCACCGAGTTGAAGACGGCTACGGAGCTGCTCAAGGGGCTGGACGATCAATCGTATGCGGTCGCCGGCTACCGCCTGGGATTCGCCTACGCCAAACTCAACCGGGTCACGGAGGCGCGCGAGATATTGATGGAGGTAGTAAAGGTTTCCGGCCCGGTGCAACGACCTTGCGAGGATCTGTTAACGAAAGTAAATGCGGCCCGGGCCAAGGGAAAGTAGTTGAGCTGCCGTTTCGATCTCCAGGGACCTTAATGCCCCACCAGGTCTGCGGAGAGCAGATTCGCCTTGAGCGCAAGGTTGTGGGCGCGCTGCAAGTCGCCCTCATTTTCAGCGGCGCGCGACTGCTCCATGTAGGTCTTTATCTGAGTGACGGTGTCGAGCTGGCCGGAAGTGAGCTGGCGAGCCGCAAGCGTCTTGAGGTTCGAGGCGGTCTGAGCCAAGAGCTGATCGGTGACTTGCTGCTCACGCGAGGCCTGCTGCTGATTCACGTCCTGCGAGAGCTGCACTACGGGTTCGGTCGTGCTTCCATTTCGAACCACGGTTTTGCTCGGACCTTCCGCGGGCGGAGGAGCCTGGGCTGGCCGAGGACGTCGCTTCTTTTTCTTTCTAGCGGCGGATGGCTGGCAGGGGGGTGGCTGGGCAGCTCCGGACTGCGGGTTCGAAGGGCATGGAGCGGGGCCTGGAGTTGGCGTCGAAGGGGGGCTTTTCTGCTCAGGCGGCGAAGCTGGCGGGACTGTTGCCTCCTGCGAACTTGAGGACGGCAGAACCGCGAATATAGTCAGCGCCGTGTTCGCAGGCCAGGCGGACACGGCTGAAAAGGAAAACAAGACGAAGATGATGGCTGGAATCATGACAGCGTTTGAAAAGATCTGATCGAACAATCACGGCGTACTATGTGCGTTGCGAACTGACGCTCTGGCCTACCGTCTGCCCGTTCGGGGCGTCGGAGTCGGTACGTGCCTCCAGGGCGGGCAGGCGAAGCTGGAAGGTGGTCCCGTCGCCTTCCGTGGAAACGAAGTCCACCGAGCCAAAGTGCCATTGGAGAATCTGGTAGGTCCACGCCAAGCCTATGCCGCTTCCTCCGCGTTTAGTCGTAAAGTAGAGTTCAAAAATCTTTTCCTGGATTTCCTGTGGGATTCCCCCACCCTGGTCGTGAACTTCCGTCAGAACCGTGTCCTCGTCGCGACAAGCGCGAACCGCGAGCGCTCCCCCGCCTGGCATGGCCTGGACGCCATTGATCACAACGTTAAGCAGGGCTTGTTTCATGAAATCGGTGTCGACCTTGACCGGCAGGGGCTGTTCCGACAATTCGCGAACAATGGTTACACCATGCTGTCCGGCTTCGGGGGTGGCCAGGGCGATGACATCATCGAGCAGGCGGCGCAGGTCGATCTCCTCGAGATGCAAGTCGCGGGGACGGGTGAAATCGACGAGGATTTGCACGACGCGGTCCAGGCGATGAATCTCGTTGTCAATGACGTCCATGTGGCGGCGGGTATCGGGGTCGATCTGCTGCAGCTTGTTCTGCAGGAGTTGAAGGTGAAGCACGATGGCGTTGATAGGATTTCTCACCTCGTGGGCCACGTTACGGGTGCTGCGGCTGCTGGCCGACATCCGCCGGGACATTTCGAGCTCATCTTCAATGCGGCGAACGGACTCGGCGTCGCGCAGGGTAAGCAGAGCTCCAATGGGAGTTCCCCGTTCCTGGATGAAGTCGAGCCCGACGAGCACGGGTTTGCCGTTAGCCGCCTCGAGTTCCCGCTGGGCGATGGGGCGACCGGACTGAAAGCCACCCAGGACCACGGAGCCCAACGCGGAGTGGGGGGAGAAGATGTCACGCGCGGCCCGTCCCAGTAGCTCCTGCCTGGGCCGCCCGAGAAAGCGCTCGACCGAGGCGCTGACCAGAACCACGCGGGAGTCGCGAGTGAAGAGCATGAGGCCGTCCTGGAGGTTGGCCATGATCTGGTCGACGTTATCTTTGAGGGCAGAGAAGATTTCTCTGGCGTCGCGCATCTGCCGGCCCAAGTGAGCGATCTTGAGCGTGACCAAGCCATACTCATCATAGCCGGCTTCTTCTTCGCTGATCGGATCGGCCGCGCCGGCGCCGAAGCTGTCCAGGCTCTGGCTGATCCGCTCGAGCGGGCCTAAGGCGATGTGGGAGAGAGCGGCCGCCAATATCAGGGAAAGGAAAATCGCCACGGACGAGAAAATTACCGCATGATGCAGGCGGGGAGTGAGCTCGTTCTTGAGGAAAACCGTGGAGAGGCCGAGGCGAATGCTGCCGAAGGGAGCTCCGTTCAGGTCGAGGGGCATGCGCACTTCGTAAACGGTGGGGTCAAAGACCATGCGAAGCTGGCGGCGCACGCCGGCCTGGCGGAGACGCTGAAAATCGGGGCGGTCCATGATCCGCCTTCCGATAAGGTCGGGATTGGTATGCAGGATAACGCTGTTGCTGGAGTCGACGATGGCGGCGTCATAAACCATAGGCCAATTGCCGACTACGGACTCCAGCATGGCGTTCAGGTCGGTATCGGTGCTGAGGTAATAGGCGATGGCCTTGCGAACGGCCTCGGGGTCATTGGTGTTGATCTTGGTGCTGCTCAAGTCAGGGGCGGCGTTGTTTGCCAGGTAGGCGATCTCGGAAGTCAGATGGGCGGCGGTTTCGTGGGCGGCGGAGATCTGCTGGCGCAGAAGCTGGCTGATGTAGACGTAGGAGAAGAAACAAACCAGCACCGCCACCATGAATGTAACGGCCAGTACGATTTGGGTTTTACGGCGCATGATTCATGGCTTGAGCGACCGGGGCAAGGGGTCCGCGATCGGCTCCTACTCCTGGTCTTCCCGGACCAGCGCGGCGTCGGCGCTGGCACTGCCGTATTCCTTGAGCTTGTTGTGCAAAGTCTTCAGGCTGATGCCCAGAATCTCAGCAGCCCGGGTCTTGTTGTTGTTGGTCGATTCGAGAGTCTTCAGAATCAAACGCCTCTCGGCTTCCTCGACCGTGGTGCCCACGCCGAGGCGGACGGCGTCGGGATCCTCGGAAGAGGAGCGCACGGCCGTCTGGCCGAAGTTGGGGGGCAGGTGGCGAGTTTCAATGCCGCCGCCGTCGCACACAATCACGGCGCGTTCCAGAGTGTTGCGCAGCTCGCGGACATTTCCCGGCCAGGAATAGTTCAGGAACAGGGTCAGGACCGCGTCACTGACACCTTTCACGTTGCGGCCGTGTTTGGTACTCATCTCCTTCAAGAGCGATTCGACGAGCGCGGGAATGTCCTCTTTGTGACCTTTTAAAGGAGGCATGTGAATGTTGAAGACGTTCAGGCGATAGTAGAGATCGCGGCGAAGCTCACCGCGCTCAACGGCTTCGTCGGGGACTTTGTTGGTGGCGGCGAGGACGCGAACATCAACCGTAGTCTCGACTTTGCTGCCGAGGCGGCGGAGCTTGTGATCTTCGAGCACGCGAAGAAGTTTTGCCTGAGTGGCGACGGGCATCTCGCCGATTTCGTCGAGCAGCAGAGTGCCGCCTTCCGCCAGCTCGAAGCAGCCAGTGCGGCGTTCCAGGGCGCCGGTAAAAGCTCCTTTTTCATGGCCGAAGATTTCGCTCTCGATGAGGGTTTCGGGAATGGCGGCGCAATTAATGGGAACAAACGGCTTGTTCTCGCGAGGGCTGAACTCATGAATGGTTCGGGCCACTAATTCCTTGCCGGTTCCGCTGGCGCCGGTGATCAGGACCGAGGCCGTGCTGGGGGCAACCATCTCGATAAGGCGAAAGGTTTCCTGCATGGTTTTGGACTGGCCCACGAGTTGTCCGAAGGCGCCCTTGTCGCGCAAAGCCCGGCGAGTGACCTCGAGCTCGAGAGTGGTTCCGAGCAGCTTGGAGGCATTCTGGAGAATGGCGCGCAGGCGGGCGGTGTCGATGGGCTTCGAGATGTAGTCGTAGGCACCGATTTTCATCGCCTGGACGGCGCTGTCGATGGTTCCCTGCGCGGTGACGACAATGACCGCCGTAGTGTGGGCTTCGCCTTTGATACGTTCCAACATCTCCATGCCGCCCATGCGGGGCATTTTCAGGTCAGTGACCACGATGGATGGAGACCAGGAAGCCAGACGCTCCAGGCCCTCGACGCCGTCGCGGGCAGTTTCGGCCTGGTATCCCCAGGCGGAAATGAGCTCGGCCAGGCCGGTGCGCTCGTTCTCTTCGTCCTCGACGATTAGTACTCGTTCCTGGCTCATTGGAGGTGGCTAAGGTTCCATCGTTCTCGGTCTCGCGCGCAAGCTGCGCCTGGGCGGTCAAGGCCGGCACCGAACAATCGTATCAAGTTGAGAATCGCCGCGGAGCTGATCCCCGCCGGGTCAGATGCGAGTCAAGACAATCGACTAGTATACTGACTGCGACTTTCCATTGTAGACCCGGGCATGCCATCGCCCACACGATGAATGACATCTTATTCGGTTTCCATGCTGTGGACCCCCAAGTCTTGAACGCCGGCGTGAACTCATAAGCTGAGCGAAGTTTCGGAGGAGAAGAAATGCCGTTTGACGCGACGTTTTGTTATGGCCGCAGGCTGCGCACTGTCGTATCGCTGGCGCTGAGTGTGCTGTTGCTGTCCGTGATCAGCTGGGGACAAGAGGACCAGACGCCCAAGTATGAGCTTTTCACCGGCTATCAATGGCTGAATCCGGGCGGCAAATCGCCCGCACTGACAAGCACGTACAACAGCCCGGTAGAGCAATCGCTGCCCAGCATGCCGAAGGGCCTCGGCCTAAGCCTGACGTACAACTTCACGCAGCACCTTGGGCTGGAGGGGGAACTGGGGCGGAACTGGACGGACGGGACCGACGAGACGACGGGTTCGGTAGGACCGCACCTGGAATACCGGAAAGACCGAATCAACTATTACCTGCACACGATGCTCAGCTGGAACCTGCTGACGCCCCCCCATCTGAGTCCACGCAACGGAATCGGGGTGATCCTCGGAGGCGGTATTGACATTCAGGCGACACGGCTCATTGGCATCCGGCTGATTGGAGCGGACTGGGTGTTTGCCCGGCAGAATTTCTCGGACGTGGTGGCCCCGCAGTTTCCGGATTCGCGCCGGGTCTCGCTGAGCGGAGCGCGCATCAGTGCCGGCATAGTATGGAATTTCGGCTATCCTTCGATCGAGACGCCGGCCGCAACGTGCTCAGTGCAGCCTTCGGAAGTCATGGTGGGTGAGCCGGTGACGGCGACGGCCAATACCAGCAACTTCAATCCCAAGCACACGCTGACATACTCCTGGAGCAGCACCGGCGGGAAGATTACCGGAAAAGACAGCACCGCCAGCATCGACACCAACGGCGTGGCGGGCGGCTCGTACACGGTGACCGCCAACATCACCGATCCCAAGATGAAAAAAGGCGGGCAGGCCACCTGCACGGCCAACTTCGCGGTAAAGGAGCCGCCAAAGAATCCGCCGACCATGAGCTGTTCGGCCAGCCCGACCAGCGTGCAAGCGGGTGGGACGGTCAACATCACATGCAGCTGCAGCAGTCCGGACAATCAGCCGGTGACGGTAAGCAACTGGAACGCAACCGGGGGCAGCATTTCCGGGAGTGGCAGCAGCGCGACACTGAATACGACGGGGGCCTCGGCAGGAACGATCACGGTGAGCGCGGCGTGCGCGGATCCGCGCGGCCTGAGCACGCAAGCCTCAACCCAGGTCACGGTGGAGAACCCGCCGCCACCGCCTCCGCCGCAGGCGAGCAAACTGAGCGAATGCGACTTCGCGAACTCGGCGAAGATCGGCAAACCGTGGCGCGTGGACAACGAGTGCAAGGGTATTCTCGACGACGTCGCCAAGAACCTGCAGCAGAACGCGGACAACAAGCTGGTAATCGTGGGCAACGCAGAACCAACGGAAAAGCGGCGGAACCTGGCGGCGGAACGCGCGGTCAATGCCAAGGCCTACCTGACCAGTGGCGAGGCGAAGCTGGGCATCGATCCCAGCCGCATCGAGACGCGTACGAGCAGCGCCGGCAGCAAGACGGAGTTCTGGATCGTACCGGCGGGCGGCACGTTCACGGGGGAAGGCACGCAGATGGTGGATGAGAGCAGCGTGAAGCCAGTGCCCGACAATCCGCATGCTACGGCAAGAAAGAAAGCGAAGGCACAGCAGTAGGATTGCCGCGTCATCGTCAGGCCCTGTTTTTCGCCTAAACGGCGAGGGATAGGGCCTTTTGTGGCTTCTTTGCTCTCTCGAAGTCTTTCCCATTTTTGGCATTGCCGGCCGAGTTCTTCGTGACTTCGTTGGCTTCGGTCCCCAACCTTCGGTAACCCAGGCGGGGGACCGGGCGGAGGTCCTCGTGACGGCCGCCTCCTGCCCCGGTGACCCGGGTCACAGCCCCCAGCCCGCCATCCCGGGACAATAACTGTGTAGCGAAAATCCGCGAGGGAACGGGATACATGTTCAAAATCCAGCAGGCTGAGTTCCTGGCACCGGGGGTAAAGCGGTTCGTCATCGAGGCGCCACGCATCGCACGCAAGCACAAGCCCGGGCAGTTCGTGATCCTGCGCCTATACGAGCATGGCGAGCGCATTCCACTGACCATCGAGAGGTCCGACCCCGAACACGGCACCATCAACATTGTGGTGCAGTCGATCGGCAAGACCACCAATCTGCTCAATGCCATGGAAGCGGGCGACACCATTCTGGACGTGGTCGGGCCACTGGGTAAACCGTCAGAGATTGCGCAGTACGGGACAGTCGTGGTGATGGGCGGTGGGGTCGGGACGGCGATGGCGTATCCGACGGCGGCGGCACTGAAGCGTGCGGGAAATCGAGTGATTTCGATTGTCGGAGCCCGCAACAAGGAACTGGTCATCCTGGAGCGGGAGATGCGCGAGGTGAGCGATGCGCTGATGCTGACAACCGACGACGGCAGCTATGCCGACAAGGGATTCGTCACCGACAAGCTGCGGCAACTGATCGAGAACGGGACGCGCATCGACCTGGTGGTGGCGGTCGGTCCCATCCCCATGATGCGAGCCGTGGCGGAAATGACGCGCCAGGAGAAGATCCACACGGTCGTGAGCCTGAACCCGATCATGATCGACGGCACGGGCATGTGTGGCGGCTGCCGCGTGCTGGTTGATGGAAAAAGCGAGTTCGCCTGTGTGGACGGGCCGGAATTTGACGCGCACCGGGTGGACTTTGCAGTGCTGGTGCAGCGCAACGGCATGTACCGCAGCGGGGAGCAGAAGGCGATGCAGGACTTCGAGCGGGAAGGTGAACGGCAGGTGGCCCAGGCGCGCGCCGAACAGGGACGGGAATGCGCGCTGGCGGGGGGTGGAAAGTGAGTCCGACAACAAAGACGCCGGTAAATCCGCTTTCGCTGAAGGAACGGATGAAGGTGCCAAGGCAGCACATGCCGGAGCAGCCTCCGTTGCTGCGGGCGGCGAATTTCACCGAAGTCAACCTGGGCTACTCCGAGGAACTGGCGCGGCAGGAGGCGCTACGCTGCCTGCAGTGCGCCAAGCCGGCGTGCACGGACAAGTGTCCGGTGGGAGTGAAGGTGAAAGAATTCGTGGAGCTGATCGTCGGCGGAAACTACCTGGGCGCGGTGGCCAAGATTCGCGAGGACAACGTGCTGCCGGCGATCACAGGGCGGGTGTGTCCGCAGGAGGACCACTGCGAGGGCGGATGCCTGATGGGAAAGAAGGTAACGCCCTTGGGAATCGGCTACCTGGAACGCTTCGTGGCGGACTACGAGCAGCGCCATTTGGACACGAACCAACTTCCGAAAGCCGCGCCGACGGGGAAGAAGGTGGCGATCGTGGGCAGCGGGCCTTCGGGGCTGACGGCGGCGGGAGACCTGGTGCAGAAGGGGCACCAGGTAAAGGTTTTCGAAGCGCTGCACGAGCCGGGGGGAGTGCTGGTTTACGGCATTCCGGAATTTCGCCTGCCGAAGCAGATCATTCGCGAACAAATCGATTATATGCGGGCGATGGGCGTGGAGTTCGAGACAGACGTCGTCGTGGGCAAGACGGTCACGATCCGTGAACTGATGGAGGAAGAGGGTTACGACGCGGTATTCATTGGCACGGGCGCGGGGCTGCCGCAGTTCATGGGAATTGCAGGCGAGCACCTGAACGGTGTCTATTCGGCAAACGAGTTTCTGACGCGCATCAACCTGATGCATGCCTACGAGTTCCCGAACTATGACGAGCCCATCGTCGACTTTCGCGGCAAGGACGTGGCAGTGATTGGCGGGGGCAACACGGCGCTGGATTCCATCCGCTCGGCGCTGCGGCTGGGCGCGCGCAAGGCGTACGTGCTGTACCGGCGGAGCGAAGCGGAGATGCCGGCACGGATCGAAGAAGTGAAACACGCGAAGCAAGAAGGCATTGAATTTCAAATGCTGACGGCTCCGGTAGAGTTCCTGGCGGATGAGAAGGGCTGGCTGAAGGCAGCACGCTGCGTGCGCATGGAGTTGGGCGAGCCGGATGCTTCGGGGCGGCGACGGCCAGTAGCGTTGGAAGGCTCGGAGTTCGATTTGCCGCTGGCGGTTGCAGTGATCGCGATCGGGACCAGCGCCAACCCGTTGATCCAGAGCACCACTCCGGGCTTGAAGACGAATAAGAAGAATTACATTGAGGCCGACCCGATGACCCAACGCACTTCGAGCAAGGGCATTTTCGCGGGAGGCGACATCGTGACCGGCAGCGCAACGGTGATCCTGGCGATGGGGGCGGGGCGGCGGGCGGCGAAGTCGATCCATGAGTATTTGTGCACGGGAAACTGGTAGCGAATGCGACGTTTCATGGGATCAAGGACTGTTGTGACGGCGCTCACAGGGGGCCGTGGTCAGCCTCACAGCCGGATGTTTGTCGAGGCGGTGTAATGGAAGTATAAGAGCTGCTGAGCGAACCTCGGGGGTCGCGCCAGCCGCGTGGAGATGAAATCATGAACGATCAAGACCTGCTGAAATGCCCGTTACTTCAGGGCCTCGACGCCATGCACCGGGCCGAATTGCTTGGCCTGATCAACGACAGCAGCCTGCGCTCGAGGCTGGAAAAATGCCTGGGTGAACACCTGGCGGCATCGCCGGAGGAAGTGGTGTGCGGTGAACCTGGGGTTGGCGACTTCGAAAAAGAAGTACACAGCTGGAATCCGCAACGGCTTGTTTTCACCCGCAGTCCGAAGGAGTGAAGGCTCGGAGCGCGCCACTACCCACCCAAGCAAACCAGCTTGGGTGGGGACCCTTGCTTTCCGGGAGAAGTGGTTGGCCTTTCCTTGTTCCCGTTGAAATAATGATGAGGGATGGCACAGGTTAGCCAAGTCAAGGCCCTGGTGCAGAGGGCAGCTCAGGAAGCCGGGTTTGAACTGGCCGGGGTGGCAGGGGTGGGCGATTACCCCGAGCTGGATCATTTTGCCCACTGGATCGAAGCCGGGCACTCCGCCGAAATGGCCTATATGGAGGCGCGGGACGAGGCTGGTCAGCTGAAGCGAGCCTCTCTGCGATCGGTCGCGCCGTGGGCGCGAACAGTAATTGTCTGTGCCATTAACTACAACACCGAGCAGCCATATTCAACCGACGTCAGTGGAAATGATCGAGGGTGGATCTCCCGCTACGCGTGGAGCCGAGAAGACTATCACCAGGCGGTTCTGCGCCGGCTGCGCAGAGTGGAATCGAGGCTAATCGAGGCGGCGGAGATGCCAGCGCAGACCCGCTGCTACGTAGACACCGGGCCGGTGGTGGAGAGGGTCTACGCGAAATACGCCGGCATCGGATGGATCGGGAAGAACACCTGCATCCTAAATCAGAAGCTGGGCTCGTGGCTGTTTCTTGGGGTCATTCTCACTTCGCTCGAAATCGAACCCGACCTTCCCGCTCCTAACCGATGTGGAACGTGTACCCGCTGCATTGACGCGTGCCCGACGGATGCCTTCGTCGCGCCGTACGAGCTGGATGCGAGCAAGTGCATCTCGTACCTGACGATCGAGAAGCGCGGCGAAATCCCGGAGGCGATGGCTCAGGGCATGGGCCGGCACGTTTACGGATGCGACATTTGCCAGGATGTATGCCCGTGGAACGGCAAGGCTCCGGCGACGAGCGCCGCGGAGTTTCAGCCCCGGGAGGGACTGGCGAATCCGGCGCTGGAGTGGTTAGCGCAAATCAGCGTGGAAGAGTTTCGGGAAAAATTTCGCGGTTCGCCGATCCGGCGGGCCAAGCGGACGGGACTTCGGCGGAATGCGGTCATTGCCATGGGCAACAGCGGGAAGGCGGAGTTCCGGACGAAGCTACGCAGTCTATGCCACGACGAGGACCCGATCGTGGCCGCGCAGGCACGCCGGGCCTACCAGAAGCTCGGAGGGGAGCAGCAACAACAGACGAGCGCCGGTTCGGATTGACGGGGGCGTGGTAGCATTTTTCCTATAGCGTCCTGACTGCAAGGGCCAATGAAGAACTGTATGGGCCTGATCCCTGTTCGCCGCACCCACGCACTGATTTCCGCCGTTTTGACCGGACTGCTGGCTCTTGGCGTGGTTCGCAGCGTTCGCGCGGCCGAACCTCACTGGATTCGTGTCAGCACCAGCCATTTTGCAGTGCTGAGCGACGCAGATGAGAAGAGAAGCCGTGAAGCGGCCGTTCGATTGGAACAGATGCGCGCGGTGTTTGCTCAATTGCTGGGCAGAAACCGCCTGAACCTCTCAGAGCCGCTCGACATCATCGCGGTGAGGAGCGACGACGAATACTTCCGGGTAGCGCCTGTGCGTGACGGTCGCCCGATCGGCGCGATCGGCTTTTTCATCCCCGGAACGGACCGGAATTACATAGTTCTTGATCTGGGCCAGGAAGACGCCTGGCGGTCGATTTCGTACGATTTTGCGATGATGCTTCTGACCTACAACTACCCGCCGACGCAGGCATGGTTTGACGAGGGCTTCGCGGAATATTTCTCCAGCTTGAGGCTGGGGACAGCTCCGCAGATCGGCGGGGAACCGGCGTCCGGGGCCGCGCATTCCAAGTCGTTTGGCGAGTTGCTATCCACACAGCCATGGCAGCCCCTGAGCAGCCTGCTGACAGCGTCACCGCCTGCGGCGGGGCAAGATGCGTCGCGCGACACCTTGTTTGCGGCGCAGTCATGGATTCTCATGCACTACCTGATCAACAAGGACAAACAGGAGCAGACGGGCACGTATTTCGACCTGGTGGAAAATCAGAAGCTGGCGCCGGCCGAAGCGATCCAGAAGGCCTTCGGGCAGAGCGAGGCGCAGTTGGAGCACGCGGTGAAGGACTATTTCGCCACGCTCAAGCCGCAAATGGCGGCCGCGCCTGGGCACGCTTCCGGCGCGCAGATCGGCCAGCTATCTCCTTTGCCGGCCGACCCGGAGATCGGCTCGAGCACGCAACCGGTGACTGACGCGGATGGACAAGCGCTGCTCGCCGAGATGACGGTCCGTCTGCCGGAGCATAGAGACGCCGCCGTGGCTGAACTGGAGACGGCGGCGGGGCAGGCGAAGACGGACAGCGTGATCGTCCGGCGGGCGCTGGCGTGGGCTCATTTGCAGAAGAAGGAGTTCGAGGGCGCGGTTGAGGAACTGGGCAAAGCCGCGGAGCTGGATCCGAAGGACGCCTGGCTTCATTACTATCTGGCCCAGATGAAATACCACATTGCGCAGAGCGGAGGACAGCAGTTCCAGGGCTTGTCTAACATGATGCAGGATCTGCGGCTGGTGCTTGACTGGGACCCAGAATTTGCCGAGGCCTACAATCTGCTCGGGCTGGCGCGGGTGGAAGGCGGAGGGATCAATTCGGCAATGGAGGCGATGCGGGCGGCGATCCGGCTCAATCCGCGCAGCGAGAGATATCTGCTGAATATGGCCCAGATCTATATGGCGGGAAAGAACTGGGACGCGGCGACAGCCCTGTTGGACCGGCTCAAGAACAGCGCGGACCCGGAGATGGCAGCGTCGGCTCACCGCAACATCGAAGACCTTCCAACGTTACAGAAATACGGAGTGTTGCCGCAGCGCGAGACTGCGGCGCAGGCGCCCGCGAGCGCGCCGGCAGCGGTGTCACATCCGGCAAAAGCGCAGGCCCCGGCGGCTGCTGCGGCGGCGTCATCCGTACCGAGCGACGAGATCGAGGTACGAAGCGAGCCCGCGCCGGTTCAGATCGACCGGCGCCCTATCCGGTTCCTGAAGGGGAGGCTGGCGTCGGTGGACTGCTCGCAGGCTCCGGCGGCGGTGCTGAGTGTAGCGGGTGGAGGGAAAACCTGGAAGCTACGGACCGAGGATTACAAATCGCTTGCGGTGGTCGGAGCGGATGAATTTTCCTGTGCCTGGGCGAACCGGCAGATCTCGGTGAATTACAAAGCGGGAGGAAAAGCGGACGGGGACCTGGTGTCAGTGGAAGTGCAATAAGCAGGCGGCCGCGCTGCAGGGAACGAGAATCTAAAGCACGGAGGCGCTGGATGGCCGTACATCGCGGTTTCGTTCGTCGTCATTCGCTGAGCATTGCATCGGTGTCAATTCTAGTTTTGTGGATCATCTTGTATCTGGTCTCGGATGAGCGGACTCATCTGGGGTCATTTTTCGGCAACGCGATTGCGGACTGGACAGGAGTTGTGGTCACGGTGCTGGCAACCAAGTACCTGTATGAAAAAGGCTCGGCGGAGAGCCGCCGTCCGAACGATGAAGGCCTGTTGGGAATAAAAAAGATATGGCGGGACCACTCATTGACCATTTTCCTGGTGCTCACCGGAGCTGGTTGGGTGACGCTGTTCGCGTTGATGGACTCGGAGAGCAAGTGGGGACAAGTGACGGGGAACATTGTCTCGGAGTGGACGCAGCTTTTCGGGCTGGTGCTGCTCACGAAGCGATTGATCGAGCCGCGCTCGAAAGAAAGCGCCCAGGGAGACCGAGCGCAGCGTACGGTCGCGACGCCATCAGGCTAACTCGCCGCACGAAGAAAACCCTCTCAGGCGGAGCTGAGAGGGTTTGGCGAACTTTGCGATTGTCGAGGCCGACTATGCCCGGACTACGTTTGCCGCCTGGAAGCCCTTGGGCCCCTTGAGCAGATCGAACTCCACAGTTTCGCCTTCGTTCAGCGTACGATAACCGTTTTCCTGGATGGCGGAAAAATGAACGAAGACATCCTCCCCTGTGGACCGCTGGATGAAACCATATCCTTTGGCCCCGTTAAACCACTTGACTGTGCCCTTCTCTCTCACAAAATACTCCTTTCGCCTCTGCTGAAGTTAGGTTCTCTACTCCCCGTGAAGCGCGCGCTTCAACTGCCCCCTCAAAGAATGGAGAACCTTGCTGCACGAGTCGTGTCCAGTGAAGGCCCGAAGCTATGCGGGACAAGAAAGGCTCCTAAGTTTTACGCCCGTGGAGCGAACGGGCGCAAGACTTCGGAGCCTGTCGAGGTGGCGCGAGTTTCGACTGCGATCACCAAACATCAACCCAATACGAATGTTGTTGCGGATATCTCGGGCAACGAGCACAGAATAATAACAGGAGTTTATTTTCTGGCAAGTGCAGAATTAGTTAAGGAACGGCGCGGCCCGATGTGACCTGCAGTCTGCGCCGCGAGGGGTTCGCGGATCGGCAGGCAGGGACGCGAGCAAGAGGCTTGCAAGTATTTGATATCATTAGGGTAAATGAGTTGCCGAAATTGATTGCAAGGACGCCGGACGGGACTGAGCCCGGGCATGAATCGCAGAGAGTTCGCGCGCCTGCGCGGGTGTCGCGAAGTCGATTGCTGTCGACGGCAAAGTATCTGCTGCGGACCGACGTCCACACCTTCGCATTTTCGGTAGCGGCCAACGCCATCCTGTCTTTTTTCCCGTTCATGTTGCTGCTGATGACGCTCATCCAGCGCGTCTTTCACTCGCGGGCCATGAATGATGTGGTGGTTCAACTGCTGCGTGACTACCTGCCGGCGGGGCAGGAGTTTGTGATCCGCAATCTGACCGCACTGGTCGGGGCGCGGAACCGGGCGCAGGTATTTTCGCTGCTGATTCTGCTGGTGACGTCAACGGGAATCTTCATGCCGCTGGAAGTAGCGCTGAACCGGATTTGGCGCTTTCCGGAAAACCGGTCCTATCTGGGGAACCAACTGATCGCGCTAGGTCTGGCGTTCGGGTGTGGCGTGCTGGCTTTGTTCTCCATCGCGGCCACCGCGGGGAATGTGGAGCTGATGAGAACACTGACCTTCCATCACGACATTCTGGTGGTGCGGCTGGCGGGATTTCTGATCATGAAGGTGTTCGCCATTGCCGCCAGCATCGCGATTTTCTTCCTGATCTATTGGCTGCTGCCCAACGGCAAAGTGAGGGCCTCGGCGGTGCTTCCGGCGGCGGTCATTATGGGGCTGCTCTCTGAGATTCTCAAGTACTGCTATATTCTTGCGCTGCCGCGGCTGAATTTCCAGGAAGTGTACGGGCCGTTCGCTTTGTCGGTGAGTTTGATGTTCTGGGCATTCCTGTCCGGGTTGCTGTTGCTGACGGGAGCGCACCTGTCGGCGCAGGGGCAGGCGCGAAGAGCAGCCGGCGGCAGACCAGCACGATAGCAGCACCTTCAGCGCACCGACCACACCTTCAGTATGTTGCCGTCGCTGCTGGTCATGAGCAAGCGGCCGTCGGGAACGAATCCACCGCCGTTGAGTTTGAGGCCGGGTTGAAGAACACTCCTTCGCACTTTTCTCCCGGCGATGTCCCAGATCAAGACGGGGGCGGGATTTTCGGAGCTCTTGTCGTCCACATACGCCGCGGCCAGAGATTTCCCGTCTCGAGAGGTCTGCAAGTCCCGCACGACAAATTCCTGGCGGGGAAAAGCGGAAACAACCTTGCCGCTGACGGCGTCCAGAACCGAGACTGTCTTGTCCGCGCCGCCGGTGAAGAGCGTCTTTCCATCGGCGGAGAATGCAAGGGCGAAGGATTCCAGCGGCAGATCGTCGTTGGTGGCACGAATGGCTCCGGTTGCGGCTTCGAAGAGTCGGACTTGGGTATCGCCGTCGGCGAGGGCAAGGCGCTGGCTGTCGGGAGAAAATGCGACGGCCAGCGTTCCTCCGAACTTGGCGGGTAGATCGGTTACTTGCTTGCCGAGGCTCAAGTCCCAGAGTTCGGCGGGAGCGGCGCCTTCGGTAGCCAACGCGAGCAACTGGCGATCAGGGGAGATGGCCAGGGCGGAGACCGGGCCATCGGCTTTGAACTCCACCTTGAGCTTAGCCGAGGGGAGTTGCCAGATTCGGACTCCGCCGCGCGATCCGGCCACGGCCAAAAGCGAGGCGTCATCGGAGAACCAGATCCCGAAGATGCGCTCATCTTTGAGATCGAAAGCCTGCCTCAACTCGCCGGAGGGAAAGACCCAGAGGCGCACGCGGCCGTCCTGACAGGCGCCGGCGACGGCGTCGCCCTTGGGAGAGATCGCGGCGAAACGGACTCCGGCTCCGGCCGGGGCGGAGAGGGTCTTCTCGAGCTTCAGATTCTGAGCGCAGGAGACTGCGGTGAGCAACATCAGCACGATGACGCGCAGCATCAGAGCAACTCCAGGCAAAGCTCGAAGCGAACCGCCGCGTGAACCTCATGAGGATCGCCGACGAGCGTGACGGGACGGACCAGTTCACGGGTGTGGATAAGAGGATCGCGGGTGAAGTTGCGGTCGGGATCGCCCTCGAAAACCGGATCGGTGGCGAAATACAACTGGGTGACCAGGGGCTTGTGTCCGGGGGCAGTCACGAGATAGTGCACGTGCTGGCAAACGCGATCAGGGTAATGGCCGGGCATGACGGAGTCAAACGTATAGGCAGCGGTGGCGTCGGTGGGAAATTTGGCGCGGTAGCGATAGCCGTCCAGATCGTAGTGGCCGAGGTTATCCGTCTGCCAGACTTCCAGAGTGGCATTGGTAAGCGCATCGCCACGCGTGTTGAAGACTTGTCCCGAGACGGTGAGGGGCATGCCGGAGTCGCCGGGGACTCGTAGTTGCAAGGTCTGGGGCGCGCTTTTCTTATAAAACGGTCCGAGTTCGTTGGGCGGGGTGGCTTTGCGCGGGCGTTTCTCTTGTTCGGCAAAGGCAGGGACCATGATTCCGGAGGAGCATGAGGATGCGACGGCGAGGGTTCCCAGGGCGATGCATTTCTCCAGGATTTCGCGACGGGAGAGCGTAGACGGTGTGGGCATGCGGGCCTCCGACAACCGCGACCAAGATACTCCAAGAGGGAAGTGAAACCAAGGCGAGCAGAGCTGGATGCCGCTTCATGGCGTAATTTCGAAGGCCACGCCCTGGTTGTATTTTCCGCCCGAGGAGGTAGTGCCGAAAATATTGCCGTTGGCGTCCACGACCACGCCCCAGGGGCTGTCGCCGTCCCTGCCGTTGAATTTGTGGACGACACTGTATTTCCACCCGCCATTCGCCTGCGGCGTCATCTTGAAAATCACTCCGCAAGTGTAGCCGCCGCAATCCCGCTTGCCGCCCGCGCCCGCCCCGTACAGGCTGCCTGCCGAGTCGAATGCCAGGGTGCCGAACGGGGCGCACCCGTTCGCGCAATCGGGAAAGTCGTAGAGCACGGTCTTCGTCCAGCGGCCGCCGACCTTGCTCATCTCGAAGATCGTTCCCAGGTCGCGAGCGCCGCCCGCCACCGTGATTCCGTAAAGGTTGCCGGCAGCGTCCATCACCAGCCCGCTCGGCGCACGGCCATCGTGCCCGGAAGCGTCAAAACGGTGCAGGACCTGGTAGCGCCAGCTGCCGTCCGGCTTATGAGCCATCTTGAAGACCACTCCACAGCCGTACAGACAGACTTGCTGACCTAACCCTCCCGAGTAGGTGGTGCCGTAGAGATTGCCATGGCCATCCCAGATGAAGGGAGCCTCGGGAAAGAGTCCGTCGGCGCAGTCGTTCTGGCTGCAAAAACTGTAGAGCTGGGCATAGGTCCAGCCGTTTGCGCCGGGGGACAGTTCGCCGACAGCGCCTGCCTCAAAGTAGTCGCCCGGGCCTATGTCTCCATAGAGGTTGCCAGCACTATCCAGCAGCAACCCCGGCCCGGCCCCGTTGTCGTAGAGTAATGCGAAGTCCCAGCCTCCCGGAGCCGGAGTTAGCTCAAATATCTCGCTGTTCGTGGCTGGACCACCTTCCGTTGTCCCGTAGAGCTTGCCAAGATCGTCGAGGACCAGGCCACCATATGGGCCGCCGCCGTCGTTCCCGCCGGTGAAGGAGTACAGGACTCGCTCCGTCCACTTGCCGCTTGCCGCGAGACTCAGTTGGAAGATGGTACCGCAGCCGTAGTCACTGCATGTCCCCGTACCACCATTAATGGTCACGCCGTAGAAGTTGCCTTGGGCGCCGAACACCAAGGGCCCATAGGGAAGGGATCCGTCCATACCGGAGCCGAAGCTGTGGAGGACCTTGCACTCACTGGCCCAGGCGGAAGGGGCCGACGCGGCAACTGTGACTGCCGCCGCCAGTAGCGGAGCAAGGAATATTGCGCAAGAAGTCGGCTTCATTTGGGCACCACCTTTTTGGAAAGCCCGGTTCGTTCGACTCAGGGGCGGCCTGTCCCTTCGCCCGCCGCCCGGTACTATAGCATCGTCAGCATGAACCCGCCCACGCTAACGGTGAGGCCCGCCGTCCGACACCGGTCCGCTGCTTAGTCATCGTCGGGTCCCCCGTCGGGACCTGCGGGGAACGAGCCGGCGCTGGTGTAGTAGTTCTGGAAAAAACTTGCGGGTTCCGAAGTCGTAATCGGCACGAATGGACGCCCAGCCGAACAGCTACGACAGCCAAGGCGTGGTGCGGCCCGGTCGATAACTTCTCTCGCCCCTGAATGAGATTGGCGAACTACCCTGGGCTCGGTCCCGGAAAGACTCCGCCTTTTTACAAAATGGCGGGAATGGTTGCGGTGAGCCCGATCACGGATGGAGGTGACGGACGGGCGGGTATGAGGACCAGGTTGCGAGCTCAAGTTCGGCCGGCACGAGTTGAGGCAAAGAGCGAGCGGCCTTGTGGAAATGTCCAAGCGTCACGTTCGCGTGTGACGAAGGCTACAGCGGGCGCAGATCGTCTCCCCTAGTATTCCTGCACTCCGTCACCAGGCTGGCCTCAAGCTCAATCTGCGAGGCTTGCGATGCCACGTTGCGTCCGGATCCTGTCTCTGATCGCCCTCATGGGGTTCGCGGTGGCGAGCGTTTTCGCCGTCCAGCCCCGGCCCACGGGAGAGCGCGACCCTCTGCTACCCGCGCCGAAGGCCCACCTTTTTATGCGGAGTTCGGGTTTCATTTTTGCGGGCACGGTGAAGGCGGTGCGAAAGATCGCCCCACAGCGGAGGGATGGGGTGACCGCAGTTGAAGTCAGCTTTCATGTGGATCGCGCCATTCGCGGAGTGCGAAGCGGGCAGACGCTGACGGTGCGCGAATGGGCAGGATTGTGGGAGACGGGAGAGCGCTACCGCCCCGGCGAGCGTGTGCTGCTGTTTCTCTATCCGCCGAGCAAACTGGGGCTGACCAGCCCGGTTGGGGGGCCGCTGGGCAGGTTCAAGCTGGACGATGCAGGCCGAGTGCTGGGGCCGGGAAAACCGGGCAGAGACTTGCTTGGCGGCCAGAAGAATGCGGGTTTCGAGTCTCGGGATCACATACCGGTACGGGAGTTCATGCGGCTGCTGGCGCACCCGGAGGTTGAATAGCATGGCGGGGCAACCTGTTCGCCGCAACCGCTCCGAAAAAGAACCTCACCTTTGCCCGGAGTATTCGCGACGCCCCAGAAACTTGCCTGCGGCGACGCGCCTGGACATTCTGCTGTACATCCTGCTGGGGGTGGTCCTGCTGTTCGTGTTGACGCAGTTTGCGCACGCGGGCGGACCGAAGTATGTGGCGGGATCGAGCTTTTTCGATTCGGGAATTATGGGTACGCCTTTGACCTGGGAGCAGGGGTCAATCAGTTATTACACGGACCAGGGCAGCCTGAGCCAGTTCCTCTCCGGCGCCGGCGCCGACGCGCTGGTGGCCGACGCATTCAGCCAGTGGACGTCGATTCCGACCGCCGCGATCGCGGCCACTCACGCCGGGCAACTGGCGGAAGACGTGAACGGAACGAACGTCTACCGCAATGCCGACGGATCCATCAACCTGCCGGCGGATATTCAGTCGGGAGCGGTGGGTACTCCCGTCGGGGTGGTTTACGACGCTGACGGTTCGGTGACGGATGCCCTGCTGGGGCAGGGCGCGGGCGACGCCGACGCCTGCTTTTCCAACGCGGCCTTTGGAGGAGTCGACAACTTCGCAAGCGACGCGTATTTCCAGCATGCCCTCATCATTCTGAATGGAAACTGCGCGCAGAACTCTTCCCAGACGAGCGACGTGGAATACCGGTTGGTGCGGGTGCTCGGCCGCGTGCTGGGGCTCGACTGGTCGCAGACCAATCTGAACGTTATTACCGGCAACCCACCACCTTCGCAGGAGGACTACGCCGGGTTCACGATCATGCATGCCATCGACCCGTATGGCTGCGTTCCCATCTCGTCGTGTTATCCGGACCCATACACGCCGAAGATGGACGATCGGGCGGCCATTTCGCGGCTTTATCCGGTGACCAGCGAGAACGTGGGCAACTTTTCTGGCAAGGAGATTTTCTCGGCCAATACGGCGCGAATCCATGGCACGGTTTATTTCACGAGCGCGAGCGGCCAGGCGGGACAGGGGATGCAGGGGGCCAACGTGGTGGCTCGCTGGATCAATCCGGCGACGGGATTGCCGGATGGCGAGTACACGGCGGCCTCGGTCTCGGGATTTCTGTTCAGCGGCAATGCGGGAAATATGGTCACGGGATTCAACGATCCCACGGGAGACCCGCTTAATGAGTGGGGCTCGAGCGATACCACAGTGGAAGGATCGTATGACCTGGCCGGGCTGGAGATACCCGATGGAGGGACGACGGGGCAGTACGAGCTTACGGTGGAAAACATCGATCCGCTGTGGTCGGAGACGATGGGGCCGTATGGTCCTTGGCAGGTGCAAGCCTCAGGACAGACCGCGCCGATCGTGGTGAACGTGGCGCTGGGGCAGGACACGCCGCAGGACATCCTGATGCAGGGGACGGCACAGCAGAAACAGGATTGGTACGAGCCCACCGACTTCGATGCTCCGGCAGCGGTGCCGATGGCGGGCGACTGGGCAGGCTCTTTGAGCCCTTACGGGAACCTCGACTATTTCTGGATGGCGGGCCAGGCGAACCGGACGCTTTCTGTGCTGGTGACGGCACTGGATCCATCGGACCATGCCACGGAAAGCAAGGCTCAGCCTGTGGTGGGAATGTGGGCGTTGTCAGATCCGGAGATTTCACCGGCGCCGGCAAACACGCCCGTGGCATTCAACTCCTCGACGTTCGGCCTGACACTGCTGAACGCGCAACTGCTGCAGAGCACGAGCTTCCGCATTGGAATCGCCGATATGCGGGGCGACGGCCGCCCGGACTATCGCTATCAGGCGCGGGTGCTTTACGGCGACCATGTGACGCCGACGCGCGCGAGCGTGGCCGGAGGTACGGCGCTGGAGATCAGCGGGCTGGGTTTTCGCACGAACGTGCAGACCACCGTGGGGAGCGTACCGACATCGCCGCTGGCGGTTTCAGCGGCGCAGATATTTTTGAACGCACCGGCCCAACCCGATGGAATCGCGGATATGACAATTCTGGATCCGCCGACGGGGGCGAGTTCGGTGCTGACCGGCGTACTCGCTTACGGCGCCGGACCGACGGATACGCTGCGCCTACTGTCAGGGGGCAATCCGGCGACACCGGTGGGAGGACAGGCGCCGAATCCGATCCGGGTGGAGGCGCTGGCCGCCGACGGAGTCACCCCTGTTCCCGGAGCGAGCGTGTACTTCACGTCCAGCCCGGGGGTGTCATTTTCCGCGTGCTCGGGGGCGACGAGCTGCACAGTTGTGACCGATGAAACCGGACAAGCCTCCACATTTGCCACGGTGCTGGTGGCGGGAGTGAACACAATCACGGCGCAGCTCGCGCCAGCTTCCTACCAAAACCCGCAGCAGGTACAGGCTACGCTGTTGGGCACAGAGTCGGGGCTCGACCTGTCGCTCAATTCTCCTAATGCGTGGATCGCACAAGGGGCGGCGATCAACGTTGCTCTCGTCGCCAGGGTATTGTCGAATGGCTCGCCGCTAGCCGGGCGAACGGTGAGCTATTACCTGACGCGCGGCTCGGGGACGCTTAATCCGGGGTCGGCGAAGACCGACGGCAACGGATACGCAACCAGCACACTGGGAATTTCGTCGATGACTGGAGATGAGCAGGTCAGTGTGTGCGTGGAACCGGGCGACGCTCCCTGCAAGACCTTCTACGGCACGTCGGTTCCTCCATCATCGCAACAGCTGGTGGCGGTGTCTGGAGACATCCAGCTGGTCCCTGTGGGGCAAGACTTTCAGGCCATCACGGTGCGAGTGACGGATAGCGCGACCCCGCCGAACCCGGTGCGAGGCTGTAGCGTAATGTTCGAGGCGATTATTGGCCGAAGCGCGGGAGATGCACCGATTGTGGTGGGCGGCGATCTCAATATCAACGACGACCCGTTGCCGATTCTGCTTGGATCCTGGGAAGAGCCCGTGGTGACGGACAACAACGGTCTGGCGAAGGTGCAACCTTCAACGGAAGGATTTGACGGAGCGCTGGCGGTCATCGGGCTGGCAGCGGCAGGGACAGGAAGCGTGGAATTCGGAGCGCAGTCTTTGTGGCCGCCGGGAGACTAGGAGGTCAGAGCGGATAGAGCCGAAGGCTATCCATTCAAGAATTCGCTTTTGGCCGCGACCCCGGCGGCGACCTCGAGCTGCTGTAAGTCGTCGAGGGTAAAGTCCGGTCCGGCCGAGCCGACGTCAAAGGCTTTGCGGCAAACCTGAATGACGCCGAGGACTTTATTTCCCGGACCCAGGATAGGGGCGGACATGAGCTTCTGAATGGTGGACTGATCGGACTGGTCGGCGTCTTCAGGGTTGGTGAGCCTTACCGACTCGAACACACGCGCGTGCTTGACCTTGGCGAAGCTGTTAAAAAGTTCGATCTTCTTAGTGGACGCGGTGTGGGCGGCGATGGCGGAGGAACTGGACACAGGGATGGCCCCGGCCGTCTTCAACTGATCAGGGAACACGAATTTCAAGAGTCCCTTTTCCAGGCGCAACATAGCTACTTCGGTGACGCGGACTCCGAACAATTTGGCCAGGGCGGCGCAGAATGCCGCCGCAGTGGCAGCCTGACCGAGCACGAATTCCAGTGAGTTTCCGGAGGCCCTTGCCGGCGCGGCAGCCGCGGCAGAGCCTTGAGCGGATTGCGACTTGTTCGGCATAGGGATCGCGTCGGCTTCTCCGGCCGGCTTTCGAAAAGAGTCGAAGAAGTGTAACTATAGTGACCTGATGAGAACTGGGCGGGCAAGTTACCGAGGTACTCGGGGCCCGAACGGGAGAATAGGTTTAGTCACTAGTGAGGGGCAACCCTTTTTCACGCCATTCCCGGATGCCGCCGTCCATGGAAAGCACGTGGGTGTACCCCATTTTCTGCAGGTTGTCGGCGGCCAAGGCGGAACGAAAGCCACCCCCGCAGTAGAGCACCATGGGGGCATCTAGATCCGGGACTCGGGCTTCGATGTCGCGCTCGATGATTCCCTTGCCCAAATGAAGCGATCCGGGGAGATGATCCTTAGCGTATTCGCTCTCTTCACGGACGTCGATGAGAAGAAATTTTTCGCCTCCTTCCATCCTGGTTTTGACATCGTCAACGTTGGTTTCCTGAATGCGGCGCCGGGCGTCGTCGACGATACGGAGAAAACGTGGAGGATGCTGATGAGCCATGGCACATACTCCTGAGGGGAATTCGTCCAGAAGGTCTGTATTCACAATATTCGAGGCAGGGGATTGACGCAACCCCGAGCAGAGTGAACGGCCAGGAATGGGAGAAAGCGTCAGTCAGGGAGGCTATGCGAGGCCGCCTCGGCTTCCGTTTCCGCGGGAGGAAGAATCACGGCAGCCGAAGACTCAAGGAGCTTTTCCAGATCCGCCTGCAGATGGCCGCGGGCATCGTCGGGCAGTTCAGCAAACTGAAAGGGCTGCAGACAGCCTTTCGTAGCCCACATGGGGAAGAGCATGCGTGCGCGGCTGCGCACCGTGCTTTGTCCCACGTGAAAGATGACCTCGACCTTGATGCCCTCATCGAGGGGGGTGTCGAGCTGAAGAAGTCCTCCCGTGACGGAGAGCTGGTGGAGTTTGCCGCGAAGCTGGCGGCCATTTTCCAGGCGAAGCAGCGAGAGCACAGTGCCGGCGAGTTTTACGCGCCGGGCGCGCGCCAGGCTGTGAGGTTGGGAATTTCTTACCATTCGCCACCTTAAGTATTTCATTGCATGGGGTTCGGGGAGGAGATTACGAAAGGAGATCGGTCAATTTCCCGGGGCTCGGCACACTTCTGAGGCATGGAGTGAAGCAGACAAAGGGTAACAGCACGGCCGTGAGGCATGGTGCTTACGGGCCCAGGAATGCGGCTATAATGATCCTTTCAGGGGCGAAAGCGGCATCCATGAGCGTACCCTACGGTTTGCAAATTGCGGAGAACTGCCTGATTTGCAAGCTGCGGCATTCGGGGTTCTTCTGCGATCTTCCCCAACCAGCACTGCGTGATCTGGAAAAAATCAAGTACGCGAGCGCATTTCCTCAGGGCGCAATCCTGTTCGTGGAGGGACAGCCGGCGAGGGGGATTTATATCGTCTGCAGCGGACGGGTCAAGCTTTCGACCACCTCACGCGAGGGGAAGACGCTGATCCTGCGGATCGCCGAAGCAGGGGAGGTGCTGGGCCTGCACGCGACGGTGTCAGGAAGACCGTACGAGCTTACGGCCGAGACGCTGCAACCCTGCCAGCTGGACTTTATCAAGCGCGACGATTTCCTGCGCTTCCTCCAGAACCATGCCGATGCGTGCCTCAATGCGGCGCAGCACCTGAGCCAAAACTGCCAGGACGCGTATGAGACGATCCGTTCGCTGGGTCTTTCCCACTCGGTTTCAGAGAAGTTAGCGCGGCTGCTGCTGGAATGGGCGCGCGATGGGGAAGATACCAAGGATGGCATTCGGATCAAGGTGGCGCTTACGCACGAAGAAATTGCAGAGTTGATCGGCACCTCGCGCGAGACCGTGACGAGGGTTCTGGGCGAGTTTCGCGAGAAGCAGTTGGCACACCTCCGCGGATCAACTCTGCTGATCCGCAACAAGGCCGGTCTGGAGAGACTGGTCGGTTCCTGATCTGCGGGAGCAAGTTTTTTCTGCCCAATATTGCCTGCGAATGCAACCGGATTCCCGCAAGTTCCACTTTGAAATCGCAGTTCTCGTCCGTAATAGCGAATTTATTACCGCTGTTACTTTACCGGTGCGGCCGCGCGTCTTAGGCTTGGCTGGTGATGAAGCTGAACGCGCTCGTCGTCTGTCGAGAACCCGCGCCGGTCGAGCAATTGCAGGGAGTGCTGGATGAGTTGACGATCGAATGCAAGGTCAGCCATTCGGCAGCCCAGGCGGCGGAGTGGATGGTCCAGCAGAACTACTCGGCGCTAATTGTGGACTTCGATCTGCCGGGAGCCGAGCAGCTGGCGCGGGTGGCTTCGATCGCCTCGCCGGAGCGCAGGCCGACGGTGTTTGCCCTGGTGGATGGACGGAGGTCACACGCGAGGGCGTCTGTGGGAGTGCATTTTGTCTTGTACAAGCCGCTCGGCTACGAGGCTGCGATGCGCTCGCTCCGCGGGTGGCAGATTTTCTCGAGCGACCGACGGCGTTCGCCGCGTCGCCGGCCGGAGGCGCTTATCTACCTGCAGCTGGGAGTTGCGGCGCTGCCCGCGCTGGTGCTCGACATCAGCGAGCGGGGTGTGGCTTTGCAGGCGTCGGAGCCGCTGCCACCCGTGCAGAATGTGCCGTTGCGCTTCGTGCTGCCGGGAACGACTGGCGTGGTGGCAGCGATCGGAGAGGTCATCTGGGCAGATGACCTGGGGCGCGCGGGAATGATGTTTGCCGAAATCAGGCCTGAAGCAAGGGATCTGCTTCGAGCCTGGCTTGAGGGCGCCGGGGCGGCGAGCGGCGCCCAATCAATCGACGATGTACGAAGCGAGCAGTTTCCTATCGCCGTGTCTTCCTAGCCGCAACGCGCTTCCGCAACCTGCCGCGTGCTAGACTCGCTTTTTCAGACTGAGATTGCGAGTGCATGCCGGAAGTCGTTTTTCTTCCCGCCGTCGAAATGGCAGCTCAGATCCGGGCGAAGAGGCTGTCGCCGGTCGAGTTGCTGGAGGCGCACTTCGCTCAAATCGAACAGCTGAACCCCGGGCTCAACGCGTTCGTTCAAGTGGATGACGAGGGAGCACGCGCCGAAGCTCGCGCCGCGGAAGCGGCTCTTATGCGGGGTGAACGTACCGGGCCGTTGCACGGGGTTCCGGTTACGGTGAAGAGTTCGATCGAAGTGGAGGGATTGCGCTGCGAGGCAGGCAGCAGATTGCGGGCGCGGTATGTGTCGCCGAAGGACGCACCGCTGGTATCGCGATTGCGCGGAGCGGGCGCGGTGATCCT
>Ga0335080_10000444_pt1 | contig 37505 bp, 33 predicted proteins | sample Lox_Sample_34_FD_206720 | JGI IMG/M metagenome (GOLD analysis project Ga0335080, IMG submission 206720) | Soil microbial communities from Loxahatchee National Wildlife Refuge, Florida, United States - Lox_Sample_3.4 | ecosystem: Environmental > Terrestrial > Soil > Wetlands | place: USA... | reverse complement strand
GCGAGCATACAGGCGGCCAGCACAACGAATGGCGGAATAATGGGAAGAGTCGGCGCCTCAAAGAACTCCGGATGCAAGCGCATGCGCTGCGCCGCCTGCTGCAGCAGGTTGATGCCGGCGAACAGCCCGATCACCGCGAGTCCGTAGATGAACTGGATATGAATATTCGCCCACACGATGAAGACAATCGGCAGCCAGTAGAGGGCCTGCACGCGTCCTGTGCGTTGCGCGTCCCAGATGGCACCGAGGACGAAGGTGAATAAGATGACCGAGAAGAACAGCGGCCGCGGAGCAATATTGAACAAGAACGCGGCGTAGACGACAACGGACAGCGTCCACGCTGCCCAGAAGCGTCCGGAGATGCGGTACAGCAGGCGGAAAATCGCCAGCGCCACCGCTATGGTGAGAAGGGTCCCGAAGATTCCCATCCCGACGAAGCTGAACCAGTCGTAGGACCGGGCGAGCAGGACTTCGTATCCCCAACTGTAAGCCATCCATGGCCGCGTCGCCGCCGTGTGGGAAAAAATTCCGGTGTGCGGAAAGGCGCGGTTCTGCACGATCCAATCGCCTACGCTCAGGTGCCACCAGATGTCCGGGTCGAGAACTGAAAGCTTGGTAACGAAACCTTCGACCCCGACTCCGGTGATCAGAGCCGCCAACGCGAGCAGGCGCAGCAGTCGGAGTTTCGACAGCGCGATGAGTTCTTGCCCCACGCTCATTGCGGGAATGGCCTCTCCGGGATCTCGCCAATTGGCGACGGCGAATTCGTAATACTACTCCTTTCCGAATACGACCGAGGAAAGGATGAGGCGGAGAGATTCGCGTGCGGTGTTCACCGCAGCATCGGCGAGCGAACTGGACTGAGCCACCTTCTGGGGGACGGGCGCGTCGGCCACGGAAACGGCAATCTGCAGCTGATAACACTTCTGCCGCGTGAACACCCGGTAGAAATCGGCAGCCTGGATGTGTCCCGGCAGTCTCTTCATCACCGAGGTATGCCGGAAAAGCCGGGCGTTGATCGATACGGAAGTCTGTGGCTCGGTGCCCAGCGATCGTCCAGACGGGTCCGAGAACGCCAGACAATCGGCTTCGTTCGCCACGCCGGCCACCGCATCGACCGAAAATCCGGCAGCTTCCAGGCGGGTTTCCCGCTCGGTCTCTACCGGATAGATGACGCAAGCCATCGCCTTCGAAAAATCGCAGACGGGAAGCACCACATGCCGTCCTTGGGTTGCCTTGAGGATTCGTTCGCCGGTCAGCAGTTCGTAGGTTTCGGGGTAAACGAACTGGAAGCCGCCGTCGGGGCTTTTGAAAATCTCCAGAGTTGGCGGCTCTTGTGCTCGAGCGCTCAACAGAGAAACAACCACGACGGCGGCAGCTATGGGGGAAAGCTTGCGCACAGAATCCTGAAGAAGCAAGCGCGCTGCCAAATGAATGGAATATGAACTTGTGGAGGAGTTCTAATCTTTTGCGCAGGTTACGCACGAAACTCCGCCGGTGCCGTCGGCGGGACTCGATCAGGGTGAGAATTCACACCAAGCGCTTGTGCGATATCACCCATAAGGCCTGATGGGGTGGACCGGCAATCAACGGACGAACGGGGGCGAAGGAGCATCTCCAGCGGCTGCTGCCGAAGACGAGATCCTACATAGCCGGTTTCTCGGTCTTGGTGCCGGCGGGAATATTCAAATGCTTCTTCGCCTGCGCCAGCATCTGCTCGACCTGCGCCCGCTTGGGGCTGTTAGGAGAGACTTTCAGGAACGCTTCCCAGGCCTTGATTGCAGCTTTGGGATCGGCCTTGCCCTTCCATTCAAAGAAGCCAAGATTGAACAGCACGGGGCCGTTCTTGGGATCAATGGCCAGGGCCTGTTTCAGGGTCGCAATGCAGCGGTCCAGATCGCCGAGCTTCACATATACGAAGGCCAGTTCATTCAGAACTTCCGGATCGGCCTTGATGGCGACGGACTTCTCGTAATACTGCTGCGCACTCTGGAACTGCTGCGCCGCCATGTAGCCCGTGCCGATCTTGGCGAGGAGGGCGGCGTCGTTCGGATGTTTCTCGAGATCGGCCAGCAAGGGAGCGACCTGCTTGTCGGCCATCCGCTTCATGTCAGCGGCAGATGGCATGGGCTGCGCGCCAGTGGGCTGCTGCGCTGGAGCCGGCACCGACATTCCTGCGGTCGTTGCCGCTGGACTGGCAACGGCGGGTGCATGCAGCAGGTATCCGGCAGCGATGCCGAGGATCAGGCAGACCACTGCCATACCGTAGGTTTGTGCGTTATTCCAGAACTTCGGTTGTTGATCGCTCACTTCTCTGGTCTCCTCACTTCGCTCAAGAAAACCGCTGACCCGCTGATGCGCTTCCAAGTGATCAGGCGCACAGCCAGCGAGTGCTATGATGCACGCCGAATGCCAACGGTCCTGAGCCGGTGGTCCCGATAAGATACATGAAAACAATAACCTACAGGCCAGATGTGCATTTCGCGCCGCTCTCTGCCGGGATTTCAGCGGAGGATGCCCCGGTGTTCAGCGGATTCTCACGCATGCCGCCCGCCCGCCGTGCCCTGCGATTCGCCCGCGCACGGCTAAGTGTGATTTCAATCACACCCCGTCAACGAGCATCGCTGTGACAATGCCTGTTATCGTGGGTCGGACCCTATAAGGAGATTTGCCATGGAAGGCAACCAACCGGGTACAGGGCAGTGGACCAGCACCCAGGCGTACGTGCTCTCGGTCATCTGTTTGCTCGTAGGGGTAGCAGTGGGATATCTGGTGCGCGGTTCGGCTCCAGCTGAAACGTCTGCCACGCAGGCGAAATTGGGCGGACTGGAGTCGTCAAGCCCTGCGGGTCAGGGGATGCCCACCGCGCCGCAGCCCACTCCGGAAGAGCTGCGCCATATGGCGGACACCCAGGCACAGCCGCTCCTCAAGCAATTAGAGAGCGATCCGAAGAACGCGTCCCTGCTCTACCAGATCGGCAATCTTTATTACGACGCGCAGCAATATCCCGAGTCCGTGAAATATTACGAGAGCTCGCTGAAGATCGATCCCAAGGCAACCGACGTCCGCACCGACATGGCGACGGCCTATCACCTGATGGGCCAGCCGGACCGCGCTATCCAGGAGTACGAGCAGGTTCTCAAAATCGACGGCAAGCACGCCAATGCGCTCTTCAACGAAGGCATGGTCAAGTGGCAGGACAAAAAAGACATGAGCGGCGCGATCGTGTCGTGGAAGCGGCTGCTCGAAGTTCATCCGGACTATCCGCAGCGCGACAAGGTGGAGCAGTTGATCGCCCAGGCGCAACAGCACCTGACGATGGGAGCGGGCGCGCAGCCGGGCTCCAAGTAATCGGGACCCAATCGAGATCGCCGGATGAATGCCGACACAGAAAAGACAGAGACCGCGCCACGTCCGCGCCGGCGCCTATTCTCGATTCTCGCCGCCGTTCTCATTCCGGTCGCGATTCTCGTCATCGTCGAAGTTTCCCTGAGAGTTGCTGACGTCGGCTTTACCACCAGCCTGCTCACTCCGTGCACGGTGCGGGGCACTCCGGCATCCTGCTACAACCTGTTCTTCGCCACGCCGTACTTTCCTGCTGGCATGGTGCAAACGCCGCGGCTGTACTCGATCCCCAAGACGAAGGCTCCGGGGACGTATCGCATCTTTGTGCTCGGCGAATCCGCCGCCATGGGCGATCCCGACAGCGCCTACGGATTCAGTCGCTATCTCGAGTTCATGCTGCGCGAGCGTTTTCCCGCGATGAAGTTCGAAGTCGTCAACACCGGAAGCGTGGCCATCAATTCGCACGTCGTGTTGCGGATCGCCGAAGGCCTCGCCGACCAGAAGCCGGACCTGTTCATCATCTACTCCGGCAACAACGAAGTCGTCGGGCCCTACGGTCCGGGGACGATGCTGACTTCGGTCGGCATGAGCACGCCGATGGTGCGCGGCAGCACTTTCTTCCGCTCGACGCGTATCGGCCAGCTCGTGACTCGTCTCGGGACAAAGAAACGCGAATGGCACGGCATGGAAATGTTCATGGATCAGCAGGTGCCGGCCAACTCGCCGCTGATGACGCAGGCCTATGCGAACTACGACCGCAACCTGCGCGACACGATCGCCGTCGCCCAAGCGGCCGGAGCGAAAGTCATCGTCTCGACGGTGGCGACGAATGTGAAGGATTGCGCTCCGTTCGCGTCAATGCATCGCAAGAATCTGCATCCAGACGAACTTCGCCAGTGGTCGGGGCTGATGCAGCGGGGAAGCGATGTGGACGCGACCAATTGGGTGGAGGCCCTGGAGGCGTATCAGGCGGCGGCCGCCATCGATGACGAATTTGCCGAACTCGAATTCCGCATTGCGCGCATTTTCTGGGCGCGGGCCGACTATAAGTCAGCGCGAGAGCATTTCCTGCGCGCCCGCGATCTCGACACGCTGCGCTTCCGTGCCGACAGCCGCATCAATGAAATCAATCGCTCGGGAGCAGCGGCGAAAGGCGCATCTCTCGTCGATGCCGAGAAAGTTTTATCTGACGCGTCCCCGGACGGCATCATCGGAAGTGACCTCATCTACGAACATGTGCACATGACGCCGGAAGGGAACTATCTGCTGGCGAAGGCCATGTATGCGCAGATCGCGCCCGGCCTGGCCCAGGGAGCGCAGACGCCGGAGCCTCCGTCAGAAGCCGACTGCGAACGCCTGCTGGCGCTGACCGGATTCGACCGCTGGCGCCTGGTGAACGACATGTTTGGACGCCTGCAGAAGCCTCCATTCACCAACCAGCTGAATCATTCCGAGCAACTCTTCCGCTTTGCCTGGGGAGCGCAACCGCCGAACGAGAATCCCAACGACACGGTGGCGCAGTATCAGTGGGCGATTGCGCGCAATCCCGACGACCAGATGCTCCATCTGCGCTTCGGCGGATTCCTCGTCCGCTACAACCGCGCCGCCGCCGCCGAGCAAATCGGCATGGCCCAGCCCTGGGACGGCTACCCAATGTTCCTGCCGGACGGAACGCGGGTGCGGTAGGGGCAGACCCCTTCGGCGGAGCTTCGTTTTTTGCTGATGAGCGTAATTGCGATTTTTCCCCAACCATCCTTGATCACTCCCGTTCCCGAGCAATAAGTCGCTTTTCGCAAGAGTTAATCTGCCTTTGGACAATCCACTGAATGAATTGGAGCACTAGCAGGATGAAGAAGACGTTGGTAGCAAAACCGCAGTGAATGAGAAACTGATCGAAAATGATGTTCCCCAAAGGCCTGCTGGTGTGGATAGAAAAATTGGCTATCGTTTCCAGCTCAAAAAAGAGCACGAAACCAAAGAGGTAGCAAGTTGTCGTGGTAAGGTTCTGCACGTTCGTCGAGCGAAGACGGAGTAGCGCAACCAACGCGGGATCGGTCTTTAGGCGCACTGAATGGAGACGGAACATTGTCGCCGCAGCCCACCACAAGGAATAGAGACACACGCCGAAGAGTAGAAGCAAGAAAACGCGTTCACGGAAACTGAGATCAATCCAAATCGACCAGAATGCGTACGGTGGTTGTTTCATGAGGACACCTACTGATCACAATTGTCGAGGTATCCACCGAGAAAATGAAGTGACTGTTGTAATCAGCGATGGCACTCAAAACCCCACGCCTCAGAGTGGTGAGCAAAATTGCGATTTGTCACCAGCCATCGGACACCAAGTGCTATCAGCAATGCGTGAGCCTCACCGCGCTAAAAAGTTAACCCCCCCAAGTCTCTAGAAGCTGCGATACATCATCTGTCCCACGCCACCTTGCTGCGTCAGAGTGATCATCAGCACCAGCAGCAATGCCAGCAGATATAGCGCCGGCACCCAATACCAGCGCGAACGGGCGAGTGAGGGCACGATTCCCGACTGAGGCTGGCCAATTTCTGAGTAGTTGTCCAACGCATCGCCGAGCAGCACGACAACGGCATACCCGGCGGCGAGAACCGCAATCAGAACGTAGAGGCTGGTGCTAAGCAAGTGCGCGTCGTAGCTTGCTGGTGAGGCGACTGCGGCAAGCATCTGCCGCGCCTGCTCCATCGAATTGGCACGAAAGAAGATCCATCCCACGCTGATGAGCGAAGCCGTCGCGAGCCACGAGAGCGGCGTCCAGAACTTCGGCGGTTCCCAGTTGAGCCGCCGCACGATCTGCTGGAGGAGTCGGTGCGACACCAGCAGCATCCCGTGATAAGCGCCCCAGATCAGAAACAGCCACGTGCCTTTGTGCCACAGGCCGAAGACGACCATCGACAGCGCCAGCATCAGATTGCGCCACCGCATCTCGCGGCGTAGCGGCGCGAGCGGGAAGAATACGTAGTCGCGAATCCAGAACGAAAGCGACATGTGCCAGCGCGTCCAGAACACCGACGGATTAGTCGACGCAAACGGCCGCTCGAAATTTTCCGGCACAGTGATTCCCAGCGCCCTGGCCGCGCCCACCGCGATGTGCGTGTACCCGGCGAAGTCGAAGAAAAGTTGCAATCCGTAGCCGAAGGCCAGGCACCAGACATCGGTGCCCGACCACTGTGTCGTGCGGTCGAATCCGCTGACGATACCGTCGCCGGCAAGAATCCCCTGCCCGAGCAGTTTGCCGAACTGCATCATGAGCACGCCGATGGCGATTCGCCGAAATCCCGCGCCGATGTCACCCCACGACGTTCTTTCCTCCGAGCGGAACTGCGGCAGCATATCGGGCATCCGGCACACGGGGCCAGAGATGGTGATCGGGAAGAACGCCATGTAGAGCGCGAACTCAACGAACGTGGGATCAAGTTCCTCGTCGCGATAGAGATCGAAGAGATAGCTCAGCGCCTGAAAGGTCCAGAAGGAGATTCCCAGAGGGAGCGCGATCTTCCCGGCCTCTTGCAGCGACGAAGGCAACAAATGCGCGGTGAGTTGCGGAACATACTTGAACGCACCGAGCAAGGCCAGATTGAAGATGACTCCCACCAAAAGCGGAAGCCAGTGCGGCTTGACGCGCAGCCACTTTCCCAGAAGAAAATTGACGACGATCGATGTCAGAAGGACGGCAGCAAACCACGGCTGCCACGTCAGATACAGCGCAAGGCCCGAGACGAGCAACACAACCTGTCGCACGCTGCGCGCATGCACTTTCGCGCACACGACCACGCAGACAAGGAAGAGCACCACGTAGCAGGAACTCTGAAAGACCACGCCTCCGAATTCCAAGTCAGTATGTTCCTCCCTGGGCTCGAATGATCTCGTCGCGCAGTTGCAGCGCCGCGGAACTTACGGGATCGATCGTCAAAGCCCGCGCCGCGGATCTCTCAGCGCCAGCGTAGTCGCCCAACCGGAATTGCGCCTCACCTTCCTCAGTCAGGCAAAGCAGCGCCATCGCGGAATTCGCCGTGTAGCGCAGCGCCAGATCGTATTCGCGGATCGCGTCGGCGTACTGCCCGCGTCCCGCAAAAATATGCGCGATATTGTAATGGCAGTATTCGGTGCGCGGCTGGATAGCGCACGACGCCTGGTAATGTTCAAGCGCCTCATCGATGCGTCCAGCGGTGAACAGCGCATTGCCGTACAGTTGCTCCATCCACATGTCAGGCTGTCCCCAAGCGGCGCGCGCGTGGGCGAACAGAGTCACCGGATTCTGCCAGTCTTTGAGATAGCGAGCGGTGCCAAGGCTGAGCGCCACTGCAATACTGAGTGCGCCGAGAGCAAGAGACGTGCGCGCGGCCGGGATATTCTGCACCGCATCGCCTAGCGCCCAGATCAGCGCGATCGTCAGGCCGATTGCCGGAATGTAAGTGTAACGGTCCGCCATTCCCTGAAATCCCACTTGGACGATTCCGATCACGGGCACCAGCGTCACGACGAAGAAGAGCCATCCCACGACAAGATAGGGAAGCCGCCGCAGATAGAGAACCACTGCAGTGATCACGATCAATATGGCTGCAGAGGCGATAGCGTCGCCTAGCGGCGGCGAGAGTCGCAGAGGATAGTACGTCGCCAGCCTCGCTGGCCAGAGAATCTCTCCCATGTAAGCGACAAAAGAGATGGCGGCGTTCTCAACGCGTGCAGAAAGTGGCAGAAGTGAGAGCCCCATCACCGATCCGCCCGACCCCTGCGCCATCTCGGTGAGCACAGAACTGGCTGCGCTCATGGCCAGTAGCGGCAGCTTCTCGACGCCGAGTTTCATCCAGCGGCGCGATGCCAGCAGCTCCTCGCATCGATGCAACGGCCAGTAGTCGAACAGAAGCAGCAGTAACGGCAGGCTCACCGCCATCGGCTTCGCCATCAGAGACAACGCGAAGGCCGAGGCCACCAGCAGATATCTTCTCCACCCGCCACCACGGACGTACCATCCGTACGCCGCCAGTGCGAGCAGCGAGAAGAAGGCGCTGAGCAGGCTCTTCCTCTGCGCGATCCACGCAACCGTCTCCACGTTCAACGGATGCACGGCGAAGATCAATGCGACGAAAAAACTGCGCCAGGCCGCTCCCGTCGCTGACTGCAGAATCCAGAACAACAACAGAACATTCGCCGCATGCAAAAGAATATTCACCGCGTGCTGCGGCCCCGGGCGCAGGCCGAACAACTGGCAGTCGAGCATATGCGACAACCACGCCACCGGATGCCAATTCGACTGCTCGAAACTGGTGAACGCCCAGCGGACGTTGGCTCCGGTCAGCCCGGTGCGGACGTGCACGTTGTCGAGGACGTAAGCGTCGTCGTCCCACAGCCTGAGGAAATCGTGATGCACAGCCGGCCAGTAGAGCAGCAGCGCAATGACGACCAGCAGAGCCCCGAGAATAAGTCGCCGTCGGTCGTTGGTCGTCGGTCGTTGGCCAGTCGCTAATGGCATGAGGGCGCTTTCGAAAAGAACCTACGAGTATAACGGGCGGCACGCGTCATTCGAGTCGGCAGAGCGGTCGTCTACAATTGTCGCTTGCTCGCATACGCCAATCTGATCGAAGCGCTTGACGCTGCACCCGCGGATCGCCCGTTTATTACCGCGTGGGTCGACGAGGACGATCATCCGACCGTCACCTTCGGAGAGTTCCGCGGGCGGGCCCGGTCCGAGGCGGTTGCGCTGGCTCGCGAAGGCCTGGTCGCCGGAGATCGTGTCGTCCTCATCCTGCCGCAAGGCATTCCGGCCATGACGGCGTTCGCTGGGGCGATGATGCTGGGCACGGTTCCCGCATTTCTCGCGTATCCCAACTTCAAGGTTGAGCCCACGAAATATCGCTCCGGGCTGTCAGGCGTGACTGCGAACCTCAGCGCGAAGGCGGTCGTGATCGACGAGCGGTTCCCCGCGGAGATGATGGAGTGCGTGACGCTGACATCATCCACCAAGTTGCTTCGCGTGCCGGGCCAACCTGCCCTCGACCGAAGCGGACCGGCAACGCCACAGATCTCTGCTGACGCCTTGGCCTTCATCCAGCATTCGGCGGGCACCACCGGTCTGCAAAAGGGAGTCGCCCTCACTCACGCGGCAGTGTTGCGCCAGTTGCGGCATCTGGCAGGGGCTTTAAAGATCGACAGTTCGACCGATCGCGTTTACAGCTGGCTCCCGCTCTATCACGACATGGGATTAATTGCCGCGTTCATGCTGCCGATGGTCTGCCACATCCCAGTTGTCATGCAGTCGCCGCTCGAGTGGGTGATGCAGCCGGAGTCGATGCTGCAGGTGGTGAACGACTTCCGATGCACGCTGGCGTGGATGCCGAATTTTGCGTTCCAGTTCGTTCCGCGGCGTACTCCTCAGAAGCGATGGGCCGGCTACGACCTTTCGTCGCTCCGCGCGGTGATCAACTGCTCGGAGCCGGTACGGGCGAGCAGTATGAGCGAGTTCCAAAATGCCTTTGGAATCCAGAACAGTGCACTTCAGTCCTCGTACGCGATGGCGGAAAATGTATTCGCGGTGACGCAGTCAGATCTTGAGAAGGGTCCGGCAACCATCTGGGCCGACGGGGCGCAATTTCGCAGCGCTCACCGAATCGTTACCGTGCCCCCGACGACTGCAGCAGCTCTGTCGTTCACGTCCTCGGGGCGGCTGTTGCCGAACCAGCGAGTGAAGATCCTGTCAGATTCCGGCGAAGCCTTGACTGACGCATCTGTCGGGGAGATCGCCATCGAGAGTGACTGCCTCTTCGCGGGCTACTACAACCGGCCCGATCTGACCGCGGAGGCGCTCGTTGATGGCTGGTACCGCACGGGCGACCTCGGGTTTCGGCTCGATGGCGAACTCTACGTCGTTGGCCGGAAGAAGGACCTGCTCATCATCGGAGGCGAGAATATCTATCCGCAGGACATCGAAGAAATCGTCGGCGCACATCCCGCGATCCACGACGGGCGCGTCATTGCCATGGGTGTGTACAATCCAAACCTTGGCACGGAAGACGTGGTCGTCGTCGCGGAAGTAGAGAGGGAAGAGTCGTTGGCGCAAAGCGCCCAACTCGAGCAAGAGATTCGCAGCCGTGTGGTCGCGGGACTTGGGATCGCCGTGCGCACCATTTTCCTGAAGCCGCCGAAGTGGATTGTGAAGAGCACGGCTGGAAAAGCCGCGCGCTCGGCCACGCGTGAGAAGTTGTTGCGGGAGCATCCAGAGTTGAACACGGAAGCATAAGACAGGAGAATCCAAGCAAGGTGACGCCCGAATCCCAGCAGATGATAGCTCACATCATGGACTTGATCCGCAAGCCGGGCGTGACCATCGACGAGAACACCCCTCTGGTGTCGTCCGGGCTCATCGACTCGATGTCGCTGGTCGACTTGTTGCTGAAGCTGGAGGACATCACGCGCAAGCGGATTCCCGCTGGGAAAGTGCACCCGAAGGATATGGACACGGTGGCGAAGATGTTCGCGACCGCCGAGAGAGTAGGGAAGCCGAGGAAGTGAGTTCAGAGTTCGAAGATTTCGCCGACGACTTGAAAAATATCCGCTGATGCCGCCGCTAACCACAACCTCCGCCGTTACGTCGACCGCGATCGAGCTTTCTGTAATTCTGCCCTGCCTCAATGAGCGGGAAACCGTTGGCATCTGCGTGAAGAAGGCAGTCGCTGCCTTGCAGCAGGCGGGGATTCAAGGCGAGGTGATCGTCGCTGACAACGGGTCGACCGACGGCTCCATCGAACTGGCTCAGACCGAAGGTGCGCGCGTGGTGCATGTCGCGCAGCGCGGATACGGCAATGCACTGCGCGGCGGGATTCAGGCTGCTCTCGGTGCCTACGTGCTGATGGCCGACTCCGACGACAGCTACGATTTTTCCCACATACCACGCTTCGTCGAGGAATTGCGAAACGGCCACGACCTGGTGATGGGCAATCGCTTTCTCGGAGGCATTCGCGACGGAGCGATGCCGGTCCTGCACCGCTATCTCGGCAATCCGGTGCTGACCGCGATTGGGCGCCTCTTCTTCCATTCGCCGTCGCGCGATTTTCACTGCGGCATCCGCGCCTTCCGCAAAGACAGCTATGAGCGCATGGACATCCGCTCGACCGGCATGGAATTCGCCAGCGAGATGGTGGTGAAGGCGAGCCTGCTGCGGATGAAAGTGACCGAAGTCCCGACCACTCTCTCACCCGACGGCCGCACCCATCCGCCGCACCTGCGCACCTGGCACGACGGATGGCGTCATCTGCGCTTTCTGCTGATGTACAGCCCGCGCTGGCTGTTTCTGTATCCAGGAGTGGCATCAATTCTGATCGGCCTGGCAACGTGCATCTGGCTTCTGCCCGGACCGCGGCAAATCGGTAACGTTGGGTTCGATTTTCACACGCTGGCCTACGGCTTTGGCGCGATCCTGGTCGGTTTTCAGTTGCTGGCGTTTGCCGTGTTCACCAAAGTGTTCGCCATCACGGAAGGCCTGCTGCCCGAAGATCCGCGTCTGAATCGCATGTTCGAGTACATCAAACTCGAAACTGGACTTCTCGCCGGAGCACTCTGCGTGGCCTTGGGCATTGCCGGTTCAGTGCTCGCGCTGTCGACCTGGGCACGAAGCAGCTTCGGACCGATCACCTCCGACAACCTCTTGCGCCTCGTCATGGTCTCGGTCTTCGCGCTGATTCTCGGGCCGCAGATCATCTTCAGCAGCTTCTTCCTCAGCATCCTCGGACTGCGGCGGCGGTGATATGAGCCCGGCGGAATTCGATCGTTACGCCCGCAGCTACGACCAGGACCTGGCGAAATCCCTTGCGGTGACTGGAGAGAGCCGCGAGTACTACGCGCGGCGCCGCATCGACTGGACCGCGGAATGCCTCTCACGCCTGGGACACGCACCCAAGCGAATCCTCGACTACGGCTGCGGCGACGGCGCAAACGTTCCCATGCTCGCCGCCAAGTTCAAGGCGCAGTCAACTCTGGGGGTCGATGTTTCTGCGGAGTCGATCGCTGTCGCGCGGCAGGCAAACCCCGCGCCGGGTCTGCAGTTCCTTTCAACCGGCGAATGGACGCCCGACGGCACCATCGATCTCGCGTTCACCAACGGAGTGTTCCATCACATCCCGCCGGCAGAGCGAGTCGGATGTCTCGCTGCAATTCGCCGAGCTTTACGTCCTGGAGGCATGTTCGCATTCTGGGAGAACAATCCCTGGAATCCCGGAACACAATATGTCATGTCGAAGTGCGCCTTCGACGAACACGCGGTGAAGATCAGCCCGCGAGAGGCCAAGCGCATGCTGACCGACGCCGGATTCAGCATCCTGCGGACCGATTCGCTTTTCTACCTTCCGCACTCGCTCGCCTTCCTGCGTCCGGCGGAAGCCTGGTTGCGAAGCCTGCCGCTGGGAGGTCAATATCTGGTGCTCTGCTGTAGTGCCGGCTAGCGAGTCCGCAGCGCCACACTCGCGTCTTCCGGCTTCGCCGGATTCGCCAGCTGATCCGCGATGTGCTTCTGGACCCGGTCCCAGTCGGTGCGCAGGATCATCTCCTTGATGCTGAACCGGCTCTCATGCCGCGCGTCGTCAATACGCATTGCCAGTTCGCTCTTGTTCAGCCGGAAATCCACAACGTCGGCCAGTGGGATGATCTGATTGGAAGACTTCCCCACGATCACGAAGACAACCTTGTCGGACACGAGCGTGTACTCCGGGCACACATCGCCCATTGGCATGGTGGGCCCGCTTCCGCTCATCGCGACCATGAAGCTGTGGTGCACGGGCAGGCAGTCGACCATGCGCATGCGCACGACCGTTCCATGTTGGTAGATACCGGCCCATGCGGCCTGACAGCAAAGAGCGAGCACGATCCCCAGCACGGCGTGCTTCGTTCTAGCGAACCTCGTCATAGAAATATCCTTTTCGACTGTGAAACCTCAGGTTGAGATTGTGTTTGGGAAGGATACGGAGCGAGTGAAACCCAGCGTCATGGCTGGGTGGTGGGTAAGTCACAACATAGCAGGCGCGCCAGTCGGCGAGCACGGCCTGCAGGATGTCGGTGGCGTCAACCGGAGTCGAAAAACTCCGGCCTCCAGTCGCGGCCGACATCTCTTCGAGCCTTGCCGCTGCCTTGGCGTCGTGGTCAGGTTTGTTGGGGTTGATGGTGTACAGAATGACGCCGCTCTCGGTCACTGCATCGAGAGCCTGACGAGCCGATGTCCCGCTGATCGTATCGTTGCCGTCGGAGAACAGAAGCAGCACCTGACGCACATTGGGCCTCCGCCGGTCCGCCAGATATCTGGCGCTAAACGTCAGAGCATCGAACAGCGGTGTCGCGCCGGTGGGATGGAGAGCCCGAATCCGCTGTTCCGCAGCGGCAGCGCTGCAATCAGACGCGCAAACAACGGCCGGCTGCACCCCGGCGAACGTGATCATCGCCAGGGAATCGGCGGGCGCGGCGTGGGAAATCAGGCTAAGAATCTGGTCAATGGTGCTGCGAAAACGAGGAGCTACCGATTCACTGGTGTCGACCAGCACGACAATGTCCAGCGTGGTCTCATTCGCACGCGTGAGACTGCGGAAATCGCGCACAATATTTTCGCCGTCGATGATAGCGAAGTCATTCTTGTCGATGGTATCCAGACGCCGGTTGCGTTCGTCCGTCGCAAAGAAGATGACCCGTACCTCGGACGTTCCGACCCGATAGGTGGGCGTGGTAGAGCCTTCGTTCGACCGGGCGGAGAGAAAACACGGGAAAAGTACGACTAAAACCGCGAATGACCAACCCTGCCGATGAGACAGCGATGCCATTGCACGGTATTTCGGCAGACGGGGGCCCCACTCCAGCATGCGAAGGTATATCGGAATAACGAACGTCACTCGATAGTTCTAAGAATTGAGATTTCCAATCGCCCGGACGTGAACTTCGGCGTGGCACGCCGCTTTCCCGCCCGAACGTCGCTATGAGCCCGCTCGGACTGGCATTGCGGAGGCCTGATGTTGCGGACAATCACGCCCGCCTGTGAGCCGGCGCACAGCGTGCCGAAAACGTTTCCAGATATTCTGAATTCCGCCTTCCCCCAGGCTCTTGCCCATCTGTTTGCAGTATTCGATTCCCCCATTGAGCGAGGCTTATGCTGAGCCTCTGGTTGGAGCCGATTCTCACGCATCGCCGGAACACGAGTTTCCGGCCGCTTCCCCTGGCCAACTCTTCACTCAGCGGTAAGCTCCCGGCTCTTCCTGTTGTTGCGGCTTCATAAGTCGCGGGAGGCGGGTTATGTCGCAGCGCTGTTTTTCGTTTCTTCTGTGGTTTCTTCTCTGCAGTGTGCCTTTCGCCCGAGGCAATCCGAAATCAAATCCCTATCAGGCAATCGACCGCATCGTCGCCAACGAGCGCGGACTCTCCGACACCCTGCGCAGCTACAGTCCGATGGTCGAAACCTATCTGCAGCGCATGCAGCCGGACTCGGCTCTGGGATTCGTTCCCGGCGAGGACCACTACTTCCTTGGGCGAGTGCAGTTCCAGCAGTCGAAAGAGGAGTTCTATCTCGACAAGCGGCTGGTGGAGCGCATGGCGGGCAGTTTCTCGAAGCTCTACTCGCTCAGCCCCGTCGGATTCTCCAGCATGATCTTCGTGGACCGCACTGGCTTCGATCGCAAGAATTACCGCTTCCGCCAGATGCACAGCGAGTTCCTCGGGGAGGTGAAGTGCCTGGTCTTCGAAGTAAATCCGACCAAAAACCAGCCCGCACGTTTCCGTGGAGCGATCTGGGTCGAGGACGAGGGATACAACATCGTCCGCTTCAACGGAAGTTACGGCACGTTCCACATCGACAGCTGGCGGATGAACCTGCGCCCGGGCGTATGGCTGCCGGCGGTGGTGTACTCGGAAGAATTCGACTCCAACAAGCCGCAAACCGGCAGCCCGCGCGTCAAGGCGCAGACGCGCATCTGGGGATATGATCTGGCGTCCTCAGGACGCGACTCTGAGTTCACCGAGATCACGATCGATCCTGAGGCGGCGAAGGATTCCTCCCAAACCCCCGACAAGAGCCCGCTCGATATTCAGCGTTCATGGCAGCGGCGCGCGGAAGACAACGTCCTGATCAAGCTTGAAGAACTGGGCCTGATTGTTCCCGAGGGCGAAGTCGACAAGGTCCTCCAGACCGTGGTCACGAATCTGGAGGTGACCAACAAACTGGCGCTCGATCCTGAAGTGCGGTGCCGCGTCATGCCCACGACGCCAATCGAGGTGGCCACCATCGGCCACACGATTCTGGTCAGCCGCGGATTGCTCGATGCCTTGCCTAACGAGGCAGCGCTTGCCGCGGTGCTATCGCATGCCCTGGCCCATGCCGCCCTCGGGCACGAACTCGACAGCAGCTTCGCCTTCAACGACCGCCTGGTCGTGCCGAGTCTCCAGCAACTGCCGCTGTTCGATTTCAAACACAATCCCGAGCAGGAAAGCGCCGCCGACGCCTTTGGCGCCAAGCTCCTCGCGAATTCTCCGTACAAGGACAACCTGTCGGAGGCAGGGCTCTTCCTGAAGGCGCTGGCCAAGTATGAGCGGAGAGTTCCGAATCTGGTGAAGGCGAATCTGGGCGAGAGCCTGGTCGCCGACAACCGCATTACGTTTATGGCGACTGTCGCGGACAGTGCTCCGCCACTCGAACTTGAGAATCCGCAGCAGATCGTCGCCCTGCCGCTGGGCAGCCGCGTGAAACTCGATCCGTGGTCGGGGCAATTGCGATTCGTGAAGGCTATGCCGCCGCGCATCTATTCGGCGAAAGATAAGCTGGCGCTCGAAGTGACGCCGTTTTCGCCGTATCTGACGCGCCTCAACACGGCGAAGAACAACGAGCCGCCGCGAGATGTAGGCCAGAACCGTTGAGGATCGTATAGGGGGTCGAATGGGGCTGCCCCATGTCTCGCTGGTTTTGCGAGACATGGGAGTTGACCAAAGCCGAATGGGAAGGCCCGTCGCGAAGAGCCGATGAAACAAGTCACGCATGTTCTGTTACTGATCGGAGTTTTCACCGCGCAGATCTGCCTCGCGGCTTCGCATCCTATACGCATAGACGCTCAATCCAACTGCCTCGAGTGCCACGCCGATCATGCAGCGGGAGGCCACGTCCATCCCGCGCTGAAGGGAGGATGTTCGACTTGCCACACCGTCGAGGACCGCGGCGATGCCACGTACGTCACGCTGAAGCCCACCAATTCGATTGTCTGCCGCGACTGCCACGCTCCCGTAACCGTGCTGCATGCGCATCTGCCCTACACCTCTGCGATGTGCCTGCGCTGCCATAATCCGCACTCGTCGGCGAATCCCCGCCTGCTGCGCGCCAAAGTCAACGACCTGTGCCTCGAGTGCCATCTACAGGGCAAAACCAGAGCCAACCGTTACCTGCCGACGATTGAACTCACCGCAGATCGGCGCATGGGACATCCCTATCTGCATCATCCGGTAAGTGGACGTCCCGATCCGCTGTCGGGCGACGAGATGTCGTGCCTCAGTTGCCATCAGCCACACGGTGGAACCCAGTTGCATCAACTCAAGATGGGTGCGGAGATTCCAGAAGACGCCCTGAATCAGAGCACCGAGACTAAGACCATGTGCGAGAAGTGCCACATGAAGCTGTGGGGAGTGGAGGGGGCGTCAGCAAAGAAGAAAAAATCGAAGCATTAGCCGCCCAATGCCTCGTGTAGCATAACGTCGTAAAGAGGAATTCGATGACTACTTCCCGCTGTGTTTTCATTCTCGCGTTCGCTGTTGTTGGCCTCTTTTCACGTTCATTTGCGGATCAGAAGAATGACGAAGCCAAGGCGCTGGTCCAGCGAGCCATGAGTATTTCTGCCATCCGAGAGGAGGGCTCACCGCCCTTCCGCATTGAAGCCAAAGTGAAGATCACCCAGGAAGACGGCTCGGTCGCCGAAGGAACATACACCGAGATCTGGGTTTCAAACTCTCAGTGGCGCAGGGAGACTATTTTGGGCGAGTTTCGCAGGACGCAGGTCGTTGCGGGACGAAAGATCTGGACCTCGGACAGCTCAAGCACGGTTCCGGAGAGCCTCGCTTCTGTTCTGGCGATGTTCGATCCTTGGCTGTGGTTTGCGAATCCCTGGAAGGCGGACAAATTCGAGGATCAGCAGGTCGACGGTAAGACGGCACGCTGTTTCCGGACTAAACGTGAGCCGTGGGGAGCTGCGGAGCTGTGCTTCGAGGGTGGCACCGGCGCACTTGCTGCTAGGATCGTTCCTGTTCACTCGAAGACAGGAAACGTTGACGGACTATGTGTCTACAGAAGCTACCAACCGTTAGGCGACCGCTTGGTGCCGACGTCGTACTCATGTTTCGAAGACAAGAAGCTCCGTCAACAAGCCGAGGTCGTCGAACTGACGCTGCATCCGCCAGTGGATGATAGCCTCTTCGCGGCCCTGCCGGATGGCAAGGAATCTGTTCACTGTCCAACGCGAGTGCAGCCGCCGACGATGATCCACAGCGTGGAACCACCGGTCGCCGGGAAGAATGGAATCGTAACCCTCGCGTTGGTGGTTGGCGTTGACGGCCGCCCACATGATCTGAAGGTTGCCAATTCGCTTGACTCCGCGTCTGATGATGCGGCATTGGAAGCGGTTCGCGAGTGGAGATTCAAGCCCGCAACCTGTGAAGGTCAACCCATGGAGGCAAAAATTGCTGTAGAGATCGATATCCACCGGTAGTCTACGTGATGCTGACTTCCGTGTATGTGCCGTATACCTGCCGCAGCGCCTCGCAGATTTCTCCCACGGTCGCATCGGCTCGCACAGCATCCACGATGTAGGGCATGGTGTTCGCCGACGAGATCGTGCCATTCAATACGGCGTTTTGCGGTGGCGCAGCGCTTCCAGCGCTGCGATTTCAAGCCGGCTTATGCACGCGGCTTCAGCCGCTGAGGTGCAGTGGGTTGCACACTAGGGGCCAAGGCCCAAGCTGATTTTGAAAAAGTTGATCGCAATGCTGAAGCATTGCGCCACCCACAGTGCCGCCTACGTGATGCTGACTTCCGTGTACGTGCCGTATACCTGCCGCAGCGCCTCGCAAATCTCTCCGACAGTCGCATAAGCCCGGACCGCGTCGACGATGCACGGCATCGTATTGGCGGGCGAGATCGCGCCGTTGGTCCCAGCCTTCGGTTCCTGTGCCGCAGCCGTTTTCAACGCATCGAGCGCGCGGCGGACGTCGTCGTCCGACCGACGGTTGCGCAGGCTCTTCAGTTTTTCCGTCTGCTGCCGCGCGACCGTCTCGTCGATGTACAGAATCTGCGGCGACTCTTCCTCGATCGCAAACTCGTTGACGCCGACGATGATCTTCTCTTTGGCCTCGACCGCCCGCTGATATTGATACGAAGATTCGGCAATCTCCTTCTGTGGATATCCACGCTCAATCGCTTTGACCATGCCGCCCATGGCGTCCATCTTGCCGAAATAGTCGAAGGCGCCGTTTTCCATCCGTAGAGTCAGATTCTCCAGAAAATACGATCCGCCGAGCGGATCGACCGTCTGCGCGACTCCCGATTCATAGGCGATGATCTGCTGCGTGCGCAGCGCAATGCGCGCAGCCTCCTCGGTCGGGAGAGCCAACGCCTCATCGTAGGAATCCGTATGCAGCGACTGCGTGCCTCCCAGCACCGCCGCCAACGCCTGGACCGCCACCCGCGCGATGTTATTCATCGGTTGCTGCGCCGGCAGCGATACTCCGGCCGTCTGCGTATGGAAGCGCATCAGCCGGGTACGCTGATTCTTGGCGCCGAAGCGATCTTTCATTACGCGATGCCAGATCTTCCGAGCCGCGCGGTACTTGGCAATTTCCTCAAAGAAATCATTGTGCGCATTAAAGAAGAAGCTGAGCCGCGGCCCGAACTCATCGACGTCAAGCCCGCGCCGCCGCGCCCACTCTACGTACTCGACGCCGTCATATAGCGTGAATGCCAGTTCCTGCAACGCAGTCGATCCCGCCTCGCGGATGTGATATCCGCTGATCGAGATCGTGTTGAAGCGCGGGGTGAACTTCGACCCGAACTCGAAGGTGTCGATCACCAGCCGCATCGACGGCGCCGGCGGATAGATGTATTCCTTCTGCGCGATGTATTCCTTGAGAATGTCGTTCTGAATTGTGCCGGAGATCTTCTTCCAATCCGCGCCCTGCTTCTCGGCGACCACCAGGTACATGGCCCACAGCACGGACGCCGGAGAATTGATGGTCATCGATATAGTCGTCTTCTCGAGATCGATGCCGCTGAAGAGAATCTCCATGTCTTCAAGCGAGTCGATCGCCACCCCGCACTTGCCCACTTCGCCTTCGCTCGCCGCGTGGTCGGAGTCATAGCCCATCAGCGTGGGCAGATCGAAGGCGACCGAGAGCCCGCTGCCGCCATGCTCGAGCAAATACTTGTAGCGCTGGTTGGTCTCCTCCGGCGACGCGAATCCCGAGAACTGGCGCATGGTAAAAAGCTTGCCGCGATATCCAGTGGCGTGAATGCCCCGCGTGAAAGGCGCCTCGCCGGGATAGCCGAGATACTGTTCCTCACTCCAATCCGCCGGAAGATCGGCCTGCGTGTAGAGCCGCCGAATGGGAATGCCCGAGATCGTCGTGAAGCGCGCGCTGCCGTGGTCGTCCACGTTGACGCCGGTGGCCGCGCCAATCGGGCGCTCGGGAGCTTTCTCCAGCGTGGGCGCGAGAGTTTTCTCCGCCCAGTTCTTTTCACTCTCGGACGGACGGCGATTCTCAAACACGTCAGAGACAGGACTGTCGGCAACCTGCGGTTTCTGCGAAGGCTTCTTTTCCATAGTCTGCGAAGACGAACCCCGGTGGTGATTCGATGATAGGGAAGAGATAGAGGTTGCGGCAAGGTGCGAATGCGCGCGCGCAGAACGACCGGTCGGTCAGCGCCGCGAAACTTATCTTCCCATGCAGGCTGTCATCCTGAGGAGGGCGAAAGCCCTCCGAGGGACCGTACGAATGTGTCAGCAGAAGTTGCTGTAGAAGAGGACGTTGATGCTGCACGCGCCGTTTGCAGTCCCATGCGCTGGCGGAATCGCTTCCACCGACGTAAGGTCCCTCGCGCCGGCTTCGCCGCCGATCAGGATGACATCGGAGTTTTTTGACGTGACAACTCCCACGCCTTGGCATACTTCCACGACACGTACACCGCGTGATACAGGTGCAGGAGCAGGCCTTCGCGGCCGTCGAGAAATCCGAGGCGGAAGAAGTAGTTGTAGACAAACGTGAACGCCGGCCGCAGAACGATGTTGATGAAGCTGAATCGCTCTTTGCCCTTGGCGACAACCATCTCCGCCCCAAGCGACGAGTAGCGGTTCATATGCTCAATGTAGTCGGAAAGGGTAGGGTAGGAGTGGTGGATGAGAGCGCCGCGGAGTTGACCAGATATTCCCTTGTTCAGCCGCGCGTCCTCATGCACGAGTCTATCCTCGAACGTGGCTGCGTCTTTTCGAAACAACCTCAGCTTGCGATCGGGCCAAAATCCTCCGTGTTTGATCCAGCGCCGAAGAAACATGTTCTTGCGGGACACGAAGTATCCAGTTATCTCGACGAAGAAAGAATCGGGACTGCCGGCGGACTTCATCAGGGCTCGCATCTGCTTTCGCGTCGCACGCGTCGACAAGTAGGTGAGAGCTTTGACCCGCTCGATGCGAGCGTTCAAGTCCGACGCGGGAGATCGTCCCCGAAAAACAAACAGCAACTCGTCAGTGAGGGTTGATTCCGCTTCCTCATCCGCATCCAGACTCAGAATCCAATTCCCGCTAGCCTTCTCGATCGCCGAGTTCTTCTGCGCCGCGAATCCCTTCCACTCCTCGACAAACACGTTCGCGCCGAGCGATTTCGCGATCTCCACCGTGCGGTCGGTCGAGCCCGAGTCGACGACGATGATCTCTCCCTTGCCGTCGGAAACAAGCGGTTGCACGCTCTCGAGCGTGCGCCCGATGTTGGCTTCTTCGTTGAAGGTGATGATGACGACCGAAAGTTGCATGAACGTTGATGTCACCTTTGCGTTCTTCGCGCCCCTTAGCGACCTCCGCGGTTTAAGCTCTTAACCGCCAAGTTCGCGAAGAGAATCCGCAAAGAACGCAAAGCGAACTCGGAATTGTCTCACAGGGGAATGCAGAAGGAAGAAGTCAGAATGCAGAAGTTAAGAGCGGTCCGGTTTTACTTCTGCATTCTGACTTCCGACTTCTGACTTCGAATCGCCTGGGATATCAGAAACACAATCAAAATGACCAGCTCCGGCTCAATCGGATGCCGGTACCTCGCATGCGGGAACACGAAATAATAGGTCGTCGGATACGTGAGCACGAGCAGTGCGAAAAGCCATGCCCCGGGCCGCTTCTGCCGCACCGCGCGCCCAAGTCCCCACAGGGCCAGCACTGAGGTCGCCAGAAATCCCGATGTCCGGAAGTCGATCGGCGACACCGAATTCGTCTCGCGCGGCACGCCATTCCAGTAATAGAAAAATCGCTTGAAACTGACGACGGCAAACCGTCCCGGATTCTCGCGCACCCAGTCGAACGCTGCGCGTTTGCAATCCTCCGCGTAGGCCAGTTCGCCCAGGCTCTGAAACTTCTCGAGTTCTCCTCGGTTGAGATTGGGCTGCAGATAAGCCATCAGCATGCCATCGGCACCTTTCCAGTTGCCCAGGCGAAACTGCAATCCGAAATCGTCGCGGATGAAAACAAATCTTCCGAATACCTCATAGTTGCGTACGAGCCACGGCGAGAGCGCCGCCCAGAAGACGACCGACGCGATCACGACGCCGCCGATGGACGACAGTCCTCGCCGATACCGCTGCCGCCAGATCCACAGCCCACAGAAGGGAAGAAACGCCAGCATCGTGGGATTCGCCAGCGCGCCGATGCCGTAGAGCGCCCCAAACAGCGCCCAGCCCTGCCACCCAGGCCAGTCCTGCACTTCCAGCGCAAGCAGAAACAGGCACGCGAGCACGAACGGCGTGAATGTCGTATCCCATATCCAGTGAATCGACCAATACCAGACGTATGGATTCAGCCCCCAGGCATAGGCCGACCATTTGGCGATACCCTCACCGAAAGTCCTGCGCGCAATCAGGAAGATGGGAATGCAGGTAAGCGTGGCGAACAGGCTGTTGATACTGAGCAGGACCCACGCCGACGCACGCGTGTAAATCCCGAAGACTTTGAACACGCCGCCGATCAGGAATGGATAGAGCGGTGGTTCCCAAGCGGTCGGTCCGGTATTTCCCTCGTAGGGACTGCTGAAGCCTTGTCCCAGTGCGATGGACCGCCCGATGCGGCCCATCTCCCATCCGAATTCGAAGTTGTCGTTACCCGGACGGGTTCGATACTGATGCAAGACGCCGATCGCCGCAACCTGCAGAAGAAAAGAAAGAGGCAGCATCCACAGAAAAAAAGCAGGCAGGCGCCGGGCCGATCGATCCATCGCAGCGTAGTGTATCAGGCGGTCTCTTTGCGTCCTTTGCGGATTTTCTTCGCGACCTTTGCGGTCAAAAGCCCGAACCGCCAAGCGCGCAAAGGATTCGCAAAGAGTGCAAAGAACTACTGTCCGCCCTGCGCAGCCTGTCCCGAAGTCGCCGTCCCCGGCTGCACATCTTGCCGCGGAGCCACATCCGGGACGTTCGGCAGGTGTGTCACCTGGCCGCGGGTGGCGTCCCCGATGTCGATCCCGGCGTGCTCCAGCAGCAACCCGGTCGCGCGGTCCAGTTCGATCCGCGACTTCTGATACGCCGCCTTCGCTGATACCAGGTTCGATTCCCCAGTAGTTAGCGTCGCCGCGTCCTGCAGGATCGTCACCTGCGTCGTGAGTCCCACTTTCAATTTCTGCTGATCTGCGTCGAGGGTCTGATGCGCCAGATCCACCGCCGATTGTGCCGCCTGTACCGCCGCTCGATTCTGTTTCACATCGAACTGCGCGTTGCGGACCTCGATCCGCACCTGATTCTCCAGTTGATGCTGCCGCACCTGCGCCTGCCGGTATTCCAGTTGCGCCCGCACCTGGTTCGATTGCGCCAGACGGTTGCGGATCGGGATGTTCAAGCTCAGCCCGATCCCGCGGTCGGGTGCGGTCGAGTTCACAAGCTGATTCAGGGTTCCTCCATATCCCACCGACGTACTGGTCCGGAACGGAGGAGGCGCTTTTGTCGGGTCGAAGCAGAAACTGCTGGTGGTATCGGCGCAATTCGGAACAGCCGGGTTGACGTCGCCGCCGACGCCCGACCCGCCGTAATAAGCGAACGCCTGCAACGTCGGGAGCATGGCATTGCGCACCGATCGGTTATTGATGTCGCGCGAGTTCAGGTCGATGCGTGATTCCACTAACTCGGCGCGATGCTGCAGTGCGTCGTTGATCAGGTCCAGGATCGGAATGACCGGTTCTTGCTGCGGTACCTGCATGATTGAAGTCGGGATTACGTCGGCTTCGGCCAGCACCGGATCTTCGATGCTGCGGCTGATCGCGTTCTTCATCAGCAATTGCTGCAGCTGGAGGTTGTTCTGGGCGACGATCAGGTTCTGCTGCCCAGTCGACACGGTGCTCTGGGCGCTGACCACCTGAATCGGCGGAACCGTCCCGACTTTTGCCTGGCGCTGCGCATCTTCCAGCGCACGTTGCGCGTAGGCCAGTGATTCCTGCTGCACGCGCACATTCTCGAACGCATACACAAGGTCCCAGTACATGTTCTCAATCTGATCCACGGTCGTGATGATCTGCAGCCGGAAGGCAACGTCAGAAATCTCCCGATTGTTCTTCGCAATGCGGATAAAGCGTGTGTTTGGCAGGAAGCCGAATCCCTGCAGAAGATTCTGCGTGAAACGCAACTGGAAGTTCGACCCAAGCTGCGGCGTGAGCAAGCTGGTCGGGTTGTTTGTCGTCAGATGCGTGTTGCTGAACGCCCCCGTAAGTGCGCCGCCCCAGGCGAAGCCCTGCGTGTAGCCGAAATTCCACGTGTAGGTATTCTGCGCAACAACGGGCACCGGGCTGAACACGCTGACCGACTCGGTGTTGTTCTTGTCGAGTTGCAGCGTTCCGGTGAGTGCCGGGTCGAAGCTGGTGATCGGAGCTCCGACGCCGAGCGTGGAACTGACCAGGCCGTTGGTGCCGCTGCCGGCGCCGCCTGCCGCGACCGTGGTGCCGCCCGTTCCTGAGCCGACCGTGCCGCCGAGTCCGCCCACGCCGCCACCGGGCGTGTTCTGCACCACGCCAGTATTTACGCCGAGAATGCTGGCTCCCGCTTTGGCGCGCAGCAGATCGGCTTCGGCGATGTTCAGGTTATAGCGCGCGATCTCGAGGTCGAGATTGTTCTCCAGCGCCAGCGCGATCGCGTCATCGATCGACAGATAGATCTTGCCATCGCGCATCATCGCGTCGATGCGCGCCGAGTTGCCCAGCGTCGGCTGCGGCAGCTGCTGTGGCGAATAGGGCTGAAGCAGGTGAGGGAAGGCGGACCGCGGCTGCGAGTAGTCCTTCACGTGGACATACTGCGGCTGTACCGTGGGGGCAGGAGGCGGCGCCGCCTGTTGGGCGCGGAGGGAAACACCCGCCGCCATCAGAACAACCATCACAAAAAGCAGGGAAATCGAACGCGGGAAGAACATGAGCTTCTCCTTGCGGGGAAAAGTTGCGCAAAGCATTTCAGGATCGGAAATTAGAAAGCGCAATGTTGGATGCAGAACGCCGAAAGGCGTCACTTCATCTTAGCGGCAGAACTTCGCGGGAAGCGTGCGGGATTGTAAAGAATTGTGAGGAAAAGAAAACGCCGCTGCGACGGAAGCACAGCGGCGTTCCCGTACAACGATGCCCTACTGTTGTTGCTGGGCGGCAGGCGCTGCCGAGGGCAGTTCCTTCCGCGGCGCTACATTCGGAAAGCTGGGCATTCGCGTGACTTGTCCGCGAGCTGCATCGTCGATGCTGATATTGGCCTTGTCCAGCGTAATGCCCGTCGCGCGGTCCAGTTCGATCCGCGACTTCTCATACGCGGCCATCGCCGACATCAAGGTGGATTCCGCCGTGGCCAGCGCACTCTGGGTTTGCAGGACCGCTGTCGTGGTGGAAGTGCCGAACTGGTACTTCTTCTGCTCGGCATCCAACGACTGCTTGGCGTAGTCAACGGCCGCCTGCGCCGACGCCACGCTGGCCCGATTCTGCTCGAGTCCAAACTGCGCGTTCCGCACTTCGATGCTGATCTGGTTCTCGATCTGCTGCAGCCGCATCTGTGCCTGCAGATACTCAAATTCGGAACGAATCTGCGCTGCCTGCGCCGCGCGGTTCCGCAGAGGAATGTTCAACTGGAACCCGATGCCCTTGTCGGGGGCGGTGGAATTCACCAGCTGATGCAGCGTGTCCGAATAGCCCGTGGACGGAATGGTGCCGGGCGGAATGCAAAACGGATTATCGACGCCGGCGGTACAAGTCGCCGCCGCATTCTGGTCGCCGCCCACACCCGATCCGGAGTAATACGCAAACAGATCCAACGAGGGCAGCAGCGTGCTGCGCACCGCGCGGTTGCTGATCTGCGTGGTACTCAACTGGATGCGCGCCTCGGCCAGGTCGGGACGATGCTGCAGAGCCTCGGTCACCAGTTCCTGCGTGGGGCGAACCTGCTCAACCTCCGGGATCTCCATGGTCGAGGTCGGAATAACCTCGGCTCCCGCCAGGTTCTGGTCGCGCAGCGTTCGGCTCAACGCGTTCTTCATGAGCAACTGCTGCAACTGCAGGTTGGTTCTGGCCACGGTCAGGCCTTGCTGGTCCTGGGCCACCGTGCTCTGCGCGCGGACCACTTCGATCGGCGCCAGGCTCCCAATCTCCACCTGCTTCTTGGTGTCCGAAAGCGTCTTCTGGGCGAAATTCAGAGACTCCGTCTGTACCCGCACATTCTCGTAGGCATACACCAGATCCCAATACATCGTCTGAATCTGATTCACCGTAGCGATCGTCTGCAGGCGGAACGCGACATCCGAGAGCTCCCGATTGTTCTTGGCGATCCGGATGAAGCGGTTGTTCGGAGCAAAGCCAAAACCCTGCAACAGGTGCTGCGTGACAGTGGCTTTGAATCCGGACGACAGGTTGGGGCTGAAACTGGTGAACGGGCCGTTGGAGGTCACCCGGTTGTTGTTGAAGCCGACCTGCAGGTTGGTGCCCCACTGGAATCCCTGCACGTAGTTGAAGTTCGCGGTCTGAGTATTCTGCGCAGTGGCCGAGAAGACGCTGGTCGATACGAATTTCTGATGGTCGAACTGAAGATTGCCCGACAGGATCGGATCAAAGCTGGTGATCGCCGGCCCGAAACCGAGTGTCGAACCCACCAGACCGCCCGCGCCCGCGCCGGCTCCGCCTGCGCCCAGATTCGTGCCGCCCGTCCCGGTGCCAACTTGTGCGCCGAGCCCGCCAACTCCGCCGCCCGGCGTGTTCTGCACCACGCCCGTATTCACGCCAAGCGTGGTGGCGCCTGCCTTGGCCCGCAAAATGTCGGTATCGGCGATGTTCAGGTTGTAGCGCGCAATCGCGATGTCGAGGTTGTTCTCCAGCGCCAAAGCGATCGCGTCATTCAACGACAAATACACCTTGCCGTCATGCATCAACTGGTCGATGCGCGGTGTGTTGGTCAAATTCGGAGGCGCCAGGTGTCGCGCCATGTACGGGCCAAATGGATTGGGGAAATGCGTCACCGGTTTGGCATAGTCCAGCACGGGCAGAGGGTGATCTGAGGAAGGCTGTGGAGCCGGGGCCGCGGGCTCCTGCGCCCAACATCCGAGGGTCAGACTCGCGCACAGTGTGGCGGCGGCTGCGAGCCGGGGAATCGAGGCTATACGTGCAAATGGCATCTACTCATCTCCGATCGTAAAAACCATGTTGATTAAGGCTTGGTTACGAAAAAAACAGATTTTTGCCTGATACAGCTCGTCCTGAATCAACCTGCTCAGGCATTGATACGCAAAAGGTCGGCGGAAGGTTCCTCAAAGCCGGGAAAAAGACCCTTCCTTTGTCCCATGCTTACAATCAGTTCGCGGACGAATGGCGGTTTCCGGGCCCCGCTTCAACGAAAGCCCACAGGCCCAAAGCCAGAATTCTGCGGAAACGGTTTAGTATATCTGACCGAAACCGGATATGACCCTCGCCCCAGCCCAAACGGGATTGCCTGCATGACTGTAAGTGGGTTCGATGACTCCACTTCGCCGCCGGACTCTAAAGATCGCCCGCAGCGGAATCTCAAGTTGATCCTCTCTTACGACGGGGCGGAATTCTCCGGCTGGCAGGTGCAGCCCGACGCGATTACCATCCAGGGCACACTTGCCTCAGCTGTTAGACGAATAACGGGCGAAAATGTTTTACCGCAGGGCTCCGGACGCACCGACGCGGGAGTGCACGCGCTCGCCCAGGTGGTGACATTTGTCACAGAGTCCTCCGTCCCAACGGAGAATTTCCAGAAGGCTCTGAATGACATTCTTCCGGCGTCGGTGCGCGTGCTCGATGTGCAGGAGATGCCCGCGGAGTTTCATGCCCGGCATTCGGCGAAGGGCAAGACGTATCGCTATCGGATCTATCGCGGCTCGATCTGTCCGCCGTTTCTGGCGCGCTATGTGTGGCACTATCCGTATCCGCTCAGCGAGGAGGCGATGATCAGCGCAGCCGGACTGGTCGTCGGCGAGCACGACTTCACGTCGTTTGCCGCGGTCGATCCAGAGCGTGGCCGAAACGGCGAACCGGTCTCGAATGTGCGCACGATCTTCTCGTCGGCATGGGAGCGCAGCGGGGAAGAATTCATCTACACCGTGCGCGGATCGGGATTCCTGCACCACATGGTCAGGAACTTGGTGGGAATGTTCATCCTTGTTGGACGAGGCACGGTGCAAGTAGACGACGTGACGAGAATTCTCGACGCCCGCAATCGCTCGGCAGCCGGAGCCACAGCGCCAGCGGCAGGTTTGTATCTGGTGAGCGTGGACTATGGGGACAAGTGGACGGAGTAGGTTGTGTAGCCGCGGACGCCTCGTCCGCGGTTGCGCGCGCAGCGCGCAATTAAGATGGTCCGGGACAACGCAGCAATTGGGGTTCACTTCTGGCTCCCTCACGCGCCCCTTCGGGCCGCGGGGCGGACGAGGCGTCCGCCCCTACACAAGACGGTTCATGTCCGCTTGCACCATAGCGCGCCAGTGGCTTTGTTGCGCTCCGCGATCCGCATCGTTACACCTCGCGCGAATTGCAGATCCAAAAAAACTTCCATCTGGGAGCCGCGGCTTGTCCGGGATAGCTCGATCTGGAATGATCGCTCCCTTAGCCGGGAGAGTGCGATTTGGGAGAGCACGGACTCCGCCGAGCCGATCAGTTCGCTTTGGGGCTGCGCAGCTTCAGGTTGAGCCGATCAATTCGCTTTTGGGTGGGCAGCTTCGGCGGTGCAGTGAAGTTGCTTTTGGGTGGCGCAGCGCTTCAGCGCTGCGAAGAGAGACTCCTCCTCCACCGCGGGCTTTAGCCCCTGAGGGAGGAGGAATACCATTGGTCGATGGCAACTGATCTACAAATTATGGCGAGGAAGATTGCATCCGTGAACCCGGCAACCGGTGAAGTCCTGCGCGAGCTGGATTGTGCCAGCGACGCCGACGTCCGCGCCGCGGTAGAAAAGGCTCGCGCCGCTCAGCCCGCATGGGCGCAGCTTCCACTGCGGGATCGCATCGCCGTTCTGCGCGAATTCCAAAAGAGACTGCACGCCCGAAAATCCGAAATCGCCGACGCCATCACCCGCGAAGCCGGGAAGCCCGTCGCCGAAGCGCTCGTCACCGAAGTCTTGGTCGTTCTCGACGCCGCACGTTTCCTGATCGACAACGCCTTCCCGCTCCTGCGCGACGAGCCTCTCCCGCACGCGAATCTCGCCACCAAACTGAAGACTGGAAGACTCGTGCGCGAGCCGCACGGCGTCATCGGCATCATCTCGCCGTGGAACTATCCATTTTCGATTCCCGCTACCGAAACGCTGGCGGCCCTCGTCGCCGGAAACGCCGTCGTACTCAAGCCGTCTGAGCTAACGCCGCTCGTCGCGCTGGAACTGGCGTCGTTGCTGCACGCCGCGGGAGTACCGAAAGACGTGTTCCAGGTCGTCATCGGAGAAGGCGCTGCCGGTGCCGCCCTCGTGCACTCATCCATCGACAAGCTCGTGTTCACCGGCAGTGTCGCGACCGGCAAACGGATCGCCGCCGCGTCTGCCGAACGCCTGCTCCCGGTCGTGCTCGAACTTGGCGGCAAAGATCCCATGATCGTCCTCGACGACGCCGACCTCGACGTCGCCTCCAGCGCCGCCGTCTGGGGCGCCTTCGTCAACGCCGGACAAGCCTGCCTCTCGGTCGAGCGCTGCTACGTGCATCGCGAGGTGTACGAGAAGTTCGTCAACGCCTGCGTCGAGAAAACGAAGAAGCTTCGTGTCGGCCACGGCGAAGATCGCGAGACCGATATCGGCCCGCTGATTCATGAGCGCCAACTCCACATCGTCGAATCGCACGTGGAAGACGCGAAATCCCGTGGCGCTCGAGTCCTGGCGGGAGGATCACGCCTGCCGAAACTCGGCCCGAACTTCTACGCTCCCACCGTTCTCGCCGACGTCACCCACGACATGCGCATCATGCGCGAAGAAACCTTCGGCCCGGTGCTGCCGATCATGCCATTCGACAGCGACGACGAAGCCGCCCGCCTCGCCAACGACTCCGACTACGGCCTCGCCGCCAGCATCTTCACCAGCGACTCCGCTCGCGGAGAGCGCCTCGCCCGCCGCATCCACGCCGGAACGGTCATGGTCAACGACGTGATCTCCTGCTTCGGTATCAGCGAAGCTCCACACGGAGGCGTGAAGGCCAGCGGCATCGGCCGCACCCACGGCCGCTTCGGCCTGGAAGAAATGGTGCGCGTGAAATATCTCGACTCCGACCAGATGCCCGGCATGAAGAAGCTCTGGTGGTACGGCTATGGCGACGCCTTCCGCCGCCAGATGGAAGGATTTTTAGACCTGCAATTCGCACGAGGGATGGCAACGCGTCTGAGTGGGGCCGTGAAAGCAACTGCCGCGCTATGGCGCAAGCGGATGTGAACCGTCGCATGTAGGGGCGAACGCCTCGCCCGCCCCGCGGCCCTGAACGAAGGGGCGCGTGCCAGTGCTGCGGGTGAGCGCAGACCGTTGCGCTGGCCTAACTCTCCTCTTGAATGGTGGAGGATGCCGTCGTACGCTTCCCAACGATGTCAGTGCTAAGGCGCATTCGTCACCGACGATCCCGACGACTATTGATCCGCGAGGGGCTCTTTTTCTACAGCGCGGCGTTTCTGTTCATTTTCCTCGACCTACGTTTCCTCGGAGTCAAGCACTACTACCCCGCCTTCCACCGTGAGTATTTGTCGGCCTATGCGGCCGCAAGTCGCGCGGTCTTGTGGGCTCTTATCGTTCCAGTTCTATGGATGCTCGAGGAGTATGTACTCCCGGGGCGCGACTGGTGGGAATCATACAAAAACCTTGACCGGCAGATTCGTGGGCTTGTATTGGCGGGTGCAGTACTCGCCATTTTTGCGACAGTTGTATTTTGGCGCTGGATGCTACCCCTCTGGGGCCTTGCGGCGGCAGTTGCGATGTATCTTCGGTTTTCCCGATCAAAAGATAGCCTGTAGCCCGAATGGCAGTGCCGGCTTCGGCTGAACGCGAACTTGTTGCGCTTGCCCCCACTCTCTTCACCGCACTCCGCGCCCGCAACCGCGGCCGCCTCGTCCGCGGCTACACCACCTACTCCGTCCACTTGTCCCCATGGCTCGGCGGACGCGAGAACACCAGCAGCCGCAGCGGTCCCGACGACGGATTGCGAATCTGATGCTTCACTCCCGGCATGATGCGGATGCCGGTTCCCGCGGCCAATATCGTGCGCTCGCCTTCGACTGTCATCATCGCTTCGCCCGCGAGGATGTAGAAGAACTGCTGCGCCTGCTTGTGATAGTGGAGGACTTCGGCGGCGCCGGGAGGAATCAATTCCTCGATGATCGTGAACTCTTCGTCTTTCACCAGGTGCCACGCGTCGCAATCCGTTCCCCAGCGATAGTGCTGCGCGTTCATCCGGCTGACCACGTTGTTGGCAACTTTGGCTGGCTTGGCGGCTTCCCCGGACGCCTTTCCACTCTTCGCCATAACGTCCTCCCCACTTCAGTGTAAGCTGATGGACCATGAGCGACGCCACTCAGTCGAGCAACGAACCACAACGACAACTATTCCGCCACACGCTGGCCACTCTTGCCTACCGCTGCGGCAAGACGCTGCGCAACGCGCCTCCGGGATTCGCCACGTTTCAGGCCGGCGCTGGCGCGCGCACGCCGGCACAGCTCCTCGCCCACATCGGCGACCTCATGGACTGGGGACTCTCCATGGCCAACGGCCAGCCCAAGTGGAACGATTCGAAGCCGCTGCCGTGGGATGAAGAGGTGAACCGTTTCTTCGCTGCGCTTAAGAAGTTCGACGACTACATCGCATCAGATTCCCCGCTGCAGGCGTCGCTCGAGAACCTGTTCCAAGGCCCGGTAGCCGACGCTTTGGCTCACACCGGACAGATCGGAATCCTCCGTCGCATGTCTGGCGCTCCGGTGAAAGGCGAGAACTACTTCAAAGCAGAAATCCAGACGGGCCGAGTGGGAGCCGATCAGGCGGCACCGAAGCGCGAGTTCTAGTGTAGGGGCGGACGCCTCGTCCGCCCCGCGGCCCGGAGCGGAGCGAAGGGGCGCGTGAAGAAGCCAGCAGTACCCCAGGCGCCGAGTTGTCCCCGACCGCTCTCATTGCGCGCTTCGCGCGCAACCCCGGACGAGGCGTCCGGGGCTACATTCAAGTCCGGTTCCGATACAACGACGCGTCGACCTGCTTGGTCATCATCTCAACATTTAATGGAATCCCCAGGAACTCGGCCAGACGCTCGCTGACTTCCTGCGGCTGCTTCAGCGCGTCGTGATAGGGCACTCGCATCGGCTTTACGTAGGCCTTGCCTTCCATCCAGCCATCCACCTCGCGCAGATGCTTCTCGAACGCCGCCGCCATCGCCGCCGGATTCGCGCCTTCCTTGAACGTCCCGCGCCGTCGCATCATCTGATCCTGCGAGGCCAGCACTTCCGCGATTGGACGCTGCATGAAGATCACGCGATACTCATGCCCGGCAGGCAGCGAGAGCAGCAGCCGGGAAATCACCTTCACCACCTTGCCCTCGGCCTCAGTGATGCAGTCTGGATCGTTTGGCAGAGTCTTGATCCGCTCCCACTCGAGGTATCCGCGAGGATTGTCAGCGTCGGCCGCGCGCTCGCCATCCGACAGAGGAGTCAGTCCTCCGGCGACCAGCATTTGCATCATGAGAGAAGTGCCGGAACGAGGCAGGCCAGAAACGATCGTGATCATGGAATGATCAGACTAGCAGATCAGGCCTCGAAGGACGCGAACGGATGACGCCGGGAACCTTTAGCCGCGAGTCTCAAGCACGGTTTTAAGCGCAAACGCCTACTTACGACAGTTACCTAGGGGAAAAAAACCTCAGCGCTGATAATGGAATGCTGAGACTTCCTTTGTAGGGAGGTAGTGATGCGAGCCTCATTTTTTGCGTTGCTTCTATTGACCCCAGTGCTGCCGCTTTGCGCTCAGCAAACCAGCAGCACGCATTCTCCGGTTTCGAGCATTCTGGCTCGGATGAACAGCGCCAGCCGGACGGAACGCGAGAGAGCGTTCGATGAAGCCGCCGAGCGACTGGGGTCTGATCCAACTGGTCCGAAAGATGCCGATTCTCTCCGGCTTGGAGTAATTCGGTTACTCGTCCGCGAAAACAAGGAAGCGCTCAAAGCATCGAGTGAAGTCAAGCCAGTGTCCCCTGCCATGAGCGCAGATGACGTGCAGGCAGCAGAAGGCGAGGGAGATTCCGATTACTATTCGGGCCTTGTCGGTTTCGTCGCGAACCTGAATGATGTACGTGCTATCCCCGCGTTGCTGGGCGCTGCGAATACAGGAGGAATAGCTTCGCGAGCGGTTGCCCGGTTCGGCAAGAGAGCGCTCGATCCAACGCTGGGGCAGACCAAGAGTTCAAATGCTGATCTTGCAGAAGGTGCGTTGTGGGTGATTCGGGACATGCTGGAATTCCGGCTGCTCAACGATCCAGAATCCCACCAGCGAATCAAGGATGCACTACGATCAGCTCTGAGGTCATCGGATTCTAGCGCACGTGAGGCAGCAATGGCAGCAATCGAGTATCTGGATGATCGCGAGGAGTTCGTGCCGTTGCTGAAAGAGATAGCACAAAACGACCCGGTAAAGATTGCTGGTCAGCGGCCCGACGATGGCGGAGATAACGGCGAGTTTTACCCAACGAGATTTAGTGCGAGGCGGTTGCTGCGCAAAATAGCCAATCACGAACAGCCGCCCATTGACAGCGGTTTGCCCGCATCAGAGTACCAGCCCATCAATCCATGACTCTGCGATCGGGACCGTTGGCGTAATATCTCGACCACGCTTATCGCCTGGTCGAGGCGGGGAATCCTTAACGCCTCCCTGCTCGTGGCTGACTGCTCACCGCTCGCGGTACAATGACCACATCAGACCGAATCCAGCGGCCCGCTTGTGAGTTCGAACGCGGCCGCTCGAATGAGGGTATGTCCTTTGGCGACCAGCGAAGTGACTGTGAAGATGACCGGTTCTCACGACGTTCCCCAACTCCCCAACCACAAAGTCAGAGTCAAGAAGTCCGGACAGCGCGCCTGCAACGAGAAAGACGAAAAGGGCAAGTTCTGCGGCGGACATCTGAAACGTTGGTTCTACACGACTGACGTAGTGGAACGCGAGTGTGGCGACATCGAGAAAGCCCTCGGTCCCAACGCCGAAATCTACCGCTGTGAAAACTGCAAGGCGCTGTACCTGCCCGCTCCGGGGGAGAGCAAGGTCAACGTCGCCGGCACAGGAATGATTTCGGTCTTCGGATTGACCCTGCCGCCGAAGGAAAAATAGCTCCTGGCTACTAGCTTCTGGCTGCTAGCGAATCGGAGCAACTGTGGGAATGGGGATTCTCCGCATCTATAGAAAAGCTGTGTGCTCAGCAAGCAGCCTGCTCCGGCTGCCCGGAGTCTAGGGTTTTTTGCTAGAAGCTAGTAGCTAGCAGCTAGAAGCTTTCATGCACTCCGACCTCATCTACGACTGGAACCGGAATCATCCGCCGGGGATGCGGCCTCCGGGACCAATTCTGCTCAACGACGAGAGCTTGCGCGACGGACTCCAATCGCCGTCGGTACGCGATCCTTCAATTCCCGAGAAGGTCGAGATCCTTCACCTGATGGAGTCGCTGGGGATCAACTCCCTCGATCTCGGCCTGCCCGGCGCCGGTCCGCGCGCGGTAGAAGCCGTGACCGCGCTGGCGCAAGAGATCGTCGCCCACCGAATGAACATTCGCGCGAACTGCGCTGCCCGCACGCACGAGAACGACATCCGCCCCATCGCCGAGATCATGCAGAAAACGGGCCTCCATCTCGAGGCCGCAGCATTTATCGGATCGAGCCCGATCCGCCGCTTCACCGAAGGCTGGACCGACGACTTTCTCCTGCAGACGACCGAGAAGGCCGTCAAATACGCGGTTTCGCTCGGACTCGGCGTCATGTACGTCACCGAGGACACCAGCCGTTGCGATCCGCAGACCGTGAAGCGTCTCTACACCACGGCGATCGAGTGCGGCGCCCGTGCCATCTGCATCTGTGACACCGCCGGACACGCCACTCCGATGGGCGCGCTGGCTCTGGTGCGCTTCGTGATGGAAGAGGTAGTGAAGCCCTCGGGCGAAAAGATTCGCGTCGATTGGCACGGCCACAGCGACCGCGGCCTGGCGATCGCGAACTCCATGGCGGCAATCATCGCCGGTGCAAACTGTGTCCACGGCTGCGCCCTCGGACTTGGCGAGCGCGTCGGCAATACCCAGATTGACCAGATGCTGGTCAACCTCAAGCTGATGGGCATCGCGCCCTGGGACAAGCAGAACCTGACCAAGCTGAAGGCCTACTGTGAAGCAGTCTCGCGCGCGACCGGCGTGCCGATCCCGCGCAACTATCCGGTCGTCGGCGACGACGCGTTCCGCACCGCGACCGGCGTGCACGCAGCGGCGATCATCAAGGCGTACCACAAGAACGACGTCATCCTCGCCAACACGGTCTACTCGGGCGTGCCGTCGCACGTCTTTGGACTCGACCAGATCATCGACATCGGCCCCATGAGCGGCAAGTCGAATGTGCTGTTCTGGCTGGAGCGCCACAAGATTCCCGCGAATGAGGAAGTCGTCGACCGCATCTACCAGCGCGCCAAGCAAAGCGACCACACCCTGAGCGAGGCGGAAATTCTGGAGTGCGTTCCAGATTGTGTCCGAAGATCCTGACGGCGTATGGCATGATTACGGCAATAGGTGAATCCGCATGCGCCAGGGTTGGAGACCGTGATTATCCAGTTGCCACCGATTCAGCCCAAGTTCGATGACCAGTCGCTTCGAGATTTCGATGTCAAGAGGCATCAGCTGCACACAAGTTGGCCTGATGTAATTCACCCTTCTGCTGTTGCAGGGAAAGACATTCGTGTGCGACTCCCATTCCAACAGACATATCTCGGCGCCTTTCAGACAATGGTGAACTGGCCCATACGACATTATGTGAGTGACCAGGGCGTGGTCACGATCTACCTCCAAGGTACGGAAGGGGAAGAGGAAGCTCCAAGATGTGTTCAGCAGTGGGTCGACGTTGTGGGCAGGTATGTGGCGATGAGAGATTTCCTCGCCCTCTCCTTTGCGCTCGACTTTGAAAGGGAGGGGGGTGACCCCAATCGGCCGCAGACTGAGGTAGGCGCACTCCGAGCAAGAGCCAAGCCCTACGGGGGCCAGTTGGCTATCAAGCAGACGACCGCGGCTGCCGACCAACTTGTCGACCGTTGCTTGACGTTCCTGAAAGAGATGACCTGCTACAAATCAGCCAACTGTGTGGTCGCGATGCCGCCATCCGACCCGGCTAAAAAGTACAATCTACCCCGCTACATGGCTGACCAAATTAGCGTCAAGTGGAAGCGGAAGGACCTTACCAAGCACGTCCGGACGATGGAGAAACGGCATTCGATCAAGGAGGTCTCCTTAGCAGACAAGCTCGATACGCTTGTGGGGACCGTCGAAGTCGACGAGGTCAACTTCAAAGGGAAGCACGTTCTACTCATCGACGATCTATATCAGTCGGGCACTAGTATGAATTATTGCGCGCTGTTACTACTGAGAGCAGGGGCGAGGAAAGTGTTCGGACTCGCCTGCGAAAAAACTTGTCGGAATGATGACAACCTACGTGGGAAAATGTAAGCAATGGCGACCCACGCAGTAGCCCTCGACTTGATGACGCTGCTTGATGTCCCGGGCGTAGGCCCTAGTCGTGCCAGGAAACTGCTCAGAGGCTGGCAGTTTGTTCGGGACAGCGAGTCCCCCCTCGAAAGCAGCTGCCTGCGGAACACCCTGAGCCCGGCGCAGATTGCGGCTCTTCCGGTGAGCACCGAACGAGCCATGCGCCAGTGGGACGAGTTGTCGCGGAGGAACGTCCACATCCTCCCAGTGATCGACCCAATCTACCCAGAAACCTTGAAGCGCACCTTGGCAGATGATTCGCCGCTCCTGCTGCTGTGCTTGGGAAACTTAGATCTACTGAAGAAAATCTCCGTCGGCTTTTGCGGTTCGCGCGAGGCGACCGAGAAAGGGGTGTCGACGACACGTGACGCCGCCGACCTGCTGGCTCACGAGGGCGTGAACATTGTGTCCGGGTTCGCGGCTGGTGTAGACATGGGCGCTCACCGAGCAGCCCTAATCGCGGGAGGTTCAACTACAGTGGTGCTGGCAGAAGGTATCCTTCGTTTCCGCGTCAAGAAAGAAATTCGTAGGGAATGGGACGATCAGCGGACTCTAGTCGTCAGTGAGTTCGGGCCAGAACTTCCTTGGAACATCGGCCGGGCGATGCAGCGGAATCGCACAATCTGCGGCTTGTCACGAGCTATGATTCTAATCGAGTCTCGCGCCAGTGGAGGAAGTATCCAGGCTGGACGCGATTGTCTGAAGTTAGGCTTGCCCCT
>Ga0335080_10000443_pt1 | contig 37562 bp, 46 predicted proteins | sample Lox_Sample_34_FD_206720 | JGI IMG/M metagenome (GOLD analysis project Ga0335080, IMG submission 206720) | Soil microbial communities from Loxahatchee National Wildlife Refuge, Florida, United States - Lox_Sample_3.4 | ecosystem: Environmental > Terrestrial > Soil > Wetlands | place: USA... | reverse complement strand
TGAATTCATCCGACCGCGACGTTACCGTCGAGGCGATGGAGCATCGCTATTCACTTCCCCCCGACGTCGCCGCCGCGCTCGACCGCGCCCGACTGCAGGTGGAGGCTCTCGCGCAGACTGCGGACGAGCTGCAGGTCGTCCTGCCGGACGCGGTCGGCAGCGCGCTCAGGGACGGTCTCCGCGAGGAGGCGGCGCCGATCTCGCGCCGGCTGGCCGAGGTCAAGGGGCTCTCGAATCAGATGATCAGGCGGCTCGAGCGGCTCGAGACCGACCTGCTGATCGAGCGGCACGCCCGCGTCGACGATCTCTCGCTGCTCGTCGACCTGCTCACGGCGCAGTGGAAGGGGCTCAACGACCGCCTCGACAGGATCGAGCGCGCGATCGACCCGCGGGCCGACGTCGTCCCGCTGCGCCCCGCCGAGACCGGCTCAGCCTGAGCCGGATCCGGCCGGCAGGACGAGCTCGAAGCGCGAGCCAAGTCCGACCTCCGAGTCGAGCTCGATCTCACCGCCGAGCGCGTGGGAGAGCTCGCGCGCGATCGCGAGCCCGAGGCCGGTGCCCCCCGTCCCGGACGACACGAACGGCCGGAACAGCCGCTCGCGCTCGGCCGGCGGGATCCCCGGCCCCGTGTCCGAGACGACGACCCGTACCGACCCGTTCGTCTGACCGAGCTCGAGCCCGATCCGGCCACCGTCGGGGGTGGCCCTGAAGGCGTTCTCGAGCAGGTTGTCGACGATCTGCAGCACCCGGTCGCCGTCGGAGACGATCACGGGCCGCTCCTTCACGGTGACGGCGAAGTCGATCGAGCGGGCCCGCGCCTGCTCGGCGAAGGTCTCGTAGGCGCGCTCGACGAGCGTCTCCATCCCCACCTCCTCGTGCAGCACGGTGAACCGATGGGCATCGAGTTTCGCCAGATCGAGGATGTCTCCGACGAGCCGCTCGAGGCGCACCGCCTCGGCCTGAACGATCGCGAGCGAGCGGGAGCGCAGCTCGGGATCCTCGACGAGGCCCTCGGCGAGCGCCGACACGTGACCCCGGATAGCGGTCAGCGGCGTGCGAAGCTCGTGGGAAACCGTCATCAGGAAGTTCCGCTCACGCGCTTCCGACTCCATCAGCCGGCTGGTCATCTCGTCGAAGCGCTCGGCCAGGTGACCGATCTCGCCCGGCGCCCGGCGAGGCACGGCAACGTCGTAGCTTCCCCCGGCCACCTCGTCGGCGGCCCGTGAGAGCGAGAGCAGCGGGTCGACGAGCCTCTTCGACACGTAGACGGCGAATACGGCGGCCACGAGCAGCCCGAAGGCGAACGCGATCGCAAGCCGCCGGACGAGCGAGTCGACGAACTGGTTGATCGCGGTCTTGCGCTTCGCGACGACGATCGCACCGATCGTCGTCCGCCCGACCCGCACCGGATTGGCCACCGCGTAGTACGCGCCTTTCAGATGCGGAGGGGTGAACACGAACGTGAGCGCCTGGCCCGACGTCCAGTCGATCTTCTGCAGGTTCAGCCGGGGCAGCCCGGGGTCTTCACCAGGGAACGGGCTCACCGGGCCGTCGAAGTAGATGCGGTCGCCGGTGGCGAGCTCGAGCTCGGCCCGGGCGAAGGTCGGGGCGCGGCGCCCCTCTCCGCGCTTGGCCGCGAAGTCGGCGGCGACGGCGCTCGAGTAGAGCTGCGCGATCCCGGCTGACTCCAGCCGGAGCGAGTGCAGGGTCTGGTTGCGAGCGAAGTCGCGGAAGAGCTGGATCGCGATCAGCCCGGTGACGATCCCGGCGAGGGCGAGTCCGGCCAGGAAGAAGAGCGGCAGCCGTACGCGAAGGGACGAGAACACGGCCGGTCCAGCCTAGACCGGCCCGGCGTCCTTCTGCATGTCCCGCGCGGTCGAGACCTTGTAGCCCACGCCCCACACGGTGACGATCGGAGAGGCGTCGCCGAGCTTCCGCCGGAGCTGGCGGACGTGGACGTCGACCGTCCGCGTGTCGCCGGCGAAGGTGTACCCCCAGACGCGCTCGAGCAACTGGTCGCGGGTGAGGACGAGGCCGCGATGGTCGAGCAGCTCCCAGAGCAGGTCGAACTCCTTCGGTGCGAGCTGGACCTCCTCGCCGGAGACGGTCGCCTCGCGCCGGCCGGCGTCGACGCGCAGGTCGCCGTGCTGGATCACCTCGGTCTGCAACTCGCGGCGCTCCGGCGAGGAGCGGCGGAGGATCGACTTGATGCGGGCGACGAGCTCGCGCGGATTGAACGGCTTCGTCAGGTAGTCGTCGGCTCCGACCTCGAGGCCGATGATCTTGTCCACGTCTTCGTCGCGGGCCGTCAGCATCAGGATCGGCACGTCGGAGCTCTGCCGCAGCCGCTTGCAGACCTCGATCCCGTCGATGTCGGGAAGCATCAGGTCGAGGACCACGAGCGACGGCGGCTGCCCGGCCGCCTCGCTCAGCGCCTCGGCGCCCGTTGCCGCCGTCCGCACGACGTAACCGGCATTCCGGAGGTACAGCCCGACGAACGAGGCGATCGAGCTCTCGTCCTCGACGACGAGGATCGTCTGCGCAGCCGTGGCGGAGATCTAGGACCCCTTCGCTCCGAACGAGTCGTTCGTCGGCACCGTCGAGACCGGCTGCGACTTGCCCCCGTTCACCGAGTACGACCCGTCGTTGGTCGAGCCGAGCCCGGTAACGACGACGGTCCCCCTGCCGACCGCCGAAGCGTCGATGTCGACGCCGATCAGCTCGAGCGTGTAGCGGCCGGACGGAAGCAGGAAGCGAACATCGGAACCGGCGAACACGCCGCTGCCCTTGGAGTACTTGGCCTTGCCGCTCGAAACGGCTGGAACCGAGACCCCGTCGTCCGGCTTGTAGTCGAGCACCATGAGCGTCCCCGAGTCGAAGTGGCCGTAGATCACCCCACGGCCCTGGATGAAGATGGTGCCGCTCGCACCGGACACACCGAGCGAGCCGTCGCCGGCCGCCAGCTCGGCCGCAGCCGCCGTTGCAGGTACCGCGACGACGAGGGCCAGGATGAGGCAGATCCTGCGCATCTCTAGCGAAGTCTTGCTGTTCGGAAGTATGCCCCGATTCACGGAGCTGTAAGGATTTCCGCTCCGTGGCCCCGGCTCTCGCCCTCCCGCTCTTCGCGGTCTCGATCCTGGTCACGTTCCTCGCCGCCGGGTACTTCGCCGACAAGCTCGACCACATCGGCCCGCGGGTGGGTCTCCCGGAGTCTGCGGTGGGTCTGCTGACCGCGGTCGCAGCCGACACTCCCGAGATCGCCGCCGCGATCTCGGCCCTCGTCAGCGGCAACAAGCAGGCGAGCCTCGGGGTGGTTCTCGGCTCGAACGTGTTCAACCTCGCAGCCATGGTCGGGGTGAGCGCGGTCGCTGCCGGAGCGGTCGTGATCGGCCGACGGGCGCTGGCGATCGAGGGTGCAGTGGGGATCGTCTCGCTCGCCGTCGCAGCTGCGCTGATCGCCGGGGCGATCCCGGCCTGGGTCGCGCTTCTGCTTCTGGTCGCCGTCATCGCCCCGTACGTCGTGGTCGCGATGCGGCGACCGGACGAAGCCCGGACTCCGCACAGAACCCGGCCGGCGGAGCATCGTCACCTCCACGGCGAGGCGCTCGTGAAGCCGGTCGCGCTGCTCGTCCCGGCGGTCGTGTTGATCGTCGCCGGCAGCTACGGCATGGTCAGGGCCGCCCTCGCTCTCGCCGACCGGTGGAACGTCTCGGGCACGGTTACCGGCCTGTTCGTGCTCGCCGTGCTCACGAGCCTCCCGAACGCCTTCACCGCCGTTCGCCTCGGGCTCGCCGGAAGGGGCGACGCGCTCGTGACCGAGACGCTTGCGAGCAACACCATCAACCTGATCGGCGGAGTGCTCCTTCCGGCGCTGTTCGTGGGCCTTGCGACCGCGACCGCGAGCGTCGTGTTCGACCTCGCCTTCCTGGGAGGCATGACGGTGCTGACGCTCGGCCTCCTGATGCAGCGCCACGGCCTCGGCCGGGCCGGCGGGGCCGTGCTGATCGGGCTCTACGTCGCGTTCGTCGCGATCCACCTCGCCCTGGGCTGAGAATGACCCGCGGCAGGCCGCGTTACACTCGGGGCCATGGCGCTCTTCGGCCGCAAGGACCGCCCGGCGCCCGCGCCGGCCGCCCCCTCGAGGCGCCCGCATCCCGGCCTGCTGCGCCGGGAGCGTCGCGCTCTCCTTCGCGCGCGCGACGAGCGGCTGCGCGACCTCGGCGGGCTCGCGGCCGAGATGTACCGCCGAAGCTCCTGGCGCGAGGATTTGCTCCACGAGCGCTGCGCCGAGGTGATGGGGATCGACGCGCGCCTCGCAGAGATCGACGAGCTCCTGCACGGCGCCGAGGGAACCGAGCGCTGCCGCACCTGCGGCGCGGCCGTCCTGCGTGGCTCGCACTTCTGCCCCAACTGCGGCAGGCTTCTCGACGACCCTGGGCCGGAGCTCGAGGACACGATCGTCGAGCCTCCACCGGGCTCCAGGGAGACGTAAGTGCCTCGCCGTCGGGTGGCCGCGTTCCTCTCCGAGGAGACCTGCCCGCGCTGCGGCACGGCCCGCACGAGGAGTCAGACCTACTGCGTCGAGTGCGGCCTACGCCTTCCGAAGGTGACCGGCGCCCTCGCCGGCTGGCGCCGCCACTGGCTCAGGGGAGTCGGCTGGTACCCCGGAGACTGGGTCTGGCTGGCGCTGATCCTTGCCGCGGTCGCAGCGGGCGGAGCGGCTGCTGCGGTCGAGACCGGTCACCGGCATGCGCTCGCCGGACCTACGACGTATGCCGCCCCGGCTCCCCCGCTCGCGCCGGTCGCGAAGGTTCGCGGCCGGAACGGGCACACCGTGTGGCCGCCTGGGCTCGACGCCTGGACAGTCGTCCTCCTCTCGTCGCCCTCGACCCACGGGCGGAAGGCCCCGCTCGCCGCCGCCGCGCACGCTGCGAAGAGCGGCCTGCCGCAGGTCGGAGTGCTCAGGTCGTCGACGTTCGCCAGCCTCCACCCGGGCTACTACGTCGTCTTCAGCGGTGTCTACGGCGCTCCGGGAGATGCCCAGGCCGCACTCGAGACGGTTCGCTCCAGGGGATACGGAGGCGCATACGTGCTTCGCGTGGCGCCCTGAACGGGCTCCTCGGCCTGAACTCACTGGTCCCGATTGTGTTATCGAAAAAGAAAACATTTGTAACAGGTTGGGGAACCAGGTAAATTCCATCGAGGAGATCGTGTCCGCGGGGCACTTTCCCGCTCTCTCAAACCATTCTCACGGAGCCCGCACAGGAGACAGATCAAGCACATGGACGAGCAGGTCCTTCATATTCAGCACAGCATGTATCAATACTCGCGAGCGATCTACAGATCGGTCAAGGACCTGATCGACCCGTATGTGGATCCGTCGACGCAGCTCGAGTACCGCCGGCAGGTACTCGCTGCGTGCGAGGGAACGATGGAGCGGCTCGCCGCCGATCCACACTATTTCGCCAAGCCCGACCGTACGCTTTTCGCCGATATACGCCGGTATTTCCCGATCACGGTGCAGGCGAAGGTTGCCTGGACGGTCAACCTGGGCGTCGGCGCGGCCGTCGAGTTCATCGAGGAGCAGATCGAGTCCGGCGCATTCGAGGGCGGAATCGCCCACTGTCACGCAACCACCCGCAAGGGAAAGCCGTGTCAGCGGACGCCGCTGCCGGACCGGGACTACTGCCCGTCCCACCAGCACCTCGACAGGGCGCGCGTCGCGGCCTAGAAACTGCGCTGTCTGCCTGCTTTCACAGGCAGACGGTGTCGTTGCTCAAGGCTTCGAGCGTGTACGCTCGAAAGCCTTGAGCCACGACACCGACAAGCTGATCCGCCAGCTCTCGCTGGTGGCGTTCCTGATGGCGGAGCTCCGCCCGCTGACGGCGCGCGACATCAAGTCGAACGTCGAGGGCTACCAGGAGATGAGCGACGAGGCCTTCGCTCGCCGCTTCTACTCCGATCGCGCCGAGCTCGTCGGGCTCGGCGTGCCGCTCGACTCCCATCGCGACGAATTCACCGGCGAGGAGCTGTACACGCTTCGCTCGGAGCGGTATTTCCTGCCCCCGCTCGACCTGGACGACGACGAGCTGGCCGCGCTCCAGACGTGCCTCTATCTGCTCGAGGGGCGATTCGCCTACGCCGAGCCGCTCCGGCTCGCGCTGCAGAATCTGGCTCTCGGTCGCGCCGGCGGAGTCGGAAGCGCGCCGACCGCGACGGCCGTTCAGGTCGAGGTCCGCGACCCCGACTACACCCCCGAGCTCCAGGGCCGGCTCGGCAAGCTCGAGGCGGCGATCTCGAAGCAGCGCACCGTGCGCTTCCAGTACTGGTCGATCGCCCGGGACGACGAGCGGGAGCGGACGATCAACCCGTACGCGCTCCTGCCCGAGAACGGCACCTGGTATGTGATCGGGCTCGACCTCGGAGACAGCGTGGTCAAGAGCTTCCGCGTCTCGCGGATCCGCTCGGAGATCCGCTTCGCGACCAGGCGGGAGCGCGACTTCCGGGTGCCCGACACCTTCGACGTGGAGGAGTTCCGCGGACGCGCGGAGTGGCAGTTCGGCGACATCGCAGGGGAGGCGCGCGTGGCTGTCGCGCCGGACACCGCCTGGTGGGTTCAGCGGGAGTACGGCGGGCCGCGCAACCGGATCGAGGACGGCGTCTTCGTCACCGCTTACGCCTCGCTCCCGATGCTGGCACGGTGGATCCTGCGTCAGGAGGGCCGGGCTGTGCCGCTCGAGCCCTCGCCCCTACGGCGCCTCGTCACCGAAGGGGTCCGGGCAGCCCGGCGCGCGCACGAGGGTCCCCCACCGGACCCGGCCGCCGAGCGTCACATCATCTGGCACGACCGCTCGTCGGAACGCCAGGCCGGCCCGGTCGCCCCCGAGCGCTTCGGCGTGCTCCAGTCGCTCCTCGCCTACCTACTCGCTGCTTGCGGCGAGGATCGCGACGCCGTCATTCCGGCCTCGGAGCTCGTCGAGCGCTTCTCGATCCCGGCTGAGCTGCTCGAAGAGCACCTCTCGCTGCTCAACCTCGTCAACTTCGGTGGCGGCTGCTACGCCGTCTACGCGGAGCTGCTCGGCGACCAGGTGCACGTCGACAAGGAGCTCTTCGGTGACACGTTCCGTCGTGCGCCGAGGCTGACGCCGCTCGAGGCGAGGGCGATCCGCCTTGCGCTCGAGTTCGTCGGGCCGATGGTCGCCGCCGGCTCGAGGTCGCAGCTCGACCGCGTTCAGACCAAGCTCGAGGAGGCCTTCGGACAGTTCGACCTGGCACAGACGCCCACCCCCCAGGCCGGCGCGGAGGAGGATCTCGTCGCCACGCTCACGCGCGCGATCGACCGCAAGCGCCTCGTCGAGCTCGAGTACCTCAAGCCCGAGTCGACCGAGGTCGAGACGCGGACGATCGAGCCGTACGGGATCGAGCGCCGCCTGCCGCACTGGTACGTCCATACCTGGGACGTCGATCGCGACGCGCCGCGGAGCTACCGGCTGGACCGAACGCGTACGGCCAAGCTGCTCAAGGAGCGGTTCGCACCCCGGGAAGGCTTCGACCCGTCTGAGCTCCGGGAGGCGACGAGCGCACGCATCTGGTACTCGCCCGACGTCGGCAGGTGGGAGGTCGAGAAGGGAGCCCTGCCGCTCGTCGACGGCGCGGCCCTCTCGGAGCGGCGGGTCGGCAGCGCCGACTGGCTCGTCGGGGAGATGCTTTCGTTTCGCGGCGACGCCGTGGTCCTGTCGCCTCCCGAGCTCCGGAAGCTCGTGGCCACCCGCGCCCGCGAGCTCGAGCGGCGGCTGCGCGAGGCGCGCAGCTCGCTGCCGTTCACCGTCGCGACGGCAAATCGAGCGTGAACGCCGCGCCCCGGCCCGGCTCTGAGCTCACTCCGAGCGTCCCCCCGTGCGCCTCCGCGATCGCGCGGGCGATGTAGAGACCGAGCCCGGTTCCGGGCGTCGTCGAGGTGCCGCGGACCCGTCCGAACTTCTCGAAGATCAGCTTCTGATCCTCGGGAGCGATGCCGCTCCCGCGGTCGACGACCTCGACCCTCACGTGCCCGTTGACCGCTTCCGCCCGCACCTCGACGGGCGAGCCCTCCGGTGAGTACTTCACGGCGTTGTCGATCAGGTTCGTGAGCACCTGACGGAGCCTGGCGGGGTCTCCGCTCACATGCGGCAGCTCGGCCGGGATGTCGGTGGCGATGCAGACGGGCTCGCGCGCGAGCTCGACCGCGGCAACCGTCTCGGTGACGAGCAGGCCGAGATCGACGTCGTTGAACGAGTAGCTGAAGGTGCCGGAGTCGATGCGCGAGGTGTCGAGCACCTCTCCTACCAGGGCGGCGAGCCGGTCGGTCTCGTCGGCGATCAGGGCGAGGAAGGCATCCCGCTGCTCCCCCGAAAGCTCACGCCACCGCTGCCGCAGCGTCCTCGCCGAGCCGATCACCGCCGCCATCGGCGTGCGCACCTCGTGCGAGACGAGTGAGACGAAATCGGCCCGCAGCCTCGACAGACGCCGGAGCTCCTCGACCGTGCGACGTTCCGCCTCGTGCAGTGCCTCCGCCTCCTCGGCACGAGCCTCGGCCTTGCTTCCAGCCGCGGCGAGCCTCTGCACGAGCCAGCCGACGATCAGCGCCATCATCACCTCGAACCCGGTCTGGAAGGCGACGAGCTTCCAGCTGTACGGCGTGTTGAAATGATCGGCGCGCATGTGTGCGAACACCGCGAGAATCGGGGCGGAGACGGCCGCGAGCACGAGCCCACCGGCGATGCCGAACCGCACGCAGGCCGCCGCGAGATCGATGTACAGGATCTGCTGGACCGGCAGCCCGAACTCGAACGAGAACACGAGCACGTAGCCGACCACGATCCCGGTGTCGAAGATCTGAGCGGCGAGACTCTGGGCGAACTGGTGGCGCGTACCGAGCTCGGAGCGCGCGAGCGCGAAGAACGCGGCAGCACCGACGGCGAACGCGGCCGTCGTCACCCACGCCCACTTCTCCCAGGCCCCCGGAGGGTAGTGCGCGACCGCCACCGCGACGACGACGAACGGGAAGGCGATGACGCGGACAAGTGAGATCCAGCGCTCGAGACCTCTCAGCTGCATCGCTCTCCGATCCGGTCGAGCGCCCAGCGGGCGTGGTCGGCGAGCACGTCGTCGCCCCCGTCGGCATGACGCCGAAGCGTTGTGAGAGTCTCGTCCTCGGCTCGGGCCGTGTTGCCGAGCGAAACCAGCGCGTTTCGCTGCAGCCAGCGCGGGTTGTTCCGGGGAACGTAGAGACGCCTCAGGAGTCCCTCGTCGAGACGGGGTTCTTCGCCGAGCAGCTCGAGGAGGTCGACGTGGGCGTCGGCATCCGGCCCGAGACCGCCGCGGCGCCCCTCGACCCCGCGATTCCAGGGACAGACGTCCTGGCAGATGTCGCACCCGTAGAGCTGCGAGCCGAGCGGGACCCGGTAGGCCTCCGGGATCGAACCCGGCACCTGCGTCCAGTACGAGAGGCAGCGGGTGGCGTCGAGGACGCCCGGTTCGTCCAGCGCGCCGGTCGGGCACGCCTCGATGCAGCGCGTGCACGCCCCGCACCCTCCTCGCATCGGCGGGGTCGGGTCGAGCTCGGCTGCCGTCACGAGCGTCCCGAGCACGACCCACGACCCGTGCCGCTCGGTGATCAGCATCGTGTTCTTACCGTAGAACCCGACACCGGAGCGGGCCGCGGCCTCGCGGTCGACGTGCTGGTTGGCGTCGACCAGAACCCGGTAGGGCTCGCCGAGCGCACGCCCGAGAGCATCGAGTTTCTCCCGCAGTTCGGCGTAGCCGTCGTGCCAGGCGTAACGGGGCAGGCGACCGTGGGCATCCGGCAGCTCGGGCTCCGGCAGCCAGTAGCAGAGCGCGGCCGAGACCACGCTGCGGGCGCCGTCGAGCAGCCGCTCGGGGTGGCACGAGATCTCCGGGTGCGTGATCGTGAACCCGAGGCGCCCGAAGAGCCCGCGCGCGCGACGCGCACGAATGTGCAACTCGGTTCCCTCGTAGGGCTCGGCGCGAGCGACGCCGACCGCATCGAGGCCGAGCCCGGCTCCCAGCCGCTGCACCTCGGCTGTGGTCACGTCTGCATTGTTACAGCGCCCGCTACAAATCCCTGCGTATGAAGGCGATTCGAATCCACCAGGAAGGCGGGCCGGAGGTGCTCCGCTACGAAGAGGTTCCGGATCCCGTCCCGGGCGCCGGCGAGGTGCTGGTCGAGCTCCGCGCGGCCTCCCTCAACCACCTGGACGTCTGGCTGCGACGCGGGCTGCCGTCTGTTCCCAAACCCCGCATCCTCGGCGCCGACGGAGCCGGCGTGATCGCAGGCACCGGCGAGCCCGTGGTGATCAACCCCGGACTCGCGCATGCCGGCGGGGTCGAGGTGCTCGGCGAGCATCGTGACGGGACCCACGCCGAGCTCGTCACGGTGCCGAGGAGCGCCGTCCACCCGATTCCGGAGGGACTGTCGTTCGAGGAAGCGGCGGCGTTCCCACTCGTCTTCGAGACCGCCTACCGGATGCTCGTCACGAAGGCGCGACTCGAGCCGGACGAGTGGGTCCTCGTCTGGGGGATCGGCGGCGGCGTTGCGACCGCGGCTCTCGCGATCGGCAAGGCTCTGGGAGCGAAGGTGATCGTCACGTCGTCCTCGAACGCGAAGCTCGAGCGCGCGCGGGAGCTCGGCGCCGACGCAACCGTCAATCACGACGCGGAGGATGTTCCGTCCCGTGTTCGCGAGCTCACCGGGACCGGCGTGAACGTCGTCGTCGAGCACGTCGGCGAGGCGACCTGGAAGCGCTCGCTCGCCTCGTCGGCGCCCGGCGGCCGGATCGTCGTCTGCGGCGCGACGTCAGGGCCGAACCCGCCCGCCGCTCTGAACCGGATCTGGTGGCGGGAGCTGACGGTCATGGGCTCGACCATGGGGACTCCTGAGGACTTCGGGGGTGCCTACGAGCTGGTCCGATCGGGACGCGCGAGGCCGGTCATCGACACCGTCTTCCCGCTCGCCGAGGCCGCGGCAGCTCACGAGCGTCTCGAGCGTGGCGAGCAGCTGGGGAAGATCGTCTTGCGTATTCCGGCATAGTGCGAGGGGTGAAGCTGCCGCTCGATCAGCCGTTCTACCCCGGCAGCTGGCTCATCGGCTTCGCGATCCTGGCGCCGGCCTGGATCGAATGGGGCGGCTGGCCCGCCGTGGGCCTGTTCCTCGCCTTCATGTCCCTCCAGGCGCTCGTGACCGAGGTCTGGGCCGCCGTCGAGCGCCCGAAGCCCTAGAACCTCAGAAGCCCAGGATGAATTTGGCGTCCTCGGACATCCGGTCCGGATTCCAGGGCGGCTCGAACGTCAGTTCCGACTCCACGTCCTCGACGCCCGGCAGCTCGCGGACGACACGGTCGATGTCCTCCTGGATCATCGCGCCGGCCGGGCAGCCCATCGAGGTGAGCGTGTAGCTCACCCTCACCTTCGGGCCTTCGACCTCGACCTCGTAGAGGAGGCCGAGGTCGACGATGTCCATGCCGAGCTCGGGGTCCTCGACCTGATGCAAGGCGTCGACGACTTCCTCGCGGGTGGGCATGCCCCGAGAGTAGCTCAGACGATCGGCTCGAGCGCTGCGGCGCTCGAGAGCACGAGGTCGATCACGGCCGTGGTCGCGCGCTCGATGTTCGAGCTCTCGATCGCCGGCACCCCGTACCGGGCGGCACGATCAACGATCACGTCCTGCAGCGCACGGATCTCGGCCAGGCGGGTGAGGTACCGGTCGAGTGCGCGCTCACCCCCGGTCGAGGCGTCGCGGATCGCGAAATGCCTCCTATGCTGCTCGATGTCGTCGACGTGCAGCACGGCGTGGACGAGGAGCACCCCTTCGATCTCTGTAGGAACCAGGCCGGGAACCAGGTGGACGCCTTCGATCACCATCGACCACCCCTCGTTGAGCGCCCGGTTGATCGCGGCCTCGACCCCGACCAGGACCCTGCCGGTCTGCTCGAGGAAGCCGGCCTCCGACGAGCCGCCGGCGCCTTCGGCCTCGAAGCTCGAGACGTGAACCAACGGCATCTCGGGCAGCGGGAAATAGGCCCGGATCGTCTCCCTGATGAAGTCCGTGGAGGTAAATCGCGTAATGCCGAGCCGGTAGGCAGCCTCCGTTGCGACCGTGGACTTGCCGGTGCCGGTGGCTCCACCGACGAGCAGAATGATCGGCTCCTCGAGCGCGCGGAGGGCCTCCAGCCGGCGGTAGTGCGGCTGCATCATGCGGAGACGGCCTCCGGTACGAGCGCGAGCAGCGCCTCGTCGAGGCCGGACGCGACCAGGTCGTTGGCCGCAAGGACGACGGAACGGTCGTGCGCCACCGCGTGCTCGGCGACGACGTCGATTGCCGCGCCCTTCAGCTCCGTCAGATAGGCGTCGGCCTCGATCGTCTCGAGCTCGCGGGCCAGGGTCTCGCGATCCCCGAGGTTCGACGAGGCGTAGACGACGTCCGCTGCCAGGTGCGACACGTCCGCGGGGCCGGCGGTGAACACCGCGACGCGGCCGGCGAGGGGCTCGAGCGGACGCAGGCGCAGCGTCGCGGAGAGAGCTCCTTCGACCTTGCAGCCGACCGCGACGACGAGGTCGGAGATGAGGCGGCGGTAGCTGCCGAAGGGACTGTCCAGATCGTGCCCGGGGCCGACGACGAGGACGCGCCGGTCGGCGGCGACCGGCGGGATCGCCGTGCCGCTGCCGTCGAACACCACGAGGTCGGGCCCTAGCTCTGCCGCGAGCCGCGCGCCCTCCGGCACGTTGGAGACGAGGGGACGCCCTACCAGACCTCCGCCGGTCCGTCGGCAGCCGATCGTCGTCACTCCGGCGACGGCGGCGATCTCGAGGTGATCGGAGGCCGCGTGGCGCCCGGACCGCGAGAGAGCGAGGAGGGCATCGAGATCGGGCGGTCTCTCCACGGTCTCGGGGTCGGGCGGTCCGCCCCGCCCCATCGTGACGACGACGACGTCATGGTCGCTCGAGAGCAGGCGAGCGAGGTGGGCGGCAACGGCGGTCTTCCCCACGCGCTTGCCGGTACCGATGACGGCGATCGACGGCGCGCCGACCTCGTCGTAGACCGGCGGGTCGAAGCGGAAGTCGGCACCAACGTACGTGAGCCCGGCCGCGAGGGCGCGAGCGGCCCACCGGAAGCGAGCATCGGGGCCGAGCGCGGGTTCGTCGGAGAGGTCGACGAGCGCCTCGGCGCCGTCGAAGCCCTCGACGAGCGGCACGCCGTAGCTCTCTCCCGGGCGCACCTTCTCGCCGCCGCCGGCGAAGATCACGCCGACCCACTCGTACGGCAGGTCGACGAGCGCCCGGCGCACGACATCCGCCGAGTGCTCGCCGTCGATGAGCGCGACCGCCTTCATCGGGGTGCCGTCACCTCATGCTCGATCCGCGATGTGTACTTCTCGTACTCGAGCGTCTCGAGATCGAACTGGATGATCCGCTCGGCCCCGTGGAACGGATAGCGGCGCCAGACCGCGACATGGGATCCCGTGGACTCGACCACGTTGTAACAGGGCCGGGTGTTGCCCCTGAGGCGGAGCGACGACACGGTGCCGGTGTTGACGACGAAGAGGTTCTCGAGCCTCCAGGCGTAGGGCACATGCTTGTGGCCGGAGAGCACCAGGTTCACGCCCGACCGCTGGAGGCACTCGATCGCGTCGCCAGCGTCGTAGACGACGTTTCGCTCCCGTCCCGTGCCGGGGACCGGCAGCAGATGGTGGTGCAGCACGAAGACGCGGAGCCTGGCCGGGGGCGCGAACTCCTCCTCGATCCAGCGGTAGCGCCCGCGCCCGATCTGACCGTGGTCGAGATCGGGCTCGGTCGAGTCGACTGCGACGACCGTGACGCCGTCCTTCCGCAGCACGGAGTTGCGCTGGCCGAACAGTTCCTCGAAGTGGACGTAGCCGACGTTGCGCGAGTCGTGGTTGCCGGGGATGACAACGAGCGAGGAGCACTCGAGCCGGTCGAGGTAGCGCTTCGCCTGGACGTACTCCTCCTTGAAGCCGTACGTGGTCAGGTCGCCGGAGCAAACGACGATGTCGGGACCGAGCTCGTTGATGTCGGCGATCGCGCGTTCCATCAGGTCGGGCACGAAATGCGGGTCCCCGCAATGGATGTCAGACAGGTGCGCGATCGTGATCCCCGGCTTCACGGCGGAAGTCTAGACATCCGACTTCGGTGCTACCTTGGACTCAGGTGGGACTGGAAACGCCCCATTTCCAGGCATATCGAGGTCAGGCGACGCCGCGCTTCGTCAACGAGGCCGAGTTGGAGTACGCGAAGATCCTCGATTACTACGGGGTCCCATGGATGTACGAGCCGCACACCTTCGTGCTCGAGCGCGACGAGGAAGGCCGGGTGACCGAGGCGTTCACGCCGGACTTCTACCTCCCCGAACAGGATCTCTACCTCGAGGTGACGGTGATGAAGCAGTCTCTCGTCACGCGAAAGAACCGCAAGCTGCGCAAGCTCCGCGAGCAGTACCCGGACGTGCGGATCAAGCTGTTCTACGAGCGCGACTTCGCGCGCATCGCGTCGCGGTACGGGCTGCGCCGCGCCTCGTGACGGCACAGCTGGACGAGAGAATCGGGGAGATTTTCCTCGGCGCGGCGGAGATCGCGGCCCGGGTGCGCGAGCTCGGCGGGGAGATCGCACGGGACTACGCCACCCGGGAGCCGCTGCTTGTCGGGTCGCTCAAGGCCTGCGTGCCCTTCGTCACCGACCTGTCGATGGCGATCCCGATCGCCCATGCGATCGACTTCCTCGAGCTCGCCGGGTACGGCTCGACAGAGCTCGGCGGCCACGAGCAGATCCGGTTCCTCAAGGACCTCGACCTGGAGATCGGCGGCCGCGATGTGATCGTGGTCGACGAGGTCGTCGACACCGGACTCACTCTCCACTATCTCACCCGGACGCTCGCCCTGCGGGGGCCCGAGTCGCTCGTCTGCGCGACGCTCCTCGACCGGCCCTACCGGCGGCTGGTCGACGACCTGCCGATTCGCTACGTCGGCTTCACCGTCCCCGACGAGTTCTTCGCCGGGTACGGCTTCGACCTGGACGAGCGCTGGCGCAACCTGCCCGATCTCCACCTCGCTCTGTAACCGAGGTCGTGTAACCGGGGTCGGACCTTGCATTTGTTGCAGTCGGCGTGGCACTCGGCTGCCGTGCAACAAATGCAAGGTCCGACCCCGATTTAGGCTCGCCTAATAAGTTTAGTCTCGACTAAACTTCGTTCATGGCTATGCGCACGGTCGTGCGGGAGGAGCTGCCTGCCGGACTCCGGACGGTCGACGAGGCGCTGCACCGGACGCGGTTTCGGATTCTCCCGTTCCTCGGGCCGGCCTTCATCGCCTGCGTCGCCTACATCGATCCGGGCAATTTCGCCACCAACATCGCGGCCGGATCGAAGTTCGGTTACACGCTCGTCTGGGTGGTCGTCGCCTCGAGCCTGATGGCAATGGTGATCCAGACGCTGTCGGCCAAGCTCGGTATCGCTACGGGACGGAATCTCCCCGAGGTCTGCCGCGACCGCTTCTCACATCGCACCTCCGTGCTGCTCTGGATCCAGGCGGAGGCGATCGCGATGGCCACCGACCTGGCCGAGTTCCTCGGCGCCGCGATCGGCTTCAATCTCCTGCTGGGGACGAGCCTCGCCGTCTCGACCGTGCTGACCGGGATCGTGTCGTTCGCCTTGCTCTCGCTGCAGAGCTACGGCTTCAGACCGTTCGAGGCTGCGATCGCCACGCTCGTCGGCGTGGTCGGCCTCTGCTATCTCGCCGAGATCTTCTATGCGCGCCCCGACATCCGCGCCGCCGGGGGGCATCTGCTCGTGCCCCAGTTCGCCGGCTCGGAGTCGGTCCTGCTCGCGGTCGGGATCATCGGCGCCACCGTGATGCCGCACGTGATCTACCTCCACTCGGCGCTCACCCAGGACCGGATCGTCCCCGAGTCGCAGGAAAGCGCGAGGGTACTCATGCGCTACACCCGGATCGACGTGCTCGTCGCGATGTCGATTGCCGGGCTGATCAACGTCGCGATGCTGGTGATGGCCGCGAGTACCTTCTACAAGAGCGGCCTCGAGAACGTCGCGTCGCTCACGACGGCGCACCAGACGCTCGAGCCGATTCTCGGCGCCACCGCGAGCTCGCTCTTCGCCGTCGCGCTGCTCGGCTCGGGCCTCTCGTCCTCTGCGGTCGGGACCTACGCCGGCCAGGTGGTGATGCAGGGGTTCGTCAACCGGCAGATCCCGATCTGGGTCCGCCGCACCGTGACGATGATCCCGGCCTTTGTCGTCGTCGCGCTCGGGCTCGACCCGTCGCGAACGCTCGTCCTCTCACAGGTCGTGCTCTCGTTCGGGATCCCGTTCGCGCTCATTCCGCTGGTCTGGTTCACGTCGCGCCGCAACCTGATGGGCTCGCTCGTCAACAGCCGGCTCACCAACGTCATCGCGACCGGAATCGCCGTCGTGATCGTCTCCCTGAACGTGTTCCTGCTCACCCAGGTCTTCAGCGGCTGAGCCTTCGCCGGTTGAGCGCTTGCCGGTACGGGCGTCGAGCGCCTGTAGCGCCTCGGCCGCCTGCCGGCGGAGCGGCCCGACCGTCTCCCGGTAGTCCTCATCGTCGACCTTCCCGGTCCGATGGTCGAACTCGAGCTCCTTCAAAGCCGCGAGCGCGCGGTCGCGCTCCTCGATCAGCTCGAGTATCTCCTCGGACTCGGAGCCGAAGTCGATCAGCTCGGGCTCGCCGTTGTCGCGAATGAAGGGCAGCGCCACGATCACCACCGCGGCCACCGCGATGAGCGCCCCGAGGACCAAGGCGATCACGCGCGGGCGAGCGAGAGCCGTGTCACGAGCCGCCGCTGCTCGCGTGCGTCGGGCCACAGCGTGACGAGCGACCCGAAGAGGAAGACGTAACCCGCGATCCAGATCAGGTTGACGAGTGGCTTCACGAGCACCTTGAAGTAGACCTTGTTGCCGACGACCTGGTCGAGGATCACGTACAGGTCCTCGCCGCGCAGCCAGTCGGTGTGGATGCCGACCTCGTGCGAGATCCCGAGCGCCGACGAGTTGACGTAGGCCGTGCTCATCGTGCCGTTGAAGCGGCCGCTGACCTTCAGGTAGCCGCGCGTCTCGACCGACCTGCCCGTCTCGGTCACGCTCGGCGTGTCCTTCAGGCTCGCGTAGGTGAGCTTGTAGCCGGGCACGGTCATCGTCTGGCCCCTGGCAAGTGGCAGCTCTTTCGTCGTCCCGTAGGCGCTCGAGCCGACGATCCCGATCGCGAGCAGGACGATCGATGCGTGGACGATGTAGCCGCCGTAGCGCCTGCGGTTGCGGGCGACGAGCTGGAACAGCGAGCCCGTGGCCCGCGTACCGCGCACGAACTCGATCACGATCGTCGTCAGCACGAAGGCGCAGAACGTGTACGCGATCAACCCGGGAGCCGAGGAGCCAGCTCCCGCGATGATCAGCGCGGCGCCGGTGACGAGCGCAACCGCGATCGGCCAGCGGAGCGTCTTCATCAGCGCGCGCGCCGAGGAGCGGCGCCAGGCGATGAGCGGCCCGATGCCCATCAGGAGCAGGAGGGGCAGGCCGAAGATGCGCAGGAAGAAGTCGAAGTACGGCCTCCCCATCGTCTGCTGCTGGCCGGTGAAGAGCTGCGTGAGGATCGGGAAGATCTCGCCCCAGAAGATCGTCAACGTGAGCGCGACGAGGAGCAGGTTGTTGTAGAGGAAGGTCGCCTCGCGCGAGAGCGGCGACTCGAGCTTCGTGCGCGCCTTGAGCAGCGGCAGGCGCCAGAGGATCAGCGCCATCGAGAAGAGAGTGCTGGCGACGACGAAGCCGAGGAACCAGCCGCCGATCGAGCTCTTCGCGAACGAATGGATCGACTCGATCACGCCGGAGCGGGTGAGGAACGTGCCGAACACCGAGAGCTCGAAGGCGAGAGCGACGAGAACCATGTTCCAGATCCTCAGCATGCCCTTGCGCTCCTGGATCATCACCGAGTGCAGAAAGGCCGTGGCCGCGAGCCAGGGCATCAGCGCCGCGTTCTCCACCGGGTCCCAGGCGTAGTACCCGCCCCAGCCGACCTCGACGTAGGCCCAGTGGGCGCCGAGGATTTGGCCGAAGCCGAGGAACGTCCAGGCGGCGAGCGTCCAGCGGCGGGTGGCGATGATCCAGCGCTCGTCGGTGTGGCCGGAGAGCATGGCGCCGGCGGCAAAGGCGAACGGGATCGAGAGCCCGACGTAGCCGAGGTACAGCATCGGTGGGTGGGCCACCATGTACGGGTTCTGGAGACTCGGGACGAGGCCCGCGCCGTCGACGCTGCGCGGGACGGTCGTAAAGGGGCTTGCGACCGCGACCAGCATGAAGCTGAAGAACGTCGCGATTCCGCCGATCACGGGGACGACCCAGACGACGACGTCCTTGAGGAGCTTCCGGTTGAGCGTGACCGCGAGCGCGGCATATCCGGTGAGCACGAGCAGCCACAGGAGCAGCGAGCCCTCCTCCCCACCCCAGAACGCCGTCAGTGAGTAGATCGTCTTCAGGTCGCGGCTCGTGTGGGCCTGGACGTATGCGTACGAGAAGTCGTGCGTGACGAGCGCGCGGACGAGTACGCCCGAGGCGACTGCCGTCGAGCCGAAGCAGGCGATCAGCGCGTAGCGCGCCGAGTCGGCCATTCGCCGCTGGCGCGTGATGGCGGCAGCCGTGCCCGCGACGAGCGCGTACAGCGCCAGCATGAAGCTGACGACGAGTGCTGCGCGACCGAGGTCAGGCACTCACGCCTTCGAGGTGTACTTGCTCGGGCACTTCGTCGTCAGCGCCGTGGCGACGAACGATGCTCCCTGCAACTGGCCGGTGACGTTGACGTCACGGCCGACCTCGAACAGGTCGGGCACTGAGCCGTGGTAGATGATCGGGACAGTCGGGCTCACGCCGTTGATGTTGTGGAGCTTGAATCGGAGTCCGCCCTGCAGATGGGCGTCGCCCTTGACCGGGCCGATGACCTTGCCCGTGAGCGAGACCGTGCCGTTATGGCCTGCGAGATTGCTCGGCTGCAGCGCCGGAGTCGTACCGCTGAGTGCCGTGTAGACGAGGAAGACTGCAAGCAGCGCTGCGATCGCCAGTGCAATGACGAGCCTGGCCGGGCTGCGCCGTGAGCGGGCCATCGCGGCCCAGTTTAGCCTCGATCTCGACGGGGCCGACGGTTAGGCGACCGCTCGTCGTTCCGGAACGCGGTAACCATGATCGGCGCAGAGGGCACCCGGAAGCTCCTCGGTGAGCGCATCGCAGTAGCCCTTGCCGTAGGCGGCGCGCATGAATGCTGCGACGACTTCGAGAGACCAGTCCTCGATCCCGGCAGCCTCCCGCCAGAGGTCGGTCAGCCGGAGGTCGATGTCGAGCTCGAGCAGATCAATGCGTGAGGGACGTTCGGCCATGAGTCGAGCGTAGAGAGGGCATCGGACGGAACAGGGCTAATCTCCCTGCTCATGGCACGAAAGCTCCATTTCGGGCCTGCGCGGGTCCCGTCGCGCGAGAGTCCGGAGGCTGCGGTCGAAGCGCTGCTCGCACGCGGGCTGTCGGCGTGCGAGATCGACTTCGAGGGCGGGTTCTGGATGAGCTACGAGTTCGCCGAGGGTCTAGGAAAGGTCGCGTGCGAGGCCGACGTGGCGCTTTCGGTGCATGCGCCACTGGCGGGGTTCATGGGCCATGCCGAGCGCGGGAAGAAGCTGAACATGGCGGTCGGGATGCTCGACCACTCGGCGGGGATCGCCAAGGCCGCCGGAGCGGAGGTGGTCGTCTTCCATCCCGGCTTCCTGCTCGGCCGGCCGCGCGAGGAGGCGATCGACTCCGTGGTGGAGCAACTCGGCGAGCTGCGTGTCCGACTGGAGGGCAAGGGGCGCGCCGTGCCGTTCGGGGTAGAGGTGATGGGTCGGGTGCGCGACCTCGGCTCGGCCGAGGACGTGGTCGAGATCTCCCGCCGAGTCGGCTGGGTCCGCCCCGTGCTGGACTTCGCTCACATGCACGCGACCTCCGACGGCGCGTTCACATCCGTCGCGCCGTTCGTCGAGGCGCTGGCCGCCGTGGATGCAATCCTCGAGGCGGGCGCGCCGTTCCACATCCACTTCTCGGACATCCAGTTCGCGAACCGTAACGAGACGAAGCACCTTCCTTACGGGGAGGGAACGCTGCGCGCGGAGCCGTTGCGCGATGCGCTCGCGCAGTTCGAGCGGCCGGCGACGGTGATCTCGGAGTCGCCCGACCCGGAGTCGACCGAGGCGATCCGCGCCATCCTCGGCGCGTAAGCTGGTCGCGTGGCGATCCGGCAGAGACTGCTCGAAACGCCGCCGGAGCGCGTGCCGGCCGAGCTGGCCAAGACGGTGGCGGCATTCTGCGGGCCCCTCGACGTGATCGCGACCGCTTGGGTCGGGGTGATCGAGATCACCCGCGGGGTCGAGCAGCCCGAGGAACATCTCGGCGTGGCGTTCGAGCTCGCGGAGCCCGTGGCCGAGACGGACGAGGGCGACCGGGAGCTGCGCCTCGTCGCGGACCGGTTCTACGAGACGATGCCCGAGGAGATCCAGGAAGGCGGGTGCAACTTCCTCGAGCCGGGCGGGATCACAGCGTGGGCCGACAAGGCTCAGCGGGTGTTCTCCCGCTGAGACGCCTCAATCCGTAGCATCGGGTGGATGCTCGATCCTGCGGCTTTCAAGGCGTACGACGTGCGCGCGCTCTATCCGTCGCAGCTGGACGAGGAGGGCGCCTACGCTGTCGGGCGGGCGTTCGCCGAGCAGTTCGAGCCGCGTCGGGTTGCGGTTGGCAGGGACATGCGACTGTCGTCGCCGGCGATGGCCGGGGCGGCGATCTCTGGCCTGGCGGACGCAGGGGCCGACGTTGCGGATCTGGGAATGGTCGGCACCGAGATGGTCTACTTCGCAACCGCCGAGCTGGGCCTCGACGGCGGGATCATGGTCACCGCGTCGCACAACCCGAAGCAGTACACGGGGATGAAGATCGTCCGGCGAGGGGCGCTGCCGGTCGGGAGCGAGTCGGGACTCGTCGAGATCCGTGACCGCGCGGTGCGCGGTCAATGGAAGCAGTCGACCCGTGGGCAGGTCGAGCCGGTGGATGTCTGGGATGGGTTCGTCGACCGCGCGCTCTCCTTCGTCGAGCCGTCGTCGATCGCGCCGCTTCGGATCGTGGCGGACGCTGCAAACGGAATGGCCGGAGAGATGCTCCCGCGGGTACTCGAGCGTCTGCCGCAGGTGGAGGTCGTTCGCTGCTACTTCGATCCCGACGGGGCGTTCCCCAACCACGAGCCGAATCCGCTGCTCCCCGAGAACCGCGAGTTCATCGTGCGGCGCACGCGCGAGGAAGGCGCGGCGTTCGGGGTCGCATACGACGGCGACGCCGACCGGTGCTTCTTCGTCGACGACACCGGCGAGTTCGTTCCCGGTGACTTCACGACCGCGTTGTTCGCCGGGCTGATGCTGGCGCGCGAACCGGGTGGAAAGGTGATTTACGACGTCCGGGCCTCCTGGGCAGTGCCCCGGGCCGTCGAGCAGGCAGGCGGCGTGCCCCTCATCAACCGCGTCGGGCATTCATTCATCAAGCAGCGGATGCGCGAAGAGGGCGCAGTCTTCGCTGGCGAGGTGTCCGCGCACTACTACTTCCGCGACTTCTCCCAGGCGGACTCGGGCGTGATTCCGTTCCTGCTCATGCTCGCGCTCGTGTCCGGCCGGGACGAGCCGCTGAGCGAGATCCTGGCGCCGCTGCGGTCGAAGTACTTCCTCACCGGCGAGATCAACACGCCCGTGGCGGACGTGGCGCTGAAGCTCCAGGAGCTCAAGGAGCGCTACTCGGGCGAGGGACGCATCTCCCACCTCGACGGGCTCTCGGTGGATGCCGCCGACTGGCACATGAACGTGCGCCCGTCGAACACCGAGCCGCTACTGCGGCTGAACCTCGAGGCGCTGTCCGAGGCGCGGATGGAGGCGAAGCGCGCCGAGGTGCTCGAGATCATTCGCGCCTGACCATCGGGGCACGGTTAGGCTCCGCTCACTACGGTCGACGAAAGGAGCGGTCATGAGCGTGCTGGTGACGATGAAGGTGAGGGGTGACACCGATCAGTTCCGGCGCTTCCTCGTCGACGCCGAGGAGCGGCTGCGCGGGATCGCCGAGTCGGCGAAGCAGGCGGGCGCGATCCATCACAGGTTCGGCGTCGGCGATGGGTTCGTGATCGTCATGGACGAATGGGAGACCGCCCAGGCGTTCCAGGCCTTCGTCTCGAGCGACGAGATAGCTCAGGTGATGCGCGACGCCGGCGCGCAGAGCGAGCCGGAGGTCGAGATCACCGAGGCGATCGAGTCGCCCGACCGGTTCTGAACTGACCCAGCTGGTTCCGGGGCAGTTCAGCGCTTCACGCGGCGGGCAGCATTGCGCGCCGCCTTGCCGGCGGCCCGGCGCGGGGCGGGATGCGAGGCGAGCCGCCAGGCCTCGGCATACGCACGCCGCGCCTGCGCGCTCCGCACCAGGCGGACGACGCCGAGCCCGCCGAACAGCAGAAGCCGCCGACCGCGCTTCGTCCTCGCGACGTATAGCAGAGCGTCCACCAGCACGAGAAACATGACCCAAACGTAGCCGGAGACCGAGCTCCGACGACTGAGCCGCCGTTGCGGCAGAGAGTAAGTGTCGGATCCCTCGGGGTCTCACCCCTCGGTGTCTGACACCGAGAGGCGCCCCTGATCGACGAATCGGGCATAGGCGGCCCGGGCCTGGTCGGGAGTCGACCCCCAGAGCTTCAGGAACTCCGCATTGGCAAGAAAGCGAGGCGGGTGGCTCAGACCGATATGAGCTCGATAACTGCTCCACGGCCACTGCTCGGGACGGAACTTCATTCTCGCCGCGACGGGGTTCAGGTCGATGTACCGGAGCGTCACGAGCAACTGGTCCTGGGACTTCACGGGTACGTCCTTGAAGCGGTTACGGAAGAGATGGCCGACGTGACCGTGCTCTCGATTCCACCAACGCGTGTAGCCACCGAGAAGTTCCTGCATTCCTTCGGATAGGCCGCCGTCGGCTATCTGTACGAGGAAGTGGGCGTGGTTGTCCATCAGGCAGTAGCCGTAGACAAGCCAGCCGTGCCTCTTCGCCACCTTCTCGAGGCGCACGAGAAACCCCTCGCGATCGGCATTTCTGACGAAGATTCTCCGACCGTCGTTTCCCCGCGGCATCAAGTGGTAGATGCCGTTTGGCTCCACCACTCGCGGCGATCGAGGCATACGCGGAACCGTAGTCCAACTTGACAACAGTCTGGTCGCTGTCGACTCCGATTTTCCAATTTCGTCTCAAACTCGTCCCAGGTTCAGGGCCGTGTCTGACACCGAAGGGGGCCCGGGGCGCGGCTAGGATCGCTGGATGTTCGAGCCGGGGCATCGAAGCGACCGGAAGCCGCCGTTCCGGTTCGCCGCGTACACGCGGGTGGCGTTCTCGGACACGGACGCGCAGGGCGTCGTCTATTACGGCCGATATCTACCCTACTTCGACCTCGCGCGCACCGAGTACCACCGAAGCCTGGGCGAGACGGCGAGTGCGGCTCGGTCGGAGTTCGTGATGCGCGCCTCGAGCGTCGAGTACCACGCGCCGGCGCGGTTCGACGATTTGCTCGAGGTCTTCGTCCGGGTCTCGCGGATCGGCCGCACGAGCGTCACCTACGAGTACGCCGCGTACCGGATCGGGACCCGCGAAGAAGAGACGTTGATGGTCACGGCGACCCAGACCGCCGTCATGATCGACCATGACGACCGCCGCACCCTGCCCGTCCCGGACGGGTTCAGGGAGAAGGCGGGCGAGTTCGAGGGCGCCCCGTTGTGACTACATCCGACGCGGCGCTCGCGGCCGTCGAGCGCGTAGTCGGCGATGGAGGCGATTCCGACGACGTCCTCCGCGGAGTCGTCCAGGCCCTCGCCGAGTGCGGCGCCGCAAGCTGGGCGGCGATCCTGTTCGTGGAGCGAGGCGAGCTCGAGCTGGGCCCGGAGGCCGGCACGCCGGACCCGGCCGTCGCCACGCGCATCCAGGTCCCGGTGACCTTCGGCGACGCCCGCGTCGCCGAGCTCGCCGCCGAGGGCTGCGACAACCGGGCCCTCCTGGAGCACGTCGCTGCACTCGTCTCCGAGCACTGCCTCGTCGGCTGGGACACCCGCGGCGTCCCGTGGGACGACGCCGTCTGAAGACACTCAGCTCGGCGTGACGCGATACGCGTCGAACACGGCGTCGACCGCCCGCAGCGAGCTGAGGAGCGAGCGCAACGACGCGATGTCGCCCACCTCCGCCGTGTACCAGTTCTTCGCCAGCTGATCCTCGACGACGCCGCCGTACGAGACGATGTTCGCCCCGTGCTCCGCGAACGTCCGGGCAACGTCCTCGAGCAGCCGCGGGCGATCCCATGACGTGACCGCAATCTGCACCCGGAACGACTTCGTCTGCTCACCGCTCCACTCGACGGGCGTGAACCGCTCCTCGTTCCGCTTCAGCGCCCGCACGTTCGGGCAGTCCCCGCGATGGATGGTGATCCCCTTCCCGAGCGAGATATAGCCGACGATCGGGTCGCCAGGCACCGGAGTGCAGCACTTCGCGAGCCGCACGAGCACGTCGTCGACGCCCTGGACGACCACACCGACCTCGCTCCCCGAAACAGTGCTCCGAGCCTTCGGGGCCTTGACGACGATCGGCGACTCCTGGGCCACCTCGTCGGTCTTCAACCGTTGGATCACCTTGTTGACGATCGCCCCCGGTTGCAGCCGACCCGAGCCGAGCGCCAGGTAGAAGTCCTCGGCCTTCTTGAAACCCGAGTCGCGGATCACCTGCGCGAGCACCGCCGAATGGCGCAGCTTCGCGTACGGGAGGTTCTGTTGTTTCAGCGCCTGCTCGAGGGACTCCCGCCCGCGCGCCTCCTGGTCCTCCCGCGTCTCGCGCGTGAACCACTGGCGGATCTTGTTCCGCGCGCGGGAGCTCTTGGCCAGCGACAACCAGTCACGCGACGGCCCGCGCTCCTGCTTCGAGGTGAGGATCTCGACGAAGTCGCCGTTCTTGAGCCGGTAGTGCAGGGGAACGATCCGGCCGTTGACCTTCGCACCAACCGTCCGGTGCCCGACATCGGTGTGCACCGCGTAGGCGAAGTCGATCGGCGTCGAGCCCGAGGGCAGCGTCTTCACCTGCCCCTTTGGCGTGAAGACGTGAACCTCCTCGTCGAAGAGGTCGGTACGAAACGCCTTCATGAACTCGCGCGGGTCGGCCTCGTTGGTGCCGACGTCCATCAGCTGATTCACCCACCGTGTCCACTCGTCGTCGTGCGAGTCGCGGCGCCCGCCCTTGTAGATCCAGTGGGCCGCCACCCCGTACTCGGCGGTCGCATGCATCTCGCGGGTGCGGACCTGGATCTCGAGGGGCCGACCCTGCGGCCCGATTACGGTCGTGTGCAGCGCCTGGTAGCCGTTGAACTTCGGCATCGCGATGAAGTCCTTGAACCTCCCCGGCATCGGCTTCCAGAGCGAATGGATCAGCCCCAGTGCGCCGTAGCAGTCCCGCGTCCCCTCCTCACTACTCCGCTCCACGATCACCCGCATCGCAGTGAGGTCGTAGATCTCGTTGAACTCGCGGCCCTTGCGCGCCATCTTGTCGTAGATCGAGTAGAAGTGCTTCGCGCGCCCCGAGATCTCGGCCGGGATGTCGACCTTGTCGAGCTCGTGCTGGAGCACCATCGCCGCCTCGCGGACATGCTCCTCGCGGTCGGCGCGCCGCTCGGCGACCATCTGCTTGATCTCCTCGTACTTGCGCGGATGCAGCGTCCCGAAAGCGAGATCCTCCAGCTCCCATTTGAGCGCGTGGATGCCGAGCCGGTGTGCGATCGGCGCGTACACCTCGAGCGTCTCGCGCGCCTTGCGCACCTGGGTCTGCTTGCCCATGTACTCGATCGTCCGGAGGTTGTGCAGCCGATCGGCGAGCTTGATCAGGATCACCCGCACGTCCTCCGCCATCGCCACGACCAGCTTGCGGTAGTTCTCGGCCTCGGCCTGCTCGCGGCTCGAGAACTGCACCCGGGTCAGCTTGGTGACACCCTCGACGAGCTTCGCGATCTCGTCGCCGAACTCGGAGCGGATGTCCACGACTTCGACCCCGGTGTCCTCGACGGTGTCGTGAAGGAGCGCCGCCGCGATCGTCGCCTCGTCCAAGCGCAGGCCGGCGAGGATCTTCGCAGCGCCCCACGGGTGGTGGATGAACTCCTGCCCGGAGCGGCGGATCTGCCCGTCGTGCGCCTCGGCCGCGAACCGGAAAGCCCGGACGACCAGATCTCGGTCGAATCCCGGTTTGTAGGACTCAAGCTCGGCGATCAGCTCGTCGACAAGGTCCTGGTGCCGCTCGACAACCGTCACCGCCACATTTTACCCGGGTCGCCCCTCGATCCCTCTCCCCCGACTCAGTGGTCAGGAGACAGGAAATGGCGGCTCGACGGGGAACCCTGGCAGTCCGCCATGTTCCGTCGTCGCCGCACTGCCTACAGACTCCGGCTTGCCGCGCGCCTGCTCCTCGCGATCGGTCGCGACTCCTAAGCCGCTTCGGCCAGGCCCGGCGGCTCTTCGCCGAGCAGCCGACGGAACGCATCCGACTCGAGGAGGCTCCGCCGGGGGGCGCCGGGACCGGTCAGGCCCAGCTCCTCGAACACGACCCGCACATCGGGTGTCCAGCCGGCCTCGCCGAGCCGCCATTGCTCGGCGAACCAGGCCCGAAGCTCCGCGTAGCGCCCGTCGGTATCGAAGATCCGGCGCACGACAAGCTGAGGTGAGACCGTGCCGTTCCACCGGTTCTCCTGTAGTCGGAACGCGACGTCGTAGCGGCCGACGCGCCGGTAGCGGTCGAGCTGACCGCCGAAGCCGAAAGCGATCGCTGCACCCGCGTCGAGGCCACGTTGGCGGACCCGGAAACGAAGGTGCTTGCCGTCTCCGACGGTGTCGAGACGGTCGAGCTCGCAGTCGTCGACGAGGAGGGTGACACCGGGGTTGCCGAGCCCGAACGGCGCGAGCCGGTCGAGTTCCTCGCACAGGCCCAGCCCGAGCTCCGACCCGCGCACGATCGCATCGACGACGATCCGCGGCCTCAGATCCTCATCCGAGAGCACGGCATCAGCGTGGGCTGCGAACGCCTCTGCGAACGCCTCGACCCGATCCGGGCGAATCGTCAGACCGGCGGCGGCCCGATGGCCCCCGAAGCGCTCGAGGTACTCGGCGCACCCCGAGAGCGCACCGTGGAGATCGAACGAGCCTCCCGCTCGGCCGGACCCCTTCCAGTCACCGCCGCCCGCGGCCCCGGCGATCAGCACCACGGGCCGGCTGTAGCGCTCGGCGAGCCTCGAGGCGACGATGCCGATCACACCCTCGTGCCAGTCCTCGCCGGCGACCACGAACCCGCGCCGCCGGCGGCGCGACTCCGGCCATGCTTCGATCTCCGCGGTGGCGGCGCGCAGGATGCGCTCCTCGACCACCTGGCGCTCGCGGTTCAGGTCTTCGAGCTCACCGGCGACGCGCGCGGCCTCCTCGTCGTCCTCGCTGAGCAGCAGGGCGAGGGCCGCTTCGGGCCGGCCGAGCCGCCCGGAGGCGTTGATGCGAGGCGCGAGCCGGAACGCGATCGCGCCTTCGTCGCACGCGGCGGGGTCGACGCCGGCCGCCCTCATCAGGGCGCGCAGCCCGGGCTTCTGGGTCTGGGAGAGCCGCCGCAGGCCCGCAAGGGCGAGCGCCCGGCTCTCGTCGACGAGCGGAACGACATCGGCGATGGTGGCGAGCGCGACGACGTCGAGGTGCCGGTCGAGGAACTCGTGCCCCGAGCCGAGGAGCCCCTCGGCGAGCTTCCAGACCACGGCGGTCCCGCACAGGCCGGTAAACGGGTAGTCGCCCTTGAGCGGCGCCACGATCGCGCAGTCCGGCAGCTGTTCAGACGGCCGGTGATGATCGGTGACGACCACGTCGAGGCCGAGCCGGCGCGCCTCGTCGACCTCGGCGGCCGCCGTGATCCCGCAGTCGACCGTGAGCACGAGGCCGATCCCGTCGGCCGCGAGCTTCGAGATCGTCGGCATCGCGAGCCCATACCCCTCCTCGAACCGTGAGGGAAGGTGCCAGACCGGATCGGCGCCGAGCTCCCGGATCAGGAACACCGCAAGCGCGGTGGCGCAGATGCCGTCGGCGTCGTAGTCACCGTGGATGCAGATTCGCCTCCCGGCGACCACCGCCGCACGGATCGTCTCGACGGCTGCCGGCATGTCGCCGAGTGCAAACGGGTCGTGGCCCGGGAGGGCTCCTGCCAGGAAGGTCCGCGCGGCCTCCGGCTCCGACAGGCCACGCCGGACGAGCACCGAGGCAAGCGTCCGGCTGATCCCGAGCTCGTTGGCAAGCGCCTGCAGATCCCCCGGCGGGCACCGAACGATCGTCCAGCTCGCCTTGTCCATCGGATGATCGAGGGTACGGACCTCCCCGGACGGCGCGGGTCCCGGCTACTCCTTCGGCAGGTTCACTCCCAGATAGGTCAGCACGAGCACAGCTCCGACGAGCCCCGCCACGCCGACCCAGATCAGGCGCTTGTGCTTCACATCGCGGACCGAGTCCGCGAATGCACGGACGAGCAGGATCAAGACGGCTGCCACGACCCCGGCTCCGATGACGAAGACGGGTGCCAGCGTGAGCAGCCGCTCCCAGCGAGGCGTCGCGGCGAGCATCCCGGTAACCGTACCGGGAGGGGGATTACCCTCCGGGCGATGAGGCTATCCTGGGACCAGGTCGAATGGCTGACACGAACTACACCTCGGGCGACGACTACATCGTCGAGTTCCTCGGCTACCGGTTCACCTTCAACGCCTTTGACTTCGAGCAACGGGTGGTTGCCGCAGCTGCGAAGCTCGGCCTCGTGGAGGCGAACGAACTCGACGACGACGAGACGAACGACCTCGTCGCCCTCGCTGCTCAGGGAATGATCGACGAGCCCGAGTCGCGACTCGGCCGCTACCTCCAGCGCAACTGGGAGCGCGTGTCCCTCCTCGAAGGGGAATCGCTGGTCTACTGGCTGCGCAAGCTCGTGTTCCGCGCGGCGTGGCTCGACCACCAGGTGAAGCGCGGCGCGCTCGAGGTCGTCTGGGACGACCGCGAGGCCGAGTTCGCCTACCAGCACCCCGGCGGCCGTCGGCCGCTACTGGAGCTCGCCCCGGTCCCGAGCTGGCACGACATGCAGTTTCGCGGATAGCTACGCTCGCACGGGTGAGGGAAGTCCAGTGAAGCGGGCCACGCTCCTGATCGCGTACCTTGCAGCGCTCCTCGCACTCGACCACTTCGCCACCTATCCCGAGCAGCTCGCCCTGGGAGCCGTCACCTGGGCAGTGCTGATCGGAATCTGCCTACCGCTGCCGACCCTGCAGCGCGCGATGGTGGCAGGCGTGGTTTGCTTCGCCACGATCGGCGAGGTAACGGGCTCGCTCGTCTGGGGCGTCTATCGCTACCGGCTCCACAACCTGCCGCTGTTCATCCCCCCGGCCCACGGGCTCGTCTACCTGACGGGACTCTCGATCGCCGCCGCGCTCGCGCCCCACGCGCGCCCGCTCGTAATCGCGGCGGCGGCCGCGGCCGCGACCTGGGGACTCCTCGGCCTCTTCGTGCTACCCCGCCGCGACGTCGCCGGCGCCATCGGCGTCCCGCTGCTCCTCGTCTTCCTCCTGCGGTCGCGCAACCGAGCCGTGTACGCGAGCGTGTTCCTCGTCGTCGCCTCGCTCGAGCTGTACGGGACGGCGATCGGAACCTGGCGCTGGGCCCGAACGCTCCCGGGGCTCGGCATCCCGGACGGGAACCCGCCCTCGGGCGTCGCCTCCGGTTACGTTTGGTTCGACGTGATGGCGCTGCTCGTCGCGCCCGCGCTGGTCGCGCTGGCAGCCCGGCGGCCGTGGCAGCGCCCGAGCCGACGGTGGGCCGAGTCGTCGCCCTAGTCTTCGACCGGGCCGCCGGGGTCGACCCCGCCGAGACGCACCTCGCTCTCGAGTTCGGCCGCCCGGTCGTCGACGCTCTCCGAGACGAACCGCTGCTCCTCGGGGCTCATGTGCTCGTACTCCTCGGCGCGCTCCACGGCGGTGGCTTGCTGCTTCCCGCGCAGGCGATCCAGGAAAGCCTTCAGTCCCACGGTGGTAGCTAATCAGAACAGCGTCGCGCCTTCACGCGCCGCGCCGACCTGAACGCGCCCGAGGTCGGTCAGCATGCGCCCTCGCGGCGTGCGCTGCAGCAACCCGAGCTGGAGCAGATACGGCTCGTAGACGTCCTCGATCGTCTCGGCCTCCTCGCCGAGAGCGACCGCGAGCGTCGAGAGGCCCACGGGCCCCCCGCCGAACTTCAGCGCCACCGCCGCCAGCAGCTCGCGGTCGAACCGTTCAAGGCCCGACCCGTCGATCTCGAGCAGGTCGAGGGCCTCCTCGGCCACCGCGGTTGTGACCGCGCCCGCGTGGCGCACCTCGGCCACGTCACGAACGCGCCGGAGGATCCGGTTCGCAATCCGCGGCGTACCGCGCGCGCGCCGAGCGATCTCGTCGGCGGCCTCGTGCTCGACCTCGACGCCGAGGATGCGTGCGCTCCTGCGGACGATCGCGCCGAGCTCGTCGACCGAGTAGTGGTCGAGGCGGAACGTCAGCCCGAAACGGTCGCGCAGCGGGGTCGTCAGGAGCCCGGTTCGGGTGGTCGCACCCACGAGCGTGAAGGGAGGCAGGTCGAGGGTCAGCGTCCGTGCGGCCGGGCCCTGGCCGACGATGATGTCGAGCCGGAAGTCCTCGAGCGCCGGGTAGAGGATCTCCTCGACTGCGCGGTTGAGACGGTGGATCTCGTCGACGAAAAGCACGTCACGCGGCTCGAGCGCGGTCAGGATCGCCGCGATGTCTCCCTTCCGCTCGAGTGCCGGCCCCGCGACCTGCCGGATCGAAACCTCGAGCTCACGCCGGATGATCTGCGCGAGCGAGGTCTTGCCGAGCCCGGGAGGGCCCGCGAGCAAGACGTGATCGAGAGCCTCACCGCGCCCGCGCGCGGCGTCAAGCGCGATCCCGAGCTGCTCCTTGACCCGCTCCTGACCGACGAACTCGGCCAGCGACCCGGGTCGGAGCGAGCTCTCGAGCTCCTCCTCGCCGCCGTCATGCACTACGGGAGCGAGAACGCGTTCGCTCACGCCGCCTTCTTCAGCGCCGAGCGAACCTGCTCCTCGACGGGAAGCGACTCGTCGACGCCGGCGAGCGCCCGGTCGGCATCGGCGACCGACCAGCCGAGCTCAACCAGGGCGTCTCTCGCAAGCAGTTCCCCTCTCGCCGGACCGACGCCGCTCGGTTCGGCCAGCTTGTCCTTGAGCTCCATCACCACGCGCTGGGCCGTCTTGCGGCCGATGCCGGGGATCGCCTCGAAGCGCGCCAGGTCGTCGCGGGCGACGGCGCGTCGGAGCTCGGCGGGCGGCGACCCTGACACGATCGCGAGCGCCACTTTCGGACCGATCCCGGAGACTCCCAGGAGCAGCTCGAACAGCTCACGCTCGTCAGCCGAAGCGAACCCGTACAGCTGCAGCGCATCCTCGCGGACATGCAGGTGCGTCTCGACGATCAACTCCTCGCCGACGCGCGCAGTCACGCGCGGCGTCGCCGCGACGAGATAGCCGACCCCGCCGACGTCGACGACGAGACCGGCCGGGGTGCGCGCGGCGACGGTGCCCCGCAACCGCGAGATCACGCGCTCACCAATCGCAGGAGCGGCGGCGCCGAGGCGTGGCAGATGGCCACCGCGAGCGCGTCGGCGGCATGGTCGGGCGCGGGGGCCTCGTCGAGGCCGAGAATCGCCTGCACCATCCGCTGCACCTGCCGCTTGTCGGCGTGGCCGTACCCGCAGACCGCCTGCTTCACGCGGCTCGGCGCGTACTCGACGCACTCGACGCCGGCCGAGGCCGCGGCGACGAGCACGGCGCCCCGCGCCTGCCCGACGGAGAGCGCGATACGGGCGTCTGCGCCGACGTACGACTCCTCCAGGGCGACGGCATCCGGGCCGTGCCGGCTGATCAGCCCGCAGACCCCCTCGAAGATCGTGAGGAGCCGCCGGTCCACGCGCTCCCGGGCCGACGTGCGCCACCAGCCCTGGCAGGTGGCCCTGAGGCGCCCTTCGCTTTCGTGGACGATTCCGTACCCGCAAGCAGCCGTCCCAGGATCGATGCCCAAGACCTTCACGGCAAGAGGTTATGGACGGCCCCGGACGTTCCTTCCCGACGGATCAGGCGGTCGCGGACTCGAGCACCTGGTCGGGGATGTCGAAGTTCGCGTAGACCTCCTGGACGTCGTCGTCGTCCTCGAGCGCGTCGATCATGCGCATCAGCTGGCGCGCCTTGCCCTCGTCCTCGATCGCGACCGTGTTCTTGGGCAGCATCGAGAGCTCGGCCGACTCGATTGCGAATCCGGCCGCCTCGATCGCCTCGCGAACGGCGGCGAGGCTCTCTGGCGCGCTCGTCACCTGGAAGACGTCGCCGTCGGCCTCGAGATCCTCGGCCCCGGCGTCCGCCGCTGCCAGGAAGAGCTCGTCCTCGTCGATACCCGTCGCAGGCACGAGCACGACGCCGCGCCGCTCGAACTGCCAGGCGACGGCACCGGTCGTACCCAGGTTGCCCCCGAACTTGGTGAAGATGTGGCGCACCTCGGAGGCCGTGCGGTTGCGGTTGTCGGTGAGCGCCTCGACGATCACGGCGACGCCCTCGGGGCCGTAGCCCTCGTAGACGATCGCCTCGAAAGCGTCCGCGTCGGCGCCCGAGCCCGCGCCCTTCGCGATCGCGCGCTCGATGTTGTCCTTCGGCATCGAGTACGACTTCGCCTTCTCGATCGCGTTCTGCAGCGCGAGGTTGTTGGCCGGGTCTCCCCCGCCGTCTTTCGCGGCGACGATGATCGAGCGCGCGAGCTTCGAGAACAGCTTTCCGCGCTTGGCGTCTGCTGCGCCCTTCTTGTGTTTGATCGACGACCACTTGCTATGCCCTGACAAGTTCACCCTCCCGCACAAGCTCGAGGAACAGATCGTGCAGCCGCGTGTCGTCGGTCAGTTCCGGATGGAACGCCGCGACGAGGAACCGCCCCTCGCGTGCCAGCACCGGATGCCCGTCTACCTCGGCCAGCACCTCGACCCCGGGGCCGACCTCGTCGATCCACGGCGCCCTGATGAAGACCGCGCGCAGCGGCGGACCGCCGTCGGGCAGCTCGAGGTCGGTCTCGAACGACGCCACCTGCCGGCCGAACGCGTTGCGCCGGACGGCGACGTCGACCAGCCCAAGGTGGTTGCGGTCGAGCACGATCATCCCGGCGCAGGTGCCGAACACCGGCCCCGAGAACTCGCGGATCGCCTGGTCGAGGCCGTAGAGATCCATCAGGCGCGTGAAGGCCGTCGACTCCCCGCCGGGGATGACGAGCCCGTCGAGCCCGGCCAGCAGCTCCGGCTTGCGCACCTCGACGACGTCGGCGCCGAGGCGCCGCAGCATCGCCGCATGCTCGCGGAAGTTGCCCTGCACGGCGAGAACGCCGATCCGAAGCGGCTCCATACGGACAATGGTAACCAGCGTGCGATGCTCCAACAGTGAGCGCAGCCGCCGTCCTGCTCGCGCTCGCCTCTGCTGCGGTCTGGGGAACCGCAGACTTCTCCGGCGGCCTCGTCTCGAGGCGCTTGGCGGCGATTCCGGTAACCGTGATCTCGCAGGCGGCGGGATCGATCGTCCTCCTGGCGGCGCTCGCGATCCACGACGGCCCGCTGAACTGGTGGTCGTTCCGGGTCGGCCTGCTCGCGGGCCTCGGAGGAGGCGTCGGGCTCGCGGCGTTCTACCGGGCGCTCTCGCTCGGGACGATGAGCATCGTCTCGCCGGTCGTCGCGTGCGGCGCGGTGGTGCCGTTCGCGGTGTCGGTTGCGACCGGCGAGCGGCCGCCCAAGCTCGGAGTCGCCGGCGCCGTGCTCGCGGTCGGCGGTGCGGTGCTCGCCTCGTCGGAGGAGAGGCGGGCCGCCGAGCCGAGCCGGGGCCGCGCCGTCGCGCTCGCCGTCCTCGCGGCTGTGGCGCTCGGCCTCTTCACCTACTTCCTCGGTCTCGGCAGCCGCGAGGGGAGCCCACTCTCGACGCTCACCGGCGCCCGTGCAGGCTCGCTCACGCTCCTCGTGCTGCTGGCGGCGGGGCGTCGCGAATCGCTCCGGATCGGTTGGCGCTGGCTCGCGCCCGTGGCGGCGATCGGCCTCCTCGACATCACCGCCAACGTGCTCTTCGCGCTCGCTAGCCGACACGGGCTGCTCGCGCTCGTGTCGGTGCTGGGCTCGCTCTATCCGGTGATGACGATTCTGCTCGCGTACTCGATCCTCGGGGAGCGGCTCAGCCGTCCGCAGCTCGCCGGTGTCGCGGCCGCCCTTGCGGGCGTCGCCGCACTCAGCGCCGCCGGGTAGCTGCGATGATGGGGTCGAGGTGGAGTCACTCGCAGGAAAGCTGCTGATCTCGTCGCCGTCGCTCGTCGATCCGAACTTCCGCAGGACCGTCGTCCTGATGACCCACCACGACGACGAGGGTGCGGTCGGACTCGTGCTCTCGCGTCCGTCGGAGGTGCGCGTCGCGGACGCGGTGCCTGACCTCGGCAAGCTGCCGTGCGGCGCCGACATCCTGTATGTCGGCGGGCCGGTGCAGCCCGAGGCGGTCGTCGTCCTGGTCGAGCTCGAGGAAGCGCGGGACGATGTCGAGCCGATCGTCGGCTCGATCACCTACATGCCCGCCGGTGCCGACGCGAGCGACCTCGGAGCGCTGCGGGCGCGGGTCTTCGCGGGCTACTCCGGCTGGGGCCCCGGGCAGCTCGAAGCCGAGCTGGAGGAGCCGGCCTGGATCGTCGTCCCGGCCGAGCCTGCCGACGTCTTCGCCGCCGATCCCGACGAGCTCTGGCGGACCGTGCTCCAACGCGAGGGCGGCAAGTATTCGTTGATCGCGACGATGCCGTACGATCCGACGCTGAACTGATGCGCCGACTGTTGCTGGCCCTCGTGCTGCTCGCCGCCGCACCCGCCGCCTCGGCGTCGGCGCTCGGGCGCGGCTCGCACAGACCCCGGACTAGCGCCGGCCGAACAGGCGCGCGAAGTTGATCGTCCAGCCCCATCCGAACGACTTCGGAACGATCAGGCGTCGATCCTTCGGATTCCAGAACCTGCTCTTGATGCGACGCTTCGTCGGGCGACGCCAGTCGTACGGAACTCTGAGGAACTTCCCGGTGTTCATGCCTCGAGGGTAGCTCGGACTCCGGAGGCAGGCTCGACTTCGGTCTTGCCGCGCCTTAGACTCGTGCACGCAGGTCCGGTTAGTGCGGAGGCAGGAGCGTGATGGCGGGAAGGTACGTCTCGATCAGCGGTGCGCTCTCGGTGGTGCTGATCGTCGCCGGCATCGGCGCGACGGGAAGCACCCCCAACGCGGAGGTCGTCGATCGAGAAGCTCACCGGCTACTACGCCGGGCACGAAACCGCCCAGACGCTCTCGGGCGTCCTGTTGAGTCTTGGCGGGCTGCTGTTTCTCGTGTTCACGGCGACGTTCGTCGCCCGGATGCGCGCCAGCCGGGAGGGTTTCACGGATGAGGCATCGGCGCTCCTCCTCCTCGGCTCGGGCGTGCTCGTCACCGGAATGTTGGCGCTCGCCGGGCTCAGCATCACGCTCGCCGACGTCTCCGGCCACGTCAGCGGCGCCGCGCTTCAGACGCTCAACGTCTTCGCGAACGATGCGGTGTTCGTCTTCCTGTTGACGATCGGGACGAGCGTGTTCCTGATCGGAGCCGCAATCGCCGTCTTCGTGGCGCCTCTGCTGCCCCGCTGGCTCGGATGGTTCGCGATCGTCCTGGCAGTCGTCGGCGCGATTCCCAGCCACGTGCTCGGTGGGACGCTCGACCATATCGGTTTCGTCGCCTTCGCAGGGCTCTGCCTCTGGACGCTCGTGCTCTGCGGTCTCCTCGCGCTCAGGCCGGGCGAGAGCTGACAGCTACCCGTCCGCCGGCGCGCGTACGCTCGCGCCGGTGGAGACGGGACGTCTCGAGACGTTCGCCGACGGCGTGTTCGCGATCGCCGCGACGCTGCTGATCATCGACGTCACCGCCGACGCTCCCGGAGGCGCGCTCGGCCTGGCGGTGCTCCATGCCTGGCCCGAGTATGCGGCCTACGCGGTGTCGTTCGTGACTATCGGGATCATGTGGATCAACCACCACATCTGCATGCGTCAGATCGGAGCGGTCGACCGGACGTTCATGACCATCAACCTGCTGCTGCTGATGTGCATCGCGTTCGTCCCGTTCCCGACACGGCTGATCGCGGAGCACTTCCACGACGACGGCCTGCGCGCCGCCGCCGTGACCTACGGCGCAACGATGACAGCGACCGCGGTCTGCTTCGGAAGCTTCTGGTTCTACGCAGCTCGCGGGGATCGGCTGATCGCCAAGAACGCCGACCCGCGCGTCATCACCGGCATCTCACGTTCGTATCTCCCGGGCGCCCCGATCTACGGGGCAGCGACGCTGGTCTCGATCTGGGCCCCGAAGGTGGGCGTGGCGCTCTTCGCCGCGATCGCTGTGTTCTACCTCATCGAGAGCTCCTTGTTCGGGAATGCCGCCGAAGAAGCCGCTTAGCTCGTCGACCCGGCCAGCTTCGGGTTGTGCCGCCGCCAGGTCGCAGCGGCGAGCAGGCCGAGCAAGAGGGTCGGCACGATCGACAAGAAGCGGTAGATCAGCACCGCCGCGACCACGTCGGCGTTGTGCCCGCCGAACCCCACGAGCGCGGTCGTGAGACCGACCTCGACGATGCCAAGGCCGCCGGGCGTGATCGGGAGCGAGCCGAGGAGACGCGCCAGCGACCAGGCGGCGAACGCCTCTATGAATGTCACGTCGCCCGCGGAGACGCCACAGACTCGCAACGAGGCCAGCATCAGGACGAACACCGTGAGCTGACCGGCGAGCGTGGCGAGCGTCAGCACGTGCCAGCGGCGCACGAGCAGGCGGACGGTCTCGTTCCTGAACTTGACGAATGACTTGCCGTCCCAGGTGACCGGTGCCCGCCGTACCAGCCGCAGCCCCGCATTCGAGACGCGAGCGGCGAGGTCGCCGACCCGGCGTGCCAGCCGGGGCGTTGAGAGCCCCGCGGCGAACGCGCCCACGGCGACCACGAACACGGCGAGACCGATCAGCGCCACCGTCTGCAGGAGGCTGTCTTGCTCGTGCTGGAGGGTAAGCGCGGCGAGGGCGATCAGGGGGAAGCCGAGCATCGCGAACTGGTTCCACACGCCGGTAACCGCGACGGCGATCGTGACCGGCCGCCCCTTGAATCCCCAGCCACGCAGCATCGCGTACGAGGTCGCCATGCCCACGGCTGCCCCGCCCGGCGCGATGTAGGTCGACGAGGTCGAGGCGAGGGTCAGCACGGATCCCTGCCGGTACCCGAGCCCGGGAAGCGCTGCCATCCACGGCGGCGCA